>ENA-UOWO01003253-UOWO01003253.1-activated-sludge-metagenome-genome-assembly--contig:-NODE-3253-length-19052-cov-15.540401_pt1 | contig 19052 bp, 16 predicted proteins | sample MGYA00238148_ERZ761564 | MGnify/ENA primary metagenome ERZ761564 (study PRJEB28885, sample SAMN05720194) | activated sludge metagenome | isolation source: Anaerobic digester | place: USA... | reverse complement strand
ATTCGAACCCTGGGTACCCGCAAGGGCACAACGGTTTTCGAGACCGCCCCGATCAACCGCTCCGGCACCTCTCCTGAAATGCGCCGCCCGCTCAGCGCTGGAAAAACGGGCTTAGTTTTGACGCAACTTGCGAAAGAACTCCTTCAGCAGCGCACTGCACTCATCTTTCATGATCCCGCCGACAACCCGGGCCTGAATATCCAGATTGCTGCCGTCGGTCATCTGCAGCGCACTGCCACAGGCTCCGTAGCGGGGATCAGCCGCACCATACACGATCAGCGGAATCCTGGCGAGCAAGATCGCGCCTGTGCACATCATACAGGGTTCGAGGGTGACATACAGGATGGATTGATCCAGCCGCCAGGAGGCGAGAGTATTGGCTGCGGCAGTTACGGCCAGCATCTCCGCATGCGCGGTGGGATCCTGCAGGGATTCGATGAGATTGTGCCCCCTGCCAATGACCCGGCCCTCATACACCACAACGGCACCGACCGGAACCTCATTCTTATTCAGGGCCTTCCTGGCTTCGGCAAGCGCGAGCCGCATCCAGGCTGCATGATCCTGCATGAGGAGAGCCTTCCCAAAAAATGCGCGCCCGGAGGAGCTCGAATCCCCAACCTTCTGGTCCGTAGCCAGATGCTCTATCCAGTTGAGCTACGGGCGCGTTATGTTCAGAGAACATCTTGCTGTGCAGCACTTGAATTTTGTAGCGTGTACGGGATTCGAACCCGTGTTACCGGCGTGAGAGGCCAGCGTCCTAGACCCCTAGACGAACACGCCAAAATGCCAAGCTGATAAATATACGTAATTATCGTAATAATGTCAATATTTTTCAGTAAATCATCCGCCCGCCTCCAGTCCCGCTGTTGCCGCTCCGCGGCCAGCCCGCTCCGGTCGGGCCGGCTCCTGCTCCAGACGTCGGGCGACCTCCAGAAGCAGCTGTCCCATCCTCTCCCCCGCCTGGTTCGCGGTGGCGGTGACCTCCTCATGCGTCAGCTTGGCCGGCGACAACCCCGTGCCCGGATTGGTGATCAGCGAGATGCCGAGCACGCGCAGATGACGCTGCCGCGCGACGATCACCTCCGGAGCCGTCGACATCGAGACGGCATCCCCTCCCAGCAGGTGCAGCATGCGCACCTCAGCCGCAGTCTCATAGGCCGGGCCGGTCACCCAGCAAAAAACCCCCTCACGCAGCTGAAGCCCCAATCCCGAAGCCGCATCCCGCGCTATTGCCAGCAGCCCCTGATCGTAACAATGCATCATATCCGGAAAACGCGGACCGAGCTGATCCTCCGGCCGGCCCACCAGGGGATTGCTGAATGTAAAGTTGAGCTGATCGGTGATGAGCATCAGATCACCGGCGGCGAAACCGGGATTAAGCCCCCCGCTGGCGGTGGTGACGATGAGCGTCTCCACGCCCAGACTCGCAAGCAGATGCACCGGAAAAGTGACCTGCGCCAGGGTGTATCCCTCATAAAAATGGACCCGGCCCTGTACAGCGACGACCGGCAGCCGGCCCAGACGGCCGGCGAACCAGCGGCCGGCATGACCCGGTACGGTCGAATGCGGATAATGGGGGATCTCCGCCGTGTCGATCTGCGTCGCATCCGGAATCAGATCGGAAAAGCGGCCCAATCCCGATCCGAGAATGATCGCAACCCGCGGCTTCTCCCTCAACCTGGGCTGGAGAACCGCCAGCGCCTCCCCGATCTTTTCCTTCAACAGCTTATCCAATGAGGTCGCCTCTCACTCCTTTTTGTCCTCGTCATCAGCCGCGAAAACCTCATGACAATAGCGGCAGCGCGCCTCGTACATATCCCGCGCGCCCACCACCACCCGCGCGGAGTCATGACTCAGGCGCTGCGTCCGGTTGGCGGGATTGCCGCACTTGACGCAGATGGCCAGGGTTTTGGTGATATACTCGGCGACCGCCAGCAGCTGCGGAATGGGCTCGAACGGCCTGCCCATGTAATCCTGGTCCAGGCCGGCGACGATCACCCGCTTGCCGCTGTCCGCCAGCTCCTGGCAGACGTCGACCAGCTCCGGCCCGAAGAACTGAGCTTCATCAATGCCGATCACTGTGGCATCACCCGCCTGCTCCAGAATCTGCCGGGCCGAAGAGACCGGCAGCGAGGGCAAACGACCTTCATCATGCGATACAATATGCTCGGTCGAATAGCGGTCATCGATCACCGGCTTGAAGATGGCCACCTTCTGCCGGGCGATCTGGGCGCGACGCAGCCTGCGGATCAGCTCCTCGGTCTTGCCGCTGAACATGCTGCCGCATATCACTTCAATCCACCCGGTATCCTTTGGGACGATACTTAACATGCTCCACTCCTGATTGTTAATTGACCGGCACGCCTCAGGTTTGCTCCCACTGCGCCAGCTGTTTGGCAAAATGGCGGACGGAGTTGGGATAGAGCGAGCGCTCTTCCACTTTGGCAAAATCACCGACCATCTTTTCAATATCAGACGCCGAGAGCACCTCCGCAGCCCGGGGATAGAGCTTTTCATTCTCCAGCCGGATATGGTCGCGCCTCTTCTGGCAGTAGCTGCGCAAGTGGCCGGCGAGCGCCGCCTGCTCGGCCGCCCCGCACTTGCCCAGCCGCGCCATCGCCCGCGCGATCAACTCCCGCTCCGCCTCATGCTCCAGCAGCATCTCCTTGATCAACCCTTCCTGCGGAATCCCGTTCTCAACCATCAGCGGAAAGAGGTGGTTCTCCTCCTTGACATTATGTATGCGGTCGCCAAAGGAGAGCAGAAAATTGAGGATTTTCTCCAGGCGGCCCCGCTCTTCACTCCTCTGCGCCGCAGCGGCGGCCTCATGCTCCAGCAGATTCAGACCGCGCAGCAGCAGAGCGTGCTCCGTCATGAGCAGTTCCTGCCAGGTTCGGCTGCTATCCTCCGCTCCGTGCTGGTCCGGACGCAGGTCGGGATTCAGGGCCTGTATGCGCTGCAGGATCTTCGGCAGCACCTCCTCGACCGGAACCTCACCCGAGAGGACCAGATCGGCCTGCGACCTGCTTGCCAGCACGTGCTCGATGAACATCGGCCGCACCGTCGTGCAGAACTGCTGGATGACCGACTCCATGGTACGGCCGCGCTCGAGAACGTCGCGCTGGAGCCGGCGGATGAAACAGATGTCCAGCGGCGTATCCACATAAATCTTGAGATCGAAAAGCGGCAGCATCTCCGGCACCGCATAGAGCAGCAGCCCATCGACCACCACCAGATCCGCCGGACCGGCCTGGGCGCTCTCCACCTTGCGATTGTGCACGGCAAAGTCATACAGGGGATGCTCGATCGCCCGGCCCGCGCGCAGCGCCCGCAAATGCACGGCCAGCAGGGAGAACTCGACGGCGTCCGGGTGATCATAATTGATCAGCTGGCGCTTTTCCAGGGTCAGATCGGAACGGTCGCGATAATAATCATCCTGCGAGAGCAGGACACCCCGCTGGTCAGGCAGCGAGGCCAGAATCTGTTCGGCGATAAAACTCTTGCCTGATCCGGAGGGACCGGCGATCCCGATGATCAGGCAGGGGGCGTTTTGCTTCTCGTCAGGCATTGGGCAGGTATCCATTGTCAAAGGCATGCGGTAAAAGCTCGCTCAGTGTCAGAACCTTGAACTCCTCTTCGCTGCGGGCCAGGATCACATCGATCTCCCCGGCCCATTCCCACAGCACCTGCCGGCAGGCGCCGCAGGGCGGACACCAGTTGCGGCCGCCCGAAACAATGGCGATGGCGGTGAAAAGGCTCTTGCCCTCGGAGAGCGCCCTGAACATCGCCACCCGTTCGGCGCAGATCGTCAGGCCGTAGGAGCTGCTCTCGATATTGAAGCCGGTCACGACTCCGCCATCCGCACAGAGCAGGGCCGCGCCGACCTGAAAATGGGAATAGAGTGCCTTGGCCCCTGCGCTGGCGGCGAATGCCGCGCGTATCAGCGGCACCGGATCGTATGTTTTATTTGGCATCTCTTCACCTGTTGGGATTGATATGACGCAGCGGAAAAAAAAATCCAAAGCCGCTCAGGACCTTGGATTTTTCACACTCAAGCCAGCCCGATTCGTTCACAATTCCCACCGTCCCGACCGGAGGCTGCAATTAAAAAGGTAAATCGTCGTTGACTTCGTTCTCGGCGTGCTGTCCCTGTCCATTGAAATCCGCCTCGCCCGGCGGGGGCGCGTCCACCGGCTCCACACTCTCCCGGTCACCCCGGCTGTCCAGCAGCTGAATGGATTCCGCCTGAATCTCTGTGGTGTACCGCTTGGTGCCGTCCTTGTCGTTCCATGACCGGGTTATCACTTTGCCTTCCACGTAGACCTTGCTGCCCTTTTTGGCATACTGGTTGATCACTTCGGCCAGCTTGCGCCATGCGACCACACGATGCCACTCGGTCTTGTCCTGCGATTTTCCCTCCTGATCTTTCCATGAGGTGTTGGTCGCAAGACTGAAGGTCAAAACGGCGGCTCCGGCGGGGGTGTACTTCAGTTCTGGATCTGCGCCCAGTCTTCCGATGAGCATGACTTTGTTCAAGGTGCCTTTACTATCGAAAGCCATTTGACGCCTCCTTGTTATAATTTATACTGCTTTTCGGGCCCGCCTCAGTTTATCTTACTAATAATTAACAAAATTGTCAAGGGAATTTATCGCCACAAAAGCGCCAAACCGTATGAAAAGACTTGAAATAAAGGCCTGATTATCGCTACATTATTCCTCTCTATTGAAAGGACACCATGAAGTACACCTGTCTGGAAACCGCTCTGGCCGAAATCGACTCTGAGGACCGCTTTTTTCAGCTGCTCCCGGGGAGGGTGGATCCCCTCCTGATGCGTTCGGTCGCCCGAATCGGCGTTGTAGAGCCCATTCACCTGCAGCTCCGCCCGGCGATGCGCGCCGGTGAAGAGCCCCTTGCACCACATTACCGCCCGGTCACGGGATTCCGCCGCCTCCAGGCCGCCGCAGCTGCAGGCCTCAGCCATATCCCGGCGATGATTCTTCCCGGAGACTGGGATGATCTGCAGGTCTATCGCTGGCTGGTGCAGCTAAAAGCCGCCCTGCGCCCCTTCTCGCCGCTCGAGGCCTCCCATGCCATCGCCGTACTCTCCGGCGCCTTCTCCCTCGGCATGGAGGAGATCCTGCGCGCCTGGTTCCCCCTGATGGGCCTGGCCCCCAACCCGAAACTCTTCGGCCTCTATGCCCCCCTGCGCCTGCTCGAACCGGAGCTGCAGGCCGCCCTGGCCGCCGATGAGCTCGGCATCGAAACGGCCGGCACACTGGCCGCAGCTGAACCGGCGGAACGCCTGGCCTTCTGGCATCTCAACAAAACTCTCCGGCTTGGCAAAAACCGGCAGCGCGAATTCTGGCTGTTACTCTCCGATATCGCTCGAATGAAGGCGACCACCCTGCCCGGGCTCCTCGAAGAGCCCGCCTGCATGAGCCTGTTCGACGAGCAAGCCCTCACCCCGTCACAAAAAGCCGATCGTTTCAAGAGCTTGCTCATGCAATGGCGCTATCCCGAATACAGCGCCACCCTTGCCCGCTTCGAGGAGCTGCTCCGCGCCGCCAAACTGCCCCCCGAACTCCACCTGCGACCGACCCCCTGGTTCGCCGGCGAAACGTACACCATCGACTTGTCCTTCTCCACCCCGGCTGAATACACCGCCCGTCTCGAGACCCTCCAGGAGATGCTGGCGCGCGGCCTGGTCGATCAGCTGACGGAACTGACATGAACAGCCCCCGCTATCAGCCCTTCATCCCCGCCCGTCTCTATATCGAGGAGGCGGTGCAGAACAACCCCTGGACGGCGCGCATCCTCGCCAACCTCCCCGGCGTCGAGCGCATCACCATCCCCGATGGGAAAGCCCTCCCGGATCCCCCTGCGTTGAAGAGCATTCTGCTCAGCCGCCAGCGCGGCCCCTTTCTGCGCTACTGTCCGGGCACCTCCCGGCATATTTGCTGCCTTTATCAAAACCTTGACATTGCCGCCGGATGCGATCTCGGCTGCTCCTACTGCATCCTGCAGGGCTACCTCAACGTCCCCATGACCACCCTCTACTGCAACCTCGACGATATGTTCGCCGAACTCGAACAGGTGCTCGACTCCCACCCGGACCAGTTCTACCGCATCGGCACCGGCGAACTCTCCGACAGCCTGACCTTCGACCACTTTACCGCCTGGAGCAGCGACCTGGTGCGTTTTTTCCGCCGGCGCCGCAACGCCATCATTGAACTCAAAAGCAAGAACACCCACATCGCCCACTTTATCCGTCAGCCCCATGACCGCCGCACAGTCGTCTCCTGGTCGGTCAACGCCGCCGCCATGGTCGCCAGCGAAGAGCCGCATACCCCGCCGCTCGCCGACCGCCTCGACGCAGCAGCCGAAGCTCAGGCGGCCGGCTTCTGGGTCGGCTTTCATTTCGATCCCATGATCCGCCACGAAGGCTGGGAAGAGGGTTACCGCGAGGTGGTCGAGCAGATCTTCAGCCGGATCAAACCCTGCAACATCGCCTGGATCAGCCTCGGCGCCCTGCGCTATCCCCCCTTCCTCGACGAGATCATCCGGGAGAACCATCCCGAGTCGCGGATCTACCTCGGCGAACTGCTCCCCGGAGCGGACCACAAATTCCGCTATTTCAAGCCGCAGCGCATCGAAATGTTCACCCGTATGTACCGCTGGATCAAGGCGCACGGCGAAGAGACGCCGGTCTATCTCTGCATGGAAAGCGACGAGGTGTGGCGCAAGGCCTTTGGATGGTCGCCGCACAGCTCCGCGGGACTCAAACGGATCCTCGATCAAAGAGTTGGCGGCTGACCGCGGGAAAATGCGCAGATCAGCCTCAATGCCCGTACTATCTCTAAATCAATACCCTGAACCGGAGACACAAGATGATCACAGAGTATATTTCCGAACTGGCCATAAAACTGCTCGATGCGGGTGGCTACTGGAGCGCGGCCCTGCTCATGATGCTCGAAAGCATGGTGGCGCCCGTCCCCAGTGAGGCCGTCATGCCTTTCGTCGGTTTTCTCGTCGCCGATGGCAAATGGAACCTCTCCCTTTCCATCCTGACCACCACGGTGGGCTCCATCGTCGGCTCGCTCCTCTCCTACTATATGGGCTATTACGGAGGCAAACCTCTGGTGCTGCAAGTCGGCAAGTACCTCCTCCTCGACCGTCACGACCTCGAGCTCACAGAAAAGTTTTTCGCCAAACGCAGCGGCACGCTCACGCTCTTTATCAGCCGTTTCATCCCCGTAATCCGCCACTTCATCTCCATCCCGGCGGGCATGGGCAAGATGCGCCTCCTCCCCTTTCTGACAGCGACCCTGGCAGGGGCCGCCATCTGGAACAGCTTTCTCCTCCTTCTTGGCATGAAGCTGCGCGAAAACTGGACCGTCGTGCAGACCTATTCGCACCAGGTGGATATTGTCGTGCTCCTGCTTCTGGCCGCTCTGGTTGGATGGTTCATCTACTCCCGTCTCAACCGCCGCAAAAAAGCTCATTCATGATCTCTGCCGAAAAAAAAGGCCCGCCGGATCGATCCGGCGGGCCTTTTTTTTCGAGGCCGCCTAGGCGTGGAGCATCACATGCGCCAGCACCTTGGCATCCTCCAGAGTGTTGGTTATCAAGGAAGATTCGTTCGGCTGGTGCGCTGTATCCATCAACGTGGACCAGACAGCGGCGGGAATGCCCGCGCGGCGAAAGATCGCAGCTACCGTGCCGCCGCCGATGCCCACACAGCGCGGCTCAACGCCCTTGATCTCCCTGATCGCCCGCTTCAAGGCCACAACCACCGGTGCGCCTTCCGGCGTGGGCGGTGCCGCTTCAGCGCGCTGCGCAAACTCGAGCCTGATCTTCACCCCGAAACGTTCATGCACCTCCTTCGCCATCGCCCGAATCTTTTTCTCCACCTCCGCCAGGGGGTACTCCGGCAAGACCCGGCAGTCAAAATAAAAGACCTCCTTGCCCGGCACCGTGTTGATGTTGGGCACATTGGCCTCATGCTTGGTCGGCTCGAAGGTGCTGATGGGAGGCTCAAAAAGCGGATTGCTGGCGGCAAAGATCTCCTCCAGATTATCCATCCTGACCACCAGATGGGCCGCTGCGCGGGCCGCATTGTTGCCCAGCTCCGGCGTGGAGCCGTGACACTGCCGGCCGAGGATGGTCACCTTGAGCCAGAGAATACTCTTCTCCGCAATCTCGATCAGCCGCCCCTTTTCATCCCCGGCATCCGGGACCAGGACCAGGTCGTCCGCACCGAATTGATCGGCATGGTGGGTCATCAAATACTCCAGGCCGTAGCGGCTCGAGGTCTCCTCGTCGGCGACCACGGCCAGGCCGAGATTGCAGGGGGGCTTGATCCCGGCCGTTTTAAAAGCCTTGACCGCCAGCAGGCCGGAGACCAGCCCCTGGTGGTTGTCCTCAGTCCCGCGGCCGAAAAGCTCATCCCCAACCACTTTCAATTCAAAAGGCCGGCTCTTCCACTTTTTCAGATCCCCCGCTGGCACCACATCAAGATGCGCAAGAACCCAGACCGTGCGGCTGCGCTCCTCGCCGTAGAGCTTGCACAACATATTCGGACGATAACCGCAGGAGACGCGCGGATCCGGAGCGTTCAGCTCGCGCAGCTCATCGAATCCCGTTTTTTCCAGCCAGCTGCGCATAAAATCGGCCTTTTCCTTCTCCCCTTGCCCGCCACTCTCGGGCGCCAGGGCGGGTATGGCCACCAGACTGCGCTGCAGGGCGATGACCTCTTCCCTGCCGCCGTCGATCACTCCGGCCAGCTTTTCCATCTGCTTCGCTTTGGACATAAAGCCTCCCGCTATTTTTTAATATTCAGATCAGCTTCATCGTGTGCAAGTAGCGGGCGATCATACCGCACCTGCAATCCGGGTGTTGGCCCGCAGATACTCAGCAGCCGCCGGGCCTTCGTTGAAGAGGAGATCGAGAAGAGAGAGTCCGGGTAAAAATCCCGGGACCTGCTGATGATAGGGCGCTGCGGTGAAATCAAGCGTGACCAGGCCGATGCCCGCCGCCTTCAGCCGCGGCAGATCCAGCAGCCCCGCCTCGCCGGGATGAATCAGATAGCGATCGCACCCGCAAACTTGAGCCCAGGCCAGGAGGCGTCCGGTACGCTCCGACACTTCGGGGAGCCCGCTGCTGGAGATCATCTGCGCCCGGAGATCGAGACTGCCGGAGGCGAAACCGCCGGCCGCGGTCAGCAGTGCGGCGAGAGAACTCCCGGCGCTGCGGATGATCCCCTCCACCGCATCAGCATAGTAGTAATAGTAGGCGGCATTGTGATAGTTGTACTCCAGGGCGCGCCAGTGTTCGTCCGCCCAGGGCTGGCGGGCATCGATGGCGAGATCAGCGATGCGGGCGCCGGGCACACCGCTGCCCAGCACCGGCACCGAAAGCCAGCGCTGTCCGGTCAGGGTTCTGATCGCGGTCCTGTGCACACCCTCCTTGCGGCTGAATCGAAAAGTATCGGCGCGGACGATCACATCGGCGGCCGCAAGCTTGGCGCAGCCCGCTGGCGGCGGGAAATAGGCCGGGGGCTCCACAGCCAGGATCATCGCTGCGCCCCCAGACGGCTGTAGAGCTGCAGGAGGCTCTTGCGCTCCTCCTCCCAGCTGTAGTGGCGGCGGGCATAGGTCATACCGGCCCTCCCCATCGCCTCCGCCGCACCGGGATCGTCCAGCAGCCGCCGGATCGCCGCGACATGGGCGGTCACCTCATCCGCCTCGACCAGATAGCCGCATCCGGCCGGCGCAATCAGTTCGCGCAGCCCGGGCAGATCGCTGGCCACGATCGGCAGGCCGCAGGCCATGTACTCAAAGACCTTGTTGGGATAGCAGAGCTTCAGCAGCTGGGGATGGGGCTGCCAGGGCACCAGCCCGACCCGGGCGCGATACAGATGCTCCGCCACCTCTTCATGCGGCACCAGGGAGATGTAAGTGATGATATCATGGACGCTTTGCTCCCGGGCGTACTGCCTCACCTCTTCCCGCACATGCGCCTCGTTGAAAGGGCCGAGACAGATCAACCTGACCCGTGGATGACTCTGCTTCAGCCCGGCCATGATTTCGACCAGCATCCGCGCCCCGCGCGGGATGCTCAGCCCCCCGAGATAGATGATCTCCTCATGCCTCACCGGCTGTTCCGGCGGCTGAAAAATCTCGAGCCGTGGAAAATTGCGCACCATAACCGTGCGGCAGCCGCGGCGGCGCAGCCGCTCCTCCTGGTCGGGAACCACACAGATGACCGCATCGAGATGACGGGCCAACGCCGGCTCGAACCAGGCCACCAGCCGCGAAAGCAGGGGCTTCAGCCAGCCGGGCAGCCACGCCCGTTCAAGGATGGCCTCCGGATAATTCTCGTGGCAGTCGTAGATGACCGCTCTGCGACTCCACAGTTTGAGCAGCAGCCCGACCGGCAGCAGTTCCAGATCGTGAAAATGGTAGACCTCAGCCGTTTCGCGCAGACAGGCGCGCAACCAACGCCAGGAGGAAAAGAGCCGCCCCAGGCGGCCTGCTGGCGGCTTCAATCCGATAATCTCCACACCCTCGCGCCGCTCACGGGTAAAGGGGGCATGGACCAGAAGGGTGACCGCATGGCCCGCCTCAGCCAGGCTGCGCGCCTGACGATGAAACACCCGCACGTCATAAGGGCGGTGCACACTGGTGAAAATGCACACCCGCAGCGCCGCCGCCTCTTTTACCCTCCCGGCAGGCATCAATCCAGCACCATACTCAGACCAATGCGATGCCGCTCCCGGTCGATGGTGATCACCTTGACCTCGACCACATCCCCGACCTTGACGATATCCAGGGGATGCTTGACGAACTTTTTCGCCATGCGGCTGAGATGGACAAGACCGTCCTCCTTGACTCCGATGTCGACAAAGGCTCCAAAATCGACAACATTGCGCACGGTTCCCTTGAGCACCATCCCCTCGCTCAAGTCCTCGATGGTGAGCACATCGCTGCGCAAGATCGGCCTGGGCATTTCATCACGTGGGTCGCGATTGGGTTTTTCCAGGCTGGCGATGATATCCTGCAGGGTCTCGGCGCCGCAGCCGCACACCCCGGCCAGCTCGGCCAGGGTGCGCCCGCTCTGCTTGAGCCGCTGGCTCACCAGCCGGCCGTTCTCCTGCACCTGCGCCACATCGAGGCTGAGTTCCTGCAGCAGCCGCTCCGCAGCCGCATAGGATTCGGGATGAACCGCCGTCCGGTCGAAAAAGCGCTCGCTCTCGGGAAGGCGCAGAAAACCCGCCGCCTGCACAAAGGCATTCTCGCCCAGCCCCTTGACCGCCTTGATCTCCTCGCGGGCGGTAAATTTTCCCCTCTCTTCCCGGTACCGGACGATATTCTCCGCCACCCGGCCATTGACACCGGAGACGTACTGCAGCAGCGAGGCCGAGGCGGTGTTCAGATCGACGCCGACGCTGTTGACGCACGATTCCACCACCTGATCGAGGGATTCGGCCAGACGGATCTGATCGACATCATGCTGATAAAGCCCCACCCCGATTGATTTGGGATCGATCTTGACCAGCTCGGAAAGGGGATCAAGCAGGCGTCGGGCGATGGAGATGTTGCCGCGCAGCGAAGCCTCCAGATCCGGGAATTCCTTCCTGGCCACCGGCGAGGCGGAATAGACCGAGGCTCCCGCCTCGCTGACGATGACATACTGGACCAGCCGGCCGCATTCCGCGATCACTTCGGCGGCCAGCTTCTCCGTCTCCCGGCTGGCCGTGCCGTTACCGATGGCGATGATGTCGATCTGATAATCCTCGATGAACTCGTTGATCGTCTCCTTGGCCTCCCGCCAGCGCCGCTGCGGTTCGTGGGGATAGATGGTGCCGCCTTCGAGATATTTGCCCGTCCGGTCAATAGCGGCAATCTTGCAGCCGGTGCGGAAACCGGGATCGATGCCGAGTATGACCTTGCCGCGCAGGGGGGGCTGCATCAGAAGCGCGCGCAGATTCTGGGCAAAGATGCGGATGGCGTGTTCATCCGCCCGCTCCGAGAGCAGATTGCGGATCTCCCGCTCGATCGCCGGGGCGATGAGGCGATGATAGCCGTCAGCGACCGCCATTTTCAGCTCTCCGGTGAAGATGCTGCGCGGCTGGGTTATGTAGAGTTTTTCGATCTCCAGCACAAGCTCCGCCTCCGGCGCCTCGACCTCCGCACGCAGAAAATTTTCACGCTCGCCACGATTGATGGCCAGAATGCGGTGGGGCGGAATGGTCTTGACCGGCTCGGAAAACTGCTTGTAGATCTCGTACTCCTTGCAGTTGTCGGGATCCCTGGCTTCCGAGGCCAGAAAACCCCTGGCCAGGGTCAGCTCGCGCACCGTCTGCCGGACCCGCGCATCATCGGAGATCGTCTCGGCGCAGATATCGCGCGCCCCCGCCAGCGCCGCCTCCGCATCCTCCACCCCCTTTTCCGCATCCACATACTGCCGGGCGTACTCGAGGGGATCCCCGCTGAGGATCTCCTGGGCGAGTATGAGCTGCGCCAGCGGCTCCAGCCCCTTCTCGCGCGCCATCGTCGCCCGGGTGCGGCGCTTTGGCTTGAAGGGAAGGTAGAGGTCCTCCAGCGCCTGCAGCTTGTCAGCCGCCCGCAGGGCCGCCTCCAGCTCGGGCGTCAGCTTGCCCTGCTCCTCGATGCTCTTGAGGATCGCCTGCCGGCGCTCCTCGAGATTGCGCATATATTTGATCCGCTCCTGGATGGCGCGTATCTGCTCCTCATCCAGACTTCCGGTCGCCTCCTTGCGATAACGCGCAATGAAGGGGACGGTGTTGTCCGCATCCAGCAACTCGATCGTGCTCTTGACCTGGCTCCAACCCAGGCTCAACTCTTCCGCGATGGCGGTGTACATCTGCTGCTCTTCCACGCTGATATTCCTGTTTTTGATTCAAGGGCCGGTTGATAGTGATGCTAAATATATCCCGTGGAAGGGAGAAAAGCAAGTTTTTTGCCTTTCGCACCGCCAATCAGAACACTTATGGAATCTAAATCCCGCCGGGCGCGTTATAATAAGAGCGCATATTCGCAAAAATGGGTCTTGACTTTTTGCTTTTATTTTGCTAATTGTAATATTACAGTGCGGTCCGGCTGTTCTTATGACCGGGCTGCCTGATAAACCGACAATCCATAACAGCCCATAACAAGATTGCGGCCACAATAATCTCATCATCACTATCAGGAGGAAATCACCATGTCAGAGAGTGGATTCGATCGCGACAGTTTCTTCAAAGGCCTGCTCATCGGCGGTACCCTGGGCGCCCTGGCGGCCCTGCTTTTCGCCCCCAAGTCAGGTAAAGAGCTGCGCGGCGATATCGTCCGTAAAAGCGAAGAGGCGGTCGAGGGCTCCAAACGCATCTACCATGATGCCCGCTCCCGTGCCTCCGCCATCATCACCGAAGCAGTCGAAAAGGCCCAGGCCCTGCGCGAAGAGGCCAGCGAACAGCTCGCCACCGCCCGCATCAAAGCCGAAGAGCTCCTCACCTCCGCCAACCAGAAAGTAGAAGAGCTGGGCGACACGGCCAAAGGCTATATCTACGACACCAAGGAAGAGGTCGCAAAAAAAAAAGTGAAGGCTGAAAAAGCGGTCGCTGCAGGTGTGCTAGCCGCGCGTAAGGAGTTCGGCAAAAAGTAACCCCCAACGCGGAAGGAGTGCCCCTGTCATGCTAGAGTACAGCGTGGTCGTCATCGCCGCAGTCATGGTCCTGACCTGGGTTGCCTTGATCGTGACGCTCTTTTACGTCATCCGGCTGATCAAATCGGTACAGCGCCTGACCGAGGAAGCACGGCCCCATATCGCACCAATCAGCCACGATATCACGATCATCACACAGAAAACAGCGCGCATCCTCGAATCAGTCCAGCGTCAAACCTTCATGATTGAGGAGAGTGTGGACAACGTCCGCCAGATCTCCCGCAATGTGAAGGATTTCGAGGAAAATGTGCTCGCTAAAATAGCCATGCCCGCAGTCAAGATCTCTCAACTGGGTCAAGGCATCAAGCGCGGCTTCGATACGGTTTACAACCGGCTCATCCATCGCCGAAAATGACCTCTCGCCTGAACCATTGCGATAAAAGCCCTGCTGCTTCAGTACACAGCAGGGCTTTTCATTGGCGCGCTCCCGCAAGCCCGGCAACCCCTGTTCTTCAGATACACTACAGGAGCACCGGATCACTCTCCCGCCTCGTTTTGGTTTCGCTCCCTGGACCTCTCAGACAAAACAAGGAAATGCCATGAAAAGAATACTCCTCATCCTGTTCCTGATCGCAGCGGCTGCGATGACCCAAGCCGCAGACTCCGGCACCCTTCTCCTCCGCTTCCCGGACATCCATGGAGATCAGGTCGTTTTCAGCTATGCCGGCAATCTCTATACCGTCTCTACGCAGGGGGGCATCGCACGCCGCCTGACCAGCCACGACGGCTACGAAATGTTCGCCCGCTTCTCTCCCGACGGCCGGCAGATCGCCTTCACCGGACAGTACGACGGCAACACGGAAGTCTTTTTAATCCCCGCCCAGGGCGGCGTGCCCCGGCGCCTGACCTGGACCGCCACCCTCGATCGTGATGAGGTCTCCGACCGCATGGGACCCAACACCATCGTCATGGGTTGGACTCCCGACGGCCAGCAAATCCTTTTCCGCTCTCGCATGCGCGAGTTCAATGACTTTAAAGGACAACTCTATCTGGCCCCGGTCAACGGCGGAATGCCGGAACAGCTTCCCCTCCCGCGCGGCGGCTTCTCCTCCTTCTCGCCAGACGGCAACCGGCTCGCCTATAACCGCATCTTCCGCGAATTCAGAACATGGAAACGCTACCGCGGCGGCATGGCCGACGATATCTGGATCTATGACCGGAAGAGCAAAGAGACCCGCAACCTCACCGACCATCCGGCCTCCGATATATTTCCGATGTGGTCGGGAGATAAGATCTATTTTCTCTCCGACCGTGATGAGAATAAACGGATGAACCTCTACGTCTGCACCCCCGAGGGCGGAGAGACACGCCAACTCACCTTTTTCAATGATTATGACATCAAATTCCCCTCCCTCGGCACGGACGCCATCGTCTTTGAAAAAGGCGGCGCCATCTACCGCTTCGATCTCACCGCCGGCACCGCCGCGGCCATCCCGATCACTGTCGCCGAGGATTTCGCCGCCAGCCGCTCAGGCCTCCTCGATGTGAGCCAGTCGATCGCTAATTTCGAAATCTCTCCCGACGGACAGCGTGCCCTCTTCGGCGCCCGCGGCGATCTCTTCACCACCCCGGCCAAATACGGCGAAATTCGCAACCTCACAGCCACACCCGGCATTCACGAACGCAGCAGCAGCTGGTCACCGGACGGCCGCTGGATAGCCGCCATCTCCGATCGCAGCGGCGAGGACGAAATCTGGCTCTTCAGCCAGGAGGGCAAAACCGCTCCCCGGCAGATCACCCGCAACGGCGATGTCTACAAATACCGGCCACACTGGTCACCGGACAGCCGCAAGCTGCTCTGGGCGGACAAAAAACTGCGTCTGCAGTATGTCGATATTGAATCCCGGGAGATCACCCTCGTCGACAGCGCCCGGGTCTTTGAATTCAACGACTATGCCTGGTCGCCCAACAACAAGTGGATTGTCTACACCCGCAGCGAAGAGGAGATGATGCCGCGCCTCTACCTCTATTCGGTGGCCACCAAAACCACAACCCCGATCAGCGACGGCTGGTTTGACTGCGCCAATCCGGTCTTCAGCAGCGACGACCGCTACCTCTTTTTCGTCTCCGACCGCGATTTTAATCCCCTCTACAGCCAGACCGAATGGAACCACATCTATCGCGACATGTCGCGCATCTACATGATGACCCTGGCCCGCGATACGAAATCCCCCTTTGAGCCCAAAAGCGACGAGGTCCAGATCGGCGAAAGCGCGCCGGCTGCTGCCGGAAACAAAACGGGCAAAAAAGAGGAGAAGAAAGAGAATTCCTTCGCCATCACCACCTCCAGGATCGACGTCGAGGGGCTCGCGCAGCGCATTATCGGTCTGCCGGTCAAACCCGCCAATTACAGTCACCTGACCTCCGTGGCGGATAAACTCTACTATACCCGCCGCGGCAGCAGAGACGAAAAGCCCCTCCTGCTATTCTATGATCTTAAAGAGCTCAAGGAGACGGAACTGGGTCAAATCGACGGCTATGAAATCTCCGCCAATCAGAAAAAGATGCTCGTCAAGCAGGGTCCCGCCTACGCCATCATCGATCTGCCGACCGCCAAAATCGAAATCAAGGACAAGCTCAACCTCGACGGCATGGAGGTTAATCTTGATCGCAAGGCGGAATGGCAGCAAATCTTCACCGAAAGCTGGCGGCAGATGCGTGACTTTTTCTACGCTCCCAATATGCACGGGGTGGACTGGCTCACCGTCAGGGAGAAATATGCAGCGCTGGTCCCCTTTGTGGAGCACCGCGCCGACCTCTCCTACCTCATCGGCGAAATGATCGGCGAGCTTGGCGCCGGCCACACCTACGTCGGCGGCGGAGATCTGCCCAAACCCCGGCGGATAAAACTGGGCCTGCTCGGCGCCCGGATCAGCAAGGATCCCGGGAGCGGTTATTTCCGCATCGACAGCATCCTCAAAGGAGAAAACTGGCAAGCCAAAAACCGTTCTCCCCTCACCGAGATCGGGGTCGACGCCCGCGAGGGAGACTATATCCTCGCCGTCAACGGAAAATCCACGGCGGAGATGCCCAACCTCTATGAAGCCCTCGTCGGCAAGGCTGGCAAGCAGGTGCAGTTGACCCTCAACAGCGCCGCCAACACCGCCAACAGCCGCGAGGTGACCGTCGTGCCGATCGATAATGAGGCGGAACTCTATTACTACTCCTGGGTTCAGAGCAATATCGCCCGGGTGAACGAGGCGACCGGCGGCCAGGTCGGCTATATCCACATCCCCGACATGGGGGTGAAAGGCCTGAACGAATTCATCAAATACTACTATCCCCAGCTGCAGAAAAAAGCGCTGATCATCGACGACCGCGGCAACGGCGGCGGCAACGTCTCGCCCATGATCATCGAACGGCTCCGTCGCGAGATCACCATGTTCACTTTCGCACGCAACACCGTGGCCTCGGTCGATCCCGGCGGCATGCAGTGGGGCCCGAAGATCTGTCTGATCGACGAGTTCTCCGCCTCCGACGGTGATCTCTTCCCTTACCGCTTCAGACAGATGAAACTGGGCAAACTGGTGGGCAAGCGCACCTGGGGCGGTGTAGTGGGCATCCGCGGCTCACTGCCCTTCCTCGACGGCGGCTCGCTCAACAAACCCGAATTTTCCCGCTTTGGTCTGGATGGCAAGGAGTGGATCATCGAAGGCACCGGCGTGGAACCGGATGTCCGGGTCGACAACGATCCCGCCCTTGAATTCAGCGGCACGGATCAACAGCTCGACAAGGCGATTGAGCTGATCCTCGAGGAACTGAAGAACTGGCAGAATACCGTCCCGCCCGTTCCCCCTTATCCGGTGCGCTGAGAAGCCCGGCCTCCTTGCGGCGGTGGCGGCAAACCGCAAGGAGGCCTTCTTCCTGCCAGCGATGTTCAGGCCGGCGCTGAGATTGGCAACTTTTTTGTTGGGAATATGATGGAAAATTCGTATATTTAACTCTTTGTTTTTTACGAATTACATCATTAACTCAGAGCTAACCATGGCCATCGATCTGCAAAAAATGCGTAACATCGGCATCAGCGCCCACATCGATTCCGGCAAGACAACGCTGACCGAAAGGATTCTCTTCTACACCCAGAAAATCCATGCCATCCATGAAGTCCGCGGCCGAGACGGCGTGGGCGCCACCATGGACTCAATGGATCTCGAGCGTGAACGCGGCATCACCATCTCCTCCGCCTCCACCAACGTGACCTGGAACAAGAGCCCGATCAATATCATCGACACCCCGGGCCACGTCGATTTCACCATTGAGGTGGAACGCTCCCTGCGCGTCCTCGACGGCGCGGTGCTCGTCCTGTGCGCCGTGGGAGGGGTGCAATCCCAGACCCTCACCGTCGACCGGCAGATGACCCGCTACAAGGTTCCCCGCCTCGCCTTTGTCAATAAATGCGACCGTATGGGCGCCGATCCGGAACGCGTCGTCGAGCAGCTGCGCGACAAACTCGGCCATAATGCGGTTCTGATGCAGCTGCCGATCGGCCTCGAAGCCAATTTCGAGGGCATTATCGACCTGATCCGCATGAAAGCCATCTACTTTGACGGCAGCAGCGGCGAAATCCTCCGTGAAGAAGAGATCCCCGCCGGGATGCGTGACAAGGCCATGGAAAAACGCGACCTCCTCCTCGACCGGGTTTCCCTTTACAACGACGAGCTCGCCGAAGCCTACCTCGAAGACCGGGTCACCGAAGATCTCATCTTTAAGGCGGTGCGCCAGGGCACCCTGGCCCTCGAACTCACCCCGGTCCTCATCGGCTCCGCATTCAAGAACAAGGGCATCCAACTGCTGCTGGATGCGGTAGTCAACTTTTTGCCCGCCCCGCCCGAGATCGAAAACCGCGCGCTGGATCTGGATGCCGGCGAAACCGAGATCATCCTTCAGCCCGACAAATCGCTGCCTGCGGTGCTGCTCGCCTTCAAGCTCGATGACACCCGCTTCGGCCAGCTCACCTATGTGCGCATCTACCAGGGGATGATCCGCAAGGGCGACGAGCTGCGCAATACCCGCTCCCAGAAGAAAGTCCGCGTCGGCCGCCTCATCCGCATGCACGCCGACGAGATGGAGGATATCAATGAAGCGGCAGCCGGCGACATTGTCGCGCTTTTCGGCATCGACTGCGCTTCGGGCGATACTTTCTGCTCGACCGATATCAACTACTCCATGACCTCCATGTTCGTCCCCGCCCCGGTCATCTCGCTCTCGATCCGGCCCCTCGACAACAAATCGGGTGAAAATATGGCCAAGGCTCTGAACCGCTTCAGCAAGGAGGATCCGACCTTCAAGACCTTCGTCGATCCCGAGACCGGCGAATCGATCATCC
>ENA-UOWO01003252-UOWO01003252.1-activated-sludge-metagenome-genome-assembly--contig:-NODE-3252-length-19058-cov-6.953481_pt1 | contig 19058 bp, 10 predicted proteins | sample MGYA00238148_ERZ761564 | MGnify/ENA primary metagenome ERZ761564 (study PRJEB28885, sample SAMN05720194) | activated sludge metagenome | isolation source: Anaerobic digester | place: USA... | reverse complement strand
TGACCGTGTTCACATTACCGTCGGCCACAGCGATCGTGCGGGCGCTCATGCGCTTGCCGGTCAGATCGTAGATGTCCACGCTCACCGTGTTCACACCTTCTTCGATGGCGCTGAGGCTGAAGGTCAGCACATCACCACGGTTCGGGTTCGGGAACATGCGTAGTTCACCCGCTTCGTTGATGCCAGCGAAGTTCTGGTTGCCGTTGCCTGCGGGCGTGTTGTCGATCGTCAGCTGGCAGACGGTTCCCCATGGATCGTCCGAATGGCACCAGGTGGCACCGCCGTCCTTGCTCACGCGCACATCCACGTCGTAGGTCTTGCCATCCTGCAGGGGCAACACGACCCAGTTCAGCTGCGTGAAGTAGGTGGTGGTGGTACGTACCACCTCGAATCCTTCTGCAGGCAGACGGAAACGGAACTGGTAGCGGTTGGCACCGCTCACCGAACGGGCATGCACGAAGTTGCCAGTGCCCCAAGCGCGGGTGGCCCCACAGCTCAGGTACTGGTTACCCGGGATGTCCATCAGGTTGGTACGGGGGCAAGCTGCCAAGGTGGGGTTCACTTCCAGGCGGCATGCCGATCCGAACTGACCGTTCACACCGTTGATGCGGGCACGTACGCGTACGTTCATCAACGTGTTGGCAGGTACCTGGCTCGCAACACCCCAGTTGTTCAACTTCATGTGGCAGGCGCGCGTGGCGCTGGCCGGTCCGAAGCCGTCGCTCTGGTTGTGGCTGCGGAAACGGCGGAAGCTGTAGCTGCCGTTCGGATCGAAGATCCAGAACTCATAGCCGCTGTTCGCATCCTGCACGTTGTTCGCACCATTGAGCACCCATTCGGCGCTCACGTCAGCGTTGGGGGCTGCAACCACGTATTGGCCAGTGATCCAATCCAGCTTGTCGCAGCTGGTGTAGATGAGCTTATCGTTGCTGATGGGCAGGCAGAAGCCTTGGCCACCGCTGATCGCGCTCACGTCACCATCGAACACGCCGTCGAAGTTGTTGCGGTTGTCGATGATGCGGTCGTTGGTACCGGTTGTACGGAGGATGTAACCACCCACGTATCCGTTGGTGGAGACCATACCATCACCGAAGGAATCCAGCACACGCAGACGGTAGCATCCGTCGGGCAGGCAGCAGAAGTCGGTCACCGTGGCATCCGCCGGGAAGGCCCCACCACCAGCGCAAGCCGGTGTGTTGAAGCCATCGGGAACGATCTCCCACGTGGTCTCACCGCTGAACTCATCGGTCTGGAACTCCAGCGTCAGGCCATTGTCCGGGCAGGTCTGCTGGTTGTCACCGCAGGTCACTTCCAAGGTGAAGTCGTACTCCGTGGTGGCACCGAACGCGAACACGTAGATGTAGTAGGTGGTACCCAGTGTGCCGTTCCAACTGACCGCGCTCTGCAACCCGCAGAAGTCGTCGTTGCCAGCCACACAGGTGAACGCACCGCAGCTACCCGTGTAGACCGCGATCTTGGAATCGGCCGTGGTGCTTCCGCATACACCGGCGGTCATACCACCACCCCAACCTTCCACGGTGTACCATACACCAGGGGACGTGTTGGACGTCGTACCGCAGTTATCGCCAGGGCTATCGGTGCCATTAGCGGCCACCGTGGTACCGGCAATGCTCGTGTTACATCCGGCAAGGGCGATCGCATTCGCGCAATCGTCGTTGGCAGGAGGAGGAGGAGTGGCGTTCAAGCACAGGTCGAACGTGCCTCCACCGCCGGCCTCCGATGCGATACGCATCAGGTATTCGGTACCGGGTGTGGTCGGGATGTTACCGGTAAGGCCGGCAACACCAAGACCGCAGAAGACCGAGGTGCCACCGCAGTTGGCCTCGTACACCTCCACCACGATGGACAGGAGGGTGAAGTTGGTCACTGAGTAGCTCACCGAGGTGAATGCGCCGGAGTTGAAGCTGTACCACACATCGTTGTACGGTCCACCCACGAAGCAGCTGAAGGCGGTGCCCTCATCGTCCGCGAAGGAGTTGTCACCGGACACCGCGTTGGCGGGGCAATCGGCCGGGTCGTTCACGGTCAGCACCTGTGCGTTGGCGCACGCGTCGTTGGCCGGTGGCGGGGGAGGATCCACCACACAGATGTCGAAGGCCGGGGTGGCTTGTACCGTACCCGACCAGGACCAGATGCGCACGAAGTAGGTGTTACCGATGGTGAGCCCGGTGGCGATGAGTTCCTCGATACCTGCGGCGAAGTTGTTGTCCGCGCAGGCCAGGTTCGCACCGTTGCATGCACCGCTGCGCACTTCCAGCACAGCGTCGAAGTCGGCGTCAAGGGTCACGATCTGGCTGGTGGCACTGGCCACGAAGCTGTACCAGATATCGTCATCGGCGGTACCTCCGCACGGACCTGCAACGATGGTCTGCGTCATGCCAGCCACGCTGCCCGCGGTGGGAGCACAGCTCGCACCGGTGGTCAATGGGATGGCGTTGTTGCAGTTGTCACCAGGCAGGAAGGTGAAGGGGGTCACGCTCACGGTGTATGCCACACAGTTGGGCAGTGGCCGCGAGTCGATGATCAGGTAGTACGTACCTGCGGTCAGGTTCACGATACCCGAGGCCAGACCGTTCACGGCGGTGGTCACTGCATTCGATACGCATGCACCCGCATTGGTGCAGTTGCCGCTCGACTTCAGGAACCAGCCAGCGAAGGATGCACCACCCGACAACTGCAGGTTGATCTGGTAGTCGCCGGTCGCGCCGATGTTCAGTTGGTAGACGAAGTCCTCGCCACCACCGTAGTTGGCACCCAGACCGCATTGTGTGCCTACCAGGTCATTGCCCTTTCCGCAGGTGGTATTGCTCTGTGTGTAGGGGAAGCTGCTCACTACCAAGGGCAGTGCGCAAGAGGTGCCGGGAGGGGGGCAGGCCAGACCAGGCTGGTAGTTGCCCAGGTTCCGGTCGCAAGCGCCGTCCGTATCGTGCGTGAGCACCACGTTCACCACATCACCGATCGTGAAGGGTCCGATGTTCTCGATGTCGAACGAGACCAGTCCAGGGACCGTTGTGGCAGCGCCACCGTTCACGGTGTAGACCAGGTCGGTCGACGCGCCGTCACCCGTGTCCAGCACTTCCACGTCCAGCGTGAAGCTGTAGGTGCCGCAATCCACGTTCTCGGTCACGGTACCGTTGGGGTCCGTGCAGCCAGCGGTGCATTCCACCTCGAACTCCCAAGTGGTCTGGTCGCCATCGGCACAGGTGCTGCCGCTGGTGGCCTGGATCTCCATGAAGATGGATTCACCCGCAGCGGATGTGCCCGTGAGACCGTTCAGGTTCGACACCGAGCTGGATGCGAGCAAGGTGCCCGCGTTGCTCGTGCCGCTGAATATGCGGACCACATCACTCGTATTGATCGTTCCGCCGACGAAGGTCAGCGTAACGGACTCACCCGCGTTCGGTGGGTTGAAGGTCCAGGTACGGGTATCCTCGTTCCGGTAGCAATGCGTGTAGGTCTCGGTCGATCCGCATACCACATCCACCGGGCAGTTGCTGAACCGGCTTCCCAGGTCAGCGGTGCAACCCGTGGCACCGTTGGAGACGGTGATACTTACTTCATCACCTGCCGTGAACGGACCGAGGTTGGTGACACCGGCCAGGACACCGGTGAGTGGCGTTTGGGCCACACCGTTGACACTGTATGCGATGGTCACCGATGCAGCGCCACCCAGGTCGGTGACATCCACATCCACATCGAACGAACTGGTACCGCAGTCGTCCACCACGGTGGCCGTAGCGGCAACGGGTGTGTTCGCGCAGTTGAGCGTCAGGCTGAACGCTCCTTCGTCCGCAGCACCGAAACCGAGCACATAGATGTAGTACGTCTCGTTGACGTCGGCTGTCCACGTTGCTTGGCTCAATGGCGCACAGAAGTCATCGTCGGTGGTCACGCAGACAAGGGCTCCGCAGCTACCGCTGTATACAGCGATCTTGGAATCCCAGGTGGGCAACGTGCCGCAGATGGTGGCGGAGACCGAACCACAGAGGTTCTCGGCCACATACCATACACCTCCCGAAGTATTGTTCAGGAAGCCGTTGCACAACGAGGCTGGTGCACCTGCGGAGGTGGCGTTCACCGTGGTACCGCTGAGCACATCTCCACACGCGATGGGAGTGGCCGAGGCGCACTCATCGTTGGCGGGCGGTGGCGGGCAGGCCGCACCGGCGATGACGTTGATCCCATAGGGGCCGGTGGCTCCCGCTTGGTTCATCACACCGATGTAATAGGTACCTGCTGGCAGACTGGCGTAGGTGAGCGAAGCGCCCCCGTTCGGGCAGCTCAACACAGCGGTGGTGGCCGGGATGAAGCCGGCGGATTGTGGGCAGCCCACGAACAGGTTCGTGAACGCGTTGGTACGCGCTGGCGTGCTGGCGCAATAGTCGATCGTGAGCAGATCGGTGCAACCGGTCAGCGTGAACGCCTCCCAGGAGACCAGTGCTCCGAAGCCTTCGCCATCCGTGGCGCCGAAGTTGTTACCGGAAAGGAGGATCGCGCCTCCGGGAGCAACGGACGGGAACGTGGTGATGGACCCGCACGCATCGTAGGGTGGCTGCGAGTAGAACAGGAAGCCGTTCGAGTTGGCGCTGTAGTCAGCGCCACCACAGAACGAACGCACGTAGACCTGATACTGGGTAGGATGCACCAACCCAGGGATGGTGACCGGGGAAGTGGTCGTGGTGATGATCGTTCCTCCGCCTGCGCTGCCAGCGGTACCCGGGGTGAACCCTGGCGCACCATATTCAATGATGTAGCTGGTGGAGCCGTTCGGCGTGAAGCTCACGGCAGCGGAAGTGCCGCTCGTTCCGGACACCGAGATGCCCGTGGGTACGAAGCACGTCGGGATCGGTTCGATCAGGATGTTATCGATGTATACACTGTTCCCGAAGTTGGAACGACCGCGGAAACGCACACGGTCCACGCCTGCTGGGAGCGCGAACGTGCGCGTGGCCCATTGTGCGGCGCTTGGAACGAAGTTCGTCCCAAGGGGTGCAGCGGTGTTCAGAAGACCACCTACATCGTTGGACATGCCTTGCAGCAAGGCCCAGGTGGTACCGCCGTTCGAGGAGGTCTCCACGGCGATCGAATCGATCTCACCACCGGTGAAGGTCGTGCCGGCGACATCGAAGCGGATCTGCTGACCAGCACCTATCGCCGTGAATGTCGGGCTGGTGATCGTCAAGATCGTGTTGTTCGCAGCATTGAAGAAATCCCATTGAGAGGCTCCGGTGCCAGGTAGACCGTAGGCATTCACCGCACTCCGAAGAAGCGTTGCGGCCGCAGTGGCGCTCCAACAGTTCGATGGGTAGGTGACGGGTGCGAAATCCACCGGGAAGGTGGTGGCCATGGACACACTGATGGGCGTGCTTGTGGCGGTAGTGGGGCTTCCTCCACCGGCAGGACAATCGACGTTGCAACGGTAGGAGGTGGGCACACTTTGAGTGACCACTTGCGTCGGTGCGTTCGTGCCGAACGCGGTCCATCCGCCGCCATTGTCGAATTCCCAACTGTAGTTGGCCAGATTCCCGATCGAATTCTGCAGGCTAAGCGTGAAACTTTGTCCTGTGCAGGCACTGGCCACTGTAGCGACCGTGTTGCCTGGGGTAGGGGTGCCAGAACAAGGCGGTACGAACATGAACCGGGCTGCTGCGCGGAAAGCGCTTGTCCCCAGAGCAGTTGTTCCGGAAACAGGAGCTGCTGCGCCATTGTACCTGCGTGAGGTAACGGCCGCTACACCGGAAGCGGCGTTACCCCGGGCACAATTGAAGATGTTGCCTGTATGGGTGACGTTGTCCGTTCGTACCACCAGCATGGCCAGGTTCCCGGCTGCTTGGGTGTAGGAGAACGGGGTGGTCAGGTCCACACCACTGAATCCTAATGAGGACCATGCGATGGAACCGCTGTACACCAAGGTCTTGCCTACTGTGGTGTAGACGCCAGCGGCCAACGTGGGGCTGGCCGTGGTGTATAGGTAAATGGCTACGTTGTTGTACGTATTCAGCGGTGCCGGTGAAGCGAAGGTGTTCTTCGAAAGCTCGATCCGGTTGATCGTGAAGTCCTGTGCGATCTCCGTGGCCAAATAAACATGCTCGCTGACATGATTCTGAGCACTGCCCATTGGTGCCAAGCCCGAGGTGCCTTGTCCTGCGTATGAAGCCCCGTCGATGGTGACGGTTACCTGGGCTGTCAGCCCTCCAGCTACAAGCAAGGCCGTGCTCAGGATCGAACGGCGCCAAAGAGAGGCTCGCGTTCGTTTTCCTGGTGGATTTTTGATTCCGTTCATGAGATAGGGTTTTGGTTGGATTGGGTCGATGGTGTGGGCAGTTCACCACTTTCATTCAGCAGCCCGTTTCGGGCAAATGGGTCCGCTGTCGGCGGCACAAAGGCAACTAGGAGACTTTGTTACGCCTGGATGTTCATGGGAGGGCTACTGTGTACAGATCGGTCAAACGTGACGGTGGTTTGTTGGCTTGGTTGACAGGCGTCCATTCGAGACACTGTGATCGAATGTATCGGAGTTGGACAATAACAGGCAAGGGTTGAAGTCTTTTTTTTCGTGTTAGGCAACCATTGATCCAACGTTACGTCTTTGCACCTTTCTCGTTGAGGGTCCTTGCTCCCGTCCGAGGTGGTGCCGCTATCTTTCGACCATGCACCCGTCGACCGGCCCGCGAAAGGTCCCCTTGTTCCATGCGTTGATCCCATTGCTGGTGCTCATCGCTTTATTGGTGCTCAACGTGGTGGTATTCGGTGATGCCGGGCTGGAAGGACCGAACCAATTGGCACTGTTGGTGGCCGCTGCCGTGGCGATGGTGGTCGGCATGTATCACGGTGGCACGGTGGAACACCTGTTGGAACATGCCTATGCCAGTATCCGCACCGCTCTTGGCGCCCTGCTCATCCTGCTGTTGATCGGAGCCCTTTCCGCTGCTTGGTTGGTGGCCGGTATCGTACCTGCCATGATCCACCATGGACTCCTATTGCTTCATCCGAGCTATTTCCTGGTGGCCGCGTGCATCGCCTGTTCATTCGTGTCATTGGCCACAGGAAGTTCCTGGAGCACCGCTGCCACGGTGGGCATCGCGCTCATGGGCATCGGCACTGCATTGGGCATCCATGCCGGCCTCGTGGCCGGTGCCATCATCAGTGGTGCTTATTTCGGCGATAAACTGAGTCCGTTGAGCGATACCACCAACCTCGCTCCAGCCGTGGCCGGTACCGAGCTGTTCGCGCACATCCGGTACATGCTGATCACCACGGTGCCTTCCTTGGCGATAACCCTATTGCTCTTCCTGGTGATCGGTTTATGGACCGCCCCGGTCGGTGCAGTGGAAGGCCTCGGTCCTATCCATGCGGCCATCACCGGCCGGTTCGCGGTCGGTTGGTGGTCCTACCTCGTCCCGGTGGCGATCATCCTGCTCATCTGGCGCAAGGTCCCCGCACTCCCCGCCCTGTTCCTGGGGATCCTCCTGGGCATGTTGTTCGCCGCCATCTTCCAGCAGGACCTGCTACGAGACCTCGCTGACGGTGCCACTGGACCACGCGCCATGTACCAGGTGTTGGTCAGTGCAGTAGGGAAGGGCGCGAGCATCAGCACGGGCCAACCGGCGGTGGATGAGCTGCTTTCAAGCGGAGGGATGGCCGGAATGATGGGCACCGTCTGGCTCATCCTGTGCGCGATGACGTTCGGTGGGGTGATGGAGGGCGCAGGCCTCTTGCAACGTATCACCGGTTCGCTCATGGGCTTGGTCCGTGGAGATGGTTCCTTGGTGGCCACCACCGCTGCCAGTTGTGTGCTCACCAATGTCACCGCTTCGGACCAATACCTGAGCATCGTGGTGCCAGGACGCATGTTCGCACCTGTCTTCGCTGAACGAGGCCTGGACCCACGGGTGTTGAGCCGTACCTTGGAGGATAGTGGAACCGTGACGTCGGCCCTGGTGCCTTGGAACACCTGCGGGGCCTATATGAGCGGGGTGCTGGGCGTGGCCACCATGACCTAGCTCCCATTCTGTTTCTTCAACCTCATCAGCCCACTGATGACGGTCCTGGTCGCGGCCATCGGGTACCGGATCCTGAAGGTTCCGGTGCGCACCAGCTGAAACCCGCGCCGGTATCGGACGTACAACGCCACCATGAGGTGTTCCGTCCGTTCGTTGATTCTGCTGCTTTCCACGTATTCCATGCAGGGTATGGCCCAGTCCGATAGCTTGATGCTGTCCATGGATGAGCACTATGTCATGGGCGATGCCGGTGAGGATCCTTCACCCGAGCTCCACGCTTACGACCACATGAACAAGGCGCTCGGTGCGGACTCGGTGCGGCTTTGTGGTGGAGTTCCTTGTTCGGGGTGGGTGCAGGACCTTTACCCGGATGGTGTCCTCAAGCATCGAGGCCATTATCAAGAGGGCTACCTCACGCTCTACCGGAACTACTATTCGACCGGCACCTTGGAGCGCGAGTTCCGGCAGGTGGACGCCATCCGATCCCTGATGCGGACCTATCATCCCAACGGGACCCTGCGCTCCGAGGCCAGGTATGTGGATGGCGCCATCGTTAGCTACCAGGACAATTACGTCAACGGCAAGTTGCGGTACGCGGAGGAGCGCGATCGCAAGGAAGGCTTCTTCACACGCATGGACCTGTTCACTGCGGCGGGTGAGCCCGTGAGCTTGTTCCAACTCGTGGATCGCAAGCAATTGGAGTTCGAGTTGAAGGAATACCATCCCGGCGGCGTATTGAAGACCTCCGGACGTGCACGCTATGACCGCTCGCGCATGGATACACAGCGCATGGGCGTATGGCAGCACTATGGCCTTGATGGAGCTGTGGTCCGTGAGGACCACTACCAGGACGGTAAGCTCGCGAGCGTAAAGTGATCCTGGTCGGATCCGACCGATCCCCTGCTCAGCCCACCGCCCGTTCGGGCTTGTAACGCATCATATCGATACCTGCGGTGCACAGATCGTGTTCCGCGGCGATGGCGTTGCTGGCGATCAGTACCGTGCGACCGGCAATGTGCTTCCGCACCAGTTCGCGGTACCATGCGATCGCATCGGCATCGAGGTTGCTCGTGGGCTCATCGAGAAGTAATAGGGGTGTATCGCTCAGAATGGCGAGCGCGAGCTTCAAACGTTGCTTCATGCCACTGCTGAAGTGGAGCACGGGCTTCTCCATCGCATGTTCCAAGTAGGCGATACGGGCCACGTCGGCCATGGTCAACCCTTCCCGCAACCGCTTGATGCGGAAGTGGAACTCCAACGTTTGGTTCAGGCTGAGATCCTCGTACAGTCCCAAGTAAGGGGCGGCGACCACCACATACGGATAGACCGCGTCCTCGGCCAACGGATGTCCGTGATGCCGGTGCTCAATGGTTCCTTTGGTAGGGGTCAACGCTCCCCCGATCAGTTGTAGCAGGGTGCTCTTCCCACTACCATTGGGACCGAGGATGGCGGTGTGACCGCCTGCAGCGAGGGAGAGGTCCACGTTCTGGAACACCACCTCGCGCCCGAAATGTTTCGCGATGCCGTGCAGGAGGATCTCCATGGCGGGCGTCAACGACTATTCAGCCAGACCCCGCATGATCCCCTTGGGACTGTTGCGGATGAAATCGAGGATGCTTCCCCGTTCAGGACTGCGGGGCAGGGTCTGTTCCACGTTCTGCACGGCGCGGTCCACGTTGGTGTTGCGCACGAATATCTCGCGGTAGATGTCCTCGATCCGCGCCACCGCCTCATCATCGAAACCTCGACGGCGCAGGCCCACCACGTTCACGCCCACGTAGCTGAGCGGCTCCCGAGCGGCCTTCACGTAGGGTGGCACGTTCTTCCGTACCAGGCTGGCGCCGGCGATGAAACTGTGCGCACCGATGTGGATGAACTGTTGCACCGCCACGTTGCCTTCCAGGATGGCCCAATCATCAATGGTGACGTGGCCGGCCAGGTTCACACTGTTGGCGATGACGATGTTGTTGCCGAGGATGCAATCGTGTGCCAGATGGACGTATGCCATCAACAGGCAATTGCTACCGACCGCGGTCTTCAGCCTGTCGGCCGTGCCCCGGTTGATGGTGACGCACTCGCGGATGGTGGTGCCGTCACCCACCTCGGCAGTGGTGTGCTCACCGGCGAACTTCAGGTCCTGCGGAATGGCGCCGATCACGGCGCCGGGGAAGATGCGGCAGTTGCGACCGATGCGCGCGCCGTTCATGAGGACCGCATTGGGGCCGATCCAGGTGCCTTCACCCACCACCACATCGCCTTGGATGGTGGCGAATGGTTCCACAGTGACACCGGTGCCCAGCTTGGCGTCGGGATGGACGTATGCGAGAGGGGAGATGCTCATCCTTGGTGGTGTCAGACGGTTGCTGTGGCCGGGGTCGCCTTGGGTGTCTTGTCCTTCACGATCTGTGCCATCATCTCGGCCTCCACGGCCACTTGTCCATTCACATATCCTTTGCCGGACATGTGCACGAGGCCGCGGCGGATGGGCGTGAGCAGTTGAAGGTGGAAGACGATCGTATCACCAGGGATGACCTTTCGACGGTACCGGATGCCGTCGGTCTTCAGGAAGTAGGTGGTGTAGTTCTCCGGATCAGGCACCTGGCTGAGTGCGAAGATGCCACCCACTTGGGCCATGGCCTCCACCTGCAGGACACCGGGCATCACCGGATTGCCCGGGAAGTGGCCGGTGAACTGGGGCTCGTTCATGGTCACGTTCTTCACTCCCACGATGGTCGTCTTGTCCATGGACATCACCTTGTCCACCAAAAGGAAGGGATACCGGTGGGGCAACATCCGTTCAATGTCCTGGATGTTGAACAGGGGTTCCTTCGTCAGGTCCACATGGGCCACGGGGTTCTTCTCCTCCTCCCTGATCTTCTCCTTGATCCGTTTCGCGAAGCTGGTGTTGCCGAAGTGCCCCGGGCGCGCCGCCAGGATATGGCCTTTGATGGGACGGCCCACCAGTGCCAGATCACCGACGATGTCCAAGAGCTTGTGGCGCGCAGGTTCGTTGAAGTACTTGAGGTCGGTGGTGTTGAGCACCCCGTTGCGACGGATCTCCACCTCACGATACTCACGGCCCAAAGCTTTGGCGAGGTCCTTCAGTTGTTCTTGTGTGGTGCCTTCGCGGTCCTCCAATACGATCGCGTTGTCCAGGTCACCGCCTTTGATCAGGCCGGCCTTGGCAAGTTGTTCCAGTTCACGCAGGAAGACGAAGGTGCGACAAGGCGCGATCTCCTCCTTGAACTCTTCGGCCCGGTACATGCTGGCGTGTTGTGTGCCGAGCACCGGGCTGTTGTAGTCCACCATCACCGTCACGCGGAATTCTCCACCCGGCGTGGGAACACCGAGCATCTCGGTGCCGCGTTCCGCGGTCTCGAACCAGATCGGCTCCTTCAGCACGAACCAGTTGCGGGGGGCATCCTGAGGCTCCAACCCGACACTCTCGATGGCGTTCACGAAGGGCATGGCGCTGCCATCCATGATCGGCATCTCGGGACCGGTGATCTGCAACAAGCAGTTGTCCACGCCCAACGCATACAACGCACTGAGGACGTGCTCGGTCGTGTTCACGGTCACGTCACCCTTGCCCAAGGTGGTGCCTCGTGCGGTGCTCACCACCAGGTCGGCGTCGGCATCGATGATGGGTTCACCTTCCAGGTCGGTGCGCTGGAACTTGTATCCATGACCCACCAGTGCTGGACGCAAGGTGAGGGTCACGGGTTCGCCGGTGTGGAGGCCCACGCCCTTGATGGTGGCGCTGCCTTTGAGGGTGTGTTGGAATTCGCTCATGACCTGCTCGTGGCAGCGGGCGTATGGCCCTCGTTGCTGCCCGGCGAAGGTAGAACTCCGCGCCCGTTGGCCTATCGGGGGGTGTCTCCTAACGCCTGGCGCAAGGCAGCCAGTTCCTTCTCCAACGCATCGATGCGGCGCTGGAGCGAAGGCAGATTACGGAACACGACATAACTGCGGTCATAGAGCCCTTTGGCGAACGCGGGCGATCCCTGCAAGGTGGCTCCATCCTCCACGGTGGCACCGATCCCGCTCTGCGCAGCGATGCGCACCTTGTTGCCGATGGTGAGGTGGCCTGCAATGCCCACTTGACCGCCGATCTGGTTGTGGTCGCCCACCTTGGTGCTACCAGCGATACCTGTTTGGGCCACCACCACATTGTGCTTGCCCAGTTCCGCGTTGTGCCCGATCTGGATCAGGTTGTCCAACTTGGTTCCTTGGCGGATGATGGTGTGGCCGATGGTGGCACGATCCACCGTGGTGTTCGCGCCGATCTCCACATGGTCCTCCAGGATCACGTTGCCCACTTGGGGCATCTTCTCATACACCCCTTCGGTGTTCGGTACGAAGCCGAAGCCATCCGCCCCGATCACCGCCCCACTGTGGATCACGCATTGCGCCCCTATCACCGACTGGTGATAGATCTTGACCCCGGCGTGGATGCGTGTTCCATCACCCACCGTGGTGCGTTCTCCGATGAAGGAATTCGGGAAGACCTTCACGCCATCGCCCAACACCACCTCATCGCTGATGTAGCAGAAGGCACCGATGTACACGCCCTTCCCGATCCGGGCCTTGGGGCTCACGAAGCTGGGCTGCTCGATGCCCTTCTTCTCATATTGCAACTGGTAGTTCCGCTCCAGCAGTTGCGTGAAGGCCATGCGCGGGTCCGCCACACGGATGAGCGTGAGGCTCTTGGGAATGGCCTTGGTGGCTTGGAACCCGTGGTCCACGATGGCGATGGTGGCCTTCGTGGTGTAGATGAACTCGGTGTACTTGGAGTTCGCCAGGAAGGTGAGGGTTCCGCTCCGCGCCTCCTCGATCTTGGCGAGGTCGTTCACCAGCACCTGTGGATCGCCATCCACTTCCCCTTGCAGGAGTTCGGCGATCTGTGCGGCTGTGAATTGCATGCTGCTGGAACGCTTTCGGCAGGGACCTAGTGTGCTACCGGAACGGCCACTTGGACATCATCCCAAGCAAGCACCAGCCGCGGCGCATCACCTTGGTCCATGCTGATGGTGAATTGTTCCAACGGGCTTGCAGGACGCTCCACGGCGGCGTTGACCTGGGCCACGTCGGCCATCGCATCGCGCGGGCTCTCGCCATCGAAGTTCACGCCCCAACCATACATCTTGCTGTTGAGTATCACGGTCCATTCCTCGGGGCCGGGTATGGTCCACAGTGTGTATGTACCCGCCTTCACCGGCTTATCGCCGAAGACGATGTCCTTGTTCACTGTGAAGGTGGTGGCCTCGTTGGCCCCGGTACGCCACACCTTCCCGTAGGGCACCAGCGAACCGAAGATCGCACGGCCCTTCTTGGTCGGGCGGCTGTAGGTCACTTCCACCAAGAGGTCGTTCAGGAAGAAGGAGACCGTTTCCTCGGGGCTCGCCTTCTTGGTCTGGGCCTTCATGTACTGGAAGCCCGCGAAGGCGATCACGGCCAACACGGCGACGCTGAGGAGGATCCACTTCAAGAGCTTGGGCATGGCGGCTAGGTTGGTGCGCGAAGGTAGCTCAGCCCGCGCGGTGCACGAGCATGCTGCTGGCCTGGGCCGTGGGTGTCACCACCAGGTCGTTGATGCACACGTGTGCGGGCAGTGTGGCAGCGAAGTGCACGAGGTTGGCGATGTCGGCGCCACGCAAGGGCTCGATCCCAGCGTAGGGTGCCTTCGCCTTGGCCTCGTCACCGCCGAAGCGCACCAGACTGAATTCCGTTTCGGCCAGCCCGGGACAGATCTGCGTGACCTTGATCCCATGGGGTAACAGGTCCTGACGCATCCCTTTGCTCAACGCATCCACCGCATGCTTGCTGGCACAATACACGTTCCCCTTCGGATAGACCTCCTTGCCTGCGGTACTTCCGATATTGATGATGTGCCCCTTGCCACGCGCGATCATCCCGGGAATGATGGCACGGCTCACGTACAACAAGCCTTTCACGTTGGTATCGATCATCCGCTCCCAATCACCGGTGTCGCCCGTTTGTATGGGGTCCAGGCCAGCCGCCAGACCAGCGTTGTTCACAAGCACATCGATGCGCTGCCATGCCTCGGGCAGTCCGCCTATGGCCTGTTCCACCGCCGATGCATCGCGCACGTCGAAGTGCAAGGCGTGGACCTTGTCATGTGCATCGATGCTGCCGTAAAGTCCCTCGAGTTCGCGTTGCAACACAGCTAGGCGTTCCTTGCGACGGCCTGTGATAATGACGCGCCAGCCTTCGCTGGCAAAGCGTTGCGCGGTGGACTCGCCGAAGCCGGAGGTGGCACCGGTGATGAGGATGGTCTGGGGCATGGTGCAAAGGAACGCGTGAAGCTGTCGGTGAGGCTCCATGTGTTCGAACTTCCGAGGCACATTTGTTGGCCCTCCGCTAAGACATCACGTACCTTGAACAGTTCCAATTCCAACAAGAACCTCTTCCCATGAACAACCTATTCCGCGGATTATTGGCTGGTGGCGCAGCTTACAAATGGGGTGGTGGCTGCTTCGGCACCGTCATCGTCTTCGTGATCGTGTATATGCTGCTGGGGAGTTGTTGACACGACCCCAGTGGCGGCGTTGCCCCAGAGTTCACATGGTTAGCCACCGCGGCCACGCCAGGTACCACTTGGTCACCGGCCGGGCCAACGCTTGGATCCCCAGGTTGTCGCTGGCCTCTGCGATATCGCGCAGGGTGCCGTCCTTGTAGCGAAGCTCGATCCGGTCCTTCCCCGGGTCGTAGGCGTTGTTGACGATACTGCCGGTGAGGACGAAGTGCGCTGCATTGGTCTCGGAGATGCCCAGTTGCGTGGCCACGGTGCGTCGCAGCTCATCGACCTTGGAGGGTGGCCACTCGTCGTTCTGCAGTTTGATCCGCAGGTTGCGACGATGCACGAGGTCACCGGCCAACCGGGACAGCACCGGATCGGAGTGGTCACCCCATACTTTCACGGCACCCATCACGTCGTGGTCGTCGAGCTTCAGGAAGTCCGCCAACACCTGTGGATCGTGGAAGGAGGAACGGTCGTGCTCCGCGGATAGGAAGCGCAGCAGGGCAGGGGAGGCGAACACGGGCACACCGGACATGGCCAGGTGCTTGGCGCGTCGCAACGTTTCCACCAACATCAGCTCACAGGCCACCACGGTCTTGTGCAGGTACACCTGCCAGTACATCAAGCGCCGCGCCACCAGGAACTTCTCGATGCTGTAGATGGCCTTCTCCTCCACCACCAATTTATCCTCCACCACCTGCAACATCTTGATGATGCGTTCGCCACCGATGACGCCTTCACTGACGCCCGTGTAGAAGCTGTCGCGGTTCAGGTAGTCGATGCGGTCCACATCCAACTGACCGCTCACCAGTTGATGCAGGAAGCGCTTGGGGTGCTCGTCACGGAAGATGCGGATGCCCAAGGTCAACGCTCCCGCGAACTCGTCGTTCAGCGCGTCCATCACCAAGGCGCTCACCGCCTCGTGACCGATGCCTTCCACCAGGCTGTGTTCCAGCGCGTGGCTGAAGGGGCCATGCCCCACATCGTGCAGCAGGATCGCGATGCGCGCGCCCAACGCTTCCTCCTCCGTGATCACGTGTCCCTTGCTACGCAGGGTGGCGATGGCCTCGCCCATCAGGTGCATGGCGCCCAACGCATGGTGGAAGCGTGTGTGCAGCGCGCCAGGATAGACCAGGTGACCCAATCCGAGTTGCTTGATGTAGCGCAGGCGCTGGAACCATGGATGATCGATGATCCGCAACAATAGCGGGTCCGGAACACTGATGAATCCGTAGATGGGGTCGTTCAGGATCTTCATGCACTGCAAGCCTAGCGGCTGATGCGGTAGGTCCAGGTGCCGTGTGTGGTGGTGACAGTGGCCACGTAAGCACCTTCCGCACGGTCGCTGAGGTCGATCGAGTTGATGTCCGTGCCCAGCCGTTCGGTGACCGTACGACCGCGCGTATCCGTGAGCACGACCGTACGCACCGTGCCATGCGCATCGGTGGTGAGGATGCGGTAGCGGCCTGCATCGTCCAAGCGTTGCAACCGGGGCCCTGTCGATGCATCCTGTTCCGCCACCCCCGCGATGATGGGCACGTACAGGTCGGCCTGCCAGATCCCCCTGCCGAAGGTGGCGGCGCGGAGCTTCCCGCTGGCCTGGTTCACCTCCAATTCCGTCACCACCACGTTGGGCATGCCTTCGCCGAAGGGCTCCCACGCATTGAGGATGTCGTCGCGGTAGAACACACCGAGGTCGGTACCCACATACACGCCATCGACCACGCCGGGGTTCAACGCGATGCTGTTCACCGGCACGTTGGGCAGACCGAAGCTGCGGTTCGTCCAGGTGTCCCCACCATCCATGCTCTCGAACACCTTCTGGCCGTTGGTGGTGCCGGAGTAGCTCAGCCACACGTGCAGGGGATCGGTAGGGTCCACCGCAAAGGACGTGGGAGTGAGTTGCGGAAGCTCCACCCCGTTGATGGGTACCCAGTTGGCACCGCCCAGGGTGCTACGCATCAGCAGGTCATTGCGCCCCACGTAGATCACGTTCCCATCCGATGGCGCGATCGCCAAGCAACGCACCTGCTCCTCATCGGACCAATTGCTCGCCATGCCCCACGAATCGCCCTGGTCATCGCTGATCCATACGTTGGTATAGCCGGCCACCATGCGATAGGGGTTGAAGGGGTCGATGGCGAACGGGGTCACCCACGGACCTTCCTCCCCCACATTGTCCCCGATGAAGTCCCAGTTCACGCCCCGGTCCACCGAGCGCATGATGCCACCGAGTTGGTAGGAGGCGTACACGGTGAAGGGGTCCGTGGGGTCCACGGCCGCCTCCATGCCATCCGCGCCGAACACATGCGTCCACTGACCATCCACGTACCGGTTCGATCCGTTGTCCTGCGCACCGGCCATGATCAAGTCGCTCTCCAGTTCGCTGCCACCCAGGCGGTAGAACTGGGTGATGTCCAGCCCCGCGCTCAGGTCCGTCCATTCCTCGCCATCGTCCTCGCTCACGTAGAGCCCGCCGTCCGAGGCGCAATACAACTTGCCGTTCAGCACCTCCAATCCGTGGATGTCCGCATGGGTGTAGCCGATCTCCGACGGGCTGGTCCAATGCGACACGATGGTCCAACCGAGGCCGCCGTTCGTGCTCTTCCACACGTTCACACCGCCTGCGTACAACGTCTGTGGGTCGTTGGGGTCGGCGGCCAGTGCCATGTCGTACCACGCCTGTCCACCGCTGTCCGAACCATCCTCCTGGTAACCGAACAGGTTGGGTGCGGTCGACATCTCCTCGAAGGAGAAGCCGCCGTCGGTGCTGCGGTACAGGCCCAGGAAGGAATCGTCCTCCTCTTTGCTGCATAGTACATACACCAACCAGGGGTCGGCCGGAGTGACCGCGATGGCCATACGTCCCACCAGGTCGCTGCTCGGCAGACCGTTCGTCACAGCGGAGAAGCTGACCCCGTTCGCGCCACTGCGGTAGAACCGGTCCGTGCAGGCATACGTGATCAAGCTATCGCCGGGCTTGAACTCCACATCGTAGAAGCTGCCGGGCACGGACAAGCCCCAGGAGGCGCCGCCGTTCACCGTGCGGAAGAGGCCATTGGTGGTGGCGCATACGAGGCGTTGCGGATCATAGGGGTGCATGCGGAGCGCCCGGGTGTTGCGCGCCTGGCCCAGGGTCCAATCAAGGCCGGTGGCGTTCCATGTGAGGCCTCCGTCGTAGCTCTTCAACACACCAGCACTGTAGGTATCACCGCCGTCACCATCACCCGTGGCGATGTACACCGTGTCCGGCGCCGTGGGATGCACTGCGATCCCGCTCACGCCCATGGAGGGAAGGTCGGTGAACAACGCCGTCCAACCGTTGCCGCCATTGGTGCTCTTCCAAAGGCCTGCGGCGGGTGTGCCCGCATACACCACTTGGTCGTTGGTCGGGTCCACCGCCACCGCGTTCACACGTCCGTTCCCGGGGTTATAGGAGATGCTGTTCCAGAAGGTCGGTCCCAAGGGTTCCCACAGCGACACGTCGCGTTGGCCGGACGCCCGGTCGCGTGCGGCATTGACCTCCGCGGCAGCTTCCATGTGAACGGCGGGGTCCAAACGCTCACCACTGGGCCACGTGCGTTGGTCCATGAACCAGTACCAGCGGTGGAACTGCTTCCAGCCCTTGCCCTTCTGGTACGAACGCCCTTCCCAGGCCTGGTCGAAGGACTGCTTCACCGTGTGCAGGTCCGTGGCGGGGTCCAGCATCTGTTCCACCCAGGTCTGCGCATGCGACGTGTGGATCGTAAGGAGGAGCAAGAGGGCTGGGAGCAAGCGCATGGCTACGAATTGAGGGAACGCGAATGTAGGGCACCCCGTACCTTCACGGCCAAGCCACCAAGGGCAACATGCCGCGAAGCCACGCGTTACCCTTGGGATGTTACGAACCCCCACACTCCCAGCAGCGCCGAAAGGCCCCACCATACCTCTGATGACCGCTTCCATCCTTTGGGCCGACGACGAGATCGACCTCCTGCGTCCGCATGTGCTCTTCCTGCAACAGAAAGGCTACACCGTGGATACCGTGAACAACGGGCTCGATGCGGTGGAAAAGGCCCAAGGCAAGGAGTACGACATCATCTTCCTGGACGAGAACATGCCCGGCCTCAGTGGGCTGGAGACGCTCAATCGCATCAAGAACGTCCTGCCGCACGTGCCCGTGATCATGATCACCAAGAGCGAGGAGGAGCACATCATGGAGGAGGCCATCGGTGGCAAGATCAGCGACTACCTGATCAAGCCTGTGAATCCCAACCAGATCCTGCTGAGCTTGAAGAAGCACCTGGAGGGCCGTCGATTGGTTAGCGAGAAGACCAACAGCAGCTACCAGCAGCAGTTCCGTCAGCTCGCCATGCGCCTCAGCGACCGCTTGGGCACCGATGATTGGAAGCAGCTGTACGACGAGCTGGTGAAGTGGGAGCTGGACCTCAGCGGCAGCCAGGACCAGGGCATGACGGAGATCCTCCGCAGCCAATGGACCGAGGCCAACGAGC
>ENA-UOWO01003242-UOWO01003242.1-activated-sludge-metagenome-genome-assembly--contig:-NODE-3242-length-19083-cov-9.061751_pt1 | contig 19083 bp, 18 predicted proteins | sample MGYA00238148_ERZ761564 | MGnify/ENA primary metagenome ERZ761564 (study PRJEB28885, sample SAMN05720194) | activated sludge metagenome | isolation source: Anaerobic digester | place: USA... | reverse complement strand
AAAAAAGCAGAAGATTTCCAGATGAAAATTGATGACAGTTTTTTGTTGCATCAAAAATATATTCTGATACAAAAAGGTAAGAAGCATTATTATTTAGTGGAGGCTGTTTAACCCGGTTTGACCGTCCCGGTGTGACTGGTTTAAACAACAACCCATGCTGAAAAACAGGATGGGTTTTATTTTTATCGATGCTTCTGCATTTTGAAACCTATGCACCATAGTTTTAATTCAAATACTAACAACCATTAGCTTAAAATCCTATTTTTGCCACCTAACTAAAAATCACGTCCATGGATTTTCAACTGAGTGAAGAACACCTGATGATTCAGAAAGCAGCAAGGGATTTTGCTGTAAACGAATGCCTTCCCGGCGTAATAGAAAGGGATGAACTGCAAAAGTTTCCAAAAGAACAAATAGAAAAACTGGCCGATCTTGGTTTTATGGGTATGATGGTAAAACCTGAGTATGGCGGCAGTGGTATGGATACCATCAGCTATGTACTGGCCATGGAAGAGATCAGCAAGATAGATGCCAGTGTGAGTGTATGCATGAGCGTTAACAACAGTCTTGTTTGTTATGGTTTGCAGGAGTATGGTAATGAAGAACAGAAACAAAAATATTTAACACCGCTTGCACAAGGCAAGAAAAATGGTGAATTATACATTGGTGCATTTTTATTAAGCGAACCGGAAGCTGGCAGCGATGCCACTTCGCAAAGAACTACCGCAGAAGAAAAAGAAGATCATTATTTACTGAATGGCACCAAGAACTGGATCACCAACGGCAGCAGTGCTTCTGTATATTTAGTCATTGCACAAACAGATGCCAGCAAGGGCAGTCGTGGAATCAATGCCTTTATTGTAGAAAAAAACTTGCCTGGCGTGGTGGTGGGTGCCAAAGAAAATAAACTGGGTATCCGTGGCAGTGATACACATACCATTCTTTTTAATGATGTAAAAGTGCCAAAGGAAAACCGCATAGGTGAAGATGGCTTTGGTTTTAAGTTTGCGATGAAAACATTGGCCGGTGGCAGAATCGGTATCGCATCGCAGGCATTGGGTATTGCAAGCGGCGCTTACGAACGTGCACTGGCTTACAGCAAAGAAAGAAAGGCATTTGGCAAAGAGATCATGCACCACCAGGCGATACAGTTTAAACTGGCCGACATGGCGACAAAGATTGAATGTGCCCGGCTGCTTTGTATGAAAGCGGCTTATGAAAAAGACCAGCACCTCGATTATACTTTAAGCGGCAGTATGGCAAAAGTATTTGCCAGTGAAACGGCTATGTGGACCGCCACCGAAGCCGTACAGATACATGGCGGATATGGATTTGTAAAAGAGTACCATGTAGAGAGAATGATGAGAGATGCCAAGATCACCCAGATATATGAAGGTACAAGTGAGGTGCAAAGAATTGTGATCAGCAGGAGCATACTGAAGTGATGTGCTGATTTGATGATTTGAAGATCTGAGGATGTGCTGACGAGTGCAAGTGACTAATAGCATTTGCACTTTTTTTATGCGGTTGCTTCTTTACTTACCTTAGCATTTAAGATTTACTACATGGCAGTCAATAAAGAGAAATACAAAGAGATCATTGCAGAACTGGAAGGCAAGGCTACATTGGTTGCCGTAAGCAAAACCAAACCTGTGGAGGATATTTTGGAGTTATACCAACTTGGCCACCGGGATTTTGGTGAAAATTATGTACAGGAATTAGTTGACAAAGAAGCGATATTACCAAAAGACATCCGCTGGCATTTTATCGGGCACCTGCAAAGCAATAAAGTAAAATATATTGCGCCGTTCGTTCATCTTATACATGGAGTGGACAGCGAAAATTTATTAAAAGAGATCCACAAACAGGCTGCTAAAAACAACCGTGTTATTGATTGTTTATTACAGATTCACATTGCCTCTGAAGAAACAAAATTTGGTTTTAGCGAAAACGAATTAAACGACTTAAACGTTTTAAACGATTTACAGAACGTACGTATAAAAGGCCTCATGGGAATGGCAAGTTTTAGCGATGATATGAACCTCGTAAGAAGTGAATTCAAAAAGCTAAGGTCAATTTTTAACGACTATTTTTCACCAAAACAAAAGACACCAGAAACCGCAGAGACCCCATTGACCATTCACCATTCACCATTCACCCTTTCCATGGGCATGAGCGGCGATTACAAAACAGCCCTTGAAGAAGGCAGCAATATGGTACGCATTGGAAGTTTATTATTTGGCGAAAGAAACTATAACAAGTAATGAGCAGTGAGATCATCCTCCTTTGCATCGCTGCATTTGCTGCTGGCTTTATTGATGCCATTGTGGGAGGTGGCGGCCTTGTACAAACACCAGCAGTATTGGTGACGCTGCCCCACTACCCTGTTGCCACTTTACTAGGCACTACAAAGATCCCTTCCTTTACAGGCACCTTTATAGCATCCTGGCAATATGCAACAAAAGTAAAATTGCAATGGAAACTGGTATTGATCATGTGCAGCATTGCTTTGATGGCAGCCATGACGGGTTCCTATACGGTTACCATCATCAGTAATCATTACATGAAACCCATCATCTTTTGTGTGCTGATTGTATTAGCTGTCTATACTTTTACAAAAAAGAATTTCGGCACGGCGGAATCAAAACACATACATCCAAAACATGAATTGCTGTACGGGGCTTTTTTTGCACTGGCCCTTGGGTTTTATGATGGCTTTATTGGACCTGGTGCCGGAAGTTTTTTGGTGTTGTTTTTTATAGGCGCATTGGGTTTTGATTTTCTAAAAGCCAGCGCCCATGCAAAATTCGTGAACCTGGCAACCAATCTTGGCTCCATCATCTATTTTGGTGGAAGCGGGCATATTTTATACCAGTATGCAATACCCATGGCAGTATGTAATGTAGGAGGTTCATTTATTGGTTCCAGGCTGGCGATAGCAAGGGGCAATTCATTTATCAGAGTATTTTTTCTATTGGTAATTGCTGGTACAATTATCCGCTTTGGCTATGATATTTTTGTAAAACACTAAGCTGGTTAGACCTTCGGTATTTTTGTAAAACATTAAGCCGGTCTGACCTACGGTGCCGACCGGTGTAACCACCCATTAAAAAACATGCAACAGTTAACAGTAAGGGAAATTAAAGAAAGTGATATTGAACTCATCATTCAATACTGGCTAAGTGCCAGCGATGATTATCTAACTTCATTGGGCGTTGATCTTGCCAGGATGCCTTCTGTTACAGACTGGCAGCGAATGCTGGCTTCACAAATTGAATTGCCCTACCAGGAAAAACAATCTTACTGTACTATTTGGGAACTCGATGGCAAACCAATCGGTCACAGTAACGTGAATAAAATAATATTTGGTGAAGAAGCCAGTATGCACCTGCATATCTGGTATGCAGAAGAAAGAAGAATGGGATTGGGTGTTGCCTTTATAAAACGATCCTTGCCTTTCTTTTTTAAAAATCTGCAATTGCTAAAAGTATACAGTGAACCTTTTGCACTCAACGACGCACCCAATAAAACTTTGGCAAAAGCAGGCTTTCACTTTATTAAAGAGTACACCACTGTTCCCGGCTCCATCAACTTTGAGCAGCCGGTTAAGCGCTGGGAGATCAAGGCTGCAGACCAATAACTGTTTCAAACATTTGTTAAAGCTTTAACAGGCCATATGTATTTTGGCATAGTATTACATCCTTTCAGTTTTATCAAATACCTTTACGATGTACTACGATATTTCTATGCACATAAATTTTGAAGCAGAAAAAAACAGGAAGGCACTTATTTACACTTTGTCGATATGTGGCGCCTTATTGCTATTGTTTTTTTGGATCAAATGGCCCATCAACCAGATTCCGCCTCCCCCACCCATACAGGACCTGATTGAAGTAAACCTCGGCAATGAGTTTGAAGGCATGGGGGATGAACAACCCTTGATCAAAGGTGAAAGAGCCCCTTCGCAGGATCCAATGCCGCAGCCACAAAATACTACTGCTGCCGCCAGTGATGATGCAGCAAAAGAGATTGACACAGATGATAATGCCAATGATGATGCAGCACCCGTAACAAAAGTTGAAAAAAATAACAGTAAAAAACTGGATGCCCCCAAAGAAAATGTGACCAAGCCCGTTAAATCAAATAATCCCTCTACGGTCGCTACTCCTGCACCCCCAAAACCACAAAAGCCCAAATACGCTTATAATGGTCCGGGTAATGGAAAAGGCAATGGGGCAGACCAGGATAATGGATATACCAACCAGGGCAATAATCCCAACGGCAAAGGCGATGATGGTGTTCCCGATGGAAAGCCAGATAGTTATGGAAATAACCCGGGAGGGAAAAGCGGTGTAAGTGTTGTAAAGGGAGCCAGACCGTTAAACTTTGGCAGCCTGAAGCTGGAAGATGATTTTAATCAAAATGCCAAAGTAACTCTTGACATAAAATATAACAGTGCCGGGAATTTTATAAGTAGTTCAGTTTCAAAACCAACTACTACTTCAAGCAATTCTATTTTATCCATTGCCAAAAGGGAAGCAGCTAAACTTAAGTTTCCCAGTACTGCTGATGGTGGCACTACAACTATACTTTTTAATTTTAAAGTACAGAATTAAATTTCTTAAATTTGATTACCGGATGGACAACAGCCTATTATATCAAAAAATTTCCTTGCTGCCGCCTGATAAAATGAAAGAGGTGGAGACTATTATTGATTCAATGTTAATTAAGATAAATATTGAAAAGCCACATGTAAATACTGCAAAAGCCGGAACTGGAAAAGGTATGTTTACAATAATGCCCGGCTTTGATGATCCATTAGAAGACTTTAAAGAGTATATGGAATAATGAATTTGCTGTTAGACACACACACTTTTATTTGGTTCATCGAGGATTCGCCTGAATTATCCGGTAAAGCCAGGAATGCAATAGAAGCCCAGAGCACGATAAATTATATAAGTGTGGCTTCGCTTTGGGAAATAGCCATAAAAGCCAGTTTAAATAAACTACAACTCAAAAGCCCCTTTTTAGATATCCACAAAATAATTGAACTAAACAGCTTTAAAATCCTGCCTGTACAATTAACCGATACAATAATTGTTTCAACACTACCATTTCATCACAAAGATCCTTTTGATAGAATTATCGTTTCTCAGTGTATTAATTGGGATTTTACTTTAATCACTATTGATAAAAGTCTTGAAAATTATAACATAAAGATTCTTTGGTAATTTTTTTTTCATGACCTACCAGCAAACGATTGACTACCTCTATGCACAACTGCCCATGTTCAGCCGCATTGGCAGTGCTGCTTACAAAACCGACCTGCATAATACCATTGAATTATGCAATGCGATCGGCAACCCCGAAAATAAATTCAAAAGCATTCATATTGCCGGCACTAACGGCAAAGGCAGTACGAGCCACATGCTGGCTGCCATGCTGCAACAGGCAGGCTATAAAACCGGCCTGTACACTTCACCGCATTTAAAAGATTTCAGAGAGCGGATCAGGATCAACGGTGAGATGGTGAGCGAGGATTTTATCATTGATTTTGTAGCAAGAACAAAACAGCTGAGCGACCGTATTGAACCTTCTTTTTTTGAATTAACAGTGGCGATGGCTTTTGATTATTTCGCCCAGGAAAAAGTGGATATCGCGGTAATCGAAACAGGCTTAGGAGGAAGATTAGACAGCACCAATATCATCACACCCATACTATCTGTCATCACCAATATTGGTTACGACCACATGAATATTCTTGGTGATACCCTGGAGAAGATCGCTTTTGAAAAAGCAGGTATTATCAAACCGGGTGTGCCAGTAGTTATAGGAGAATATATGGATGAAACAAAACCCGTGTTTATCAAAAAAGCAAAAGAAGCCCAATCGCCTGTTTTTTTTCCGCAGGATGGATATACCGTTTCTAATATTAACAGCTCACTCTACCAATTGGCTTGTGATATCACCAGTATTGGTAACAACCACACGGAGACTTTTACGCTTGACCTGAATGGTCTGTACCAAATAAAAAACCTGCGAACCGTTCTTTGTGCTGAGGGTGTACTGCTGCAACTGGGCTATAATATTACTGAAGAAGCAGAAAAGTATGCGCTGGCTAACGTAAAGAAACTAACAGGCCTGCATGGACGCTGGGATGTAATTGGAGAAAACCCTGCCGTAGTGCTGGATGTGGCACACAATGAAGATGGCATCAAACACTTGCTGTGGCAGCTATCCGTTATCAGGAACCGGTTTGAAAAACTGCATATTGTAACCGGTATGGTAAAAGATAAAGACATCGACAAAGTATTGGCGCTTCTTCCCAAAGAAGCCGTTTACTATTTTACCAATGCACAGATACCAAGGGCTTTGCCTGCGGCAGAACTCCAGGAAAAAGCCAACACATTTAAACTGGAAGGAAATGTATTTAAAGATGTAAATGATGCAGTTGAAAATGCCAAACAAAACGCTTCACCTAAAGACCTCATTTTAGTGTGCGGCAGTGTGTTTTTAGTGGGTGAAGTCGGTGCAATCAAATAAAAACAGCAACTACTATACCGGCAGCATTTTTTCAACAAACGCATTATTTTGTGGCACTAAAATACTGTTTCTCCTCTCCAAAATCAATATAACTGTATTGATCTTCCAGCTGTATCAATCTCTTCAAATTATCCTGCAAAAATTTCTTATGCTGCTCCGAAGTTGGGTTAAATGGTTTGTGGCTTCTGGCTGCATTGACCACATTTATTTCTTTCATCAGTGCCTGGGATGTTTCGTCAATACAAGTGGCTGTGAATTTTTCCCACACATAATTGGTAGCTGCATAATTGGGATGTACCATATCTTCAGCATAAAAACGGTAATCTCTCAGGTCGTCGATCACCAGTTCGTATGCAGGAAAATAAAACAGCCGTTCATCCGCATCTGTCAATTGATGAATGGCCTGTATCAAAGCAGCCTTGCTCCTGTTGTTCTCTACAAAACCATCCCTTAAATGACGCACCGGACTGATAGTGAATATAGCGTTTACGCCTGGGTTAAAATCAAACAGGCTGGCCAGCATTTCCTGTAAATTCATTTTTATTTCATCAATACTTAACAGGCGCTTTTTAAACTTGTCAGTGGGCACTTTATGGCAATTAGCTACAACGCCCCCGTCTCCCGAAGACAAACCAGCTAACTCATACACAAATGCGGAACCAACGGTAACGAGTAACCAGTTTGCTGTTTTCAAAAATTGATGTGCCGACTGCTGGCTCTGGTTGATGCGTTGCAGGCAAACAGCCTTATCCGGGTGAGAAAAACGGGTATGGTGCTGCCAGCTGTTCCAGGATTCATTTTGATAAAACAAATCTGCTTCAGTATACTGCCTGTTGTGAATATAAGACTGTACAGACGCTGCAATACTAACCGGGTTAAAAATAATTCCATTAGGATTTTCAAGCACGCCAAATTTAAACTGCTTTAACCTGGCTCCAATATTTTCAGTAAAACAAGAGCCCGTCAGCAATATTGTATGATGATGCTTTATGCGCTGAGCAAATGGTTTAGGAGAGAATTCTAGATGGAAGTTCATGTGGTTTGTGAATGGTGAATGGTCAATAGTGAATGGGCAATGGGCGATAGGCAATAGGCGATAGTTAAATAATCGTTCAACTTCTTATCATTGTGCATATCCCTATACAAAGATCTCTGTGGCCATCCTGCTGCAGGTTGCCAAAGCCTGCATATCAAGACCATCCAGTGTTTTTAACTGCTGAAAATAAGGGATCATCAGTTCGGTATCCATATTACCCACCAGCTCATCATCTGCCATCGGGCAGCCTCCGATACCTTTTAAAGCACCATCAAAACGATAACATCCAGACCGTAATGCTGCATCCGCTTTCTGTCTCCAGTTGATGGCCGTTGAATGAAGATGAACACCGATTTCAGTTGACGGATAAGCTGGTATTACGGTATCTAAAACCGACGACACCTGTTCGGCTGTTGCCAGCCCTACAGTATCCGCCATTGAAACAATACCAATGCCCAGTTCCACCATTTTAGCCACCCATTTCAGCACAATGGTCTCATTGTATTCATCGCCATATGGATTGCCAAAGCCCATTGAAATATAAACAACCAGCTGCTTTTTATTTTTAACGCAAAGCTGCTGTATTTCTTCCACCCTTGTCAACGACGCTTCCATCGTACTGTTGGTATTACGCATTTGAAAAGTGGGAGATACGGAAAAAGGAAAACCCAGGTACGTTATGGCATCATGCGTTACTGCTTCTTCTGCACCACGTACATTGGCAACGATCGCCAGCAGTTTGCTTTTTGCTGCTGCCATATCCAGCCCTTTCAATACTGCAGCTGTATCAGCCATTTGAGGAATGGCTTTGGGTGAAACAAAGCTGCCAAAATCAATGGTATCAAATCCCACCTGCAGTAAAGCATTGATATACCCGATCTTTTTCTCTGTGGGAATAAAATGTTTCCAGCCCTGCATGGCATCACGGGGGCATTCAATTAATTTAACCGGTTTCATCATTTAAATTATTGCTGTATTACTTAAATCAACCTGCCAGTTTAACGGGCATACAAATGGCAGCTATTTCCGGCAATTTACTACAAAAGAAAAGAGCAGCGAAATAGCTGCCCTTTCAAAAAATTTCGAAATTTATCTACATCGAAGCTTTAATCAGTGCTTCATATTCTGCAATTTTTGCAGGGTTCTTTTTAACCTCGTATATATTTTTCATCATGGTCAGGAGTTTGCGGTAGTTACCCTTTTCAGTGCCGGAAGGCTTCGCAATATCCTTAAAAGCAATCATTGCAGCCTCACCATAAGGTATAGCATCGTCAAGTGCCTTGGTGGATTCAGCCTGCAGTGCTTTCTTCTTTTTCTGATCATCCGGCTTTACACTTTTTATTTTAGTTGCTTCATCTGTAAGATCAAATGAATTATTATACTGAGAAACGGTCATCACAAAATTAGCCTCAAAGGTGGATTTGATAGCGATTGACTTCTGCAATACATCTTTCAAATTAGCTTTGTATTCAGTCAGATCCACACCTTTGGAATCATCTGAATTAATATAATTGAAGAGCTCAGCTGCATAATTGTATGCTACATCATAATTACCAGGATTAGCAGTTACCAGTTCAGCATACTTTTTAAATACATCCGGTTTGGGAATGCCTTCTGTCTCCAGTTCAACTTCCAAAGCGGTCCAGTATCTTGCATTATTCGGATAAAACTTTTTCGCTTTGTTCAGCACTTCATAAAAAGCTGTTTTATCATTTTTTTTCTTATAGTAATCTACTAAAAAATTATACGAGTCTGCATAGGTATCACCACTTAAACCTGCATCGACAAGTTTCTTATGATATACAACAGCCTCATCAGGCTTTTTTGCGTCTACAGCAGCGATGGCAGTGTACTGTATAAACAGCGTATCTAATTCAGGGAATTTATAACCGTTGTTGAATACAAAATTGTTAGTGATACTGTAATCATGTACATCTACGGCCTTTTTAAAGTTATCATAGGATGCATCAAAATCCTTTGCCTGGTATGCTTTGATGGCCAGTTCTGAACCAAAGCCTGCATACAAATCATAAATGGGTGTATAATTGTCTTCTACCAGCAATGGAGCCTTGGGATCCATTTGCCTGTATTTTTTAAACAGATCAAAAGCTTCCATCTTCATTGCACTGCTTTCCTGTACCGTTTTCAAACTGTCTTTTGACAACTGGTTAGTAATATATGCTTTCCAATACCAGCCCTCCGGCTTTTTAGCATTTTTTTCAGAAGACAGGTATTTATCTAAGGACTCTTTAGCTTTAGTAACCTGTCCCAGCAACACCAGGTTTCGTATTTCATCAATATCCTGGGCTTTCACAAAAACAGCCGATCCGGCCAGTACAGCAAGTAAAAATAATTTCTTCATCGCTTGTAAAAATTTTAGGCGTTAAAGGTATTGGTTTGTAACGTATTTTGAAATAAAACTAACCCGTTTTTTCATAAACCGTGCCAGTTATAACGGGGTAAGGGGTGCAAAGCTGCAAACTGGCAAAATTATAACAATTCAGCGGCGGCATTACATACATTTGCAATCCATGATCTCCCAAAACACCATTCAGCAGATACTTAGCCGCATAGATGTGGTGGAGATAGTTGGCTCGTATGTAAAGCTAAAAAAACGGGGAGCCAATTATCTTGGACTTTGCCCTTTTCACAACGAAAAGTCGCCCTCTTTTACGGTTTCCCCATCAAAGGAAATTTACAAGTGTTTTGGTTGTGGAAAAAGCGGCAATTCCATCAGTTTCTTAATGGATCTTGAGAAATACAGCTATGTAGAAGCCCTGCGCTGGCTGGCCAATAAATACAATGTAGAGATTGAGGAAACGGAACTGAGCCCTGAACAAAAAATACAGCAGCAGTCGGCAGACAGTTTGTATATCATCAACAGTTTTGCACAAAAATTCTTCAGCGACTACCTTTTCAATACAGAAGAAGGGAAAAATATTGGTCTCAGTTACCTCGAACACCGGGGTTTTACAGAAGCCACCATCAAAAAATTCCAGATTGGTTATAACCCGGAAGCGAGGGATGTTTTTGCCACTGCCGCCACCCATGCACAATACAACCAGGAACTGCTGTTAAAAACGGGCTTGGTAACGGTAAGGGATGAACGCTTAGTAGATAACTATCGTGGCCGGGTAATTTTTCCTATACATAACCAGAGTGGTAAAGTGCTGGGATTTGGCGCCAGGGTATTAAAAACCACAGACAAAGCTCCAAAGTATATCAATACCCCGGAAAATGAGATCTATGTAAAAAGCAAAATTTTATACGGCAGCTATTTTGCCCGGCAGGCCATTGACAAGGCTGACGAGTGTTTACTGGTAGAAGGTTATACCGATGTGGTGTCACTGCACCAGGCCGGTATTGAGAACGTGGTGGCAAGCGGCGGTACTTCCCTTACTCCCGATCAGTTGCGGCTGGTAAAAAAATACACAGACAACCTAACCATTATTTATGATGGCGACAGCGCCGGCATCAAGGCTGCTCTTCGTGGAATGGACCTGGCATTTGAAGCAGGGCTGAATGTGAAATTAGTGTTGATACCCGACAATGAAGACCCTGACAGTTATGTAAATAAAGTGGGCGCAGACGAATTCCGGGAATTTATCGCTGCCAACAAAAAAGACTTTATCCTTTTCCAGTTAAGTGTATCATTAAAAGATGCCGGTACAGATTCTGCAAAAAAAGCTGCCCTGGTAAACCAGGTGGCTGAAACGATATCGAAGATCAATAAGGCGGAAGATTTCACTAAACAACAGGATTATATACAGCAATGCTCAGAAATTTTAAAAATAGAAGAAAGCGGACTGCATACGCTGGTAAATAAATTTATCAGGGAAAAAATCACCAAGGAAGAAGGCCGGATCAACAGGGAACAGGCCGCGGATGATCTCGCCGCTTCCACAGCTCCGGTAGATGATGAAGCGCTGCTGTTGTTCAACAAAGATGAACTGAACGAACGGGCCATGGTGAGGGCATTATTAGAATTTGGAATAAAACAATGGGATGAAACGATCACTGTAGCGGAACACGTATTTGCAGAAATAAGGGACTGGAACCTGGAGGAAATGATCGACAACAAAAAACTGATTTCGTTGATCAATAACTATAGAGCGCTCTATGATGAGGGCGCCGTACCTACCCCAAAAACGTTTTTATATAATGACGACCTGGAGGTAAGCGCTTTGGTGGTTAGCCTGATGGATGACCAGTATGAACTGAGCCCCAACTGGAAGGAAGTATTTGAAGGTAAAATTAACACCCGGGAAGATCTGTACAAAGAAGAAGTATTTTCTACCGTCAATTATCTTAAGCTGCGTAAAATAAAACGCATGATGGATGAGAACCAGCGTGACCTTGAAAAATTTCACACCCCTGAAGAACAGCTTACTTTATTGCAGGTACACCAGCACCTGAAAAAAACAGAGATCGAACTGACAAAGCAATTAGGTACAGTTATTTTCCGGTAATATTTAAACTGTTGCTATCAGGTGCTGACCTGGTTAAAAGCGAAAACACAACAGAAATTTAAGCCGCATTCACAGAATTGCTTACACTTTACTTTTAAAAAAGTGTAACCGGCCCTGTTATATAGTGAACTTTCTATCCTGCAGCCTGTTATATCCAAAATAATTTACCATGACTAAAGAAGCTATGCAGACAAGGCAGGCCCATGTACATTTAAGTGTTCAGGCATTACAGGATCTTCAGAACAAAGGTTACCAGTTTGTGCAGGTAAAAGGATTGAACGAAGACAACGAATTTGACTATGTGGAGCCACATTATCTTGTACTGGTACCCATCAAAGAACTTCCCAAAGACCAGCGCAAGAAAGATATTTATGAACCGGTAATGAGTGAACTGCTGATACAAATGGCCAATGAAGAGAGCAGTATCACTGAAGTGTTGATATCAGAAGTGGCCTAAGACTGTATTGAAATTACAATCACAGTTAAATCCGTAAGTGCAGCAATTAGCAATAGATATTTTACTGGCATCTGCGTTACATCAGTTTCAACTGCATAATCACAAAAAGAATCAGCCATAAGTAACCCATAAAATCCCAGTATAGGAAACTAAGCCGGAAGAACAATTGCCGGCGCTGATTGAGAAACCAGATGTACAGGTCTGCACTGCTGTTGATGGAATATGCCTTAACAGTAAAATACACAGACAGTGCAAAGGCCACCACGAAGTGAATGGCATGACCCACCAATAAAACCAATACCAAATTCCGGCTGCCCGAGGATAAAACCCGAAGCAGCTGCAGCCAGCCAAAAAACTGGCATACAAAAAAAAGCGCCCCCGCAATTGTTATCACAGTGAGGGATGTCCTGAAAGGAACCAGCCTGTCCTCGTTTTTGTATTGTTTAAGTTTAATCGTAAGCAGGCAGCTTATTACTATACAAACAGTGCTAAGTGACAATGCAGGTGGCATTGTAAAACCTTTTACTGGTGCCGACTGTACAAAGTTGCCGGCAAGAAAAAGAAATAAAACAGCAATAGCAGCTAACAAAAAATACAACATGGTTTCTGCCCATACCAGCCTCGTACTTTTTTTATCCATTTGGTTCACAAGGGAACTGATGTTTTTTTTCATGGATGCAGTGTTTACAATTGACCAGCATCTACTACAAACATCGGTATTGAATTGTTTTGAAGGCGATTAGATATAGCTTATGTTAATTGCTGTTTCCGCCAGCTTTTTATCGTACCAGATACGACATCAGAAGGGGTGATATACTGAAGTTCCCTGTAGCGGACATTAATCCTTACTAAAATATTTTTCCGTCATGTACCTGATTCCAGGTGCTAATGCTTTTTCCCAGGCATCGGTTATTATGTCCATATCAGTTTCGCATTGTTTGTCAAATGCTGTTGGGATTGCGGGAGGAGCGCCGGCAACAGTGTCTATCAGCGCCCCGGTGAAAGCTGCATACAGGTTTGGCGGAATGTTGTGGTGATGCTGATCATGCAAAACTGCTACTGTTGATAGTATATTGGGTTCTCTCTCATAAAGTTTATGCTGTCCAAATTGCAACAAAATAAAAATTCCCTGGCGCAGCATGTCATATTGCCGGTGAGAAGAAGATGTGCCAACGCCTTTCTGACTCAGTTGACGGGCATAAGGGACCGGCAACTTACTCAACAACCTTTCATAAAATGTTTTGAAAAAAAGTGCACCGCCATCTGCACCCATACACCTGTTGAAACTATCCTTTGCAATTTCAAAAACATCAAAAGATACCTGGTTGATCTCATTTATTACCTCCTGTATATCCCGATACCTGCGGGCGGGATTCTTATGTATCATCCGATGTATTATTCCAGATAATTTTTGAGGACAGCGGGTTCGTACCTGTGAAATTTCAGGGAGGGCCTTAAAAGCCCTGGTGCCGTTTTGCCGGAGTTCTTCAATGCTGCTGATGGTGGCAGGAAGACGGCCGGTTAACATTTCGTATCCTACAAGCCCAAGCATGTATTGATCAGTTTTCCGGTAACTTTCATCCAGTGACTCATTACCTGTTTCACTGTCAAAAATTTCGGGAGCCAGGTAGCATAACTCTTCGTTGTAAACAGATTGGTCCCGGTATGCGTCCCTGTCACTTAACCTGTTTAAAATGTCTTTCAACTCCCCGCCCGGCACCCTGCTCATGTGATTCAGATAAGCATCATTGTTATCATCAAGAATGATATTTGATGGCTTGACGTTGCAATGTGTTAAATTGATATCATGCGTTTGTTTTAAAGAATGAGCAATATCGAGCAGAATTTTCTTAGCCTGTTGAAATGGAAGCGCTTTTCCTTCGAGTTTGAGCATTTTACGAAGGGATCCCTTTTTTAAATAAGTTGTAATTACATGGTAAGGTTCTTTGTTTACATATGCCCCAAGAATGGATATGCAATTTGGTACGCAGTCATTGATTTTAGCAACAATTTTTAATTTACTCTGGAAGTCTGCATTGAACCCGGGATCGGCTACCGCTTTAATGATCACTTCCCTGTCCAGCCCCGTATCCCTTCCAAGATATACATTTGATTTTTTGCTGACAGCGATGGTTTTTATCAGCTTGTATTTTTCAACAAGCCCTCCTCTTCTTAGTCCTTTTTTTACAAAATCAGGAGATTCAATATCTTCCAGTTCTTCAAAAAGCAGTTCCATAAAATTACTTACCGGCTCTTCATCTCCCGGCTGAAATTTGATCCGCCTGAACTGGTTTGTCATCAATTTTTTTATAGAATCCGGAAGGGATGCATGAAAAGGGATCTCCAATGTATCAGACAGCACCGGGATAATTTTTTTATTCAAAGCCTGGGCTGTTTCTATCTCTTTTCTTACCCAGTCTGCTTCATTACAAAGTCTTATTTTTGAAGGATCCTCTTTTTCTGTGCATAGCCAGTTATTCCCGATCACAACTAATACAATTTTGGACTGCTCCAATGCTGTTTTGATTTTGTCCGGCCATATTTCGCCATCTTTTATTGACGCATTATCAGCAAATATGGCACCCGTACCAAACTTTTGCTGCAACCGCTGCAAGAGCGAACTTACAGCAGTACTGGTGTCATCTCTTCTGTAACTAATAAAGATGGAACATTCCATTGCTGCTTTTTTCGTTAGAGATTAAAGATAGTTGAAGTAGTGTAGATTAGCAATAACACACCGGAAACCGGTTTCAAATAACCGGATACAAATGGCAGGCAGGTAGTGTTTTACAGTCTGCTGTATTGGTTGCGTCTTGCATTCGGGTGAAATGAAAAAGATAAAATGATTTTCAAAATCCCAGCAAAAAAAACATTCAATATGCCGGCGTCATTACATTGATAACAAAATAAAACGGCCTGCACCGCTTAATAAGCTTATCTTACACCCATACCAGGATCATCGATCCCTGCAAAGTCACTTCTGAATTAAGTTCCTCTGCATACCCCTTTGATTATAGTTAAAGATTAAAAAACAGATCATGCAACAAGAAAGTATTGTTCACTTTGTGTGTTTTACAACAACCATGGATTCAAAAGAATTTTCCGGAGAATGGGAAGCTTATGCAAAGGCTTTGAACATCAATAAGAACAAAACCACTCTATATAAAGAATTAAAAGCAGGCAAAAACAGCTATGCATATGTTGCCAAAGTGGAATTGAACGAAGAAGATTTCCAGTTGCCATTTTTAAATGAACGCAAACCTGGCCATATTTCTGAAACAGGCATACGGGTATTGCAACTAGGTGGTTATCTGGCCGTAAAACAAGCGCCTGTATCTGGCGACCGAAATACAAATACAACCATCATCGCTTTTGTACAGCATAGCGAAAACGATATGGACTTTTACCAGGAGTTGCCTTTGTACAGCCAGTTGAGTATTCACCAGGCATATTACGAAAGCAGCAACTACGGTTATATCATGGAATTTATTGTGCCCTCAGCGGATGCAGAAACATTATTGCAGCTGATTGAAAAAAGACCTCTTGTAACTGCGGGTATGTACCGGAACAATTTACAAAAAACCGCACCGGCTGTTTTGCAAAAGACTTCGGCGGCAGTGTAGTAATAACATCTGCACGCTTGGTTGATTTTAACTATTGATCTTAATCATGCTGATACTATGTAAGATCATCAGCTGGCTATTTACTCAAAGCCTTCAGCATTCCTTTAAATATAAAGCCGTGAAATGGTAAAACTGAATACCAGTAAAGACGGCCTTTTAATCCCAGCGGACGAAAGGTGGCAGTTTGTTCCAGTTCATTTTTTTCATTTATATAAAATTCCAGCCAGGCTTCTCCCGGCAGTTTCATTTCTGCGTACAACAGTAAGCGCCTGTCTTCCCTGCTTGCAATCAGTACCCTCCAGAAATCAAGTGATTCTCCCGGGTACAACTGTGTAAGGCTTCTCCTTCCCCGGCGCAAACCTACCCCACCAACCATCTTATCAATAATCCCCCTGACTGCCCACAACCAGCCGCCATAATACCAACCGGTACTTCCGCCGATGCGCCAAATCCTGTCCAGCGTACTTTCCACATCAGCCACTTTCATTTTTCGTGTATCCTTATACGTTCCCTCTTTAGGCACCTGCAGGTGAACGGTAAGGCCCTTGTATAAAATATTACTCGTAAGGGCATCTTTCCAGCTGGAGAGCACCTGGTCGTTCTCTATTTTCACAAAGGCCAGTTCAATGGCTTTTTCATATGGTGTGGCAGTGATGTTGAGTAATTCACCCAGGTTGTTTGGCTTTCCTATAACTTCAATTTTCATACTGTCTACCAGGTTTTTTGCCAATGTGTAACTGGTGGAAGTAACAAAATACAGCCAGTAGGATGACAACCGGGGAGTAAGTACGGGCAGTACCAATATTTTCCGTTTGAGGCCACGTATAGCAGCAAACCTCAATAATAATTCTTTGTAAGTAAAAATTTCACCGCTGCTGATATCAAAGCTGTTGTTAAATGACCCGGACAAACCGATCACTCCTTTTAAATAGGCCAATACATCCCTTATGGCAATGGGCTGTGTTTTTGTGCTTAACCACTTGGGGGTAACCATTACCGGTAGTTTCTCCACCAGGTCACGTATAATTTCAAAGGAGGCACTGCCGGAACCAACAATGATCCCGGCCCTAAGTGCCGTGAAATTATAGTTGCCCGTTTTTAAAATTTCTTCTACCTGCAGCCTCGATTGCAGGTGTTTTGACAGGTGGCTTTCATTTACAATACCGGTCAGGTAAATTACCTGTTGTACGGTTGTTTGCGCCATACAACGCTTAAAATTTTCAGCTGCCGCCGATTCCATCTTTTCAAAATCGCCTTTATTGGTACTCATGGAATGAACCAGGTAGTAGGCAATATCAATATCAGCTGGAATATTCTTAAGTGTTTGTTCCTGCAGCAGGTCCAATTCGATCACTTCAATCGCAGGATTGTCAAATTTTTTAAGATCAAAGCGGCCTCTGTCACGTACACAGCAATATACTGTATGGCCCTCTGCCAGCAGTTCAGGCAGCAATCGCTGGGCAATATACCCCGTGGCGCCAGTCAAAAGAATTTTCAAATAGTTGGAAGTTGAATTATTCCAAACGCATCAAACAGGTAAATGTTTGGAAAACAGGAATTTTGATCTGTGTATACTTATCTACAACTTCCTTGTCATGCTCAGCCCAAAGCAAGTACTGTTTCCCTGTACAGGATAACTATAAATATTCCAGGTTACTGGTTTCTCTTTTGGTTTGCGGTCGGCAAGCAGGTTCCAGGTGCTTAAAATAATTGACGTTGTGCCGAGGCCAATATTAATAAATGACAAGGTCTTTTGACTTTCGTTGGTATACACAGCTCCAAAACCATTTGTTTGATCTTTTGGCATGTTAGTAAGGCCAAGCACTATTTGTCCTGCGCCCGTGATCAACCCAAGCAACGGCACCGTCTTTCCTGCACCACCTCTTGATATTTGAATGCTGTTGATGGTATTTAAGGAAAGGCTGATGCCGCCTGCAATGGAAGAAGAAACACCATAAGCAGGGGTTATTTTATTAGCGGTATACGATGGGTTGCCGATCGGATCACCGTAAGTGGGTTGTATCATGGCGCATTCTTCTTTTGTTAAACCGTTAGATGCCACCCATTCATCAAGGGAAGGATCATTCATCGCCAGCAGCTCTTCGTACTGGTATTTTTCATTGATGCGTTCTGCCGCTTCCCTGGATACCGTTTGCTCCAACAAAAACCCTACTGCACAAATACGCCCGTTTTGATCAATGAAGCAGGGCTTGCGCTCACCAGGGAAATCAACATTTTCCGGGAACACCCCATTGACCGTGTATTGATGCAGCAGGTTGAGTGCATGATTGCGTTTCTCTTTCAGTGCAGCTGGCAAATGCGGTAATTCTTTTTGTCTCAACAGGTTTTCTACGTAAGCTAAATGTGTGGCAATCCTCAACTCATTACTCACATCTGCCGTTGGTTTTTCACCAAAAGTTTTTTCAAAACTGATGTCTCCTAGTATAGGATTAACGCTTTGCTTTTTATTATTTCCAGCTTGGGTAAACATTGCAATGCAAGCACACACACAGGCGCCTAAAAAAAATAATTTGTACCGCATATTATTAATTTTTTATTGGGTGATATATGGTTGCTGACAAGTATGAAAAGGAAACAGTTGCATCTGTTTTAAAACCGGGAAAGATTAGACTGTTGCCCATCATCCTTACCTAATATTTAGCATTTGCAGGAAATATAAAAGTTTACAACTCAACATGGAAGTGTGTGCAAACGGGCAAAGGAATGTAGAATTAAAATGACTACTTTAGTGCTACCCGATCCTGTCCGCTATGATATTATTTCGATCTGTTTATTCAAGAACTAAATAATCTATTATGCGTTTATCCCTCCTTAGTACGCTGTTTGTTGTTTGCACCACAACGGTTTCATTTGCCCAGTCAGCAACTGACAGTATGTTTGAAAAATTATCAGCAGGTACAAGCCACAGCTTATTTATCCGAAACGGCCTTTTGT
>ENA-UOWO01003240-UOWO01003240.1-activated-sludge-metagenome-genome-assembly--contig:-NODE-3240-length-19086-cov-6.493931_pt1 | contig 19086 bp, 17 predicted proteins | sample MGYA00238148_ERZ761564 | MGnify/ENA primary metagenome ERZ761564 (study PRJEB28885, sample SAMN05720194) | activated sludge metagenome | isolation source: Anaerobic digester | place: USA... | reverse complement strand
CCTGTCCCTACCTGTCCGACGACACGGTGGCCGACATCAACGGGCAACGGACCGGCGTCACCACCGTGATCGAGGTGGACCCGCACCCCATCTGCACCTTCACCCGCAGCGACGGCGGCTGGCTGGCCACCGTCCGGATCGTGCAGGCGGACAGCCCGGCCGCGGCCGCCGCCGCCGTCGACCAGCATGTGCCGGTCGAGTCGAGCAACCCGGCCGACGATCCGGCCGGCTGGACCGGCGGCTCGATGGCCACCGGCGACGGATCGGTCTACGCCGTCGCCAAGGGATCGGTCGCGGTGATCGCCGAGGCCAACCAGCCGCAGTCGATCAAGGGCCGGCAGTTGGCCGTGACGGCCATCGCCAACCTGGGCCTGTGATGCCGGGTCGGGCGGACCGGAGACGGGCCCACCGCGCTCCGTGGCAGGATGGTTCCTCGTGAGCGACCTTTACGCGACCCTGCACACCAACCGCGGCGACATCCGGATCGAGCTGTTCCGATTCCAGGCGCCCAAGACCGTCAGCAACTTCGTCAAGTTGGCCAAGGGCACCGCGAAGTACACGACCAAGAATGCCTCCGGCGGCACGGAGGGCCCGTTCTACGACGGCGCCATCTTCCACCGGGTCATCGAGGGTTTCATGATCCAGGGCGGGGACCCCACCGGCACCGGCTCCGGCGGACCGGGCTACCAGTTCGCCGACGAGTTCCACCCGGAGCTGAGCTTCAACAAGCCGTACCTGCTGGCCATGGCCAACGCCGGCCCCGGCACCAACGGTTCGCAGTTCTTCGTGACGGTCGGCCCGACGCCGCATCTGAACCGCCGGCACACCATCTTCGGTGAGGTCGCCGACCAGGCCTCCCGCGACGTCGTCGACGCGATCGCGACCACCCGCACGGACCGGTTCGACCGTCCGGCGGAAGACGTGGTGATCAATTCGATCACCATCGAGGACCCGGAGGAATCCGCGAGCTGACGGGGTCGCGAGCGCGATCCCCGTGAGCATGTCCGCGCCGGGGCCGGCGTCCGCCGGCCCGCCCATGGCGCCCTGCACCTGGCACCCGGACCGGTTGACGCCGCTGTCCTGTTCCCGCTGCGGGCGGCCGGCGTGCCCGGAGTGCCTGACGCCGGCCTCGGTGGGCTTCCATTGCCGCGAGTGCGTGGCCCAGGGGCAGGCGGCCACCCGGCCGCCGCGCACCATCGCCGGCGCCCGGCTGGGCGACAAGCCGGTGGTCACCTTTGCGTTGATCGCGGTGAACCTGGCGTTCTTCCTGGTCACCGCGCTGCAGTCGCGCTCGGCGATGGATCTGTCGTACTCCGAGCTGTACCTGCGGGGTGGCCTGATCCCGGCCGAGGTGGCCTCCGGCGAGTACTGGCGACTGCTCACCTCCGGCTTCCTGCACGGCAACCTGGTCCACCTGGCCACGAACATGCTGTCGCTGTACTGGCTGGGGATCCCGTTGGAGCGCATCCTGGGCCGCGGCCGGATGCTGACGATCTATCTGATCAGCCTGCTGGGCGCCTCGGTCAGCGTGCTGCTGTTCAGTGCCCCGGTCAGCCTGACCATCGGCGCCTCCGGGGCGGTCTACGGCCTGATGGGCGCGCTGCTGGCCACCTTCCGCCGGCTGCGGCTCGACCTGCGCCCGTTGGTCGTGATCCTGGCCCTGAACGTGTTCATCACCTTCTCCTACCCGGGCCTGTCCTGGCAGGGGCACCTGGGCGGATTCGTGGCCGGCGCGATCGTCGGCGCGGCGATGGTCTTCCCGCCCCGGGCGAGCCGGGCCGCCTGGCAGTGGGGGATCAGCATCGGGCTGGTGGTCGTGCTCGCGGGGCTCACCGTCGTGGCCGCCGACCGGATCGGTGCCTACTACTGCCTGTACCAGGTGGCCGGACAGGTCAGCTGCGTGCCGGCCCACTGAGGTCGTCGCGGCCCTCGAACCAGCCGGTGAGGTCGGCCAGCACGGCGTCGGGTTCGGCGCCGAGGTCGAGGCGCCCGTAGAGCAGCAGCTCGCCGTCGACCAGGTCGATCTCCAGCGTGGCCGTCCGCATCCGCCGGGTGCGCCCGCACTCGATGGACCGGACCATGGACCACGGCACGATGCGAGCACCGCCCGCCCCAGCGATCAACAGTCCGCGCGGTCCGGCGACCAGCCGCCGTCGCCGGCCGACAAGTGCCAGCACCAGCAGGACCACACCGACCAGCCCGTAGACCAGCCGGTCCATCGGGTCGGTGTCCAGAACGGCGGCAGCCGCGGCCGCGAGCGCCACCACCATCAGTCCGATGAGGATCCCGCTCGGTGGGCGCCAGGTTCGGGCGCCCGGGCCGGGGAAGTCGTTGTCCCCACTCATCCACAGCTACCGGGGGTTATCCACAGGAGCTGTCCACAGTGGGGATGAATCACACGCGTGTGGTTTACCCGCCGGGGCGGCGGTCAGCGCCACCGCATCGTCATCAGCAGGCCGGCGATCATCAACGTGAAGCCGATCGCGAAGTTCCAGTTCCCCAGCCCCGAGATGAACGGGATGCTGGCGCCCCAGAGGTAGTAGACGACCAACCAGACCAGCCCGAGCACCATCAGCCCGAGCATGATCCCGATGTACAGCGGCGAGGACGGGGCGGCGACGTGCGCCCGCGCGGCCGCCGCAGCGGCCTCGTTGGCCTGGGCCGACGCACTCGCGGAACTGGACGCAACCTTCTTGCGAACCTTGGACTTGGGCACCTGATCCTCCTGCGTGCGTCACCGGGGGCCGGTCCGTTCGGACATCACCGCGGCTGTATGTCTGCCCCTCTAGCCTACGGTGTGCCAGGCCCGATGCCTCGGGTCGGCGGATCGCCCGGCCAGCCGCCGGGGCGGACGCAGACGGATCCGGGTCGGGTGGGGACGGGAGCATCGAGTCAGCGTGAGCAAGCGAGCCCTGGGATGGCGGGTGGGCGCGGTCGCCAGTTGCCTGGTGGCCGGGCTGCTGATCGGCGTGCTGCACGGGTACGCCAACGGTCAGGACGTCGGCACCCGGTCGGTCGACCTGTCGGTGGTCGTCCGGGACGCCCAGGAGCGGGTGTTGGCCGCCGACGCCAAGGCCGCGGCGCTGCAGCAGCAGATCGACCAGGCCGCGGCCGGCGACGTCTCGCCCCAGGTCGAACAGGCCCGCGCCGGGGTCGACGCCCTCGAGCCGGCCGCGGGATTGGTCCCGGTCGTCGGGCCGGGCCTGCGGGTGTCGATGTCCGACGCCCCGCGGGACTCGGACGGCAACTACCCGGCCGGCGTCGATCCGGATGATCTGGTGATCCACCAACAGGATGTGCAGGCGGCGGTCAACGCGTTGTGGGCCGGGGGGGCCGAAGCAATGATGATCATGGACCAGCGGGTGCTGACCACCTCGGCGGTGCGCTGCATCGGCAACACCCTGCTGTTGCAGGGCCGCACCTACTCGCCGCCGTTCGTCATTACCGCGATCGGTGACGAGGCCAAGATGTCGGCCGCGCTGGACGCCGAACCCGGGGTCCGGCTGCTGCTGCAGTACGTCGACAAGTACAAGCTCGGTTATGAGGTCACCGCCCTGGACGAGGTCGAGCTGCCCGCCTACGACGGGCCGATCCGGATGAAGGCGGCGACGGAGGCGGGCCGGTGACCGCTCCGCGTGGGCCGGTCACCGCTTCCGGTGGGCGCAGCGTCGGGCGCACGCTGATCCGCGGGGCCGGCGAGGTGCTGATCACGCTGGGCGTGGTCGTGCTGTTGTTCGTGGTCTACGAGGTCTACATCACCGACCTGTTCGGCGAGCGCAAGCAGGCGCAGGCCACCGTCGCGGTGGACCGCGTCTGGGCGGATGCCGAGGCGACCGCCACGGTCGTCGCGCAGGCCCCCGACCAGCTGGCGACCGACCCGCGTGAGCGGGTTCCCCGGTACGACACCGTGACCGGCGAGGGCTTTGCCAAGATTCGGATCCCGGTGCTGGGCGCCGATTACGTGTTCACCGTCGTCGAGGGCACCGACCCGGACGACCTGTACATCGGCCCCGGCCACTACCCGGAGACCCAGCTGCCCGGCGAGCAGGGCAACTTCGCGGTCGCCGGGCACCGCGTGTCCAAGGGGTCGCCGTTCAACGACCTGGGCCTGCTGCACTCGTGCGACGCGATCGTGGTGGAGACCCAGGACGACTGGTTCGTCTACCGGGTGCTGCCGATGGCCGAGGAGGAGGCGACCTGGGCCAGCACGCCGCGGGCCCGCTGTGGCGGGGTCGGGGTGCAGGCCGGGGCCTACGCCGGGGTGTACGGCCGGGAGATCACCCTGCCCAGCGACTACGCGCAGGTCCTGCCCGTCCCGACGGTGCTGTCGACCACGGTGCCGCCCGACGCGCAGCGGTTGATCACCCTGACCACCTGCCATCCGCAGTTCTCCGACGCCGAGCGGATGATCATCCACGGGGTGCTGGTCACCAGCTACGCCAAGGCGCCCGGTTTCCTGCCGCCCGAACTCGCCGAGACCTGACAGGTGGACTGATGTACGCGTGGATCTGGCGGCACCTGCCCGGACCGACCGCCGCCCGGGCGGGGATCTCGGTCGTGCTGTTCCTGGCCGTGGTGGCCCTGCTGTTCTTCGTCGTGTTTCCCTGGCTGGAGCCCTACCTGCCGTTCGACCGGGTCACCACCGGCTGACCCGCACGACGGCGCCGCGCGGTGTGCGACGCTGTCGGCGTGACTCGCATCCTGGTCGTCGACAACTACGACTCGTTCGTGTTCAACCTGGTCCAGTACCTGGAGCAGCTCGGCGCCGAGTGCGTCATCCGCCGCAACGACGCCGTCGGCACCGACGAGGTGCCCGCCCTGCAGGTCGACGGCATCCTGCTCTCACCGGGCCCGGGCACCCCCGCGGACGCCGGCGTCACCGAGCAGATGGTGCGCTGGGCGGCCGGCCGGCTCCCGGTGTTCGGGGTATGCCTTGGTCATCAGGCCATCGCCGAGGTCTACGGGGCCACGGTGGACCGGGCCGAGGAGCTGCTGCACGGACGCACGTCGCTGGTCGAACACCACGGCCAGGGAGTGCTGACCGGGTTGCCCAATCCGTTCACCGCCACCCGGTACCACTCACTGGCGGTCGTCGACGGGACCGTGCCGTCCGAGCTCGAGGTCACCGCCCGCACCTCGGGCGGGGTGATCATGGGCCTGCGGCATCGCGAGCACGCGATCGAGGGGGTGCAGTTCCACCCGGAGTCGGTGCTGACCCAGGGCGGCCACCGGATGCTGGCCAACTGGCTGGGCGAGTGCGGCGATCGGGCCGCCGGCGAGCTGGTCCCCCCGCTCGAGCAGGACGTGGAACGCCTGCGGCTGTCCGCCCGGTAGCCCGGCCCGAACAGCAGCCGGACAGCAGAAAGCCCGCGACCCTGGGGGGAGGTCGCGGGCTTCCTGGTCGGAGACGGGTCAGTTGGCGTTGGCCGACCCGAGGGTGACGTTCACGGTCTGCGAGTTTCCGTTGCGGTCGATCGTGATCGTGGTGGTGCCGTTGGGGGCCTGCGCCCGCACGGCGGCGATGAGCGCGTCGGCGCTTTCGATCTTCACGTCACCGATGGCGGTGACGACGTCGCCCTTCTGCAGTCCGGCCGCATCGGCGCCGCTGCCGGGGGTGACACTGTCGATCTTCGCGCCGGTGGTGATCTGGCTGTTGCCGTCGGTGGCGTCGCCGACCGCCGCGCCGAGCACCGCGTGGGTGGCCTGGCCGGTGTCGATGATCTCCTGCGCGATCCGCTTGGCCTGATCGATCGGGATGGCGAAGCCGACGCCGATGGACCCGGACTGGCCGCTCGAGGAGTCCGACAGCGAGGCGATGGCGGAGTTGATGCCGATGACGCTGCCGCTCATGTCGACCAGGGCGCCGCCGGAGTTGCCCGGGTTGATCGCCGCGTCCGTCTGCACGGCGTTGATCACCGTGTCCTGCGACTGGGTGGACTGGCCCTCGGCCGCGGTGCGCACCGGCCGGTTGAGCGCGGACACGATGCCCGAGGTGACGGTGGCCGACAGGCCCAGCGGGGACCCGATCGCCACGACCTGCTGGCCGACCTGCAGGTCCGAGCTGTTGCCCAGGGCGGCCGGGGTGAGCCCGGAGACCCCGTCGGCCTTGATGACGGCCAGGTCGTCGGTGGCGGTCTTGCCGACCACCTTCGCGACGGCGGTGGAACCGTCGTTGAACCGCACCTCCAGGTCGGTGGCGCCCTGCACGACGTGGTTGTTGGTCAGGATCAGACCGTCGGCGGTCAGGATGATGCCGGAGCCTTCACCGCCGCCCTGGCTGGAGGTGGCCAGCACCGACACGACCGACGGCAGCACCTTGGCCGCGACCTCCTGCACGGAGCCGGCCGGGGCGGTCAGGTTCTGCGAGACCGGGGCGCTGGTGTTCAGCCGGGACAGCGAGCTGTCGGAGGCGGCCGAGTTGCTGCTCTCCCAGGCCGACCCGGCGTAGCCGCCGGCGAACCCGGCGATCAGGGCCAACGCGGTGGTGGTCGCGACGATGAGCGAGGTCTTGCGGCCGCGCGGCTTGGCCGCGTCGTCGGTCGCAGTCCCGGGGGCGACCGACGTGGTCGGGCCGGTGTAGCCGCTGCGCGGGTAGGACGAGTAGGCGTCCTGGCCGGGGGTCCGGGGCAGCGTCTGGGTGTAGGTGGAGGTGGGCGCCGAGGCCGGACCATGACCGCCGGTCGGTGCACCGGTCGGCCCGCCCCAGTTCTGGCTGGACCAGGCGCCGCTGGGCCGAGGCTGCCACCACGACTGGTCGCCGGCGGCCGAACCCGGATGGGTCGAGGCGTCGGCGGGGGTGTTGGGGTGACCAGGGGTCTGACTCCACGCCTGCGGCCGGGGACCCTGCGGGTACCCGGACGGGCGCGGACCGGCCCCGGACGACGCGGTCGCGGACGCGCCGGTCGGCGTATCGGTGGGCGACGGGGCCGAGTAACGAGGAGTGGCGGAGGGTCCGGTGCCCGTGGTGTCCGGAGTGCCGGTCGGCCGCTCGCCGGCGGGCGGTGTCATGTCCTGGCTCATGGTGTTCACCCTGCCGGAGCACATTGTGGAAACCTTGAGCGACGACAGGGCCGGACGGGTGAGTACCGGGCCACTTTCCTGTGAATCGGCGAAGAGCCTGGTGAGCGCCGGTCGACGGGCGACCGGCGCTCACCGTGTCACGGCGTGGCCGCCGCCGGCGGCGTGGCGGCCGGTGGTGTCGCGGGCGACGGCGTCGCCGGGGGCGTCGTCGTCTCCGGGGTGGGCGTCGTCGGCGTCGTCGGAGGAGGCGGCGGAGCCACGCCGACCACCACCCGCACCGCCGTCCCCTTGGGCACCGTCGACCCCGAGCTCGGGTTCTGGCTGATGATCGCGCCGACCAGGCCGGGGTTGGTGACCTCCTGGGTGGTCTGCCGGAGGGTGTCCGCCCCGCCCGTCCAGCCGCGGGCCTGCAGTGCGGCCACCGCCTCGGCCGGTGTGCTGTTGACCAGGTTCGGCATCACCATCAGGTTGCCGTTGGACACGGTCAGGGTGACCGGCGTGCCTTCCTGCACCCGGGTGCCGGCGGCCGGGTCGGCCGCGATGACCTCGTTGGCCGGTTGCGCCGAGTCCGCGGTCTGTGAGACGACCTGCAGCTTGGCGTCGGTCAGGATCTGGGTCGCCTCGTCCAACGACTTGCCGACCAGCCCGTCGGGGATCTGCACGACCTGCAGGCCCGTGCCCACGGTCACCTTCACCACCGTGCCCGGCGGCACCTGGGCCTGGGCCGCGGGGTCCTGGGCCAGGGCCTTGCCCTTGTCGGCGTCGGAGGAGGACTGGGGCACCTCCTCGTACTGCAGGTTGGCCGCATTGAGCGCCTTCTTGGCCTCCTCCGGGGTGTAGGTGACCACGTTGGGCACTGCGATCAGGCTGACCCCCTTGCCGATCTCGAGGTTGACGGCGGAGTCCTGGGCGACCTGCGTCTGGCTGGACGGCCGCTGGTTGACGACCTTGTCCTTGTCGGCGTCGCTGGACTCGGTGGGGGTGACGGTGCCCAGGGTGAGCCGGCTGTCCCGCAGCTTGGCGGTCGCCTCCTCCAACGACATCCCGGACAGGTCGGGGACGGCGACCAGGGCGGCCGGCGGCGGCGCGCTGATGACCCGCAGGGTCAGCCAGATCGCGCCGGCGATCAGCGCGGCACACAGCAATCCGATGCCGATGAAGCCCCAGACCCGCTTGGACCGGTCGGCCTCCTCGGGCTCCCAGTCGTCGTCGGTGGCCGCCCGGGTGGGCGGCGCCAGCAGCGGCGGGGACCCGGCGCCGACCCGGGCCGGCGTGGCCCGCATCAGCTCGGTCCGCTCGTCGTCGCTCATCAGCGGAGTGGCCTGGACGGCCTGCCCGGACAACGCCCGGACCAGGTCCGAGCGCATGTCGGCGGCCGTCTGATAGCGGTTGAGCGGGTTCTTGTTCAGCGCCTTGAGGACGATGGCGTCCATTTCCTTGGGCAGCCCCGGCCGGACATCGCTGGGGGCCCGGGGGGCCTCCCGCACATGCTGGTAGGCGATGGCGACGGGGGAATCGCCGGTGAACGGCGGCTCCCCGGTCAGCAGCTCGAACAGCACGCAGCCGGTGGCGTAGACGTCGGAGCGGGCGTCCACCGCCTCGCCGCGGGCCTGCTCGGGCGAGAGGTACTGGGCCGTGCCGATCACGGCAGCGGTGGCCGTCATCGTGGCCTGGCCGTCGGAGACGGCCCGGGCGATGCCGAAGTCCATCACCTTCACCGCGCCGGCCCGGTTGAGCATGATGTTGGCCGGCTTGATGTCGCGGTGCACGATGCCGTGCCGGTGCGAGAAGTCCAGGGCCGCGCACACGTCGGCAACGATCTCCATCGCCCGCCGGGGGGCCAGCGGGCCCTCCTTCTTGAGCACGTCACGCAGGGTGTCGCCGTCGACGAACTCCATCACGATGTACGGGATGGTGCCGGAATCGTTCTTGGTCTCGCCGGTGTCGTACACGGCGACGATGGCCGGATGGTTCAGCGAGGCCGCGTTCTGCGCCTCCCGGCTGAACCGGGCCTGGAAGGACGGGTCCCGGGCGAGGTCGGCGCGCAGCACCTTGATGGCCACGTCCCGCCCGAGGCGTAGATCCCGGCCGCGGTGCACCTCGGACATGCCGCCGAAGCCGAGGGTGTCCCCGACCTGGTAGCGGTCGCCGAAGAGATATCCCGTCATCGATGTCGTTTCCTGTTGCATGTTCTGGTGCGTTTCCGGGGGGTCGGGTCGGTCGGCGAGGTCGGCGCGGGCGCCCTGCCGAGGATGCGTGACAGGCGCCTGGGGTTGCGCTGCTCGGGTGATCGATCGGGGGACGGAACGGTCATCCTCATCACATCGCCATCGAGCCGAAGACGGCGTTGAGGACGACCAGCACGAGTCCGGCGAGCAGCAGGATCAGCACCGCCAGCAGCACGGACAGGCCGGTGCGGCGCCCGGACGAGCGGCTCACCGGGGGCGGGGTGGGCGGCGGTCGGTACTGCGGCGGAGGTGCCGACCGAACGGCCGGCGGGGCCATGGTCGGCGCGGCCGCGCGGGTCGGCCGGGCCGGCGCCGGGGACCGCGGCGCCGCCGGCCGGGCGGCGTTGGCCGGAGCGATCGGCGCGATCAGGGTGGGCCGCGGCGCGGGGGGGCGTGGCTCGGGCCCGCCGCTGCGCAGCTGACCGGCCGCCCGGGCCAGCGCCTCACCGTTCGGGAAGCGGGCCGCCGGGTCCTTGGCCAGCATCGCCATCACCAGGCGGGCGATCGGCGCGGGTACGTCCTCGGGCAGCGGCGGTGGCGCCTCGCGGACGTGGGCCAGCGCGATCGCGACGGTGTTGTCGCTCTGGAACGGCAGCCGGCCGGACAGGCACTCATAGGCGACCACGCCCAGCGAATAGATGTCGGAGGCCGGCGTGGCGTCCCGGCCGGCGGCCTGCTCCGGCGAGATGTACTGGGCGGTGCCCATGACCATGCCGGAGCGGGTGACCGGGGCCTCGTGGGCGACCTTGGCGATGCCGAAGTCGGTGATCTTGACCTGGCCGCCGGGGGTGATCAGCAGGTTGCCCGGCTTGATGTCGCGGTGCACCAGGCCCTGCCCGTGCGCCTGCTGCAGGGCGTGGCCGGTCTGCTCCAGCACGTCCAGGGTGCGACCGACGGACAGCCGGCCGAGCCGGTTCAGCACGCTGGACAACGACTCGCCGCTGATCAGCTCCATCACCAGGTAGGCGGTGCCGGTCAGGTAGTGGTTGCCGCCGGAGACCTCGCCGTAGTCGTAGACCGCGCAGATCCCCGGATGGTTCAGCGAGGCGGTGATCCGCGCCTCAGTGCGGAACCGGCCCAGGAACTCGGGGTCACCGGTCAGCTCGGGCCGCAGGATCTTGCAGGCGACCACCCGGGCCAGCCGCACGTCGTCGGCGGCCCACACCTCGCCCATGCCGCCGACCGCGATCCGCCGGGTCAGGCGGTAGCGCTGCGAGAGCATCACCCCGGGCGCCGTCATCGGCAGGCCTCGTTCATGTCAGGACCCACCGGCCAGGGCGGCGGCGATCACGGAACGACCGACGGGGCCGGCGACCCGGGCACCGGTCGCCTCCACACCCAGGTCGCCACCGTTCTCGACCAGCACGGCCACGGCGACCTTCGGGTTGTCGGCCGGGGCGAACGCGACGTACCAGGCGTGCGGGGGCGTGTTCTTCGGGTCGGTGCCGTGCTCGGCGGTTCCGGTCTTGGACGCGATGACCAGGTCGGCGATGCTGCCCGAGAGCGGCGTCTGCTTCTCCGACTCGATCATCATGTCCTTGAGCTGGTCGGCGACCGGGATCGGGATCGCCTGGCCCAGCGACTCCGGCTGGGTCTGCGAGATGACCGTCAGGTCCGGCTTGGTGGTCTGCGCGATCAGGTGCGGGGCCATCTGGTCGCCCCGGTTGGCGATGGTCGCGGTCACCCAGGCCATCTCGAACGGGGTCACGGCCACGTCCCGCTGCCCGATGCCGGTCTGAGCCAGGGCCGCGGTGTCCGGGATGTCGCCGAGCCGGGAGCCGACCACGTCCATTCCGACGTCGACGCCGTCACCGGTGACGCCCAGCGCCTCCGCCTGCTTGCGCACGACGGGCGCGCCCAGGCTCATCGCCACCTCGGCGAAGGCGGTGTTGCACGAGTGGGCCAGGGCCTGGGTCAGGGTGACGTCCTCGCCACCGGCATCGGCGCAGGTCTCGCCGCCGAAGTTGGACAGCGTCGCCCCACCCGTCCCGGGCAGGGTGATGGTCGGCTCACCGGTGACCGTCGTCTGCGGGGTGTAGCCGTTCTGCAGCGCGGCCGCGGCGATGACCAGCTTGAACGTCGAGCCGGGCGGGTAGACCGCGGACACGGCCCGGTTCAGCAGCGGGCTGGGATCGGCGTTGACCAGGTCGTTGTAGGCCTGCCGCTGGGTGGCGTCCGAATGGCTGGCCAGCGGGTTGGGGTCGTAGGACGGGGTGGACACCATGGCCAGGATGTTGCCGGTGGACGGCTCCATCGCCACCACCGCGCCGACGTAGCCCTTGTCGGCCATCGCCGAGTACGCCGCCTGCTGCACGGCCGGCACCAGGGTCAGCTGGACGTTGCCGCCGCGCGGGTCACGGCCGGTGATCAGGTCGGAGAGCTGGCCGGCGATCAGTTCGGGGGCCTCCCCGGACAGGATCTCGTTCTGGTTGCGTTCGATCCCGGTGGGCCCGTACCGCATCGAGTAGTAGCCGACCGGATGCGCGTACGCGGCCCCTTCCGGGTAGACCCGCTGGTAGCTGTACTGGTCGTCGACCGGGTCGGACCGGGCCAGCACCACCCCACCGGCCGCGGTGATCTGGCCGCGCTGACGGCTGTACTCGGCGACCAGCGTGCGTTTGTTGTTCGGGTCGGCCCGGTAGTCGTCGGCCTTGATGACCTGGGTGTAGGCGATGTTGGCCAGCAGCAGCACAACCATCACGATGACCGCGGTGCCCAGCCGGCGCAGCGGGCGCTTCACGACCGTCCGCCCGCGCGCTGGGCCGCCGGGACGGCGGGCACCATCTGGGTGTGCGCCTCGTCCAGGGGGACCTCGGGGGTGGGCGCGGGCCGCACCGGCTCCGGCGGACGCCGCGACGAGTCGGAGATGCGCACCAGCAGGGCCAGGATCACGTAGTTGGAGAGCAGCGAGGAACCACCGTAGGACAGGAACGGGGTGGTCAGTCCGGTCAGCGGGATGAGCCGGGTGACGCCGCCGACCACGATGAACATCTGCAGGGCCAACGAGAACGACAGCCCGCCGGCCAGCAGGGTGCCGAAGCCGTCCTTGGCCGCCAGCCCGGTGCGGATGCCCCGCGCGGTCAGGATCAGGTAGCACAGCAGGATGGCGGTGACGCCGACCAGACCGAGCTCCTCGCCCAGCGCGGCCATGATGAAGTCGGTCGAGGCGAACGGCACGATGTCCGGACGGCCGGCGCCCAGACCGGTGCCGAAGATGCCGCCGGTGCCCAGACCGAACAGCGACTGCACCAGCTGGTAGCCGTTGCCCAACGGGTCGGCGAACGGGTCGAGCCAGATGTCCACCCGGACCCGGACGTGACTGAACATCCGGTAGGCCAGGTAGGCCCCGGCGGAGAAGCCGAGCACGCCGATGATCAGCCAGGACACCCGGCCGGTGGCCACGTAGATCATGGCCAGGAAGGTGCCGAAGATCAGCAGCGCGCTGCCCAGGTCCTTGCCCAGGACCAGGACGCCGAGCACCAGCAGCAGCGCGACCAGCAGCGGCCCGAGGTCTCGGCCCCGGGGCAGGACCAGGCCGAACACCTTCTTGCCGGCGGTGGAGAGCACGGTGCGCTTGGAGACCAGGAAGGCCGCCGCGAAAATGATCAGGGCGATCTTGGCGAACTCGGCCGGTTGGATCGAGAACAGCCCGGGGACACGGATCCAGATCTTGGCCCCGTTCACCTCGGACAGGCTGGACGGCAGGAGCGCGGGAATGATCAGGAACACCACACCGACCAGGGCCAGCGTGTACGCGTAGGACTGCAACACGGTGTGGTCGCGCACCACCAGCAGCACGACGAGGAAGAACACCAGCGCGACCGCGGTCCACACCAGTTGCAGCGAGGCCTGCGGGGTCGGCACCTCCTCGCCGCGGTTGATCGCGCTGATCTCCCGGGCCAGGTCCAACCGGTAGATCATGACCAGCCCGATGCCGTTGAGCAGGGCGACGATCGGCAGCAGCAGCGGGTCGGCGTAGGGCGCGTAGCGGCGGATCAGCAGGTGGGCGACGGCCAGGGCGAGCAGGTACCCGCCGCCGTAGTAGGCCAGGCTCCAGCTCAGGGTGCGGCTCTGGTTGAGCTCGACGATGACCAGCGCCGAGGTGACCACCACCGCGGCGAACACGAGCATCCAGAACTCGGCGGTGCGCCCGGTCCGGATCGGCCGGGCGCCCGCCGTTGCGTCCGGACGCCGACTCACTTGGGTACCCGGCAGGTCACGCCGGGCTCCAAGGCCCGGGTGGACAGCGGTGTCCCGCTCGTCGCCGTCCCGGTGGTGGTCGACAAGGCCGTCCCGGTGTCTGTGCTCACCCCGCTGGGCGCGGGCGAGGCGGTCGGGTTGGCCGGGGTCGACGGCGGCGCCGCGCTGGCTCCGGGCACGAGCGGGGTGACGGTCGTCGGTGTCGTGGTCAGGGTCGGGATGGCGGTCGGGGCTGCGGTGGGGGTGGTGCTCGGTTCGGTCACGGTGGGGCAGATGGGCAGCATCTGGCCGGCCAGCCGGGCGATGACCGCGCGAGCGTCGTCCAGGCTGCCGGCCTGAATGCCGGCCACCACCTGATCCCGGGCGGCCGGGACGAGATCTTCGACCATCAGCGGGGCGCAGCCGTTGAGCCCGGGCTGGCAGGAGCCTTCTTGGACGCTGGAGAGCCCGAAGCCCAGCACGGAGCCGTCCACCCCGCGGTAGACGACCACCTGACCGGCGCTCTCGCCGACGAAGTATTGGGTGCGCACCCTCAGGATCGAGCCGATCAGGCCGGCGACCCCCAGCACGACGATGACCGCGACCAGGACCAGGGTGGTCCGGCGCCGTCGACGCCGGGCCGGTGGGCTGTCCGGGTCGGGGCCGCTGGTCGCGATCGGGGCGGTGATGTCCTCGTCCGGCGGCATGAACTCGGCCGGCGCGGCGGCCTCTTCGGGGATGCCGGGCAGCGGGATCCGCGGCATCTCGGCCGTCATCCGGATGGAGGGCAGTGCGCCGATCGGTCCGGTGGCGTCGGGGTCGAGCGGGGGCGCGGCCAGCGCCGTCGGGCCGTCGCCCAGGCCGGTGTCCATGACGTCGGCGACGATCACCGTCACGTTGTCCGGGCCGCCACCGGCCAGCGCGAACTGCACCAGCGCATCGGCGGCCGCCCCCGGGTCCGGGTCGGCCAGGGCCTCGGCGATCGCCTCGGCGGAGACCACCCCGGACAGCCCGTCCGAGCAGATCAGGTACCGATCACCGACGCTGACCTCACGAATGGTCAGGGCCGGGTCGACCTCGGTCCCGTTGAGGGCGCGCAGCAGCAACGAACGCTGCGGATGGTGGCTCGCCTCTTCCTGGGTGATCCGGCCGTCGTCGATCAGCGACTGGACGAAGGTGTCGTCGTGTGTGAGTTGGTGCAGGATGCCGTCGCGGTACAGGTAGGCCCGGGAGTCGCCGACGTGCGCCATGGCCAGCCGGCCGCCGTCGAACAGCAGGGCGGTGACGGTGGTCCCCATGCCGTCCAGTTCGGGGTTGTCGTGCACCACCGCGGAGATCGACCGGTTGCCCTCGCGGGTCGCCTTGGCCAGCGCGCGCAGCAGGTCGCCGCCGGGATCGCGCGCGTCCAGCGGCACGAAGGCGTTCACCACCAGCCGGGAGGCCATGTCGCCGGCCGCGTGGCCGCCCATGCCGTCGGCCACCACCAGCAGGGTGTTCCCGGCGAAGACCGCGTCCTGATTGCTCGCGCGGACCAGGCCGCGGTCGGTACGGGCGGCGTAGGCCAGTTGATGGGTCATCCGGGAGCCTCTCGGATGACGTGGGCACCCCGGGTGGGATGGTCCCGCGGGCAGGGTGGGTTCGGGCGCCGGGGCCGGGTCATGGTCGTAACTCGATCACGGTACGGCCGATCCGGATGGGCACACCCACCGGAACCGGGGTCGGTGTGGTCACCCGGACCCGGTCGAGATAGGTGCCGTTGGTCGATCCGAGGTCCTCCAGGTAGTACTCCTGCCCCTGCTGGGTCAGTCGCGCGTGCCGCGAGGAGGCGTAGTCGTCGTCCAGCACCAGGGTGGAATCCTCGGCCCGGCCGATCAGGATGGGCCCCGGGCCCAGCCGTAGCCGGGTGCCGGACAGCGAACCGGCCGTCACCACCAGCGTGCTCGGCTGCAACCGGCCCTGCGGCACCTGCGCCGCGGCCGCCTGCCCGCCGCGGCGCCGCCCGCCGTCGGTCCGGGGTTCCCCGGCGTACCGCAGATCGGTCCGGATCACCCGGATCGCGGCCAGCACGAACAGGCAGAGCAGGACCAGGAAGCCGATCCTGGTCAGCTGGAGGATGAGTGCGGGCACCGTGGGAAACCTGGTTCGCTGTCCGGGGGCCGGACTTCAGTACCGGCTCGAGAAGACGACCGTGGAGTGACCGATGTGGATCACGTCGCCGTCCGCGAGTTGCCAGGTCTGGACCGAGGAACCGTTGACGGTCGTGCCGTTGGTCGAGCCCAGGTCGTGCAGCACCGCGGACTGCCCGTCGAAGTAGATGTCCACGTGCCGACGCGACACCGAGGTGTCGGCGAGCCGGAACGAGGCGTCTTGACCGCGGCCGATGACGTTGGACCCGCGCTGCAGCTGGTAGCTGCGGCCGGAGCCGTCGTCGACGGACAGGGTGGCGGTGATCTCCTGCGGTCCGGCGGCCGGCACCCCGTAGTTCTGTCCCCAGTTCGGCTGGGCCGGCTGTTGCGGGTAGTTCTGGTATCCGGGCTGGCCGTAGCCCTGCTGGTAGTCCGGCGGCGGGTAGCCCTGCGGGTAGCCGGGCTGCTGGTAGCCACCGCCCTGGTCCCATCCGCCCGGTCCGGACGGGTACTGCGGGGCGTTCTGCTGGGGGCCGTTCTGCTGGGGGTAGCCGGGCGGCGGCTGCTGGCCGTACTGCTGCTCCCACTGCTGGCTCTGCGGGTCCCAGCCGCGCTGGCCGTAGCCGGGTGCGTCATAGGGCTGGGGCGGGTAACCGGGGTTGGCCTGGCCCTGGTCCGGACCGTAACCGGGCTGCTGGCCGTACTGATTCGGGGTGCCCGGGTAGGACCGGCCGTCCGGCTCGCGCCGGTCGCCCTGGTCCGGGGACCGTCCCTGCGAATCGCGCCCGTAATCGCCTGGCTGCTGACTCATGCGCCCCACTCCTGCCCTTGCCTGCGATGAACGTCGACCGACATCAGGATCGACGAACGAGCTGATGCGGAACTGCCCGGTGTGCAGGGCCTGGGACTGTTCCAGCGTCACCGAGATGTCGCCGAACGTCTGCCATCCCTGCTGGTTGAGATACTCCCGGATCATGTCCGACAGTGCAGTGGCGACACTCTCGTCGGCTGAACTCAGGCCCTGCTGATCGGTCGGTCCGAGTGAGACCTTGTAGTGATTGGGCGCGACCGCGACGGCCCCCTGGTGCTGGACGTGGTCGGCGGCCTCCCGCTGGAGGGCGTCGGCGACCTCGGCCGGCTGGACCTTGCCGCCGAACAGGCGCGCGAAGGTGTTGCCGACGGCGCCTTGGAGCTTGCGCTCGAAGGTCTGGATGACGCCCATCGACACCTCCTGCCTCGTTCGTCCCGCGGCCCCGGACGGCGATTGTCGCTGCTCGGGGCATGCGGATGACCGATCACGGCCCAGCCTTGATCGTAGTGGTGACGCCTTCGACCGGTCGCGGTTGCTCCTGCTCGCCCGGCCGTTGCCGTTCCGTGACCCGCCGGACCGGTCGGTGCGGGGCCGTTTCCGGTCGGGTTCAGGCGGGATCCGGTCGGGCCGGCGGCACGGCCCGCAGGCTCTGCGATCCCTCGACCAGGTCGGCCGAGCCCCCGCTGAACTGGGCCAACCAGCGGCCCAACGCGGCCCGGCCGGCGGTCGGCACCAGCAGGTGGACGGTGACCCGCGCGGCGTAGTCGATGCCGGTAATCTCGGCGCCGGCCGAGCGCAGGCCGTGCTCGAGCCGCCCGGCCGCGGCGTGCTCGACGGTGACCGTCAGCTCGGTGTGCGGGACCAGATCAAGGACGCCGATCGCGTCCAGGGCCTCGCTCACGCTGCGGCCGTAGGCCCGGACCAGGCCACCGGCGCCCAGCTTGACGCCGCCGAAGTACCGGGTGACCACAGCCACCGTGTTGGTGATCTCGCGGGCGGTCAGCACCTGCAGCATGGGCACCCCGGCGGTGCCGGCGGGCTCGCGGTCGTCGTTGGAGCGCTGCTGCTCGCCGTGCGCTCCGGTGCGGAAGGCGGTGCAGTGGTGAGTGGCCGACCAGTGCGTGGACCGCACCTGCTCGATGAAGGCGGCGGCCTGCTCGGCGCTCTCGGCCGGGCCCAGCGCACAGATAAAACGTGAGCGCTGGATCTGCAGCTCGTGGGTGCCGGCCCGGCGGATCGTCCGCATGCAGGCGACGGTAGCCCGCGCGGATCAACATCCCCTGCGCGGCCGAAGTCGTTGACTTGCGGCCCACGCGTCACATTCGGGGGGAGGTTGATCCGCGCAGGCGAAGTTGATCCGCGCGAGTAAGGGCGGGGCTGCGGATCAGCGCGGGTAGGGGCGGGGCGGTCAGGCGGTGCGGTCGAGGATCTGCCGGACCAGTTCCATCGGGGTGTGCGGGTGCAGGAAGGCGAACCGGCCGACCGTCTCGCCCTCCCACTTGCTCGGCGGGATGAACGCGATGCCGTCGCGGTGCAGGGTGGTGGCCCACTCGTCGTAGTCGGCCGGGTTCCAGCCGACCCGGCGGAACAGCACGACGCCCAGGTCGGGTTCCCGGATGAGCTCCAGGTGCGGGGTGGCGGCGATCAGCTCGGCGGTCTGCCGGGCCAGGTCGACCGCGACCTCGATCGCCGACCGGTAGGCGTCGATGCCGTGCACGGCCAGCGAGAACCACAGCGGCAGCCCGCGGGCCCGCCGCGTCAGGTGGTAGGCGTAGTCGGTCGGGTTCCACTCGCCGGCCGGGTCGTCGGTGTGGATGACGTCCAGGTAGGACGCGTCCTGGGTGTGCGTGGCCTTGGCCAGCGCCGGCTGCCGGTAGAGCAGGGCGCAGCAGTCGAACGGCGCGAACAGCCACTTGTGCGGGTCCAGGATGAACGAGTCGGCCAGCTCCAGACCCGCGTACTTGGGCTTGAGCGAGTGGGCGAAGATTCCGGAGCCGCCGTAGGCGCCGTCCACGTGGAACCACCAGTCGTGCTCGCGAGCGATGGCGCCGACGCCAGCCAGGTCATCGACGATCCCGGCGTTGGTGGTGCCGCTGGTGGCGACGACGGCGACGACATCGCTCGGGTCGGGATCGGCCGCGATCGCCGCCCGCACGGTCGGGCCGGTCAACCGGTGGTCAGGCGTACGCACCACGAGTGCATCCATCTCCAGCAGGCGCAGGGTGTTCACGATCGAGGAGTGCGCGTCCTCGCCGACCACCACCCGCGGCCGGCGTCCGGCCAGCGCGTCGCCCAGCCGGTGCTTGCCGGTTTCCCGGGCAACGGCCAGCGCGGACAGATTCCCGGCCGAACCGCCGGAGACGAAGCAGCCGCCCGCCCCGGCCGGCATGCCGGCCTCGTCGGCGATGACCCGTAGCGCGCTGTTCTCGGCTGCGATTGCCCCGGAGGCCTCCAGCCAGGAAATGCCCTGGATCGAGGCCGAGGACACGACCATGTCGAACAGCAGGCTCGCCTTGGTCGGCGCGGCGGGGATGAAACCGAGGAACCGCGGGCTGTCGGCCGAGATGATGCTCGGCGCGATCACCGACGAGTAGACGCCGAGCACCTCGTCCGGCGGCCGCGGGTTGTCCCGGATCAGGCCGTCGAGCTCGAAGGACAGTTCCTGGGCCGATCGGGTGCCGCGGTCCAGCGGGACCGGCGTCATCCGCAGCCGGTTCTCGGC
>ENA-UOWO01003239-UOWO01003239.1-activated-sludge-metagenome-genome-assembly--contig:-NODE-3239-length-19088-cov-10.148584_pt1 | contig 19088 bp, 15 predicted proteins | sample MGYA00238148_ERZ761564 | MGnify/ENA primary metagenome ERZ761564 (study PRJEB28885, sample SAMN05720194) | activated sludge metagenome | isolation source: Anaerobic digester | place: USA... | reverse complement strand
CTCTGTATCGCTTCTTCAAATTTTTCTTCCGTACTGCATAAACTCACTCTTACAAAGCCATCACCGGCACTACCAAAAATACCACCCGGTGTAATAAAAACACTGGCTTCCTGCAATACTTTATCACTTACGTCAAACCCATTTTTATAGTTTGCAGGAATGGAGGCCCATACAAACATGCCCACCTGTGTTGTATCAAACTCACACTGGAGAAGGTTTAACAGCTCAAACACTTTTTTCCTGCGCCCGGTATACACTGCGTTTACTTCATCATGCCATTCTTTGCCCAGCTCGAGGGCTTTTGCAGCTGCCAGCTGAGCAGGCAAAAACATACCACTGTCCATATTGCTCTTAAACTTTAGTACATCATCAATTTTTTCTTTTGCACCAACCAGCATACCCACTCTCCATCCGGCCATATTATGTGATTTGCTTAATGAGTTCAGTTCAATCACCACATCTTTTGCGCCTTCAACGTTTAACAGACTAACAGGGTTGTCATTTAAAATGAAGCTGTAAGGATTGTCGTGCACCAAAAGAATATTGTTCTCCTTTGCAAAAGCAACCAGTTGCTCAAACATTTCCTTTGATGGCAATTGCCCGGTTGGCATTTGCGGATAATTTACAAACATGGCTTTTACCTGCTTGCCTGCCATCAATTGTTTAATAGCGAAAAAATCAGGAAAGTAGTTATTGCTCTTTTTTAATTCATAGTATAAGGGTTCAGCTCCAGCGATCTTTACTGCACTGGCGTATGTTGGATAGCCTGGATTAGGTATTAATACAGCATCCCCTTCCTGAAAATAGGTCATACAGATATGCATGATACCTTCTTTGCTGCCTATCAGCGGCAGTATCTCTGTATCGGGATTGAGCTCCACCTGGTACCATTTCTTATACCAGTTGGCAACTGCATTTCTCAACACGGGACTGCCTTTATAACTCTGGTAGGCATGGTGGTTAGGCTTTAATGCTTCTTGCTGCAAGGTGTTGATCACATCTGGATGCGGTGGCAGATCAGGACTGCCGATGCCCAAATTGATCACATTTTTTCCGGCCTTGTTCATGCCGTCTATCTCTCTCAGTTTTTGAGAAAAATAATACTCGCCAATGCCATTTAACCGCTTTGCTGTTTCCATTTTAAAATTTCGAACGTGCTTTAAACTATTTTAAGCTTTTCTTTGCTACCCTTTGGGGAAGCTAGAGGTGGCTTTCCATTTTTATATATTCCCAATACATTCAACGCTTCCGTTTGTTTCCTCATCTTATCTATCGCTTTTTTCAACTGCTCTTTTGAATCAAATTCCATATCTGCGTGAAAGGAATATTTAAAATCACTGCCAGGGATTGGCATACTCTGTAACTTACTGAGGTTAATTCCAGCATCAGCAATGGTGTTCAGCACTTTTGCCAAACTGCCTTTTGAGTGATCTGTATTAAAATTGATGGATGCTTTATTGGCATCAGCCACTTCGGTTGTGTCTCCCTCCCTTTGCAATATTAGAAAACGGGTATAGTTATTTTTTAGTGTATGAATGTTAGGAGAAATCATATTTAAATTATATATCTCGGCCGCCAGTTTGCTTGCTATAGCCGCGATATGCTTGCTGTGGTGCTTATGGATATGTTTTGCGCTCAATGCGGTATCCTCCGTTTCCACTACCCGCCAATTATATTTATCTAAAAAATCCAGGCATTGCTGGATAGCCATGGGATGAGAATGTACTTCTTTAATATCTAATAACTTAACTCCGGGATTCACTAACAGGTTTTGCTTTATCTGTAAATAAATTTCGCCAGAAATTCTTAAATTACTCTTTTGCAGCAGATTATAGTTTGGTAAAATACTGCCCGCAATAGAGTTTTCTATCGCCATTACTCCTCCTTCACTTTCTTTTTTATTCCCTGCAATCTTTATAACATCTCTGAATGTGGCGCAACAGATTACCTCAACTTCATTGCCATAAAATTGCCGGGCTGCTTCCTGGTGAAAACTGCCTTCAAATCCTTGTATTGATACTCTTGTACTCATAATATTTGCTTCAAGACCCTGTCAGACCGGGACGGTCAGACAGGTTAAAAAAAATCCCCCGGTCTTTTTAACCGGGGGAGCTTTATGTTAAGTTTCTATTTCTTGATTAACAAAAGTTACCCGGGCAGCTTCTAAAATAGAAGTAGCTAAAATAAGAGGCAGTAAATTTTGTTGCTTTTGTCATATTGAAAACCGAAAATAATACAGAAACACATTACTGCCAAAAATATTTTCAACAGATACCAAAAAGTGTTGAAAATAATTTACAGAAAAGAGATAATTGTTAGAAAACTGCTTTAAAAGCAGACGCCCCCGGGAACGGGGGCGACTTTAACGATTGCTTGCCATATGAAAAACTCTTATATAAAACCGGCTTTAATTCGAAGCAAGCAACTAACCGGTAATTTTCAAATTAGTGCTTTGCAGCAGCTTTTGCAGAATCAACTACAGCAGAACCAGCAGCTTTTGCAGAATCAACTACAGCAGCACCAGCAGCTTTTGCAGAATCAACTACAGCTTCAGTAGTAGCTTTTGCAGAATCAACTACAGCTTCAGTTGTAGCTTTTGCAGAATCAACAGTAGATGTTGCAGTTTCACCTGAATTACAAGCTGCGAAAGCGGCAGCGATAACGAAAACAAAAAGTACTTTTTTCATTTTTTGTGATTTTATTTTTTACGATTTATAGTCATTAATACCCGTTGTTAAAAAAGGTAACCCAGTATTTCAAAAAAAAGTTTTTTTCACTGTTTTGGGTTACTATTGCACCTATTAATGTATTAATATCACAACGGTGAGTACCATAGAGCAAGAACATTTACTGCTAAAGGGTTTGGCGAAAAGCGACAAGGCTTCTGTTGAAGCTATTTACCGGGACAATTACAGTGTAATACAGTCGTTTATACTGAATAATAATGGAACGGCTGATGATGCAAGGGATGTTTTCCAGGAGGCGATGGTGGTATTGTACGAAAAGAGTAAAGACCCTGCCTTTTCGCTTCATTGCCAGGTAAGGACCTATATATATTCTGTGTGCCGGCGTTTGTGGCTTAAAAGATTACAGCAATTAAACCGGTTTAGCACGCAGGTGGAGAGTTTGGAGGAAATAGTGCCGGTAGAGGAAGAAATTGAAGAGCATGAAAAAAGGAATGCAGATTTTCAGTTGATGGAGCAAGCCATGGGCAAAATAGGAGAACCCTGTAAAAGCCTCCTGGACGCTTACTACCTGCAGAAAAAAAGCATGCATGATATAGCAGCAGAATTTGGATATACTAATGCGGATAATGCCAAGACTCAAAAATATAAATGTCTTGTAAGGTTAAAAAAATTGTTCTTTTCTCAATATAAAAATGTGTAAGGCGATGGATGAATTATTATTGATAGAGGCGGTGGAGAGGTATCTTAAAGGAGACATGTCTCCGGAAGAGAAGGCTTTTTTTGAGGGTCTGCGTAAAAGCAATCCGGAAGTTGACCAGATGGTGGTTGAGCATACTTTTTTCCTGCATGGCCTGGAAAAACATGCTGACCTTAAGAATTTCAAGCATACACTGGTGGAAGCAGAGGCAGATATGATGAGCGAAGGCGTTATCAAAGAACCATTGGTAACCGGCAAGGCAAAATTAGTACAGCTTTGGAGCAGGTATAAGCGAAGTATGTCTGTTGCTGCTTCAATTGCCTTATTTATTTCTGTATTGACAGCTGGTTTAAATACTGCTTATAATAACCAGTCAAAGGAAGAAGACTTTACCAGGCTTAAGAGAGAAATTGATAATAAGATCAAACTCGAAGTGCAAAAAGGTCTCGATACTTCTTCCCGTGTTAAACCAAAACCTGCTATTACAGAGCATGGTAAATTTGTTGGCACCAGTTTTCTTATTGACGGCAAAGGCTACCTGGTAACAAATAACCACGTGATCAGCTCAATGAAAAATATTTATGTGGGCAATAACAAAGGTGAAAGTTATAGTGCAGAAGTTGTTTATTCGGAACAAGCCTCTGACCTTGCCATTTTGAAAATTACTGATACTTCTTTCAGGCAGGTAGTGAATCTTCCCTACTCTATTAAAAGAAGTAATTCTGACTTAGGAGAACAGTTCTTTACATTAGGTTTTCCACGCAATGAAATTGTTTACGGCGAAGGATATGTAAGTGCAAAAAGCGGCAAAGAAGGTGATTCACTGGCCTACCAGTTAACAGTTTCTGCAAATCCAGGTAACAGTGGTGGCCCCGTAGTAAATAAAAATGGCGAGATCATTGGCATAATCACAGGAAAAGAGAAAAATGCTGACGGTGTGGTATATGCCACTAAATCAAGGAATATATTTAAAATGGTTGACGCATTAAAAAAGGCTGATACCACTGTAAATGTGAAAACTCCTACTGGCAGTACATTAAAAGGAATTGAAAGAACCCAGCAGGTAAAGAAAATGGAAGAGTTTGTATTTATGGTAGTAGGCAACTAATAGAATTAACACCCAACATAAAAATGAAAGAGGTCCCCATTATTGAGGACCTCTTTTTATTGGTTCATTCTAAAATTATTTTAACCCCATAAGGAAGCAGGGTACTCACCGTTTGCTACCAATGAGTCAATGCTTGCCTGCACACCCGGTGCATCCTCTTTATAAGTTACACCAAACCATTGTGCAGACGTAGGTATTACATTTACGTTCACCTCCCCGCTCTTCACTACTTTATCCACCACCAGCGGAATAAAGAATTCACTTTTGGGGTCCTGGATGCTTTTATCCAAAAACTCTCCAAAATATTGCTCGCTATAGCTGATAAAAGAAGGATGAAAACCAAAGAAGTTCATACTTACACTGGCATTCTCACTCACCTCATGCAAGCCGGCTTCATCCTCATAAGTAATCACTCCAGTATCATTCCGGTAAATTTTTGTTCTTTCATTGATGTCAACAAGGTTGCCGGCTTCATCCACATTACAAACACCGCGACTTACACTGCCATTATCACTCAACGTCTTTTTCAATTCATAACCGATGATAGCATATCTGTTTTCTGCAGCATCCTCAGTTAAAAACTTAAATGCTTTTGCAAAACCATCACGGCCATAAAAATCATCTGCATTGATCACCGCAAACGGCTCATTGACGATCCCTTTACAGCAAAGAACAGCATGGGCAGTACCCCAGGGTTTCTTTCTTTCTTCTGGTATCGTTCTGTCGCCAACAAATTTTGAAAGCTCCTGGAACGCATAGTCTACTTTTATCTTTCCTTCAAGCTTATTACCAAAGTTTTCACGGAACATTTGTTCATGCTCGCCTCTTATTAAAAAAACCACTTTACCAAAACCTGCCCGTACGGCATCAAATATTGAATATTCCATGATGGTTTCGCCAGCTGGGCCAAAACCCTGTGTTTGTTTCATACTTCCATAACGGCTGGCCATACCGGCTGCCAATATTACTAATGTAGGTTGCATCTTATTATTTTAGTTTGACAATAAAAGTCCGAAATTGTCAGGCGAAATTAAAAGCTAAACGTTCAATCCGCAAATAAAATTGCTGACACCGCTCCCCACTATACGTACGCAAACGCTTGATAATAAATTACTGCAGGATACACGCATCCGGTTGCAAGTTTTACGGCTTGATGAAATTCATCAGGTAATATCAGGCAATAAAATTTTTAAACTGTATCACTATCTCGAAAATGTTGTCAATAATACGGTCATCACTTTTGGGGGTGCTTACTCCAACCACCTTGTGGCCACTTCATTTGCCTGTAAACAACAAGGCATCAATGCTATTGGAGTTGTTCGGGGCGAAACACCGGCAATATTATCCCACAGTTTGCAGCAGTGCATACAATGTGGCATGAAACTGCACTTTATAAGCCGGGAACAATACGCTGATAAAGAAAGTGACGCATTTACAACGATGCTGAAAACACTTTATGGCGATTGCAGCATCATTCCTGAAGGTGGATATGGAATGAAAGGAGCTGCCGGTGCAGCCGCTATCATGAATTATATTGATGAGGATGTGACACATATTTGTTGTGCTGCCGGCACCGCTACAACAGCAGCAGGACTTTTATTAAATGCTAAGCCTGGTCAGCAAGTGATTGCTTTTCCTGTTTTAAAAGGTATGACAGATATGGAGCATCGCATCCATTTTCTTACAGAAGGAAAGTTTAATCCGGAACAATTGCATATTGAATATGATTACCACATGGGGGGGTATGCAAAAAAAACAACCGGGCTGATACAATTTATGAATGACTTAAATGATGAACATGATTTACCAACTGATTTTGTTTACACCGGCAAAATGATGTTTGGCGTAATGGAGTTGATAAATAGTAATTTCTTCCCTGTTAATAGTAAAATATGTTGTGTGCATACAGGTGGATTGCAAGGAAATTTATCCTTGCCAAAAAACACTTTAACTTTTTAAAGCCAGCACATTGCCTTTATATTTGCAAGGCAGGCACTAAAATTATCCAGTGTGAAAATATTGTTGAAACCACTGTTCATATCCTTCCTGATCCTTGGTATAAGTTCGGGCAGCTTTGCGCAGGACACGTTGCCACGTATCACCGTAAAAAGCTTTGGAAATAAAGTGATCGTAAGCTGGCGTACTACCTATGGCGCCCGTATCACCGCGATTAATATACAGCGCTCGGGCGACAGTGTAAAAAACTTTACAAGTATCGGCTCGGTGCTGGAGCCCAATAACAGGGAAAATGGTTTTGTAGACAGCAAGGCGCCGGCGCAAAATATGTTTTACCGCGTGTTTGTTGCCTTCGCTGGCGGCAGTTATACTTTTAGTAAATCTTACCGGCCTGTTATTGACACTGGCAGTACCGGGGATGAGATGCCAGATGTTCCACCAGCCCATCAATATGTGCCTGAAGAACCATCTGGTTTTGTTGCCAGTAAATATATTTATACTGGCAAAGATGATAATGTGATCATTGACCTGCCCGATGCCGGCAATTCAAAATATTCCATTAAGTTTTTTGATGACAACGACAAAGCCGTTTTTGAGATCAATAAAGTAACAGAACCGTATCTCATTATTGAGAAAGTAAATTTTCTTCGTTCGGGCTGGTTCTATTTTAAATTGTATGAGAACGGCATTATAAAAGAAAGACATGACTTTTATATTCCCAAAGAAGGAAAGCATGGGATTCCGCCAGATGAAATAAAAAAGAGGTTCAGGTAATAATTACTTTGAAAATTTTTTCAAAGTTTCTCTGTAGACTTTCTTTCATTTCCTGTAACTCCACTTTTCTTTGTAATTCTTTTTCAACAGAAGTTACCTGCTTGTTTACAATACCACAGGGTATGATATTATCAAAGTAAGACAGGTCCGTATTTACGTTCAGTGCAAAGCCATGCATGGTTATCCATCGGCTGCAGCGTACCCCCATGGCGCATATCTTCCTTTCTTTACCCGGGATGTCAGCATCTATCCAAACACCGGTTTCACCTTTGCTTCGCCCTGCCTTGATACCGTATTCAGCCAGGGTCAGCATGATCACTTCTTCCAGTTCCCGCAAGTATCTTCCTATATCCGTATACAACTTTTCAAGATCAAGGATTGGATAACCTACTATCTGCCCGGGCCCGTGAAATGTGATATCTCCTCCCCTGTTTGTTTTGTAAAATTCGATCCCTTTTGCATCCATATCCGCTTCGCTGATGAGCACATTTTCTATATGACCACTTTTTCCTAAGGTATAAACCGGCGCATGTTCGCAGAATAAAAGGTAACTGCAGGTATCTGTTTCAGCATCCTGTACAGGTAACCCGGCGATTGAACCTGCCAATGCCTTTTCCTTGTTCATCAGATAGCTTTTCACCTGTATATTCTGTTGCAACAGGTTTTCCTGGTAATCCCAGGCCTCTTTATAGCGGATCAATCCCAAATCTTTGTAAACAACCTTTAGCTTATCCAATGCAATTCATTTATTTTGCAAAGATACGGGGAGTGAATGGGCAATGGGCAATGGACAAGATATCAAGGGGATTATAACAACTTACAGAATTTAGACCACAAAATACGAGCATGCAAGAAGAGGATATCAATGACATCGAAAATAGTGAAAGCGCCGAGCTGTTTGAAAAGATGACCATAGAAATAAGTAAGGGCCAGGAGCCTTTGCGTATTGATAAATTTTTAATGGCAAGAATTGAGGGCGCTACCAGAAATAAAATTCAACAGGGTATTGATACGGCGCTGGTACTGGTAAACGATTGCCCCGTGAAGCCTAATTACAAAGTGAAACCCTTTGACAAGATCACCGTGTATGATATAAAAGATCCGGAAAGTACCGAGATAGTTCCGGAGCAAATGCCTTTGAATATTGTGTTTGAGGATGATGACATTATTATCATCAACAAAGCCGCAGGTATGGTTGTGCATCCAGGCAGCGGCAACCCTAATGGCACCTTATTAAATGGAATGGCATGGTACCTGCTGCAACAAAATCCCGATATACAGGAAAGTGAGTTGCCCCGCTTTGGTATGGTTCACCGGATAGATAAAAATACCAGTGGACTGCTGGTGCTTGCCAAAAGCAAGAAAGCGATGAACGATCTGGCAAAACAATTTTTTAATCATACCGTACACCGCCGCTATATTGCATTGGTGTGGGGAGATTTTGATGAGAATGAAGGAACAATTACAGGACATGTAGGAAGGCACCAGCGCTTTAGAAAATTATTTACTACCTACCCCGACGGCGAATACGGAAAAGAAGCCATCACCCACTACAAAGTACTGGAGCGTTTCAATTATGTTTCCCTTGTTGAGTGCAGGCTTGAAACAGGCCGTACTCACCAGATTCGGGTACACATGCAGTACAAAGGCCATCCATTATTCAATGATGATTTTTATGGAGGCGACAGGATCGTTAAAGGAACAGTATTCGCCAAATACAAACAGTTTGTTGATAACTGTTTTAATATCTGTAAACGACAGGCGCTCCATGCAAAAGAACTGGGGTTTATTCATCCAACCACAAGACAACCCATGTTTTTTGAAAGTGACCTGCCCCCGGATATGGAGCAGGTAATTGAAAAATGGAGAAACTACAGCAAGAACAGGAATGATATTAGCTAGTGGGACTATGATTTTTCTAATTTAGTTTCTATATTTAGTGGGATGTTTTCACACCATCATTAAAAGAAGCTGAAATGGAAAAATACACCGTATTTATTGCGTCACCATCAGATGTACTAAAGGAAAGAGATTTAGTGGAGGAAGTAATCAAAGAGATCAATCAAACTCATGGAATTGATGTTGGCTATGAACTTGAATTATGGCGGTATGAAGACAAGGCATTTCCGTCTGCACAACGTCCCCAGGATCTTATCAATTCAATAGCAAAGCCCTACCAGATATTTATAGGAATAATGTGGAAGCGTTTTGGAACACCTACAGCCAATGCCGGATCAGGAACAGAAGAAGAATACAACAGGGCATATAAGGGGTGGACTGAAAAAGCCGTTGAAAACATCATGTTCTATTTTTGCAAAAAGAAATTTTTCCCGGAAACACCCGAAGACAGTCATCAGGTGGGTAAAGTAATTCAATTTAAACAACAGTTGAACAACAGTTCGTTTATATGGGATTATAGCAGTACTGCTGATTTTGAAAAAAAAATAAGAAAACATCTTTGCCTGATGATGGGCCAGATTTTTAGAGAAAAAAGATCCCCTTTAAAAAATAAAACAGAGCCGGATGAAAAGGCCCTGACAATATTTAAAAATGTGTGGAGCAGTATGGACCCCGCACTTCAAAATGCTTTCACAATTGCTTACAATGAAAACAGGATGAAAGGGGATGGCGGAATACAAACACGGGATCTTTTTGCAGCAATGAGCACCAATCCCACACCAGAAATACAGGCAGTAATAAAACATTTTCCGGATGGAGCGTTACCTCCTGCTATTACCGGTGACACAGTAGATGATCCATATATTGTGGAAGAACACCCGTGGTTATCTCATTGCATCTCTGCATCGATGGAAAGATTGAGTGGCACTTTACCAAAAGGTCAGCAATTAACCGCCCTGGACGTTTTTATTGATATTGCTAAAAACGGCACAGGGGAATCAGTAGCACAATTACGAAAACACCATATTGACGTCAAAACAATTGATGAGATTCTAAAAAAAGAAGGGCTCAAAACCTTCCAGGCTGTTATACATTAACCCTTTTCCTGGGCCATCTCTAAATAAATAATATTCTCTTAACATTGGTTCGCCAACTTCGCCTCTATGTTTACATCAGCTGAGTTTGGCAATGATTTTTTATGGGGCGTAGCGATGGCTGCTCAACAAAATGAAGGCGCTCCTGATGTGGATGGCCGTGGTCCTTCTATCTGGGACACATTCAGCAAACGCCGTGGCAAAATAAAAGACGCTGGCAAACCATGGCCCGCCTGCGATTTTTACTACCGGTACAAGGATGACCTGATGCTTGCCAGGGGCCTTGGTTTTAAAGTGTTCCGGTTTTCTATATCCTGGAGCCGCATTTTACCTGAGGGTACGGGCCGCATCAACAAAGAAGGCCTCGCTTTTTATCACAGGCTTATTGATGAGTGTTTACTTCTTGGGCTAACCCCTTACGTTACTTTGTATCATTGGGACCTGCCACAGGCTTTGGAAAAGGAAGGCGGCTGGGCAAGCTATCATATTTTAAAATGGTTTGGCAGGTTTGTTACAATATGTACACAAGAATACGGAGACAAAGTAAAAGACTGGATCGTTTTAAATGAACCGATGGGTTTTACCAGCCTTGGATATATGCTGGGCAAACATGCGCCGGGTAAAAAGAACCTTAACCTGTTTTTGTCAGCCATCCACAATGCTGCCCTGGCGCAGGCAGAAGGTGGCAGGATCGTGAGAACGAATGTAAAAAAGGCGCATATAGGCACCACGTTTTCCTGCAGCGAAGTAATCCCCTACACCCATAAACCGGCAGATATTGCGGCAGCAAAAAGACTTGATATCCTCCTCAACCGTTTGTTTATAGAACCAGCTCTCGGTTATGGCTATCCGCAGGAAGAAGGCTTTGTACTAATGGATAAACTGTACATGCAAAGCAAGGCATGGAAATACACAGACCGGTTAAAATTTGACTTTGACTTCATTGGTATACAAAACTATTTTTCCATTACGGTAAAGCATAACCAGATAATACCTTATGTACATGCGCTTGAGGTGAAAGCCGCAACCCGCAAGGTACCCCACACAGACCTGGGGTGGGAAATAAATGCGGATAGCCTGTACCGTATGCTCAAGCGCTACTGGCTGTATGGCGGTGTAAAGGAAATTATCGTGACGGAAGGTGGCGCCTGCTATAAAGACAAACTCATAAATGGCGTGGTGGATGACAAAGAACGCAGCCAGTATTTCAACGACTATTTACAGGCAGTATTAAAAGCCAAAAAGAAAGGTGTGAATGTAAATGGTTATCTCGCCTGGACGCTGACAGATAATTTTGAATGGAATGAAGGGTACAAAGCACGTTTTGGTTTGGTACATGTTGATTTTAAAACACAACTGCGAACAATAAAAAACTCCGGCTATTGGTGGCGGGATTTTTTACTTCATACATAAACATATCCTGCATTAAGCGTTTTCCTTTTACCGTAAGCCAATTTCCCGATAGCGGTTTCTACTTTTGATTTGTACAAATACATTTGCATCCACATTCATGATGTACCCGTAGTGCACGTGCACTACAACGTTTGCCAATTTAAATATTTTAAGACTCAGTAACTGCTTCGCTGCAAAGCGCTGTCAGCAACACTATGCCGCAATTTTAAAACAATAAACCAAGATAACCAGCATGAAAAAATCAACTGCTCTTCTCCTATTCCTGTTCGCATTTACTGCAGCTGTGCTTTCGCAAACAGGCGGAACAATAAAAGGAAGAATCACCAGCTCCGATAATAACCCTGCAGAATTTGTAACCGTAATAATAAAAGGCACCGGCAAAGGAGCAATCACTGACAAAGATGGAAAGTATGAGATCAGGAATGTAAAAAAAGGCACTCATACTATACAGGCCAGCATCACCGGACTTAAGCAGCAGTCGAAGAAAATAGAAGTAAAAGAAAATGATACCCAGACAGCTGATTTTACGCTGGAAGAAAATGTTAGTGAATTGCAGACGGTACTGGTAACTTCCAATCCCAGTAAATATGTTACGGATTACCCTTCCATTTCACTTCGCTTAAAAACACCCTTGCTTGAAGTACCGCAGAACATCCAGGTCATCACCAAACAAACACTACAAGACCAGCAAATATTCAATATGCAGGAAGGGGTGATAAGAAATGTAAGTGGTGCCACACGGTCGGAGCATTGGGAAACCTACTCCCGTATTGTAATGAGAGGTGCCCGTATTTCAGCATTCCGCAATGGCATGAATGTGCAGGAAACCTGGGGTCCGCTGAATGAGGATATGAGCATGGTAGAACGCATTGAATTTGTAAAAGGCCCGGCAGGCTTTATGCTGTCGAGTGGAGAACCCAGTGGCTTTTACAATGTGGTAACAAAAAAACCAACCGGTATAAAAAAATCTGAGATAGGCATGACCGTTGGCAGCTTTGGTACTTACCGCAGCACACTTGATTTTGATGGACTGCTCAGCAAAGATGGCAAAATACAATACCGGCTTAACCTGATGGGACAAATGAAAGGAAGCCAGCGCAATTTTGAATTCAGTAACCGATCTGCCATTGCGCCGGTCATTAAATTCCAGGTGAATCCACGCACTTCATTCACTGTTGAATATACTTACCAGCATGTTAATATGTCACCAATTGGCTCCAATTACATTTACTCTCCCAATAAACTGGGTGATATTGCCGGAACATTCACTACGCTGGAAGCGAATATGGCTCCAACAAAAATTAATGACCATAACCTGATCGCCATTTTTTCTCATAGCATTAATGACAACTGGAAATTTACCGGGCAAATGGCCTATATGAATTTCAGCCAGGTTGGTTTTAGCCTCTGGCCTTCCGGGTTTAATGGTGACACGCTGTTAAGGGCAATGAGTAACTGGGATATCAGCGGCCAAACAAGGGTGGGACAGTTTTTTGTAAACGGCGATGTAAAAACAGGCAATATTAAACACCGGGTATTGGCGGGTGTGGATATGGGAGATAAAGATTTTTATCACGACTGGAGCCAGGCAGGTGCTATCAATGGCTCACAGGGATTCAATGTATACAATCCTGTTTACGGCACCGTGCCTGCAAGTGCTTATCCAGTATTTGACCGTACCCTCAGCATCAAGGAAAGAGGTGTTCATTATAATAATCTGTATACAGCTGTATATATACAAGATGAGCTGAGGTTTTTAAATGACAAACTTCGTGTAACCCTTGCCGGTAGATATACAAAAACGGGTGACGAAGATCCTTACTCCGGTAAAATAAGTGAAGGTAAGTTCACACCAAGAGCTGGACTAAGCTATTCGATAAAACCCCATACCAGTATATACGCTGTATTTGACGAATCGTTTATACCACAGGCTGGTGCCAGTTTTGATGGACAAAAGTTTGCCCCTATTACCGGGAACAATAAAGAGATCGGAATAAAAAGAGAATGGCTGGATGGCCGTTGGACAGCTTCTGTAGCAGCCTACCAGATCACAAAAAACAATGTACTGGCACCAGACCCTATCAACCAGTATTTTTCAGTGCAGCTTGGTCAAACAAAAACACAGGGAGTGGAACTGGATATACGGGGTGAATTATTACCTGGCCTGAATGTAACGATGAACTATGCTTACACAGATGCAAAAGTTACAAAAGACACAGAAAACAAACAGGTAAACCGGCAGGTACCTGGCACCGATAAGCAGATTGCGAATATGTGGTTGAGTTACCGCTTTCAATCCGGTGCAATAAAAGGCGCAGGCCTTTCCTTTGGTGCTTCACATGCAGCAGGCCGTACTGCATGGTATGGAGAATATGACAGATCGCTTGATCCTGCAATGCCCAGCTACACCCGCTTTGATGCAGCGGCCTCCTACCAGTTTGGCAAGTTTATAGTGGCGCTAAATGTCAATAACCTTTTTAACGCCAACCTCATTTCCGGTGCTTACTATGCATGGAGTAAATTTTATTACTGGCAGGCTGAAGCATACAGGAATTCAAGACTAAGCATCACTTACAAATTCTAATTCAATTGGCTCCTAAAAAAGTGATTGGGAAAATACACCTATGGCTCGGCCTGACGGCCGGGCTGGTGGTTTTTCTACTCGGCGTTACCGGCTGCATACTCGCATTTGAGACAGAGATCCGCAACCTCACCGAATCGTACAGGGAAGTAATCCCTCAGAATAAAAATTTTCTTCCACCTTCGGAGCTTAAAGTAATTGCAGAGCAGCAGCTTGTTTCTAAAAAAGCTTTGGGAATTGAATACCCGGGCAAAAAAAAAGCCGCATTGGCTTCTTATTGGGATGCGGATAAATACGAGATCGTGTTCATCGACCCATATGATGGCGGGATACAGAAGCATAAAAACATGAAGGAAGATTTCTTCCGCTTCATACTGGATGGCCATTATTATTTGTGGCTACCGGAAGAAACAGGGCGAACCATTGCTGCTTCCGCTACATTGATCTTTATAGGGATGATGATAACGGGTCTTATACTCTGGTGGCCAAAAAATAAAGCAGCGGCTAAGCAGCGATTTAGTATTAAGTGGACTGCAAAATGGAGAAGAAAAAACTACGACCTGCATAATGTGCTTGGATTCTACATGACCTGGGTGGCAATATTTATTGCACTTACGGGACTTGTATGGGGCTTTGACTGGTTTGCTAAGTCTGCCTACTGGGTCACCAGTGGCGGGCAGCAAATGGAAGAACATGAACATCCATTATCTGATACAACTGCCGTTGCCATCTACCCTCACATGGCCGATCATTTATGGCAGGAGCATTTACCTTCTGTAAAATCCAATGAAAGCATCGGAGTATACTTTGCATCTTCCAATACCGACCCAATAGAGATTGTGGTAAACCATCAACCCGGTAGTTATTATGATTCAGATTTCTATCATTATGATCAAAACACCGCAAAGGAATTACAAGCAAAGGGATCCTGGGCGGGGGCATTTGATAAGGCAAGTACAGCAGATAAAATTGTGCGTATGAATTATGATATGCATACGGGTGCTGTACTTGGTTTGCCCGGAAAAATTGCAGCATTTTTTGCCAGCCTGGTTGCTGCCAGTTTGCCCATTACGGGGTTTATCATTTGGTGGGGAAGACGAAAGAAAAATAAAACCGAAAAATTGCTGGCTACAACAGAGTAATGATAAGGACTGTTAATAGTTTAACAATCGATTACTTTCAAATTCAATCAGCGGTAATATTATAATTTTTGCAGTACATCATTACTGTGAACTCCTATGTAAGACCAGGGATACACAGTCATTTTTCCTGGAATCTTCCCAATAATTTCTCTTGCTTTTTCTTTATCTCCAATTTTCCAGAAAAGGAAAGCGAAGTAATTATACACATACGGAATGAGCAAGGCACCTTCTGTTTCTTCCCGGTAATTTGAGTACAATGTTTTAATTTTTTCTTGTATAGCAGCATCGGAGAAAAAGGAACTGTGCCTGCTGTCTTCACCATTCATGCTGTAGTACAACCATTCTTCTGTAATGGCAAAAAGCTTTAGGGTTACTAAAAGCTGGCTACCGGTTTCTTGTATGCGGTTATCTGCAAATGCATGCATAGCCTCAATACTTCCCCGCCATTTGGGAGCAAGATAGTTGATCATCATCAGGTGAGCCATTAAATGATCAGGCTGAAATGACACAGCTGAATCAAAATAACTTGTAACCGTCTCCTCTTCCACCCCAAGCCCCATGTACACCCGGATGATACGGGCAGCTATTTCCGGGTCTTCAGGATTTATTTCATCTGCTGTGTGTAAAAATGCGGCTGCTTCTTCCAGCAATACAAAAAATTTATTGGCTGCTTCTTCCGAAACGTTGTTTGCTTGTGCTGCCGTACGGGCAATCCACGCAAGGCGTGTTTTGGATACGCCTGCAAATAAATTAGCAATGTATGAATCCGGACATTGCTTCACCCACCGGGTAATATCTGCAGCAAGCAGTTCATTTAATCCAATACCTTCATTTAGCAACGTTTTGGCATCCCAGGTTAGTTCTTCATACGCATCTTCGAGTTGCTGATACTTGTTTTGCTGGAGAAAGGATACAAATTCGGTATAGCGGTGATAACCAAACGAAAGATCCATGGCTTGCGGCTGTACACTTTCTTTTTTAAAGCTGCTAAATAATTTCCTGAACATAAGGGTTAATAATTTGAAAACGAAATTAGGAAAAATGATGAGTTAATGCCTTTTACTAAAACAGTCCTGGGTCTTCAAGATCCACACCGGGCTACAAAAAATGCAAGGAATAGTTATAAGCAGTTACAATAAAGCACAGGCAACCCTTTCAGACCTACATAACAATAGCACCAACGATGGCATTATCTTTATTCAATCATAAAAGTTACTGGCTGCCGCTGCAGCGCTTTAACGTTTTTGCCGTTTTGAACCGCTGGCTCCCAGCGTGGCCCTTTTCGTATAGCTTTTACCGCGATAAGGTCTACCAAAGGATGTACACTGTTTAATGCCTGTACTGAACAAACTTCACCATCGTTGCAAACAACAAATTGCACCTGTATGGTGCCTTTTGAATAAGGGCTGGTTTCAATAACGAGGTCGGGTATGTGCAAGTATTTTAATAAATGATTTCTCCATGCGGTGATACCGCCGGGAAAAGCCGGTGGCTTCTCTAATTGTATGACGGGTGCTGTAGTATCGTTTCTTAAATGTTCATTCTTAAGCGCAACAGCCTTTGCTGCTGCAATCGTATCCTTAGTTTTTTTTGATACATCCCTGAAGCTATAGAATAAAGAATCACTCACTGCTCCTGCAGCATCAAAAAAGTACCAATAACCCGCTGGTCTTCCATTTAAATAATCACCTTCATACAATTTTCTTCCATATTGGTAAAAAACAGCATGGCCTGCTGGAATTGTAAAATTGGTATCTGTATAAAAACCGGTCTGTACCAGTTTACCAGCTTTGCTGTAGTCACTGTATTGCCATAGTGTATCCACAGGTTGTGCTTTGCGTACATACTTTACCGCTGATGGCGTGTAGGTTTTCAGAAACATACTGTTGAGCATAAACTCCCGGGTATCCTGTGCGGCAAGTGAAGACACAGTTAAAAAAAACATAGCGTAAAAAATCGACTTTTTTATACCGGTACTAAGCATTACAAATATCATTTTTTAAAGTATCACCAACTGTCCTGTTTACTGGATTATTGTTCAAATGTAAATAGTCCCTTGGTTTCCAGCAATTATCATAATCATTTTTGCATATCGTACCATTCCAAATATTTACTTTGCAATCCTTACAAACTCAAGATCCTGGAAGTCAAAACTAAAATCAGTGAGCGGGCTGATCGCATTCATTTTTATTCCATCAGCTCTGCCTTCTTTATCTAAACTGAATTGAACATATGCATCCGCATCCATACTGCGGTCATTCCACTTCACTACAAAAGTATTGCCTTTATAAAAGAGCATTTCACCTGATAATTTTGGAGACCTTTTGCTGTCAAACCATGCTTTGCCATTTTTAATAGAGATCAATACGTCGCCAAACCATTTATCAGTATAGGTTCCTGTAAAGTCTGACAAATTTATTCTTCCTTGATTATTTTTTTGCTGGGCAGCAATTACATTCCATATACTATCGGTGATCTTTTTCGCTTCCGTTTCATTGCGTATTACCCTGTCATGCATTTGTTTTACCCTGTCCATACCTGTTATGCCGAGATAACTGTCCTTTATGGTATTAGTAACAGAAACAAAAGCCGCACCCGACTGCTGGTTGGTCAATACAATAATGCCCAGTTTTAATTCTGGCAGCAGTGTTACCTGTGTTACTACGCCGGCAAGTCCCCCCGTATGAGAAACCTGTTGATAACCCTTCACATCATTTAACACCCAACCGAGACCGTATGCTCCAAAATGAGTATTGTAAGGAGGCGCTGTAAAAACAGGCATCAAAGTTTGAGGTGCCCACATTTCTTCATGTACTTTTTTCGAGAATAAGGTCTTTTGCAGGCTGTCGCCATATTTACCATGATTCATCTGCATAATGATCCATTTGGCAAGATCAGTAAGATTGCTTTGTATACCGCCTGCTGCATTGGCAGTTTCACTCCAGTCAATTTTTATGGGCTGCACTTTACCATTCACCGGTGCATGAGGTACAATTATATTGCTGCGGTCTTTCACCCTGCCGATGGAAGCCTTGCTAAGCGACATATTCAGCGGCTGCATGATGCGTTGCTCGATAAACGATTCCCACGACATTTCTGAAACAATACCTATTATTTCGCCTGCTACAATATAAAGGTTGTTATCATAATCGTATTTACTGCGAAAGCTGGAAACAGGTTTCAAATAGCGGAGGTTGTGTATAATATCTTTACGGGTAAAATTATTGGAGTCCGGAAACATCATCAGGTCACCGGCGCCAAGCCCCATACCGCTGCGATGTGTAAGCAGGTCCCTGATGGTAAATTCATTGGTGACATAAGGGTCGTACAATTTAAACTCCGGTATGTATTGTGTTACTTTATCATCCCAATGCAGTTTGCCTTCATCTATGAGCATCCCCAATGCAGCGGCTGTAAACGCTTTGCTGTTGCTGGCAATTCCGAACAACGTATTTTCATTCACTTTATCAGTACCTGCCAATGACCGCACACCATATCCCTTAGCATGAATGATCTTATCATCTTTTATAACAGCAACTGCAATGCCCGGCACATCAAAAGTGACTCTCACTTTTTCTGCCAAACTGTCGATGGCAGTACTGCTCATTTGTGCAGAAGTTGTAGTAGTAATGGCAACTAATACCCAAGCGCAAAGCAACATTCGTTTCATAAGCTGTTTCGTTAAAGGACAAATGTAACGGGTTGCCTGATTATTTATTACTGTTTTCATAAAAATC
>ENA-UOWO01003228-UOWO01003228.1-activated-sludge-metagenome-genome-assembly--contig:-NODE-3228-length-19129-cov-5.771993_pt1 | contig 19129 bp, 12 predicted proteins | sample MGYA00238148_ERZ761564 | MGnify/ENA primary metagenome ERZ761564 (study PRJEB28885, sample SAMN05720194) | activated sludge metagenome | isolation source: Anaerobic digester | place: USA... | reverse complement strand
GGCGGATATGGCTGGCTGTCGAGTTCGCCATGAATGCCTTCGGCCGGGTCGCGGTTTTCGCTCTCGTCGTCGATGAGAACCATATCGTCAGAATCTTCGACCTTGGCGAAATACTGGAACAGCTTGCGGTCAAAGGCGCGCATGAATGCTTCGACACAGACCGGATCAAACTGTTTGCCCGAGAATTTCTGCAGTTCGCCGACCGCAGTTTTAACCGTCAAACCTTTGCGGTAAGGTCGATTGGTGGTCATGGCGTCAAAAGCGTCAGCAACACAGATAATGCGACCGGCGAGCGGAATACTTTCACCGGTGAGATGTTCGGGGTAACCGCGACCGTCATAATATTCGTGGTGGTGAAGTACGCCGGGGATCTTGTCGGCGAGAAAGTCTACCGGGCGCAGAATTTTGGCACCAATTGCCGGGTGTTTTTTGATGATGGCGTATTCTTCGTCGGTCAAACGACCGGGCTTGCGGATAATGCTGTCTTTGATACCAATTTTGCCGACATCGTGCAGAAGGCCTGCGTATCTGATGCTTTCGACTTCTTTTGGCGGCAGGTTGAGTTCTTCGGCAATTGCGACTGAATACTGGGTAACCCGGCGCGAATGGCCCTGAGTGTATGGGTCTTTCGCATCGATCGCGGTGGCAAGAACTTCGATGGTAGAAAGATAAACTTTTTGAATATTTTCGTAGAGTCGGGCGTTCTCGATAGCTGAAACCGCCTGATTGGCGACATTCTCCAGAGTTTCAAGATCGTGTTCGTTGAAAGGAATATCACCGGTGCGGTTGAGAACCTGCAGAACACCGACAACTCTGTCTTTTAGCCGCATCGGCACACAAATCATCGACCTGGTGACAAAGCCTGATTTTTTATCGGCACCCTTGAAAAAGCGCGGATCTTTTTCGGTATCGGGAACGATTACGGGCTTGTTGTTCTGTGCGCACCAGCCTGCCAGACCGGTACCCATCGGCAGGCGAATTTCCTGAAGTTTGGCGCCAACATTCGGGTCGCCCGAAACAATGTGAAAATACAATTCATTGGTCTGCTCATCAACAAGATAGACCGTCGAGGTTTCGCAACGCATAACCTTGGTTGCGGTACTCATAATCTTGGTAAGCAATTCGCGCAGATCAAGAGTCGAGCTTACGACACGGCCAACTTCGAGCAGAGCTCCCATTTCTTCCATGCGCAGTCTGACCAGCTCAACCTCAAGGAAGGTGCTGATCGAGGTGGTTGCCAGTTCACGGAAGGCTGTCAGCGCCACAGCCTCGCTGCTCGACATTTCCTGGAGCAGGAGAACCCCAAATGGATCATTATCTGGCCCGAGAGGGATCAGAACATGCGTTTCGCCGCTTTCATCAGCAACCGGGCCAGTCGGGAAAGGCCGTCTTTCAAGCTTACTGCGGGTGAATTCTTCGCAGTGAAAGTTGAGTGACTTTTCGCCGAAGCCATCATTGAATCTTATTCGTGAAGTCTGGGCCGAAGCGTCGTAAAAAAGAACGCCGAAACCCTTTTTGCCAAAGAGGTCGACAGAAGTACGGCTGAGAATTTGAAGAATCACATCGGTATTCTTTCCGCTGGAAAGAATCTGCTTCTGGGCTTCGTAGAGAAGCTGCTGATGTAAAACCTTTAAACCTTCGGCCACCTTGCTGTGGTCTCCTTAAATTGACGTATCAAACATTCAGTCGAATCGCTGCAGTCATAACATGACAGTTTTCTGCAGATATTTCTGCGGTTTCCCGTTTCCGTCGAGCCAGACCACCGTATAATCACAGCGCAGCAACCCCCATTCAGAGACTGGCGCCACCGGCAATCTTTCTATCTCACGCTGCCACCAGCACGCTGGCGTCAGCCCACCAATCGAGCGACCGGTAACTACTGAACCGGTATCATGCTGCAGAAAACAGCCCTCTGACTCCATGGAAGCGATAACGGTCGGAAAACCGGTACCACAGCCAAAAACAAAAATACCTGCCTTATCAGAACCGTATCGCCATGCAAGAGCCTGACGATAATCGAAGTCTGTGCCATTCACATTAATGATTACGGGTAAGTCGTCGGTTTTGTTTCTGAAAAATTTATCAAGAAAAACGTGCGGTGGCTCAACCGGAATTTTTCCGGTACCGTCGACCACACTGAGCATCCAGAATGATTTTTCGGCGCCGCCAAAAAGCAGCGAACCGCGCCCGGGGCATGCTTCTGCCAGGTTTGCAGGCCTTATCAGAGGACGATCAGACTGCATAAGTGCAGAACGACCGGCGTTTCTGGCAATTGCCTGTTCACCAAGGAAAACCACATCGATTCCACTGTCAAAGAGCATTTCTATCTGCGCTTCGAGCCTTGCAGCCGAAGCAAACAAACCATCAGCATTGCATACAACAATGCAGCCTGTACCTGCCTCTGCCCGTACCGACGCTGTCAATCTGCGAAGCTGAGCCTGCTCGACTTCGTGCTGAATTACTCCGGTAAAGGCAATAGCTAGCATAGGCAATTAATTGTATCACATACCCATGATGTCTACAACAAAAACGCTGAATTTATAAAATACCGCAGTTCACTGTCAAAAATGCGAAATCCAGCTGAGCCCAATCGATTTTTCTTCGAGATTATTCTGTGTATGCAGATCGTTCTTTTCGTTGTTTTCCTGATATGCCAGTTCAAGAGAGTTTGAAGAACTGAATGATTTTTCTACCCCAACCCGCCAGCCGTTTCGACTGTGAGTCGAATAAAGATAGTTTTCAAATTCAAGATAGTCGCGGTCGACAAATTCGGATTTCATACGAAATCTGAGCGTTTCTGTAATCAGATAATCATAACCAAGAATGGCTCTGAGCTCATCTTCATCAGGGTATAAAACCCTTTTTTCGTCATAGCGGCGCCGCAAAGCGCCAAGCACCAGGCTGGCGCGTGATTTTCCGTAGGTAAAAAAGCCTTCATAGGTCAGGGCATTGATTCTGAAATTTTCGCTGCCAGCTTCCACAAACTTGTTGAGTTCATCGCTCACAGTAATAGTCTGAGCCATGTTGGCGCTGTAATAATAATCGACCGCCAGGGCCAGATAGTTACTGTGCCCGTCATGGTGAAAATACAGAGGGGATTCACGGTCAAAATCGGTTTTGCGGTAAGTATCGCGCAGACGCAGAGTCAGATCGCCCGCCGCGTCGTAAGCGGTCTCAAAACCGGCCGCCACTTCCCCCATCTTGTTATCGAGTTTCACGTATTCACGGTTGGTCAGCTCACCAAATGCACGCAGATAGAGCTCGCCGCGGCGTCGTTCACGCATGTAACGAGCCTGTGGGTCGTCGTCACGCGGATTCTTCGCATAGGTGGTGTAGTAATCAACTGCATTTTTAGCCGACATCGCTCCCGGAAAATTTTCAAAATAGTCTCTGCTGCCCCTTGCTGAGGCCGCCACCTGTACATAGCGATCATGTCCCGGCAATCTTGAGGCAACTTCGAAACCGGCACGCCCTTCCCTGAAGTTACTGTCGACGTCAAAGTCATATTCGCGTTCTTCGAAAGAGCCATAGAGACTGAAGTCGGTACGCATGTTGAATTCATGCGTCAACTGGGCCCGACCACGGTGTGACTTGTAATTGAGACTCTCCTGATCTTTAACTTCGAGTATATTGTTGAAGTAATCAAACTGGGCATAATCATGATCGCCGGCAGCGATGCCCCAGGTTACATTCAGAAGATGGTCGAGTTCACGGTATCTGAACGAGGCAACATCGCGACTGAGCGGTTCTGAGTCGTTGTAATGGCGGTAATACAGATTTTCTTTGATATCGAGATAGTGCGTTTCGTTCAGGTCTGATTTGAGCGCCATGTAGAGGTCGCTGTAGCCACCCATGAAACTTTTGTCATACTGCTGTTTTTCGAAAGTCGGAGTAGTGGTGGCGGTATTGTAGACATAGGCGTTCCAGTCACGGCGCATGCTGTCGACGGATGATCGGGAATCATAGTCGAACTCGAACTTTATCGCATCAGCAAACAGAGGAACCACAGCCATCTGCAGCAGCAGGGCTGTTACCAGCAGTAATCTTTGCACAGCTTCAGGTCTGATCATTAGGTTTTCCGACAGAACTTTCAGATATGGCAATACGCGTCACTAATCGGCAGATGCCTGAAAATACCTGACGATATTTTTGCAATTTGCCATAGCTTTGCAAAAACATGCGTTTGATTGCAGGCCGCAGATTTTTGCGGTTCGCTGACGGCGGGTTGAAAAATACCGGGCAAAATTGTAATATGCTTCAAAATATGATGAACACAGAAAGACACCCACTGCTGCTTCTACCACCCAGTCGCAATCTGACCGTAAAAATGGTCGATGGCAGATTCGTCATTCACGAAATGCCTGAGTGGCTGGCTGGCTACCTTGGCCGCACCGCCGCCGAGCTGCAGGGCAAACCTGTAGACAAGGTTCTTGAACCGGTATTGCCCGGCATAGTCGAACTGATCGAGCGAACTCACGATGCCACAGCCATGAGCGGCTTTCGCGTGGCTCTGAAAGATACCCGGGGTCAGACACACCAGCTGCTGCTTGATTCAGTAGTCAGACCAGGGCCTGGGAACGAAGAACTGACAAGTATTCTACTTCAGGAAGTTTCGGCAACACCGCCGGCAATGATCGAAGAAGCAAGCTTCTGTGGTCTGATCGGCGTCTCAGATGCAATGCAGCAGGTTTTCAACAAGGTGCGAATGTATGCGCTGTCTGACGCCGCAGTGCTGGTTACCGGCGAAACCGGAGCCGGCAAGGAAGGCATTGCCGCCGCGGTTCACCAGATGAGTCGGCGGGCCCGGGGCCCGTTTGTCACCATGAACTGTTCGGCCATTACCGATACTCTTTTCGAAAGCGAGCTGTTCGGGCACGAAAAGGGCTCATTTACCGGCGCGATCAAGTCACATCGAGGTCGTTTTGAACGTGCCAATGGCGGCACCCTGTTTCTCGACGAGATTGGCGACCTGCCGCAGCTATCGCAGGCCAAACTGCTGCGCGTTCTTGAAACATCACAGATCGAGCGGGTCGGTTCTGAAAACCCAATCAAGGTCGATGTCAGAATCATTGCCGCCACCAATCGCAATCTCGAAAAGGCCAGTCTCGAAAACGTTTTCAGATCTGATCTTTTTTACCGCATCAATGCGCTGCAGATACGTATTCCGCCGCTCAGACAGAGAAGCGAAGATCTCGAACTGCTGATCCAGCATTTTATCAGGCAGTTCAACCAGAAATACGGCCGAAATGTCGTCTGTCTGACACGTGAAGCGGTGCAGCTGCTGAAACAGTATCAGTGGCCTGGCAATGTCAGAGAATTGCGTAACCTCATGGAAAGACTTTTCGCCGAGAATCAGACCGAAGTTATCGGGCTTCGGGCTCTCAAGGAATGGTATGAGGAACGCATGAACGCCGCACGCTATGCTGGCGGATCGGGTTATACCGAAGTTGCCATTACCCCCGACCGACAGCCGATTGCACTCGGCATGCCTGACGACAGTGCGCTTGCAATCGGCAATGGCAGCATAAAAATCCAGCAACCGGTCAACGGCGACAGAAAATTTTCTGCCGAAGAGCTTCGCCATGCTTACCGCCTGGCGGGCGGAAACATCACGAAAGCTTCAGAATTTCTGGGGATTCACAAAGCCACTTTTTATCGGGCTCTGAAGAATCTTAATCTGCAGCGCGAAGACCTCGAAAAAATCTGAATCAGGCAGGGGTCGGCCCGGGAGCCGGAGCAGATACTGGCTCAGCCGGCGGATTTTCAGCCCGTTCGACCCGGTTACGGCCATTGCGCTTGCAGACATACAGTGCTTCGTCGGCCATTTTTATCATTTCGGTAGCACTTTCAGGCTGATTGATCGGCATCGAGCAGACTCCGACGCTTATGGTTACCTTCAGATCACCGGTCGGGCCGGCAAAGATCGCTGATTCGACCCGCTGGCGAAGTCTTTCGGCAAGCAGCATGGCACCATCCGGTTCGGTTTCGGGCAGAATCACGGCAAATTCTTCACCACCGTAACGGGCAGCGATATCGGTATCACGAACCGTGTCGCGCACGATTTTGGCGACTTCGCGCAGCACCATATCGCCGGTCTGGTGACCGTAGGTGTCGTTAAACTTTTTGAAATGGTCGATATCGGTCATCAGATAGGACAAAGGCTTGCTGTAGCGTCTGGCACGGCGGTATTCCTCTTCGATCTTCGCCTGAAAGTGTCTTCTGACGACAAGACCGGTCAGACCGTCTATGGTGGCCAGGTTATATAGACGTGATTTTTCGATGACCACTGCAGCCTGGTTGGCCATGGTCAGAGCAGTCTGCAGGTCTTCGTCGTTAAAGCGACCTTCGCGGCGATTGACGACGTTCATAACGCCGATGGCGGTGTCTTTAATCATCAATGGTACGCAGATCAAGGTTCTGATGCTGTCGCGCTCGGCATCGCGAAACGCAAAACTTTTGTCTTTGCGAACGTTCTGAATCAGACGCGGTTTACCCGAATTGAAAACCTCGCCGGCAATGCCGATACCGCTCTTGAACTGCTGTTTAAGGTTTTCGTCGATGCGGGCCTCGCCTTCGATGCCAAAAACCACAGACTTTTCGACAAGCTCTTCGTATTTGTCATCAAGAAGGAAAAGCGAACCACGCTCGGCATTGAGAACCTGAACGCCGCGACTGAGAATGGCATCGAGGGTTTTTCCGAGGTCGCCCATGAAGCTGACAGCTTTGCTGACTTCGTTGATAATTGCCAGTTCTCTGACTTTGCGTGCCAGATCGTAGTTCTTTTCTTTCAGTGATTCGAACTGCTGAATCAGCCTGGTAACTGCCCATTGCAACGGTACCATGACCAGAATCGGTGTCACTTCGAGAATAAAATCATAGTTGAACAGCAGTATTCCGGCAATCAGCCAGGCTACAGCCGAGCCCAGGCAGATGGCATTGGCCGAGAAGCCGGGGGTTTTCCAGAGCAGGTAGGCTGCCCCGAATGCAAAGACAAAAATAAGAACGATTGTCGTCTCTACGGTACTGCGGTGCAAAAAGCGCCGGTTGAGAATATTATGCAGCAGGTTGGCATGGATTTCGACGCCGGACAGCGCACCATAGGGGCAGAATTTGAGATCTTCAGAGATACCGGCGGCTCTGGTGCCAATCAGCACCAGCCGATTGGTAAAAAAGCCATGCGGGTATTTGCCGTTCAACACTTCGGCATAGCTGATTTCGTCAAAATGCCGATTACCACCGGCGTAGTTAACCAGATATGATTTTTCACGCTGGCCGGACTCAGGTTCATAGCAGTCAAAAAACGGCAGCAGCCGGTCACCGACACGCATGCCAAAACTTTCTACGACCGGTTTTACGCCGAGATATGCTTCGGCTGCGGCTATACCGAAAATATTACTGGTAATTTCGCCGTGTTTTTTCTGCAGGCGCAGTTTGCGAATGACGCCGTCAGGGTTGAGAACATTGTGATCGATGTCAATGAAGCCTTCGTGCGGTCTGGCTTCGAGCAGAATTGGAACCGGTCTTGCCCAGCCGGCCTTTTCGACAAATTCGAAAGTTTCGGGGTCAAGAAAGGTGGTTTTCGAAGCGATTCTCGGCAGAACGACGCGCCCGAATCTGAGAATCTGCTGTGCGAATTCCTTGTCGTCTTCGGGACCGGCAAGCGACGGGTCATTGAAAAGAATGTCAAAGGCAACGACCTTCGCCCCCTCTTTTTTAAGGGTTCTGAGGAGACGGCCATGCGTGGCACGCGGCCACGGCCAGGTACCGAGTTCACCGATACATTCCTCGGTAATGCTTATCAGAACAATGTCATGGTTTTTTGCCATTTCGCCGCGCTGCTCGAAACGGAAATCGAGGGTAGCATTTTCGATGCGGTTGAAATAGCCGAAATAAAACAGCAGTGTCGTTGCCAGAGCTACGATCAGGGCAAGAACGAATTCCCATAGAGGTATCAGGCCGGCCGGCTTTTCAGAGGTCAGCCTGATAATCTCGCTGGAATTGAGGAAGTCTTCTGTCTGCGGTTTTGGACTCATTTAGGCCGGAACAGCCACCTGGGCACGCAGTTTTTTCATTTCGCGAAAAGCTTCGTGAAACATTTTATCTGAGCGGGGCAGAAGTTTAAGAGCTTCTTTGTAATTGCGAATGGCCTTTTCAACCTTTGCCTGATCTCTGAGGCGATCGGCACGGGTCTTGTAAAGCTTGCCAAGCTTGCGGCGTGATTCGACAAAACGGTCTTCAAAGACATTTACCCCGGTATAAGCCGGTGCGAAGGGGTCGGTTACCGAGAACGAAGAATAGAGATCGAGGGCTTCCTCGTAGTCTTTAACGGCCTGTTCCCAGACTTCGGGGGCTTCGAATTCTTCAGTTTCTACGAATTCGTCTTCTTTGAGATTCTGGTGAATCTTTTCCTTGAGCTGTTCAAGAAAGGCGTGATAAACGTTATCGCGACTGTCGAGCAGCAACTGAGCGCGTTTGAGCATGGTTGCGGCATGGGCATATTTGCCGGCGTGGCAGGCCTTATTGATTTTGGCGAGATAGGGTCTGATGATACAGCGGCGGCAATCAGTGAGTGCAGCCTTGATGTAACTGATAAAGCGATGGCTTTCAGGCAGGCCGCTCACCAGTTTCAGAGCCGCCTGGTATTCAAGAATGGCTTCACCGAAGTTGCCGGAGCGGGTGAAATCATCACCGCGTTCGACAAACGGGGTCATTTCGATATGCAGCAGGTGATCGCGCTGTTTTTCGCGGGCCTTGTCAAGCAGGGCCTTAACTTCTTCGAGAAATTTGACGTTTTCGTCGCGGGCAAGTGATGTAGCTTCTTCGAGCTCTTCGACAGCAACCTGCCAGGCCTTGTTGCGCAGTGCAGTTTCGCCCTTTTCGCGATGCACGCCGGCCAGATGTTCATCTACTTCAGCAATGCGACCGGCGATAATGCGCTTGATGTCTTCCTCTTCTTTGGTTACCGGCGCCTTCGGGTCAATCTCACGGATGCTCTGGTATTCTTCAGAAGCCTTCAGATAGCAAATTTTTGCTGCGCCCCATTCTGACGCGCCTTTTTTGGCATCACCGTCTTTGATAAAAGACTGAATCACCTGAATGTTTTCGCTGTTCATCTGCAACTTCTCCTTCGTAACTTACTTTTTCTTTTCGGCCGTCTTTTTCATGCGCTCTGAGGCATTTTTGGCATCAAAAAAGTTTACCCCGCGGCCTTCGGGCTCACCGGCCTGATCATAAGCACTGGCGGCTTCTTCAAAGTTTTCGAGCCGGTAGTGAATATATCCTGATAAGGAATTGGCATCCTGGTTGCCAGGATCAAGTTCAAGCATGCGGTTGATCGCCACCGCAGCCTTTTTAAAATCTTCAAGCTGAACATTGACGAGCGCAGTATCCCACCAGATCTGAGACGCATCGGGGTATTTCCTGGACAGTCGGTTAAAATCGACGAGTGCCAGGGTATATTTGCCGTCCTTCATCTTGCGCGAAGCGGCAGCATACTGGGAATCAGCCGCGAGAGCCGCGTTTGCTGCCGAAGTATCTGCGCCGGCTGCTGTTTTTGTGCCAGAATCAGCCTTCGCCCTGACTGACGCCGGCGAGCCGCCGGCCGACAGATCGAGCTGCCCGCCAGCCTGTGAATATTCGACGAGAGCGCGCACCTGGCTGCGGTATTCAGAAGCGGGAAAAGCTGCGAGAAAGGCTTTTGACCAGCCAACTACCGCTTCATGCACGCCAAGCACCGCGCGCAGGCGGATAGCCTGAAAATAGGCCTTCTCAACCAGCGGTGAAGCCGGGTGATGGGTAAGAATCTTATCGTAAGTTTTGCAGGCTTCGAGCAGTTCACCAAAACCGGTTGTGGCTTCGGCGAGATCCATGAGGACCTTGTCCATGCCAGCCTTTTCGGGGCCATCTTTAAGTGAATCCTGGAGACCGAGAATGCGGCTGACCAGTTCATCTTTAGCGCTGCCGGCAGCAGTTTCAACCTGAAGAACCGACCGCAACAGAGTTGCGGTCTGCGGATCAGCCTTTTTCATGCCCTTGCCGGCGGCAGGCGCAGAAACAGCCAAAGGTTTGGCCTTGTCAGAAACTGCCCGGGCAGCAACTGCTGTTTTAGATGTATTTACAGGCTCAGGCCGGGCAACCGGTTTTTCTTCGGGCGGTGGGGCTTCTTCCATTTCTGTGATCTCGTGATCTGCCTGAGGGCGTTCATCAGGAAGAATATCGTCGTCAGATTCAACCGCAGCTGCGGGCTCAGGTTTTGCCGGCCTTACGGCCGCTTCGGGCTTTTTAACCGCTGGCACTGGTTTTTCAGGTGCAGCTTTTGCAACAGACGCTGTCTGGGGAGCCTCTTTTTTCTCTGTTTCTGAAGAAGCAGCCTCTTCTTTAAAACCCTGGGTTTTCATAAATGACTTTGCCAGTTCACAGTATGGGCTGCGGGCATGATCGCGCTTGAGCTGTGCAAAAATGCTGTTAACCCGGCCCTGATTACCAAGGCCTGAGTTCGCCTGCAGCAGCCGGAAAAGAGCTTCAGCCTTTTCTTCGGCTGATTTCACCGATTCGCTCAGAGTCGCAAAAGTTCTGGCGGCATCGGCGTAGCGACCAGCTTCCAGCTGGCAGTCGCCAAGCATAAACCGGGCAAGATTCTGCTGTACACCGCTGCCGGCCTGTTCAGTCGCGTATTCAAGACTGCTTATGGCTTCGGTTAAATTACCAGCAGCTCTCTGTTTGAGAGCTTCAGACATCATATCAGTTGCTTTGCGCGAAGCAAACACGGGAACAGTGGTGCAGGCAAGACTGCAGGCCACGGCAAATGCCATTCCCAAACGACGAAGGTCCGTCATTTTATCTTTCCTCAAAGGATGAATTGGTTACACGTACAACGCAACAGGATAAAACATACCCCCCAGTTGCAGCAAGCAGAATTACGCACAACAGAATCAGATAGTCATCGAGAGAATTCTCATGCGTAAGGTCGGTCTGAATAAAAACATACCAGTCTGGCAGATAGCGCATATCAGAATGTTTTAACGCGGCGGCAGTCTGCAGAAGTACCCGGTTATTGCGCCACACAATGCCACTGATCGGCTTCTCTTCTATTTTGGCTATCGGCAGCAGGGCAGCACTCAGGTTAACCTGCTGCGCCACAATCTGTGAGTCATGGTGACCGATAGCTACACCGCTGCGTTCGGTGAAAATGAGGCTGTCGGGACCCTTACTGGTTTTGTCGGCCATTTCACTGAGGTAACTGACATCGACCATTGCCGAGAGGCAGGCCACCGGCTGGCGCAATTCGTTGCGCACCGGTACGGCAACCCACCACACCGGCCGTTTCTGCTGTTGGTCATAAATAACCGGGCCACAGAAAAAAGGAACGCCGCCTTTTATTGTTCGGCAGTCGCGATCGTCAGGGTCTGAGGCAAACAGCTCTGCATCCCCGGCAACAGCAAGTATGCTGCCTGAGAGATTTTTGAGCGCCAGAGCGCGAATATGTCCATCATCGAGCATCAGCGCCAGAAGATTATGAACCGGCACGGCCGGCGAAGATTCTGTTGAAAAGAGCCCGGGCAAATGGCCGATAAATTGAACAGCGTGCAGAATCGGGTAAAAAAACTGATCAAAACCGGCGGTAATCAGCCGAATGCTTTCGGGAACAATACCGGCCAGCAGTGTAATTCTTGCATGTTCCTCTTCTGAGATTGAGACCAGACCAAAAGGCGGTGCAGCTTCTTCGCTCTCAAACTGAAGACAGCCAAAAGTGCCAAGATAAAAAAAGCGCATCAACGCCGCATCTGGAACAGTCTGCCACCATTCAAAGCCACGACCGACATTGACAAGTTCCTGTAATATGGAAGCCATAGGTGCTTCAAGTGATTCGAGCAGCAGAGCGAAGTCAATGCGCCATTCGGCAATGTTGTCAGCAAAACCCCTGCCGGGTTTAAACTGGCGCAGCACCGGCAGTCTGCCAAGAAGCGTCAGAGAGTTTTTAACATTGGTAGCAGGGCGGGCTGCTGCAGAAACCGCAATCTGAATGATTGCCTGCGACCTGGCCTCGGCAACCAGTCTTGCCTGGCGCTGCGGAAACCGGTACAGCCAGAAGGCGAGAACAAGCATCGCAAGCCCGGCAACCAGGCCGACCAGATAGCGGGTCTGCGCTTTTCCCGAGCGATAACTTTTTGATAAAAAAAAGACTGAATTTTTCATGGAATTATGCCGATATATTTATCAGGACAGGGAAAAATGTAGTCAGATACAGGAGGCACCCTATGCTTTGCCCACAATGCAATGCTCCGATGATTCGCAGATCTCATACCGGTCGTCAGACCCCCTATTTTACGCTCAACTGCAGCCACTGCAAATTCGTCATATTTTACCGCGGCCAGTTCAATAACGAAGACTGACAAAAGGCTTTTGCCACTTTCAAGTCACGGGTTCATGCTAACTTAACCTCGTGGCAAAATCAAGCGGACAATCCACTGTCGGGAATTCTCCCGGGATTGTTAGCAGTGTTTTTCTGTGCTAGAATGCCCGCAATTTTCGAACCGATTTAAACCGGAGATTGCATGGCAAAACCTTCTGATACCGTTCGGCCGCTCGATATTTTTTATCTGATTTCCGGCGCCCTGCTGCTTGCGTTCAGCATGACCGCCTTTACCGTCCCGAACCGGATCGCCCCGGGTGGCATCTCCGGCATTGCCACGATACTTTTCTTCGTTGTCAAAATGCCCGTGGGCTTTACCATTCTTATCTGCAATATCATTCTGATTGCCATGCAGGCAAAAATTATCGGGCGCGGCTCAGCCTGGAAAACCCTCTTCTCGATCATCGTCAATTCTGCAGCCATTGAAGTCATGATGAACGTTATGCCGGTAGCACCAATGACCACGAACCCAATACTTGCCGGTCTTTACGGCGGCATTCTTTCGGGTATAGGTGTCGGCATCACCTTCAAGGCAGGTGGCACCAGCGGCGGCATGGATATCGTCAGCCAGATACTTCACTACAAATACCGCATTCCGATCGGTGACGTCACACTCGTCTCGAACATTGTCGTCACCGGCCTTGCCGGTTTCACTTTCGGAGCTGAGCTGGCGCTTTATGGCCTTATCACCGTCTTTTTTACCAGCAAGGTAATTGATGCCGTGCTCGAAGGCATGTCTGTATTCAGAACCGTGACGATCATTTCAAAACAGTCGGATGTGATCGGCTGGGCCATCATAGAAGAACTGCATCGCGGCGTCACCAGCCTCGAAGGCATCGGCATGTATTCAGGAAAACCTGTTGGCGTATTGCTGACGGCCATTCGTCGCGGCGAACTGCCGATATTGCGGCGCATTGTCTACGACAACGACCCCAAAGCCTTTGTAATTGTCGGTGACGCCCGCCAAGTCATCGGCCACGGGTTTACCAAGCTCGAAGACGAAGTCAGATTCCAGAAGGTTGCTGACGAAGAATGACTTCAGTTCTCATAATTGCCGATATCGAAGGTTCAACCGGCTGCCATAACCGTCAGGATTCGCAACTGTTCAACGACGGCTGGGTCAGAGCCTGTGTCGAACTTTCACGCGATATCGACCAGATCGGGCGACAGCTTCTCAACAGCGGGGTCAGCAGAGTCCGGGTCAAGGATTTTCACCGCACCGGCTATAACCTGTTCAGGGAAATTATAGACGAAGGTATTGAAATAGATCAGGGGTATCAGATTGGCCCGATTATTGGGATCGGCGAGGCCAGAGGCTTCAACTGCCTGCTGATGACCGGCATGCACGCAGCTTCCGGCACAGACGGGTTTCTACCCCATACCCTGACTTCAAAATTTGCCGGAATTTTTGTTAACGGTGAACCGTTAACCGAAGCCGAGCTGTTTGCAGCATCGGTAGCCCCGGCCGGGCTGGTTCCGACGTTTTTTTCAGGCTGTGAAACAGCCTGTCGGCAGGCCGCCAGAGCCATAAAAAATATTAAAACCTTTATGGTCAACAAACCGCTTGCCGAAACACCTCAAAGCATCAGAGAAAACCTTGCCCATGCTGCCGTCAGCTCACTGAACAGTTTTTCTGAAAAACCATTCACCCCGGAAGGGCCTTTCAATGTGGTTGTAAAAATGCGCGACGGGGAAAAAGCCGCCGCGAAACTGCGCAAAACCTGGAAATTCCCTGGAGAAAGCGATGAACTGCATTTTTCGAGTGACAATATCCACACTCTCTACTGGCAGCTCGTCCGCCTTGCCTATCTGAAACCTTTTTACGAAAAGCATCTGGCCACGGCAATCAACATTGCCAATATGAGCGGACGCCTGACCCAGATATGGGCCAGGCGTCGCGCAAAAAAGCTCGGTCTACTCTGAATCAGCTTTCGTGAAACATGAAGTCGATGCAGATCGTTGCCGCAAGGCTGATCAGATTCATTGAAGAGTCAGAGTGAATGTCAACTTCGTAATCGTCAGCAGTTGTCAGCAGTTCTCGGGTAATGCCGCCATAAAGGTGCCTGATGGTGGCGATGCCATTACCGTTATTGTCTCTAAACTGAAACAGCCTGAATTTCCAGCAGCCTTCAATGCTGCCAAGAGACTGGCCGTTTCCGTCTTCGACACTGACCACAGGGCGAAACAGAGAAAAACAGTGTTTAAAAACGCAAAGTATCTTGCCGTCGGCGTTATGTACAGTAAAAACAGATTTCAGCAGCGAAGCCGGCTTGGTAATTCGCAGAACTTCGCCACCTTCGACATTTTTCATCAACAGGGTTACCGGCAGAAACGCCTTGTCGAGAAAGGCTCTGGCAAAAACCTGCGACAGCGGCGTCTGCTCTTCGACCATCGCCAGACCGCGGTCATTCTCAGGGTCGGCAATCAGGTAGTATTCGCCAACGCTGGTTGCACCAACCAGTTCTCTGACGAAATACTTTTTTTTCATCGGTATTGAAGCCATGATTTGTCTCCTGGCTTACCAGATTTTCAGGGTAGTGCTGGCAGACCATTCCAGCGGACCAACACCCATCTGAGTAGCGGCATCGAGCATATCGCCGTAAACATCGGTCGAAATGGCAGCTTTAATCTGGCTGACTTCAGGAACTTCACCGGCTTTGAGAGCGAGGGCGGCAAAACCCTTGCGCCAGGCTTCTTTCTTGGCGGCATCGGCAGTTCCCTGCCAGGCAGCGCGAATCAGATACCAGGTGAGCTGAAAGTCATCGAGAGCCTGACGTTCTTCGTCTTTAAGAGCGGCAAAACCGGCTTTAACCCTTACCTTAATGGCGTCGATGGTTTTTGCATCAGGCCAGACGGGTTTTTCGGGATTTGCAATAAAAGCCAGATATTCAGAGAGAGCTTCAACTGATTGGTTGGTCACATTGAATTCAGCCTGATCGACAACCAGCTTGAAGCTGTCGTTTTTGAGTGCCAGAAACTGTTTGGCGGCAGCGTCATCGGTAAGGGCTGCAGCGCTTTCAAGAAAATCCTTTTCGAGATCCTGGCGGATTTCTTCCTGGTCTTCTTCGCCAAGCTGAGAGAGTGAATCAACCAGTTCAATCACCTGTACAAAATTGTCGCGGTCTTCTCTGGTCATGGTCGAAACTTCGGCGGTGATAGCGTTCAGAAAAGCTTCTTTCTGAGCAACTGTCATACGTGTTCCGAGCACGAATTCAAGTATGCGGTTGTGGCAGTCGATTACATAGCCGGTAACAGGCGGTTCACCAGCAACGATAATGTCATCGTTGAGACCGGTGTTAACGTCGGCAGCACCGGCAAAAGCAGTAAGAAACATGCAGAAAGTAACCAGAAACGCGATAGAAAGCCTCTTCATAACTTCCCCCTTATATGCAAGGTCATAACAGCGCCATGATATATACTAAACCCGTTTTGGTCAACACCCAGCCCAAAACCGGCGAAGCCTCAAGCATTTGCGAAAAAGAGTTGGGTATGGCGGGTTGATAATATGGTATTTTATCTCCCGGGCTGACTGCCTGATGCAATTTTCTTTCGATACAGAGAGGTTGAAAATGACGGTTAAATCGCAATTCAAGGTTGATACGCAGATTCAGAAAGAAATCGAAGATCTCGTAACCGACTTGAGGTCGACTCTTATTACCAAGCGCCTCAAAGCAGTCAAAGCCCTTGGCAGGCTTAAAACCCCTATTGCTGTCGAACCCATCGCCTCCGTGATGAACGACCGCTCACGCGAAGTGCGCTGTGCTGCCATCGAAGCCCTTGGCCTCATCAATCCGGGGAACCTGCCCGACCTTCTTCTGCCGCTCGTTCGCGACAAGTCAGCCGACGTGCGTCTGCGCGTCGCCCACGCTCTTGGCAGCTGTGACACAAGCGAAGCGACTGAGGGTCTGATGACTCTGATGCGTGACCCGCGCGACGAAGTTGCCGGCATGGCAGCCCGCAGTCTGGCCCGCCATCCACGTGCCAGCCTCGCCCTTCTGATCAGGCAGTTTGGCGATAAATCCTGGAAAATCCGTTCAAGATCAGCCATCGCTGTCGGCAAAATGGGAAAAGGAGCCGCCGAAGCCCTTAAATCAGCTGTTGAAGACAATGATTCGAACGTCAGATTCTGGGCAGCCATCTGTCTGGGGCATCTGCGCGACCGCACACACACCAAGGTTCTTCTCGAAAAGTTGCAGGACCGCGATATCGGCGTCAGAATCGCCGCCCTGCGCGCCTTAAGGGAAATTGGCGACCCGAATGTCGCAGCCAAACTTTTCGAAGCACTGTCGCAGCCCTCAGAAATAATCAGAGACCTGATCTACGAAATTCTCAAAGATTTCGGCACCCATTCGATTCCGTATCTGATGGATTCGTTATCGAGCGAATACTGGATGGGCCGGGCCCTTGCCGCTCAGGCCCTGACCGACATGGGTAGCGAAGCGGTTTTTCCTCTGGTTTCGGCTCTCGAAAGCCAGGACAAGGAAAGACGCTACTGGGCGATCAAGATTCTCGGCAAAATGCACGAAAAGAGCGCCTACCCGGAAATCCGCAAGTTTCTCTCTGACCCTGACCCCGAAATTCGCATGGCGGCACTCGAAGCCATGAGCTTTTACAAAAACCCCGACGCGCTGCCAAACATCATCGAACGCTTTCTCGACCCGGCATGGGTCGTGCGCAAGCATGCCTGCAAAGCCATTACCAGCTTCGGCGGCAAAGCGGTGCCAAGCCTTCTCAAAGCCCTGAATTCGGCTGAAGAAGACGTCAGATACTGGGCCCTGCGCTCGATCGGCGAAATAAGACCAGCAGGCGTCTATACACATCTGGTGCGATTGTTTAAAGACCGTTCCTGGACCATCAGAAAAACCACTTCCGATGTACTTGGCAGTTACGGTGAAGAAGCTCTGATGGAACTTTCGGTGCTCGCTGCCGACACTTCCGACTCTGAAACACGCTACTGGGTTCTTCGCTCTCTTGGCAAGATCAAATCCAGCATGTCGCTGCCACTGCTGTTCAAGGCTCTGGAAGACGCTTCCGAGTCGATTCGCGATGCGGCACAAAAGGCGCTTGCCAATTATGGCGCAGAAATCATCGATGATCTGTTTGCCCTCTTTAAAAGCGAAAAACGCAGCCTGCTCGAAAGCGTCTGCAGTACTTTTCAGCGCATGCAGCCAGAACTGATCGTACCGCGCCTGCTCAGAAACCTCGGCAAATTTGACGAACATGTAAATTACTGGGTCCGCCGCACGCTACTCGGGTTCAAGAACGAGGCAAGACCTCAGATAATTCAGCTGCTGCAGAGCAAATCTGAAGAAATCAGGCGCCAGGCAATTCTCTGCCTCGGTCAGATCGGTTCTTCAGACGACAGTGCCGCCGTACAGCCGCACCTCAAAGATGAATACTGGCCGGCCCGCATCGCTGCAGCCGAGACACTTGGCATTCTTGGCGACAATTCATCGGTAAGCGCTCTTACCGAAGCACTTGAAGACGATGACGAAGATCTAGCGATGGCCGCCATTGTTTCACTGGGGCGAATCGGTGATGATCGTGCGGTTCCGGGGCTTATTTCGACGCTGCAGCGCGAATCATGGTCACTCAAGTTTCAGGCGATCAGAATCCTTGGCGAAATGCGCGTCAACCGTGCTTTTATCGACCTTATCAAACTGCTCGACGAAGACAATCTCGATCTTAAGAATCACATTATCAAGGCTCTGGCACGCACCAATCACCCACGCTGCTATGAAGAGCTCAAAAAGCGCTTTGACCGCGAAAAGGAAAGCGATACGCGCCTGGCATATATCGAAGCCCTTGCCGAACTCGGCAACCCCGAAATCGTGCCCGAATTCATCAGAATGGCACAGCCGGAAACCGCCTGGGACGAACGCCGCGTCGCGATCAGAGCTCTCGGAACCCTGCGTGCCGCCACGGCCAGAACCGTTCTAATTCAGGCTCTGAAAGATAAAGACCCGATTATCAGCCGCGACGCACTTGCAGCGCTCGAGTCGATACTGCCCCCGGAAGAATTCATCAAAACCGAAAAGGCCATTGCCAACGCCCGCAAGCAGCAGGAACTCTTCCAGAAGGCCTTCAATGAAGGCATGAAGCAGATGCGCCAGGGAGCGATGCGCGAAGCTGAAAAGTTTCTTAAAGAAGCGGTCAAAATCAACCCGAGGGCGGCCTATGTATATTCGGCCCTCGGCAACCTCTACTACAAAACCGGTAAGCTCATCGACGCCACCAAGGCCTACGTGATGGCAACCGGTATCAGCCCCGAAGATATCACGCTCAAGTTGAACCTCGGCATGGTTTATTACCGCCGCCGCGCCTACCGCGAAGCGGCGCAGGTTTTTGCAAAGGTTGCCAAGGCCGCCGGGCCAAAAAGCCAGCAGGGAATCTACGCCGCGAAAATGCTCAACCGCATCAAGATTGAAGCACAGCAGAACCCGCAACTGCCAACTCAGGGAACATGAAAAAAGCACTGATTCTTCTGGCAGTCCTGTTTTTTGCAGGTCTGCCGCCTGCTGCAGCGATCAGCCGCTGCCCGGGCTGTTCATTTCTGGTGAACAGCGACACGGTAGAGTGCCCGAAATGTCTCAAACTGCTGCGCTGGCCATTTGTGCCAGAAAGAAGTCGCAGAGGCCGGGTCATTGTCAGAACCGGTAATGATGCCTTCATTCGCCACCCACACGCCAACAATCGCTCATGGCGCGACAACCGCAA
>ENA-UOWO01003227-UOWO01003227.1-activated-sludge-metagenome-genome-assembly--contig:-NODE-3227-length-19130-cov-6.528965_pt1 | contig 19130 bp, 8 predicted proteins | sample MGYA00238148_ERZ761564 | MGnify/ENA primary metagenome ERZ761564 (study PRJEB28885, sample SAMN05720194) | activated sludge metagenome | isolation source: Anaerobic digester | place: USA... | reverse complement strand
CAGCCGGCCGGCGTCGGCCCGCCGGGCCAGGTCCGCGTTGGTCGATCCGGTCTGCGCGCAGAACTCCAGCGACCAGCGGGCCGGGTCGGTCAGCCGCTGCGCCACCGTCACCGGGTCGATGGGCCGGCGGATCACGCTGGGGTCGGCATCGGGCACCGGATCACCGTAGAAGGGGTTCGCCGTCCCAGGCCGGCTGGGGCCGGCCTGGGACCGCCGGGGCCGCCGGTCGGTGAGACCCAGACTCAGTCATCGTGAACTGCGTCTCACGGTGCCCACCGCCGGCGCGGCCCTGGGTACCCTCTCGCCCGTGAGCCGGACCACGCAAGCGCCCGATGGCGTCCCTGATGTCACCCCCGATGGCCCGGCGCCCACCCCGCCGCATACGACGGCCGGCAAGTTGGCCGACCTGGATCGCCGCCTGGACGAGCACATCCACGCCGGCTCCGCGGCGGCGGTGCAGCGCCAGCACGCCCGGGGCAAGCTGACCGCCCGGGAGCGGATCGACCTGCTGCTGGACCCCGGCTCGTTCGTCGAGTTCGACTCCTTCGCCCGGCACCGGTCGACCAACTTCGGCCTGGAGCGCAACCGGCCCTACGGCGACGGCGTGGTCACCGGCTACGGCACGGTCGACGGCCGGGAGATCTGCGTATTCTCCCAGGACGTCGCCGTGTTCGGCGGGTCGCTGGGCGAGGTCTACGGCGAGAAGATCGTCAAGGTGCTGGATTTCGCCCTGCGCTCGGGGCGGCCGGTGGTCGGCATCAACGAGGGCGGCGGGGCCCGCATCCAGGAGGGCGTGGTCTCGCTCGGGCTGTACGCGGAGATCTTCAAGCGCAACGTGCACCTGTCCGGGGTGATCCCGCAGATCTCGCTGATCATGGGCGCGAACGCCGGCGGGCACGTCTACTCCCCCGCGTTGACCGACTTCATCGTGATGGTGGACAAGACCTCGCAGATGTTCATCACCGGCCCGGACGTCGTCCGGTCGGTGACCGGCGAGCAGGTCACGCTGGAGGAGTTGGGCGGGGCCCGCACCCACAACACCCGCTCGGGCAACGCGCACTACCTGGCCAAGGACGACCCGGAAGCCATCGAGTACGTCCGGGACCTGCTGTCCTACCTGCCGTCCAACAACCTGTCGGCGCCGCCGATCCGGCCCGGCGAGGCCGCCGACCCGGACGAGCTGACCGCCGACGACCTGGCCCTGGACACCCTGATCCCCGACTCGCCCAACCAGCCCTACGACATGGCGGTCGCCGTGCGGGCGGTGCTCGATGACGGCGAGCTCCTGCCGGTGCACGAGCTGTACGCGCCGAACGTGCTGGTCGGCTTCGGCCGGGTGCAGGGCCGCTCGGTCGGCATCGTGGCCAACCAGCCGATGCACCTGGCCGGCACGCTGGACATCAACGCCGCGGAGAAGGCGGCCCGGTTCGTGCGGACCTGCGACGCGTTCAACGTCCCGGTCCTGACCTTCGTGGACGTGCCGGGCTTCCTGCCGGGCACCGAACAGGAGTGGAACGGCATCATCCGCCGCGGCGCCAAGCTGATCTACGCCTACGCCGAGGCGACCGTCCCGCTGGTCACCGTGATCACCCGCAAGGCCTACGGCGGCGCCTACGACGTGATGGGCTCCAAGCACCTGGGGGCCGACGTCAACCTGGCCTGGCCGACCGCGCAAATCGCCGTGATGGGCGCCTCCGGTGCGGTGAACGTGTTGTACCGCAAGGAGATCGGCGCGCTGGCCGAGCAGTACGGGCCCGATTCGGCGGAGGTCGCGACGGAGCGGTCGCGGCTGCAGACCGAGTACGAGGACACCCTGGCCAACCCGTTCGTGGCCGCCGAGCGCGGATATGTCGACCAGATCATCAAGCCGTCGGCGACCCGCGGGGCGATCACCCGGGCGCTGCGGGTGCTGGCCGACAAGCGGCAGACGCTGCCGCCGCGCAAGCACGGGAACATCCCGCTGTGAGGCCGGCCGCCCGAGCGAACGACCCCACCGGCACCGGCCCGACCGGCCCGGCCCGCGACGAGCAGGACGCGGCCGTGGTCATCGCCGTGCTGGCGGCGCTGGCCGCCGGCCCCGAGGCGGTCGCGACCGAGCCGGCCCCGCGCTCGGTCTGGGCCGACCCGGCGCACCGGCTGGGCGTGAGCGCCGCGGGCGATCACCGCTGGTGGGCCTCGGGACTGCCGCGATGAGCGCCCCGATGGCCGTCGTGCTGGCCTCGGCCTCCCCGGCCCGGCTCGGGGTGCTGCGCACCGCGGGTCTAGACCCGCACGTGCTCGTCTCCGGGGTGGACGAGGACGCGTTGCTGGACGGGCTGCGCTCGTCCCCGGAGCAGGTGCGGGTGCAGGCCCTGGCCGACGCCAAGGCCGACGACGTGGCCGCCCGGTTGACTGAGCCGACCCCGGCGGTGGTGATCGGCTGCGACTCGATGCTGCTGATCGACGGTGAGCTGCAGGGCAAACCGGCCGACGCCGACCAGGCCCGCGCCCGGTGGCGGCAGATGGCCGGCCGGGACGGGATCCTGCTCACCGGCCACGCCGTGCGCCGGGTGGTCGGCGGCCGGGTGGTCGGCGCGGCCGGCGCGGTGGGCTCCACCGTGGTCCGGATGGGCCGGCCCAGCGAGGCCGAACTCGACGCCTACCTGGCTACCGGCGAACCGCTGCGGGTCGCCGGGGCGCTGACCATTGACGGGTTCGGCGGCTGGTTCGTCGACGGCATCGACGGTGACGCCGGCAACGTCCTGGGCATCTCGTTGCCGCTGACCCGTCAGCTGCTGGCGCAGGTCGGCGTGCCGGTCACCGACCTGTGGCGCCGGCCCGACCAGCGGGCCACCGAGCACTCTCCCTGAGACACCCGACCGACCGCAGAACCCCAGAAGAAGGAACCGCCTGTGCACACCGTGCTGATCGCCAACCGCGGCGAGATCGCCGTCCGCGTCGCCCGTGCCTGCCGCGACGCCGGGCTGCGGTCGGTTGCCGCCTACGCCGACCCGGACCGCGATGCCCTGCACGTCCGGGTCGCCGACGAGGCGTTCGCGCTGGGCGGCTCTACGCCCAAGGACTCCTACCTGGACATGGCCAAGCTGCTGGACGTGGCCGCCCGGGCCGGGGCGGACGCGGTGCACCCCGGCTACGGCTTCCTGTCCGAGAACGCCGATTTCGCCCAAGCCGTGATCGACGCCGGGCTGACCTGGATCGGCCCCACCCCGCAGGCCATCCGCGATCTCGGGGACAAGGTGACCGCCCGGCACATCGCCCTGCGGGTGGGGGCGCCGCTGGTCCCGGGCACCAAGGAGCCGGTGGCCGGAGCCGACGAGGTGGTGGCCTTCGCCCAGGAGCACGGGCTGCCGGTGGCCATCAAGGCCGCGTTCGGCGGCGGCGGCCGCGGCCTGAAGGTGGCCCGCACGCAGGAGGAGATCCCGCACCTGTACGAGTCGGCGGTCCGCGAGGCGGTCACCGCGTTCGGTCGCGGCGAGTGCTTCGTGGAGCGCTACCTGGACCGGCCGCGGCACGTCGAGGCGCAGGTGCTGGCCGACCAACACGGCACCGTGATCGTGGTCGGCACCCGGGACTGTTCGTTGCAGCGGCGCTACCAGAAGCTGGTCGAGGAGGCGCCCGCGCCGTTCCTGACCGGCGAGCAGCGGGCCGCCATCCATACCGCCGCCCGGGCCATCTGCGCGGAGGCCGGTTACCACGGCGCCGGCACGGTCGAGTTCCTGGTCGGCGAGGACGGGTCGGTGTCCTTCCTGGAGGTGAACACCCGGTTGCAGGTCGAGCACCCGGTCTCGGAGGAGACCAGCGGGATCGACCTGGTGCGCGAGCAGTTCCGCATCGCCGACGGCGAGAAGCTCCGGTGGACCGACGATCTCCCCCCGCGCGGGCACTCGATCGAGTTCCGCCTCAACGGCGAGGACCCCGGCCGCGGGTTCCTGCCCGCCCCCGGCGTGGTGTCCCGGTTCGTGCCGCCGGCCGGCCCGGGGGTGCGGGTGGACTCCGGGGTGGAGTCCGGCTCGGAGATCGGCGGCGCGTTCGACTCGCTGCTGGCCAAGATCATCGTCACCGGCGCGGACCGCACCGAGGCGCTGCAGCGGTCGCGCCGGGCGCTGGCCGAGATGGTGGTCGAGGGCATGGCCACGGTGCTGCCCTTCCACCGGGCCGTGCTGGAGGATCCGGCCTTCACCGCCGCCGACGGGTCGTTCGCCGTGCACACCCGGTGGATCGAAACCGAGTTCGACAACACGCTCGAACCCTTCGACGTCGCGTCCGCGGTGCCGGCCGGCGAGCCGGCGGCGCGGCAGGAGATCGTCGCCGAGGTCAACGGGCGGCGGGTCCGGGTCAGCCTGCCGGCCGACCTCGCGGTCCGCAGCAGCGGCCCGGCCCCGGCCCGCCGGTCGTCGAGCAAGCGGGGCGGCGCGGCCCATCACGCACCCGGTGGCGGCGGCGACGCCGTCGTCGCCCCCATGCAGGGCACCGTGGTCAAGGTGGCGGTGGCGGTCGGTGACATGGTCGCCCAGGGCGACGTCGTCGCGGTGGTCGAGGCGATGAAGATGGAAAATCCGATCACCGCGCACAAGGCCGGCACGGTCGCCTCGATCGCCGTCGAGGTCGGCGGCGCGGTGACCGCCGGCGCGGTGGTGGCCCAGATCGAGGACGCCCCGGGCGGCACCAGCACCTGAGGCACCCCCACTTCAGGCACCCCCACCTGAGGCACCAGCACCTGAGCCGCCTGCACCTGAGTTGATCATGGCGTTCTCTGCTCGACACGCCGAAGACACGCCGAGCGCGCGACAGGGAACGCCATGATCAACGGCGAGGGGGCGGGACGCAGCGAACCAGCCGGCCGCGGTAATCCGGACAAATCGGTGGACCGGGCGGCCGACCGGCCATATGCTCCCGGGGTGATACGCCTGGTCGTGGGCCGCCTGTCCGCCGGGGTGATCGCCGCCCAGCGGCCGCTCAAAGTCGTGGCCTATCACCACAGCGTGGCGCCGGTGAAGCGATTGCTGTTGGAAGCCACCACCTTTGTCGACTGGGCGCTGATCTGGCCGAACATCCAGAACGGGGCCATGCGGCTGTATCACGAGGTCTACGGCGGCAACTTCTTTTTCGGCAAGGCCGTCATGATCACCGATCATGCGACGACCAAACGGGAGATCGCCTGCCCGGCCCATCGGGGCGAGCGATTCATGGGGGTCGACATCGTCAGCTCCGACCCGAACGTCTTCGCCACCAACACCGGCATTCTCAACCAGAATCCGCCGATTCGGGCCGCCACCCGGGCCTACCTGGACGAGCACGTGTTCACCCCGGATGTGATGGCGCTGAGCCTGGACGACGTGCAGGCGCTCGCCGCGCCGATCCTGGCCGAGTGGCGGCAGGACGACCGGATGGCCACGATGCTGGCCATCCGGGCCACCGTCACCCGGGTGTTCCTGCGCATCCTGACCGGCGTCACCATCTCGGCCGACGAGAGCGATGCCTGCACCCGCAGCTACGTCCGCGGCTTCACCGAGGCCTCGCTGTTCCACGGCTACGCGCCCTGGATGCTCGGGCTGCTCGGCACCCACGAACGGCTGCGCAAGCAGACCTACACCCCACTCGAGCGGCACGGCATGGATCTGATGGCCGTCGACGTGACGATGTTCGCGGCGATGTTCTCCGTGGGCACCCTGGTCCTGCGCTGCGTGGAGGACACCCGGCGCTTCGGCATCCGCTACCGCGACCTGGACCAGGCCCAGCGGCGGGCGTTGGTGTTCGAGTCGATCCGGCTGTTCCCGACCGTCACCACGGTGCACCGGCGCCTCACCGAACCCGAGGACGTGCAGGTGCTGGGCCGCACCGTCCATCTCGAGGTCGGCGACGAGATCGCCTACCCATTCGTGTGCGCCAATCGCGACCCGAGTGTCTTCGCCGATCCCGATGCGATGGACCTGGGGCGGTCGGAAGAGTCCCGGGACGAGATCCTGTCGTGGTCCAAGGGCCCGCACGCCTGCCCGGCCAAGGACCTGTCGGTGCACGTCACCATGGCCATGCTGGACGTGCTGAGCGAACGGTTCGAGCTGTCCGCCCTGCGCATCGTCAATCCCCAGTTCTGATGACGTCCGGCCTGCCGGCCGCGGTCGGTTCAGCGGCGAGGTCGGTGTTCGCCTGGCGCCGACCCGGGACCGTCACCGCCCTGTGTCCGGTGCCGGCCGCGCGCACCGCCGAGCTGCGGACCCGGTTGGCCGCCGCGCAGCCTGCGCTGGGTCTGGACCGGCTGACCGGCGTGCACTTCCTGCGCCTGCTGGTGCTCGACGCCGCGCACGACCTGCGCGGTCGCGAACTGCCGGCCCGGCTGGTCTTCTCGGCGGTGCTGGACCGGACGATCCGGCAGACCCTGGCCGACTGGGTCGATGTCGCCGGAGACACGCTGGTCGAGATCTTCTCGTGTTGCACCAACGGGCCGAGCACACCCGCGGACGTGAGCCCGTTCCTGCTGGCTCGATGCGTCGTTCCGGACACCTATCACGTCGGGTCGCCCGACGCGACGGTGCGGCAGATCCAGCAGGAGCGGTTGCTGGCCGAGGAGCTGCGGGAGTTCGTGGGCCGGCTGATCGACCCCCGCACCACGCCCGGCGCCGATGGTGCGATCGCCGCCGGCGAGATGACCGCCGGCGAGATGACCGCCGGCGAGATCCGCCGCCGGGCCCTGGATTTCGTGCGGGCGCGGCCGCATCTGCCCCAGCACCCGCGGCCGGGACGGTCCGTGCCGGACCGGGCTCGGCAGGTGGCCGATCTCGCGGCGACCGGCGCGGTGGTCGCCGCCGGGGTGCCGCTGGCCGGGGCCGCGATGGCCCTGGTCCGGTACCTGGAGAAGACCGAACCCGACGTGGTGATCCGGCCGGACGACGGCCGGGTGGCCGCGCTGGAGCAGGCCGAGGACATGGACGTGCAGAACCAGTTCACCATGATCGCGACCGTGCGGGATTCGGTCGAGCGGCGAGAGCTGCTGCGGGCCACGCTGTTCCTGTCCGACGCCTACAGCAAGTTCCTGGCCAACAGCGGGCGGCTGGTCGGTGTCGAGACCATCCACTTCGCTCGGATCCACCGCCTCGACGGCGGCCGCCGGTTCCTGTTCATGAGCGATTTCGACGGCAGCTGGAGCCGTTACCTGTTCGATTTCCTGACCACCGGCTCGTTCGCCGTCGTGCCGAACTGGACCAACCTGCTCGGCTGCCCCAAGACCGAGTACCTGATGGAACCCGGACCCGGGTTCAGCCAACGGTTCCTGCCGTTCACCCGGGCCGGCCAGGTCCGCACCGACGTCTGGTTCAGCGCCTACCCGGGCCTGACCGTCACCGACATCCTGAGGCACGGGCAGATCCGGCGCGGGCTGTTCACCGACGACGGACCGCCCGCCGACCGCTGGGTGCGGCTGCTGTGACCGCCGGCGAGCCCGACCTCGATCAGCTGCAGGGGCTGCTGACCAGCGCATTTCCCCGCTCGCCGGCCGGCCGGTACGTGCTGGTCGCCCTGCCGGATGCCGAACGCGGGCGCGCCTGGCTGCGTTCACTGCTGCCCACCATCACGTTCTCGGACGAGGTCGGAGAGCAGATCCGGGCCCGGCGCGCCGCGGACCGGCCGGCCGTCAACGTGGCCTTCACCGCCGCCGGCCTCGCCGCCCTGGGCGTGCCGGCGGACCGCACGGCGGACTTCTCCCGGGAATTCCGTGAGGGCATGGTCACCCCGCACCGCCAGCGCATCCTGGGCGATCTGGACGGCTCGCCCAGCGACCCGCGCGGCTGGCGCTGGGGCGGGCCGGGCACCGATCCGGTCCATGCGGTGCTGCTGCTCTTCGGGGCGGACGAGGCCGCCCTGGACGACGTCGTAGGCGAGCTGCTCGGCGCGGCCACCGGGGTCCGGGTCGTGCACACCGTCCCGACCGTGTCGATCGCGGACGGCCGCGAGCACTTCGGGTTCCGGGACGCGATCGCCAGCCCCTGGGTGCCCGGGTTGCACCGGGATCGCGCGAAACGGGACCGGGTCGCGGCCGGCGAGCTCGTCCTCGGCCGGCCCGACCTGACCGGGCAGCCGGAACCCTTCCCGCCGGTGGGCCGGGACGGCAGCTACCTGGTGATTCGCCAGCTGGCCCAGGACGTGCCCGGCTTCTGGACGGCCCTGCGGCAGTCGGTGGGCGACGCGCAGGCCGTGCGGTGGGCCGCGAAGATGACCGGCCGCTGGCCGGACGGCACCGCGCTGATCCGCTCCCCCGGCGGCGCGGCGGCCGACCCGTCCGATGATTTCGGCTACCACGACGACCCGGACGGTGTCCGGTGCCCGCTGGGCGCCCACATCCGGCGGGCCAACCCCCGCGACGGGTTGGGGACCCGGCCGGACGAGTCGATCCGGCTGGTCAACCGGCACCGGATCTTCCGGCGGGGCCGGCCGTTCGGCGCGCCGGCACCCTGGCCCACCTGGCCGGCCGGCATCGACCCGGTCGTCGTGGACAGCGGGCCGCCGGACGACGGCGGTGAGCGGGGGGTCGTTTTCGTCTGCCTCGGCGCCAGCCTGGCCCGGCAGTTCGAGTTCGTCACGCAGTCCTGGGTGAACAACCCGAAGTTCGCCGGGCTCTACGACGAAGCCGACCCGATCACCGGCGCACCCCACCGGCGGATGTCCGGGTCGCGCGGGTCGGCGATCGGATTCGAGTTCACCGCGCCCGGGCCCGTCCTCAACGAGCGGATCGACCGGCCGGCCACCTACGTGCGTTGCGTCGGCGGCGGCTACTTCTTCCTGCCCGGCCGCCGCGGCCTGGCGCTGATCGCCGCGGAGGCGTGATCCCGCCCCTCCACCAATCCGCAGTTGATCATGGACAGATGGCCGTTCTGACGGCGGGATAACGGCCATCTGTCCATGATCAACACGAGGGCGGGGGGACGGGGCGGACGTGGGTCTCCACGCCGAGCAGCTCGAGCACGACGACGCCGTTCCCGTCGCGGATGACCACGTCACACACCACCCGGCCGGACGTGGCCGAGCGGCCGGCCAGGGTGGCGGTGTGCGGGCCGCCGGCCGGTTCGCCGAACATCCGGATCCGCTCGATCCCGGTGGGCAGGGAGGGCCGGCCCCGCAGGTGCCGGGTCCACAGCAGGGCCAACTGCAGCGCACCGTCGATGATGGCGGGGTCCACGATCGCGGGGTCGACCCTCCAGGGTTCGGCCGGCCAGTCCAGGTCCCCCGCCGACCGCAGCCGGGCAGTCATCCCGCCGGCCGCCGGGTCGAGTACGACGGATTCGATCATCTGGAAAGCCGGCCCGTGGAAAAGGATGTCGTCGCCGTAGGGCGGGGGCGCTCCCGACGGGTCGGCCTGGACCGGGGGTCCGGGCGGCGTGGGCCGGTGGTCGGCGAGGATGGCGGTGCCGCGGTAGTGCCGGCGGCCGGTGGCCGGGTCGACCAGGTCGAGCCGGACGGTCCCGGGGTCGTCGCCGGCAGGCTCGGCGGTGAGGTCCAGGTGGGTGTCCCGGCCGTCGGCGAAGCCGCCCAGCACCACCCCTTGGAACAGGGTGATGCCGGCCAGCTCGACCAGCTGCCGGCCCGGGGCGACCGCCCGAGCGCCGCGGGTCAGCCACTGCACCGCGTAGGCGACCGGGACCACCACCTGCCCGTCGATGGCGTGATCGGCCAGGTGCGGGTGGGTCGACCGGCCGATCGTCAGGCGGTCGACCACCGCCGGTCCCGCGCGCTCCGGGAGCGGGGGGCCGGCGGCCGGCCCAGCCCCGGCCGGTCCCACCATCAAGCCGGCCATGGCGGCCAGCCAGTCGCCCCGCGGCGTGCCGTCCGAGGCGTACCCGCCGGTCTGGGCGGCCATCCGCAGCAGCATCGTGTCCTCGCCCGGTTCGGCCACGGTGTCCTGCAGCTGCCGGGCCACGGCGAACGCCTCGGCGGCCCCGGTCCGGCGCTGCCACCGGTCGACCCGGTCGGCCAGGTCGGGGTTGGCCGCCGCCGGAGCGTCCGCAGTGAGTCCACCGCCCAGGGCGTTGATGGCGGTGACCACCCGACGCACCCGTTCCCGCAGCGGCAACGCGGCCAGCTCGGCGGCCTCGATGGGCTCGCCGATCCAGTAGTCCTGCGCGCCATGACCGATCGGGAAGTCGGCCTTGCCGGTCACCGGCCGGACCGGCAGACCCCCGGTGAACCGCACCGGGACCACCGCCACGTCCAGGTCCAGGGCCAGGTCCAGCAGCACCGAGCTGCACCGGGTCACCGGTTCGCCCGCCTGCCGCGCCCGGGTGCCCTCGACGTGCAGGAACAACGCGTGCGGGCCGGCCGACATCCGCGCTCGGGCGTCGTCGACGATCTCCAGCAGGGCGGCCGGCCGGGTCTGGTCGTAGTAGGCGATGCCGCTGTCCGCGCTGGCCCCCGGGTAGCCCTGGATCAGGTCGACCAGTTGGCCGACCCAGCCGTGCTCGTGCTTGGCGTTGGCCACCGTCGTCATCGCCACCCCGGTCAGGGCCGGCAGCAGGACGCCGATGATGATCGACTCGATCTGCACCTGATGGTTGGCCACGAAGATCACCGAGCGCCCGCGCAGCCGCTCCCGCGTCGCGTCGCTGAGCACCACCCGGTTGACGTACGTCTCGATCAACCCGATCACCAGATCGCGGCCGGGGACCAGCCGGGTGCGTTCCCAGTGGTCGCGGGCGGCGGCGATCAGATCGGTCGCGGACAGCTCGGCAACCGTTGCCGGAGCGGACTTCTCGTCCGGCGGACCGGGAACCAGACGCATCCCCATCTGCGTCACCTGGTAGATCCGCAGCCCGTCGCACCACAGTGAACCGGCCCCGACCACGTACGCGCCGCGTTCGTCGGTGCCGACCTCGGTGATCTCCATGACCGTGGTGATCCGGCGCTGGGCGGGGGTGACCTGCCCGCGGTACTTCCAGGTCATCGGCCGGTCCAGCATCATCGGCTCGAACCGGGGATGGGGCAGGTCGGCGCCGGCACCGGTGTCCAGCAGGAAGAACTGGAGCAGTTGCAGCAACGCCTCGATGCCCAGCGACCCCGGCTGGACCGGGTCCTGGAAGAAGTGGGCCTTGAAGAACCACTCCGCCGGGTCGACATCCTTTTCCCCGCGGACGATGCCGAGACCGGCGGCGCCGGTCCCGGGCAGGTGCACGGCCCGGTCCAGCATCAGCAGCATCGGATCGGCCAGCCGGGTCGAGCCGGCGCAGTACCGCTCCGGGCGGGCGGTCAGATCGACCATCGGGACGCCGGTGTCGGCGAGCTGCCGGCGATGCTCGTCGGTGATCGGCAGGCCCACCTGATTCTCGAACGCGGCCGGCGGGAAGAAGCCGAACACGGTTTCCATCCGGTAGACCGGCCGCTCCCCGAGCAGGCACTGCACCTCGAAGCTCTCGATGGTGGTGCCGCCCGACCGGGACACCGAGGTCAACCGCACCTGGGTACGCAGGGTGTCGGCGGTGCGGGTGAGTTCGGCGCTCAGCGTGCCGGTGCCGTCCAGGTTGCGGAACAGCTGATCGTCCGCCTCGCCCAGGGTCGAACCCACCGCGGTGGCCACCCACCCGCAGGGTTGTAGCGCGGCCTCCAGCAGCACCGCAAACGGCATGACCTGCGCCCCGTTGGCGTCGAAATACCACGCATCGTCTGGGATGTCGTAGTCGGCGACGATCTCCAGACCCGGCTCGCAGTGGCCCAGCCGGCCCTGGATCTCGGCGATCCGGCTGATGAAGTGATACGGCGGCCCGGGCAACCGCGGTGGGCGCCGGGTGGTGTCGAAGTCGGCGAACAACGATCCGAACGCATCGGTGGGCCGGCCCCACGCGCAGGCCAGCATGGCCGGGTAGTCGAAGGCGAACCCGTCGGCGTCGGTGGCCACGACCGGCCCGGTCCCCTCGCGCTCGCCTTCCCGGGCGCCCCGGTGCGCGTCGGGCAGCGTGTCCAGCGGCCAGCCCGGGGTCAGCTCGACGCCGATCCGATGGGCGTGGAACGCCATCTTCCCGTCGACGAAGCCGATGACGTCGCCGATGACGGTCGGTCGCGGCCCCGACCAGACCTGGCTGACGTGCAGTTCGTAGGCGACGGACCGGGTCTCCCGGTTGACCTCGCCCCGGCACTGGAGCTCGAACGGTTGCTCGGGCAGCGGTTGGAACCGCCAGCCGTCCCGCCGGGTGGTGAAGCCCAGGGCGGCCAGGTAGAACGAGAGCGCCTGGATGCACGCCTCGACCATGAAGTTGCCGGGCATGCACGGGTCGTTCTTGAAATGCCCGTCGAAGAACCACTCGTCACCGGTGATCGTGGTCTCGCAGCGCAGGAACCCCCGCCCCCAGGGTCCGCCGGACGGCTCGAACCGGGTGACCCGGTCCAGGAACAGCTGGTCGCCGGACTGGATCGTCGGGGTGCGGGTGTGGGTGTGGGCCCACTCGAAGCCGGGGCCGAAGCAGTCCACCACCCGACCCTGGCTGAACGCCTGCACCTCGTCGCGGTCGAAGGCGTTCTTGGTGCCGACGACGGCCGGCGGGTCGACCCGATCGTCGGGTGCGAGTCCGGCCGCGCCGTCCTCGGGGGTCCAGAGCACCCCGGCCGCGTCCCGCAGCTCGGCCGGGCTGAAGAAGCCGGCCTGCCCGCCGCGCACGGTGAGCCGGCGCTGCCCGGCGCTGCGGCAGTCGTACTCGAAGAAGAACAGCCGCACCGCCCCGTACCGCGCGTGCCCGGTGATCCGGATCTCGTACTCCAGCCGCTCCCCCGGCACCGGCAGGTCGGCGTGGTAGGTCAGGGTGCAGCCCAGCAGCCGGTAGGCCCGTTCGCCGCGGTTGAGCAGGTCGATGCCCATGTAGCTGATCAGCATCAGGTCGGCCTGGCCGGACTCGATCATGAACCCGGCCGGCATCACGCCGCCGTTGAGATACCAGGAATCGGCGCGCACATCGGTGTGCGTCCAGATCACGCCCTCACCGAGAACCCCGATGGGCGCGTCGATCCCGTCGACCCCGTCGGCCAGCAGCAACGGCGGCTCGGGCATCCGGCACTGGATCCGGTACCCGTCCTGGGCTTCGAACAGTGGCCCGAACAGCTCCGAGATCCGGCCCGAGGAATGGGTGGTCAGCTGGACCCGGTCCAAGACCGGCCCGGATGGCCGGAATTCGCTCGAGGTCGGCGCGGGTGGGGTCACCGGCGGTGGGGCGGCGGGCGGCGGGGCGGCCGGCACTGGCGCGACGGGCGGCGGGGTGATCGGCGGCGGGGCAACGGGCGGCGGAGTGACGGCCGGGGCGACGAGGGCGGGTGGGGCCGGCACCGGCGGCGTCGCCGCCGTCGCCCGGGCGAGCGGGGCGCGGGGCCCGCCGGGACCCGGGACCCGGGTGGCCAGGAACTGGGTGTGCAGCGTGGACTGCTGGCGCAGGAAGTCGTCGTGCACCGCGGTGAGCTGGGCCATCAGGCCGCGAATGGTGGCGGCGGCAGCGTTCTCGCCGGCAGCGTTCTCGCCGGCGGCGGGTCCCGCGACGGCGGCCGGCGCCACCGTGGCCCGCGCCGGGGCCGGTTCCGGCGCGGCCGCCTGTGGGATCGGTTCCGGCGCGGCCGGCATCGGCCCGGTGGTCGCGTGGACCGGGGGCAGCGCGGGAGCGGGCGCCATCCACTGGGCCGCCCCTTCGTTTGCGGGGCCACCACTGGTGAGGTCAGCGCTGGCGGGGTGAGCGCTGATGGGGTGAGCGCTGATGGCCTCGGCCGCGCGGACCGCGGGTGGGGCCGGCAGCCGGACCGGCGGTCGATGGGTCGGCACGCTCAGCATCGGCCCGGCCGGGGCCGTCCTCGACGCGGGAGCCGCCGGCGGGGTCAGCCGCGCGGCCAGTGCCTCGTGATCGACCGGGACACCGGCCGCGACCAAGGCCGCGGCGGCCTCGAACAGCTGCCCGACGCCACGGTCCCGCCGGTCCAGCGCGACGGCGAGAATGTCCTGCCCGGCGAGGATCTCGCGGATGAACTGGGTGCAGGCGCCGCCCGGCCCGTGTTCGAGGAAGATGCGGACCCCGTCGGCGTAGGCGGCCCGGACGGTGGCCGGGAAGTCCAGCGTCGTCTCGGCCTGCCGGGTGATCATCTCCGCGCACGCCTCGGTGGACACCGGGTAGGCCCCACCGGCGCCGTTGGAGTAGTAGCGCACTCCGGGCATCGGGGTCACGGCCCGGGTGTGGATGTCGCGCCACGGCTGGTGGAACGCGGTCGCGACCTCGGGCACGTGGCAGGCCAGGTTGTAGTCCACCGGGCGGCAGCGGGCGCGGCCGATCGTCGCGACCACCTGCTCGCAGGCGGCGGCGTCACCGCCGATCACCACGTCGTCGGCGCCGTTGACGATGGCCAGATGGACCCGGTCCACACCGGCGATGGCCGCCCGCACCGCCGCGATCGGGGCGAGCACGTTCCACATCGCCCACCGCGCCGACCCGGTTCCCCAGGCCCGGGCGACGGCGCGGAACTCGACGCCGAGTTCGGGGTCCATCAGCCCGCTCTCGGCGATCTCGCGGCGCATGGCGTCCATGTCGGTCCACACGTCGAACGCGAACAGGCTGTTGCTCTCCCCCGACGAGTAGCCGATGGCCGCGGCCGGGGCCAGCCCCCACACCTGCCTGGTGAGTCGGGCGTGCGCCTGGCTGAGCATCGCGGTGCCCCACAGGTACTCGGTCGGGCTGGGGTCCGGCGCGGCCGGCTCGAAGACCCACCCGGCGGTGTCCCGCAGCGGGAACCGGGCGCCGATCGGGTCGAGCAGTTCGGGCACCGCCCGGAGCAGGTCGGCGCCCATCCCGGGGTAGGCGGCGCCGGCCGCGGTGAACACGAAGGCCAGCTCACCGGCGAGCGGGGCGGCGCGAAAGTGCACGCCCTCGCCGGGCGGATAGCCCTCGGCCAGGTGCCGCCGAGCCCGCGCCGCCCGGTCGGCCAGCTGCTCATCGTCGGCGGCGACCAGGACCAGCCGGGCCGGGCCGTCGGTCGAGGGGCGGCCCGCGGCCAACTGGGCCAGCACCTCCGCGCGGTCGGCCCCGGAGAACACGTGCAGCCGCGGCGGGACGGTGCGCGGCGGCGACGGATGGCTGGCCGCGTCGGTGAGAATGACGGTGCGGCGGGCGATCCCGTCCATCGCATCGACGGCGACGGACGCCGTCCGCGGCCCGCGCCCGTCGTCGGCCACCGGGTTCCGATCGCTGCCGTTGGGCAGCAACGGCCGTCCGCCGGGGGCCACCCGCAGATGCAGGGCGAGCGCGGCGGCGGCCACGTGCAGCAGTCCGGCGGCGACATGCGCGTGCCCGAACAGCGGGGCCAGATTGGTCCCGGACCCGCCCACCTGACCACTGACCGGCCCGTTGACCGGCCCACTGACCGCCCCGCCGACCGTGAACTGCAGGTCGGCGTCCGGCGCGAGGCCGGGCGGCGTCCCGGGCAGCAGCGCGAGCACCTGGTCGCCGTCCCGTTCGGCGTCGGCGAGCCGTTTGAGCACCAGCGCGACGGCGGCGTCACCGGGCACCGGCCGGTCCCCGACCCCGGTGACCGCGCCGGCGATCGCAGCCTGGTGCACGGGGTCGCAGGACATGTCGACCGCGGCCACCACGGCGGTGTCGATCTCGTGCGCCCGCAGCGCGCGGGCGGCCAGGTCGAGCGCGTCCAGCCCGCTGCGTTCCTCGGAGCTGACCGTCAGGCTCGCCCCGCCCAGGTCGAACTGGCTGTTGAGCCGGTTGGCCACGATGTTGGGCATGGTGCCCAGCACGGCGGCCGCGTCCAGCGGCGGCCCGATGTCCGCGCGGGCGGCCGCCACCCACTCGGCCGGGTACCCCCGTTCCCGAGCCAGCGTGGCGATGCGCCAGCGCACGCCGAAGCGGGCGGCCTCGGGATCCACGCCCATCCCGACGTAGACGCCGGTGCCCGGACCGGGCCGGACCGTGCACGAGTCGATCGCCTCGGTGGCCACCTGGACCACGGCCAGCTGCTGCGGCAGGGCCGCCTTCAGATCGTTGGGGGGGAACCGCTGGCGGCCCAGCTCCAGCTCGATGGGCGGCATCCGGCCGGCCCCGGTCTCGTCCAGGCCCGGGTGCTGGCCGAGCAGGGCGGCGGTGAAGGCCTCCCGGCCGACCGCCGAGGCCGCGCTGACGCCGAGGCCGACCACCGCCAGCGTGGTCGGGACCGGGGGCGTGGCCAGGGCCGCCGGAGCCGCCATGGCGGCTCCCGGTTCCTCGACGATGAGGTGGGCGTTGTTGCCGCCGAATCCGAAGGCCGACACCGCGGCCCGCCGGACCCCGTCGGAGGTGCCCGCGCGGTCCCAGGTTTCGGCCTGGGTCAGCAACCGCAGCGGGGAACCGGCCAGGGCGTCGAGCGGTTGGTCGGCGTGCAGGGTCGGCGGTCGCACCTCGTGCCGCATCGCCTCCAGCACCTTGATCAGCCCGGCGATGCCAGCCGCGGCGATCAGGTGCCCGGTATTGGATTTGAGCGAACCAATGGGCAGATCGGCGGCGGCGCCGTAGATCTCGGCGGTGGACCGGATCTCGGTGGCGTCGCCGGCCTGGGTGCCGGTGGCGTGGCATTCCAGCAGCGAGACATCGCCCGGTTGCAGTCCGGCCAGGTCGAGCGCCGCGCGCATGGCCCGGGCCTGGCCGGTGGCGGCCGGCACCAGCATCCCGCGGCCCCGGCCGTCGTTGGACAGGCCGACCCCGCGGATGACGCCGTGGATGACGTCACCGTCGCGCTGGGCGTCGGCCAGCCGGCGCAGCGCGACGAAGCCGCAGCCCTCGGCCGGCACCAGGCCGTCCGCGTCGCGGTGGAAGGGACGGGACCGTCCGGTCCGGCTCAGCGCCTGCAGCGCGGTGAAACCCAGGTGGATGCACAGGTCGTCGGCGCAGTTGACCGCCCCGGCCAGCATCAGGTCGGCGGTGCCGTCGTGCAGCCGGTCGCAGGCCAGCTTGACCGCGTACAGGCTGCTGGCGCAGGCCGCGTCGAGCGCGAACGCCCCCGCCCCCAGCCCGAGTGCGCGTTCGAGGACCAACGCCGGCAGCCCGGAGGAGAACCGGTTGCGCGGATCGGGCGGCGCCTGGTCGGTCTCGAAGCCGGGCACCGCGGCCAACGCGGTGGCCTGGGTGTAGGCGGCCATGCCGGCCGACGGGAACGACAAGTTGCCGAACACGGCGCCGAACCGGGCCGGGTCGTCGCCGGTCCGCCCGGCGTCGCGCAGGGCCTGCCGGGCGGTGTGCAGGGTCCATCGGAAAACCGGGTCCAGCGCGGCCACCTCGGCGGCCGGGACGGCGAACCCGTGGGGATCGAACAGCTCGTCGAAGCCGCGCACGTACCCACCACGGTCGGACCAGGTGCGGTCCACGCTGTCCGCGGGTCCCGCACACAGCACGTCCGCCGGGTCGATCCCCCACCGGTCGGCCGGCACCGAGCTGATCAGGTCCCGCCCGGCCACCACCGCCTGCCACAGCTCCTCGGGGCCGGACGCGCCCGGCAGCAGGCAGGCCCGGCCGACGATGGCGATCGGCGAGAACGCCGCCGTCATGCGCCTCGGCTCGCTGCCGCCGGCGCGCCCAGGGTCGCGCTACCGATCATCACCTCGACCTGGTCGACCTGCGGGCTGGCGATCTCGGCGACAAACATCGCGGCGCCTACGTCCAGCGGCAGCAACGCAACCCCCATCGACCGGAACCGCTGGGCCAGCGCGTCGTCGACCATGCCGCCGGACCACGGCCCCCAGGCGAAGGACTTGACGATGCAACCCGGTCCGCGGCGGGTCCGTTCGGCCACCGCGACCTTGTTGAGCACCTCGTTGGCCATCGCGTAGTCGGCCTGGCCCTCGTTCCCGGTCCGGGCGGCCACCGAGGAGAAGACGCAGAGCAGTCGCAACTCGTCGGCGGCGGTCGCGGCCAGCAGCGAGCGCAGGCCCTGCACCTTGGTCCGGAACACGGTGTCGAACTGCGCGTCGGTCTTGTCCACGATGCGCCGGTCGGCCAGCACACCGGCGCCGTGCACCACACCGGTGATCGGTCCGACCTCCTGCCGGACCCGTTGCAGCGCCTGGGCGACGGCGTCCGCGTCGGTGACATCGACGGCCAGGTAACGGGCCTGGCCGCCGGCGGCCTCGATCTGCTCGAGGGTCTGCCGGATCTCGCGGTTGGCCAGGATGGCCCGGACCTGCCGGCCCAGCTCGGCGGGGGTGACGGTGCGGCCGTGGGCGGTCGCGTCATCCAGCAGCGCCCGCTTGAGCGCGACGTCGTCGGCGGCACCGGCGCAGACCGCCGGTTCCGGGTCCAGCGGGGAGCGGCCGAGCAGGACGAAACGGGCCCGGGTGGCCCGGGCCAGCTCGACCATGGTGGCCGCGGTGACGCCGCGCCCGCCGCCGGAGGCGACGATGACGTCGTCGGGGCCCAGCGGCATCGCTCCGCCGTCGACCCGCGCGGGCACGCTGCTCAGGGTCAGCCGGGTGCCGTCGGCCCGGATGCCGACCTCGATCTCCTGACCGCCGCGCAGCAGCTCGTCGCCGATGGCCCGGGCCACGTCCTGCGGGCCGCGGGCGGCCCGTTGGATGTCGATCGCCTGCACCCGAGTGGCCGGCCATTCCAGCGCGGCGGTGCGCACCAGACCGGTCAGACCGGACGTCCAGGCCCGGGTCGGGTCCAGATCGTCCCGGCCGAAGGAACCGCCGAGATCGCTGACGGTGACGAAGGACTCGCTGGTCGAGCCGGCCGCGCGGGCGGCCCGGAAGGCCTCGGTGTTGACCGCGGCGGCGTCGGTGACGTCGGTCAGCGCGCGCAGCCCGCCGAGGAAGACCACCCCCGCGTAGCCGTTGCCGGTCAGCTCGCCGACGAGTTCGGCGTCCAGCCCGTGGCCGGTGAGCACGTCGACCAGGGCGGCGCCGACGCCGCCGCCGTCGTCGGTCACGGCGACGCGGCCGCCGAGCCCGGCCAGGGCACCGGCGCCGGACCCGGACGATTCGACCGCTTCGGTGACCAGCCGGCCGAGTTCGGGACCGGGGCCCTGGTCGATCCGGGCCGGCTCGGCGGAATCAGCCGGCGCGGCCGGTTCGCCGAGCTCGTCGGCCAGGTGATCCACGATCTGCCGCAACGTCAACAACCGCGCCATCGCCGACGCATCCACCACCGGCAACT
>ENA-UOWO01003226-UOWO01003226.1-activated-sludge-metagenome-genome-assembly--contig:-NODE-3226-length-19135-cov-4.915514_pt1 | contig 19135 bp, 15 predicted proteins | sample MGYA00238148_ERZ761564 | MGnify/ENA primary metagenome ERZ761564 (study PRJEB28885, sample SAMN05720194) | activated sludge metagenome | isolation source: Anaerobic digester | place: USA... | reverse complement strand
AGGGCGGATCGGGGGGGCAGCAGGTGGGCCACCCGGATCCGGGCGCCCGACTCCAACAGCCTTAAAAGGAGGTTGCTGCCGACAAACCCTGTCGCCCCAGTCACCAAAATGTTCTTGTTCTTGAAAAACATGCTACGGGGTTCTCCGGCAAAATTCCGTAAAGATCATGCACAGCTCGCTGATCCCGTTTTTGATCGGGTGCATTTTACGCACGCCGCCGATCCGCGGGGGCTCATCGCCGGGAATTTCTCCGATCCGCGCCTTCTTCCTCGCCGCCCGGGCCAGGATCTGCGTCCCCCAAGACACCACTTCCGCGCTCACCCCCAGCCGCTTGACGATATCCCGCCGGTAAGCCCGGTACATGACCAGAGAATCGGTGATACTCAACCCAAAACAAAAATTGATAATCCGGGTGAACATCCAGTTGCCGAACGCGGTGACGACATCATCGTCCTCGCTTTTGGCGCCGTCCCGGTAACGGGACACAATCACGATATCATAACCCTCGTTCATCTTAGCGACGAGTTCAGGGATTTTTTCCGGGATGGAGTTCCCGTCCGGGCTGAAAACAATCACGATGTCCCCGGTCGCCCGGTTCACCGCCTCCAGGAACGCCGCGCCCGCGCCTTTCCTTTCCTGAACAAAGACGTCATAACCGTGCTCCCGCGCGTATTCAAGAGTGCCGTCCACCGACCCGCCGTCAACAATCAAAAGCTGGTCGACCCATTCCGGCTTGATCCGCGGCATAATGACTTTCATGCCGTCAATCTCATTCAGGCTGAAAATAATCAGCGTGACGGTCTCCCGCCGGCCGGACCCGGGCCTGTCTTGACTTTTCTTCCCGCCTTCTGTTTTCATAATATTCTCAACCAAGGGCTTAACCCCAGGGAGGCTTTCCCCTTTAAAGCATGCTTTTGCTTTGTCCCCCGTCGACCGGGATAGAGGCCCCGTTCAGCAGGCTGGCGGCGCCGGAGCAGATAAACGTGACCACGGCGGCGACTTCTTCCGGGGTACCGAAACGGCCGAGAGGCAGTTCGCGCCGGATAAAATCTTCCGTCTGACTGGCGTTCTCCTTCCGTTCCTTTTCCCATCCCGTGCCCGCGATCATGATCGCGCCCGGCGCGACGCTGTTAAAGGTGATCCCATCCTGCGCCAAAGAAGAGCTTTTTGCCATCGCCTTCATAAAACTCGTCTGCGCGCTTTTCGCCATGCAGAACCACGGCCGCCCGCCGGATTCCCTCCCATAAATCGATGTGATGGTGACCACGCGTCCCCATTTCTCCCTGCGCATAAAAGGGATCGCCATCCGGGTCAAACGGATGGCGGACAAAACATTTTTTTCGTAGACTTCCATCCAGACGGATTCCTCGGTCTCTTCATAAACCTCCTGCCCCCAGCGCCCTCCGCCGCCGACATTGTTGACCAGGATATGCACCGTGCCCCAACGCCGGATAACCGCATCCATCACCCGGGCGGTATCCTCCTGGCGTGTGACATCCGCCTGCAGGCACAGGAAATCCACGTCGCGGGCTTTGAGTTCTTCCTGCATCGCGGCCACCCGCTCCGGCGTGCGGGAACACACCGCCACCCGGCATCCTTCCTGGGCCAGCGATAAAGCGATCGCCCGGCCGATTCCGTGTGTTCCCCCGGATATAAAAGCGACTTTATCTGTTAACTGAAAATCCATCTTTCTCCTGTCATACCCGAATCACGTATTTCTGACCCAGTCTAATATCCTCTCCGCGACACTCCGGGCGTCCATCCGGTAATGCCGGTGAATCTCTTCCCGGCCGCAGGCCTCACGGCAGTGTCCATCCGGCCAGGCCATCCTCATCAAAGGGACCCGGCAGCCCGCGTCCGCGCACAATTCGCTCAAAGCGGTCCCCAGCCCCCCGATCCTGGAATTTTCCTCAAGCGACACAACCCGGGGAGAATGAATCATCACTTCAAGCAACGCCTGCTCATTAAGCGGTTTGAGGCGATAAATGTCAAAGATGCCGACTGAAAGCCCGACACGGGACAAAATATCTTTCGCCGTGACCGCATGGTGGACCATAAGCCCCGTCGCCATGATGGAAATATCTTTTCCGGCCCGAAGCTGCGTGAACCCCTGCTGAAAACCGCCCCCGGCATCTTCATACAGCACCGGCAGGCACCCTTTCTCAAGGCGGATATACACCGGCCCCGCCTGTTCATACGCGAGCCGGACGCTGGCCTGCGTCAGCAACGCGTCGGAAGGGTTATAAATCGTCATCCCGGGCAACGCCCGCATCACCGCGATATCATGCAGCGCGTGATGCGTCGGCCCGTCCCCGCCGTACATGACCCCGGCCCCGATCCCAACCACCGTGACCGGAAGGTTCATGCCGCAGAGGTCGATTTTAATCTGCTCCAGGCACCGCAACGTGACAAACGGCACGATGCTGTAAATAAAAACCTTCTTCCCGGCCAGGGCCAGCCCCGCGGCCACGCTCACCATGTTTTGCTCAGCGACGCCGACGTTAAAATACTGCTTCGGGAAATCGCGTTTGAACCGCTCCAGGCTGAACGCCCCCATGTCCGCGGTCATAAATATCACGTTACGGTCTTCTACGGCCAGCCGATACAACTCGTCAAAGAACGCGTCCCGGACGTCCACATCAGACAAGGTTCTCTTTTCAAGGCCGTTGGTCAACATTCCATTTCCTTTAACGCCCTGAGCGCCTGCGCCGCCTTTTCCCCTTTCGGGACGCCGTGATGCCATTCCAAGCGGCCCTCCATAAAAGGAACCCCTTTCCCTTTAACGGTCCTGGCGACGACCATCAGCGGCGTAGACGACACCCGGTCCCGCACCCCTGACAGGGCGGACAACAAAGAGTTAAAATCGTGCCCGTCCACTTCCTGAACGTCCCATCCAAAAGCCCGCCATTTTTCAGCCAGAGGCTCCAGGGCCGTGCAGTCTTCCAGCCTGTCCGTGACACACATCCCGTTATTATCAATGACCGCGATGAGGTTCCCGAGTTTGTGCCGGGCGGCAAACATCGCTGATTCCCAGACCGCCCCTTCACAGCATTCTCCGTCACCTAAAAGGACAAACGTCAGATAATCCTTCCCGTCCAGGCGCGCGCCCAATGCCAAGCCGCAGCCGACCCCTAGTCCGTGCCCGAGAGACCCAGTATCCGCTTCTATGCCGGGGATAGACCGATCCGGATGCCCGCCGAGGATACAGCCAGGCTGCTGATAGCGCGTCAGTTCGGTTTCCGGAAAGAATCCCTGATCGGCGAGGATACAGTAAAGCGCTTCGCAGGCGTGCCCCTTGCTTAAAATAAACCGGTCTCGGGCCGGCCAATCCGGCCGAGCGGGATCAACCTTTAACACCCCGCCGTAGTAAAGCGCGACCAAAATGTCTGTGCAGGAAAAATCTCCGCCGATGTGCCCCTTCCCGGCCCGCGTGATCATCTGAAGCGTCTGGATCCGGATATCCCGGGCTTTTTGAGATAAAGACAGGGTGGTCTTATCCGTTGGCATGCCTGTGTTCCTTCTGAAAAGAAATTTTGATGTTCCGCAAAATCCGGGCCACCACGCCCTCCAGCTTTGTTGTGGTCTTCCCCTGAAAAGCGTTAGAGACCAGCCGCCACGCGCGCCGGGGATGGGTCAGGAGCATCAGGCCGTAAAAATGGCTTAACAGCACAAACCTCATCAGGCTCAGCGTGCGCGGGCTGAAATGAGCCGACCAGGAAACCGCTTTGCTGAGGTCGGCGTACCCGAACAAATTTAAAAAATAATCATCCGATAATATTAATTTCTTCTGCCGCAGAAAATCATCAAACAACTCCGAGCCAGGGTAAGGGATAAACGGGAACACGTTAAGCTCCTGCAATCCTTTAACCGCGAGGCGCGACGCCATCCCGAAGGTTTGAAAAAAATCCTTCCATCCCTCCCGGGGAAGCCCGATAATGATGTTTGTGCTCAGGTTCATCCCGGCGGCAAGGCCGTCTTGGATCAGCCGAAAAATTTTCTCCGGGTCATTCTTCTTCCGGACGCTCTTTAAAACCTCCCGGGACCCGGATTCCATCGCGAAGTCCAGGTCCCGGCACCCGGCCCGGCGCATCCGCTCCAGCACATCGCGGTCAACCGCCTCGGTGCGCAGCGTTGGCAACTGCCAAGTCACATTGATTTTACGACGTATTATTTCCTCACACAAGTCTATAATATTTTCTTTTCTGATAACGGCCGTTAAATCGGAAAAAACAAAATTGTCCACCCGGTATTTCTTGATATAACACTCCATTTCATCCACGATGTCTTTAACGCTCCGGGGCACCCAGGGGCTGCCCCACATATGAACATTGGAGCAAAATGTGCACCGGTACGGACAGCCGCGCGTCGCGAGAATCGGAATGGTCCGTCCCCGCCGGATATGATAGTTGTACCCGCGGGACAAATAATTCTCCAGCGGGACCAGGTCCCAGGCCGGCCAGGGGATGGCGTCGACATCTTTAATCCTCGACGCCCGGGGCGTCTGCTGGACGGCCTCCTCTCGGGGGCGACGGATCACCAGGCCGGCGACGTCAGCGAGAGGCCTCTTCTCCTTCAGGCCCTTCAAAAGTTGAACCGCAACATCTTCTCCTTCTCCCACAACACAAACATCCAAAGCCGGGCAATCCTTGAGGCAATAGTCCGGCAGCGCGCTCACATGTTCTCCGCCGGCAAAAAACACGCATCCCGGGTACCACTCCCGCACCTGAATCATGAGGTCCCGGTGAAAAGGCCAGTCCTGGGAGAACATGCAAGTAAAACCGAATACATCCGAAGGCTTTAACCGAGACCTAAGTGCCGGGATGGGCATCCCGTGCTGAATAAAGGAACCGCGGACGACTTCGGCCCTGGAAATATCTTCCCCGCACATGTCCACAATATCCACGTCATGGCCGGCCGCGCGCAAAGCAGCGCCGAGGTAAACAATCCCAAGATAAGGGACAAGTTGCGCGCCCATAAAACCGCGGCTGCTGTACGCGGGAGGGCGGATAAGCGTTACTTTCATAATGACGTCACACTTTTAAATCTTCCGTGCTGCAACAGCTGGTTCCTTTATTCTTTTTATAAATCGGATGGGCCCACATGCTGGAAACAAGATGTCGCAAGCCTTTATCTTTCACGTTTCCGAACGAATGCGGGAACGTGACGCAAAGCTGAATATCGCCGTAGGGGGAAATATTAAGCATCCGCCCCCGCAACGCCTGGCACACTTTGGTTTTGCCCTTCACGGAATACGCCCCCTCGATAAACGCGAAGGACGGGTCCATGTTTTCAATCACCAGCCTCTTCTCCGTCTCGGAAAGTTCTATTTCTTTCTTTTTGACCCATTCTCCGGAAATAATAGGGAACAGGATCCTGATGCCGGAGGCCTGAAGTGATTTTGAAAATTGGATCAGCGCGGTCAAAGCGCTGTCATCCCGGGAGGTCGCGAAATTCTGAATCCTTCGCCGGGTGGCATACGTGGAGACAATGCAGGGGATGCTCTCTTCATGGCACCCTTTCACCGCCTCCACGGCCCGTCGGTACACGCCGGAGAGGCCGCGCAAACGGTCATGCTCTTCTTCCTCCACGCTGTCCAGGCTGACATTGATGCAGCTGATCCCCGCGTTTTTGAGGTCCTTGATCATCGGCCGGGTCAAAAACCAGGCGTTGGTCGTCAAAGAAATGTACAGCCCCAGGCTTTCCCCGTAGCGGACCAGCTCAACAATGTCCGTCCGCAAAAGAGGCTCCCCGCCGAAATAATCCACCTTGGGGATCCCCATGGCGACGGCCTCATCCAGAGTTTTTTTAACCTCTTCCGTTTTTAATTCCCGGCTCAAATCGGCATCGCTGAAATAATTGGACACCGAACAGTGCTTGCAGCGGCAATTACAACGGTACGTCACGGAAAGTTCGATGAGCCACGGGATTTTCCGGCGGAATATTTGCGTTAAAACCCAGTACCTGGACATCACGTACGCTTTCCGGGGCGTCATGCGGCGCAACCCCACCCGGGCGTAGAGCCGCATCATCCCGAGGAAACGTTTAAAATCTTTCCACAAACTGTTCATGTTGAGTCCCTCATGATAACGATGTTGATTCAACGATATATACGAAATCCAAGGGGTTGCCAGAGTGAATTAGAGCCCGACACAGGACTCGCCTGAACGATGGCAGCCCCTTGGATCCCCTTATGGATCTGCCTTTCCCCATCTTATACAATTCCTTCAAATATACAATCCTTATAGTTGAAAATGTGCTCGCCCGCATCTCTCCCTGAAAATCTTGTTTTCCTCTTCATAACGGCGCGTGTCATCCCGCGCGTGCAGTCGCCGCGTCGCGCAGTCCCAACAAAGATAGTGGCCGTTGCAGCAGGCCACGCGCGCCGCTTCGATCTTGCCGCACTCTTCGCAACGGAATTTCTTCTTAAAAACCCGGACCCGCATCGACTTGCCGCAAATAAGACACAGCGTGGCGTGAAGGGAGCAGGGTTCCAGGTCGCGGTATTTCAAAAAATTTTTAATGATAAACTTCAGCGGCAAAGGCAGCGGCTTCCCGGAAACCCTGGTCCGGCCCCTCCGGATCGCGTCCAGGATGTCCTCCGGGCGGTCGGCTAAAACCTCCGTGCACCCCTGCCCGATGAACGCTGTGTCCGTCGTGTCCGTTCCCGCGACATGACCCAGCGGCAGGCCCCGCGCCAGGCGCCGGGCGAGGATATTATAAATCCCGACTGAACCGAGGGACGCGTTATAGACCTCCACGGCGTCAAAAGGCAGCCGGCGGATACGGCCCCCCAGCCCCAGGTGTAAATAGGGATGCACCGCGACCGCAATCCCGCCCTGATCATGAATCCGACGAAGGGTTTCTTCCGCGCTTAAGAAATCCCCGATCTTTTCTTTGATCCCCAGGGCGATGACATGGCCGGCGGCCGTCCAAATTTCCTGCCCGACAACGATAACAAACTCCGGCAGCTTTTCCTTCAGCCAAAGCGCGTGGGTGATGTTAAAAAAATTTGTGACCGCGATCCCGTCCATGCCGCGCCGCCGCAGGCTCTCTTTGAGCTGATACTCGTTCATAAACGTCCGGCCGAACGATTGGGTGTGAATATGCAAATCCAATTTAAAAGACATCCGTCTTTTTCCTCAAGGGGCTCACTTACGGCTGCGCCAGGCAATCCGCGCCATCTCCGCCAGGATCTTCGGGTAATACCGAGGCGAAAGCATAATCGTGTTGGACATCGGCAACCCCCAGTGGCAGGTGCACGCCTCTTGCTTGATCTGCCGACGGAACCGCTTCATTTCCTCCGAAAAAAGGACCTGTTTCAGGTCATAACCGTTGGCCCTCAACTGGCCGACCGGCTGCCACAAAGGCTCGCACGGGAACACCGCCCCGGTTTCGTTGATGACAATGACCGCCTGCCCGGCCCGGCAGATTTTATGCATGTCTTTGCGTTCCAAAATATCCTTGAGCAAATCATTCTTGGCGACCCGCAAAGCCATCGTGAAGATCGAATGGACATCGGTTATGCGCCGGGCCCTGGCTATAGAGCGCATCCGGTCACACAACCGGAAATATTTCCCCCAGTCAAAACGCATCGCCTCCGCGTTACAAACGCTCCCGTGGGCGACAGAAAACACGATCCGGTCGAATGCGGGAAACTCGTTCTCAAGGATGTCAAACAGCGGCTCCATATAGTCCTGGTTATAGGCGGAATAGACCACGCAGGCCTTCAAGCGGAAATTCCGGTACCTGTTTTTTAAAGGCACCAAAGCCCGGTAGGTCTCCCGCACCCTCTTAAACCCGTCTTTAAGGCCGCGGATATGGTCGTGCACCTCCGGAGGGCCATCAAGAGAAAGCTGGATATCAACGACCATGTCCGGGCACGCACGGGCGATCTTCTCCACTTGGGGCGCCACCTTGTCCGGGAAAAAGCCGTTGGTGGGCAGGTCGACAACGGCGGGAGAGCAATGACGGTACAAAATTTCCACGATTTGATGCAGGTCTTGCCGGAGGAAAGGTTCTCCTCCTGAAATGCCCAGCACGTTTATCAAAGGGATCTGGCGGGAAATCTTTTCATATTCGTCAAGGGTCAGCTCGTCCTTGGCGGCGTTGCTGTCCATGTTCTCCTTGTAGAAACACATCTTGCATGACGCGTTGCAGCGAGCCGTGACAAAAAATATCACATAGGAAGGCCATCGGCCGGTTTTTAAAAGGCGGGTCAGAAGACGCGGCACACTATTTCTCCCTCGGGACCGCCCGGTAAGCCGCGGTCTTTAAAAAAAACCGGATCGGGACCAGCCGGGCCACAAACGCTTTGGCGGCATTGGGCCAGTCGGTCAGGACCCGGACCTTGTTTTCCGTTAAACCTTTTAAACCTATCCAGGCGACATCCTCAGGGTCGGCCGCTCTATGCCATTGCTGCAACGCCCCGTTGGTCGCCCGGGACAAAAACCGGCTATGTGTCCGGCCGGGATAGAGCCCGGTGACGTGGACGCCGTACGGCAGCATTTCCTGGTGCAAGGCGTCGGTCAGCCCGATGATAAAATGTTTCGTCGCCGCGTACACGGCCGACCCGGGAATCGTGTAGAACGAAACGACCGACCCGACATTCAAAACCCCAGTCCCGGGACGATCTTTCATCAACGGCAAAAAGCTCCGGCACAAAAGGACCACGGCGTCCATATTGACTTTCAGCATGGCCAGGCCCGTCTCTTCCGGCATGGAGACAAAATCTCCCATGTATCCAAACCCCGCGTTGTTGATCAGGACATCCACCGGGTCACGGACCTGCAGAGAACGGCACAGCTCCCGGACCTCTTCCCCGTTTTCCAAATCCAGGCAATATGTCTCCAGGGCCGCCTGGTTCCCCTGCGGGCCCAATTCGTTCTTCAGGGCCGCTAACGCCTCCGGGTTGCGGCCGCAAAGAATCAGCCGGCTCCCGCACCCCGCTAAAATACGGGCCATCTCCCGGCCGATCCCCGATGTCGCGCCGGTCAAAAGCACTGTTTTGCCCTGATACCATTCCTTCCAGTTTTGGTTGTGCGCTGGGGCCATTGTCCTCTCCTTTAATTTGAGCCTGCCCTGAAATGGCCCGCATGCCTAACAGGCCGTTCCCCCGGTATCAACCGCGAGCGACAAACCTTCCTCGTCCTCCCGTAACGGATGGATAAAGCGGGCGCGCTTCAGCCGGGCAAAATTAATCCCATTATACAGCATAATAATAAGAAAAATCAAAACACATCAATATAATATCCGGCAGGACTCTCCCACCTATTAAATCAACGGCACCCGGCTCCGGCATGATTCGGCTTAAACCGCGCCGTTTCCCTTTCGGCGCGAAAAAGCCGTCACACCGGCGATAAAAACCCCAACGACAATCATTTCCTGCAAAAAAAAGACTACACTGACCAACGGCGGGTCAAAAAAAAATCGGATTTTATGCCGGCCGGACGGGACCAGAAGCCCCTTAAAAGCCAAATTAGCCCGGTATAATGGAACGGGCCGGCCATCCAGCGTGACCCGCCATCCAGGGGAATAACTGTCTGTATAGACCAAAAATTTATCTTGAGGCAGGTCTGTTTCGAGCGTCAAGCCGTTGACGGAATATTTTTTCAGCCTGACCTGCGGGCTGGCAGCTTCTACGAACAGGGGTGGCCCCCCCCGTTCGCCCCGGACAGCCAGGGCGTGCAACGGAGGAGATATATATTTTAACGGCACATGAACAAACGCCACATCTTGCTTCCGGCTAAAAGCCTCGCGCATTTCCGCCAAAAGGGATGACATCTCAAGGCCAGGATTCATCCCGGAAGGCTCGGCCACGCTTGTGTCTCCAGGGCTTCTCGTCACAAAGGGCGAAGCCTCCTCGACAATTCTCACCCGGTCATAAAGAATAAACTTATAGGTGGTCAATGGACGGAAATCGGCCTCGGGGATATGCGTGGCCAGAAAATAGGACCAGACGCAGGGAAAGGCGTTCTGCCTCCGCATAAAGAATCCCGGCGAATCTTCCAGGCGGATACGATAGATAGCCGTGAGGACATGCTCTTCTTCCGGCGTGCCGGTAAACAACGGCCTAAGCGGCCGGATAAAAGAAAAAGCGGGTTTACGCGCTGGAATTCGGGCATGCTCCCGGATTAACGGCCAGGCCGAATCCGCGTTAAGCTGATACTGCCCGATAACCTCCATGGGTTGTAAAAGCAGGCCGCCAACAAGCAAAACCCACCCCAAGGGAGACACCTCCCCTCTTTTTCCAAAAATTTGCCTGCCCCAGAAAACCAAGCTCAAAACGGGCACAAACAGGGTTGTCGTATGGATCACCTCTTGCCGAAAGAGAAAAAACAAAACCAGGGAATGAACCACGAAGGCGTAGGCGGCCTGCCAGCTCCGGCGAGGCAGGTCCAGCCCTTCATGCAACAGCACCCTAAACTGTTCCGCCGCCAGCAGGATAAACGCGGTTAATAAAAATGGATTAAAAAAATGCATGTTGCGTCAGCCGGAACACGAAAATATGCTGAAACAAAAATTTATGGACCGGGGTGGCCTTTTCGAGCGCCAAGAAAGCAATCAAAACGCTAAAGACAGCAAGAAACAGGCCCCGGCGAGTCACCCGGTTGGGCAAGGACAAAAGCAACACCAGAAAGGCCCAACCGCCAAGATAAAGGATGCCTTCGTTGCCATAATTCAATTCATTCAAGTCAGCATAAAAATCGCGCAACGACATGCGCGCCGCCAACGCCCCGTCGGTAAAAGCGGCATAATCCGGGTAAGCCAGCCCCTGGTCAAACACCCGGCTTCCCTGGTGCCGGAAGGGGACGACCACCTCTTTGCGATGGACACTGCGGTAAGCCAGCAGGCCAGGCAAGGCGGAAAAGATGACCGCGGCGGTCACGCCCGCAGTTAACAGGCGGTTGCGCAGAGCGAAAGAACGGCACCCTCTCCAGAAAATGATCAGCACCGACGGGCAGGTCAATAACAACGCCAGGGCGGCCCACGAAAAAACTACAGCCGCGTACAACGGCAGATATGTTGTTAAAATCAATACGGAACAAAAAACCGCGCCCAAAACGTACCGCGCGGAACCCTTTTGATAAAACCGGCATAAAAAGAACGCCAGCCAGACCACCGGCACAAAAAGAAGAACCATGTGATACTGAATGCCCACTGTCATGCCCGCGGAAGAAAACAGGGAAAGCAGAAAAGCCACATAGGCCGCCCGCCCGTCCTTCAGCAGCGCCCGGGCCAGGAAATAGACCCCAAACTGCCCGAGCAGGAAATATCCAAAAGCCGCGCACATAAAGGCCTGATAAGAATCCACTCCCCCCAGCTTCAGGAGGAGCATCGCCCCCCAGGCCGGATTAAAAATCCCGATATACGTCAGAAAAATCTGAATCGGGACTCCCCAAAGAAGGTAAGGATTCCAGAGAGGGAAAACTCCGGAACAGAGATTGTCTAGAACAAACCTTACGATGGAATAAATATAAAAAGTTTCCGGAAAAACAGGGGCTCGAGCCAGGAGGATATTCCGGTATAGGAACGCCCATAACAGCAAAGGCCAGACGAATTTTAAACCGTTCCAGATTCTCTTCCCTTTAAAAAGATTAACAGCCACCGGGTCCTCCGTCCTGTTCACGACTCAATAAAACTCGGAATGACAGCAACACCAAGATTCCCCCGGCCAAAAATCCAACGACAGCCACCAGATAACTTAACACCGTCCCGGCCCCATTATTAAATTCAAAAAGGATATGGTGCTCCCCCTCGGGGACAAAGACGGCCATAAAAGCGCCAAAGGCCTGGCTGATCCCAACCCTTGTCCCGTCTATGCTGGCCCGCCAGCCCGGGTGATACGCCTGGGAATAAAGCATCCAAGCCCCGGGAGAAACCGGCACGCGGGCCCGGCATAGCAAACGTTCGCTGGTATACTCTTCCACCCGGATATCCCGCTGTTGTTCCAGGCTTAGTTCAATGGGCGCCCCCCCGGCCCCCGACGGCCCCATCTTCGCCTCTTCCGCCGGGAGGATCAACTGCCCCCGCGTTCTGGCCGTCAAGACGGCGATAGCGTTCTGAGGCCCGCCTGGCAGCATCACGGACAGACGCTCAAGCGCCACGACAAGGTTACGAAACGCCCGGTCCCGCTGCTCCGGGGCCATCCACGTGGCCCGGCTGATCAATCGCAGTTTGGGTTCATGACAGCCGGACAGGACCGTGGGAAGGACCGGGTTGAACCGGTAAAGATACTCAATCCCGGGACAGATCATGTCCACCCGGACCGGGATAAAACAGGGATCAAACTGATAGAAGGAGTCATTATATGTGTATTGGGGGGCCTTCCCGAATTCTTCCATCAACTGATAAGCCTTTTTGGAACGGTCGGTCTGCGGACGCGGGACCCGTTCCGCCTGAAACAGCCGTTTGCTGACAAAACGGCTGGAAAGCACACCCCGCTCTTCCGGGGTCCGCAAATGCGGCAGATGATGATACGCCGCCACCTGAAACAAAACCATATCCACCAGGCAAAAAACAATAAACGCTTCCGGGAACCGGCCCGCGCCCCGGCCACGGACCGCCGTCTTCCCCCAAGCCAGGGCCAATAAAGATAAAAAAAAGACCACCCCCGGCAAGACAATCCTTATTTGGGAAAACAGCGGCAAAGGCTCAAAGCGGCCGTTTTTCCACAGCAAGAAAAAGAACGCCCCCCCCCACAGAAAAATAAAACAAAAAACAACGGCCAGGTTAAATCTGTTGTTCCAGCCTTCGCTCTTCCAGAAATGTTCCCAGCCGTAACCAGCCGAGACAATCAGGAATAATCTGGCAAACCCCATCACGAGTCCGGTATGCCGGAAATATGCCATACCCGGAAAGGCGTAAAGCAACCTGGCCATCAACGGACTAACAGCGAGCAGCAACAAAACGACGTAAACCAAAAAGAACGCATAAAATCCCCGTTCCCGGACAAACACCCCCGCCCATAAAACAAAAAAAAGCGGAATAAGGCCGACATAAACCGTGTTGTCCATCCCCGATCCGTTAGAAAGAAAAAACGGCCGGGCGAACAAGAGGCTGCTCATGATCTCCCCCAACGATCCCCTGCCGCCATAATCCATGAATTCCGTAACCGCGATCTGCCCGCTTTGGCTGTCCCGCCCCGGAGAAACAAGGGTCACCCCGTAAGTCAAGTGACGGGCATCAAAAAAATAAATCGCCAGCAAAGCAAGCAAAAGGGCCAGCATCAAAATGGATTTTCCCCGGGGAGAAAAGGCCCGCGTCGCCAGACCGGGAAGCCGGGTGATGAACGGCAGGCCCAGGAAAAAAAGCACCATCAACCACAACACGGCGTAATACGGTAAACTGCCCCAGAGGGAGATCAAAAGGCAACTCCCCCCGCTCCACAGCCAGGCTCCAGAACGTTCACGGGAGAATCGGACAAAATAAAACAAGGCCCACGGGAACAAATAAACAATCCGGAAATTCAGAAAAATCTGAGCATATAGAAAAACAGAGCCCAAAGAACTAAGGCAGACAAAGAAAACCGTATCTTTGCGCCGAAACAAGAGGCCGGCTAACTTATAAACTCCGGCTAAAAAAACAAAAGCTTCCAAGCATAAAGACAATTTATATAAAAACAAAACATCCTTGATCCGCAACAGGCTGCCGGCCAGCATGGCGAAATAACTCAAGGGAGAAAGGTTCATCAATTGATTCATATGGGTGGGCAACCCGTAAGAGACCTCCGGGAACCACTGCATAATTTTACCGCGGAAAAAAAATTCATTATAAAAAGCGTGAAATATACCGAAGATATGCATGGTGTCATGGACGGGGAGCACAACGGATGCTAAAAAAGGCAACTGCAACGCCAGCAGGATAAAAGATAATCCGGCAAACATCCGGTTTAAAGGCCGGGCAACGCGATGTAGGATAGGTGACATGGGGCTCAAGATTGATAAAGGAGATAAATCAAATCAAAGTTTATATGTAAAGGGAACCGTTCCCTCTCGTCCGGGTCCTTCATCCCCAGCCGCACAGCCAGGGCTTCATCTTCTTCTGCTGCGGCGGTGTCCGCCAAATGATTCCGGGCCAAAGACCGGTAATGATACACCCGGCCTCCCAAAGGATCCTTAGCGATGGCCGCAGAAAAGATGCTCTCTGCGGCTTTATACTGGCCCATCCGCAACAAGGCGAGCGCTTGATCGAAAAGCAAAAGCGGTTGCGGCCCGTGTCGGCGTAAACCAAGCGTGGCCACCTGAAGCATCTTGCCATAATTTTCCAACCGGTCATAACTCTGGGCTAGAATATGAATCGCGTGAATCTCGTCCTGTGCCGCTCTTTCGCGAAAACGGGACAAGATGCCGGAGACGCCACCGGGTTGCCCCTGCCGGGTGTTCTTCTGTTCGGCAAGCCCTACCACCAATCTGGCCGTCCAAGGAACTTCCTCCAGGCTCTGATTCAAATACTTCACAGCGTTTGAATAATTCCCGAGGGCATAGGACATCATGCCCAGATCCCAGGCGTAGGTATAGATATGCGGCTGCCTGGAAAAAGCGAACTCATAGGCCTGAAACGCACGGTCAAAATCTCCCAAATGGTACCGGCAAAACCCAAGGCTAGCATAAAAGAGATCAGATTCTTTTGATTTAGCGATCAGCAATTCATAATACCGGGCCGCCTGGACAAAATTCTGTCGATCATAAAGGGCCTTCCCGGCCTGGAAATTCAGCAAATAATATTCAACCCTGCTCTTCAGATAATTAAGGCGGCTGATATAAGCGGTCTTCGCGTCGGTGAATAAAACAAGCACCGTCAATAAAAGCGGAAAAACAACACATCCGCGAGAAAACATCTGTTTTCTGGAGGTATCGGCCATAAAAAATTTTTGTCATGGGTGAATTAGGTAGGAATTATTATATAGAAGAACAACTCCCAAAGCAATAAAGGAAACGGGTATTCCCGGCATCATTTAAAGATAACGGACCAAATTCAGCGACCTTGCGCAGGCGCGGCCGTCAGGACGTCGCCTCTATCATACGCGACCGCGACATCGGACGCACTCCATCCACAGGCTCACGCCAGTGGTTTTTTCGTGCAAATAAAGAAACGGCCGGGGACAAAGTCCCCGGCCGTCTTAACAAAAAAACTCGCTCTTCCTTACTGCCGCTGCTTAATCAACGTTTTCAATTCCTGCTGGCGCTTCTGGTATTCATCAATACGCTGATTCAATATCTCTTCTTCCTGCTTGTAGAAATCCAGGAGCCTTTTACCGAAATCCTCTTTTTCTTTTTCCAGCTGTTCTTTCAACTTCCTGTTTTCCCGCTCCTGCTCATTAGCCAAAGATTCCAGGGCCGTCTGCTCTTTCTGCATCTTCAGAAAATCTTCTTTAAGATTATCGTTTAACTTTTTTAATTCACCCATACGGTCCTGTTTCGCATCTTTTTCCTGTTCCATAGCTGCCAGCTGCTCGGTTAAGCGCCGGTTCTCATTCTGTTGCTGTTTGAACAGAGTTTCCAAATCGTCATAATCAGCTTTGGCTTGATCAAATTCCTTGATCAGCCCCTGCAATTTCTTGTTTTCTTCTTCCTGGGCTTTCGCTAAACTTTCCAGCTCCACTTTCTCCTGCTGAAGATACGAATACTCCCCTTTGAGCATTTTATTCAAATTCTTAAGCTCATCCATCCGGGCCTGCTTTTCATTCTTATCTTTTTCCAGGGACCCCAATTCCTCTTTAACCCTCTTATTTTCAGCCTGTTGTTGAATAAATAATTTTTCCAACCCGTCATATTCCTTTTTGACTTTATCAAATTCCTTGATCATCTTCTGAAGTTTCTTATTTTCCTCTTCCTGGACCTTTGCTAAAGATTCCAGTTCTCCCTGCTCTTTGTGAAGAGAATCATATTCTTCCTTTAACATTTTATTCAGCGCTTTCAGCTCTCCCATGCGCCCTTCTTTTTCATTCTTCTCTTTCTCAAGTTCTGCCAGCTGCTGTTTCAAACGCTTATTATCGGCCTGCTGCTGTTCAAACAGGACTTCCATCTCGTCATATTCTTCCTTGGCGTTCTCAAATTCCTTTATCAGTTTCTTTAATTTCTTGCTTTCTTCTTCCTGGGCTTTGGTCACAGATTCCAGCTCAACATTTTCCTGCGTTAAAGAATCATATTCTTTTTTCAGCATGGCATTGCTTTCCGTCAGCTCTTCCGCCCGTTTCTGTTTTTCATTCCTGTCCATTTCCAAGACCCCGAGTTTCTCGGCCAAAGCCTCCGTCTCCTTCTGCTGTTCCTGGAAAAGGGCTTCCATCTCATTATAATCCGCCTGAACTTTTTCAAATTCAGCGATCAACCGCTCATAGCGCTGCTTTTCGTCTTCTTTATTTTTCGCCAAAGTCTCTATTTCAATATTCTCGCTCTGCAGGCTCTCATACTGTTCCTTGAGCTGCTTATTCACCGCCGTCAATTCATTCACCCGCGCCTGGGTTTTGGTTTTCTCCGCGTCCATTTCTTCCGTCTTTTGCCGGAGGTCCTCATTCTCGGTCTGCTGGCTCTGGTAAAGAGATTCAAGTTCTTTATAGTCTTTCTCCGCCTGGTCATACTGCTTAACCAGCTCCAGATTCGTCTCCTCTAACTGCGTGTTCTTTTCCTCCTGAAGCCGGTTATCCTCTTCCTGGCGAACGATACGGTCCCGCAGCAAATCGTTTTCCTGTTGCTGCTGGACAAACATGTCCTGCAACTCATCATATTCGTCCTGGCGTTTTCTAAAATCAACCAGGATCTGTTTATTCAACTGTTTTAATTCTACGATCTTTTGTTTTAACTCGTCATTCACCTGCTCCTGGCTTTTTAACTTGTCCTGCAAGACCTCGTATTCTTCCTTCAGCATCCGCTTGCTCTTTTTTAACTTCAGATTTTCCTCAGCCTGCTTCTTGTTCTCTTCACTTCTTTTTTCATTATATTCCTGATGGACATGACTATACGGCCGCAGCTGCCATTCGTACAGCCCTTCCTCCCCTTTCTCCTGCCCGAAAACACCATGCCATCCCCCGAACGACAACACCAAGATGACCGCCAGGATGGTTAACCTTCTCCTCTGCCATATTATGAATTTTTGCATGTATTTCTCCTCAATTAAATTATTAAATATAATACTAATATTCAATAAAATAAGGGGTTTTGTCAAGAGGACATACCCGGACGACCTAGGACAAGCAATGGAACCTATTCAATTCAGGGTTTTTAACACCCAAAAATAATTATTTTCTTTACAAAATAAAGAACAAGCCCATAATATATATCAATATAAGCAGAAAATTCATCATTACAGATAAAAATAATAATGAAAGTTTCTACATATACAACTATTATTAATACTATAGAAAATGACTCTGCCACATTTGAGTGGCTCAACTACTTCCTCTGGCAACCGCAGGTTAAACTCGCGTGGGAACGCCACCCTTCCCTCCATGCCTTGGCGCATCCCTTAAAAATGACAGAGGCGCTGGAAATCATCTATAAAATATTAATCCTGCTTTCCTTGGGAGCATTTATCGCGAATGACCTGGTGATGATTCTCCTGGCCATATTACCACTCAGCGGCCTTCTGACCATGAACCAACGGGCTAAAAAAAAGATCGTCGTAAAAATCGCAGGCACTTTACTTAAAGAGGAATTCGATGAGCTTTTCTTTGAGGAAAAAACCTTGTATTACCTTACGGAACTTTTAAGCAAAAAATACAACACGCATTCCCTGCTCGACTGTATTTATTTCACGGAAAATGTTTTCAGGGCCGCATTAATAGGCCTGTTTTTATTGTTTATTTCGCCGTTTTTCCCGAACAACATCTTAGACGGGGTGTTCCTGTTCGGGCTGCTCTTCCTTTTATGCAGCTGGACCCTTTCGAGCCACCACATTTATCACTTCTCCAAAATCCTCCAGGCTATTTAAAACATCATGGTGTTCATTGTCATTATTTTAAGGACAATGCTGCCAAGGCATATTAACGACACTAACAAGAACCACCCGTTTTTCGATGTGGTGAGGTAAAATAAAATCATAATAAACGGGAAAAAGATTCCGACCTTTTTAAAATCCACCTGCCTTGTTTTGAAAACTATTTGTAAAGTCGTATATTGCTGCCAATTCGCATTCATAATACGCCCCTCTGCCAACAGGCCGGCAAAAAGCCGCGTTCCCGGCAAGGGGGTTAATATGGAAAACCCCGTGTGGCTTGGAAAAATATTAAAACAGAATTTCCAATAATCGAATAAATCCTTCCAACGGTCGGAATCATACCCAAAAATAAAGTGCCCTTTGACATCAATGCCCGCCTTCTTAATCCGCCTCGTATATTCCAGATATTGGTCCGCCAACTTCAGTTTGCCGCCCTGTTTTTTCTCCGGGGACGCCTGATTGATTTCATATCCGATCAAAAGGCCGACACACCCGCTGGCTTTGGCCAGCCGCAGGCAATCCTCATCCGCGGCGATATCAAGGCTGCTGCACCCCCGCCATTTGATTTTTAAAGGGATGAGCGCCTGGAACAATTCCTTGGCATACGCCGGATCCGTGAACATATTACTGTCGAGAAAATGAAAGTACGTGCGCTTTGGGCGAAACCTTTGAATCAGTTCAATGACCTGGGACACGGGTTTACATCTCGTCCGGCCTTCATTGATGGTGCGGACGGCACAAAAACTGCAATTGAACTTACAGCCATGGGTGGTCACCAAATTGTCCACGACCTCCTCGGCCGGCGCCTGCAAAAAGAATTGATGGACCTTGTTATATTGGGCCTCGGACGCGGCCCCATGGTACACCCGCTTGAGGTCATTATTTTCATAATCCGCTAAAAGCGCCTCCCACACGCCCTCGGCCTCTCCCACCACCACGCTGTCACAAAACGCCAAAGCCTCCTCCGGAAGGCAGGACACATGGGAGCCCCCCATCACGACTTTAGCGCCTCTTTTCCTGAATTCTTTCGCGATTTTATACGCCGCTGAAATATTGCAGGTATGGCTGGTGATCGCGACCAGGACATTGCTTTTATAATACCGTTTACGCCAAAAGACCCGACAGAATTTCCGGATCTGGTACTTTTTCGGGGTCAACGCCTCTAAAACAAGGAAATTATAGGGATAATAAAGGATCAGAAGCG
>ENA-UOWO01003225-UOWO01003225.1-activated-sludge-metagenome-genome-assembly--contig:-NODE-3225-length-19145-cov-6.047669_pt1 | contig 19145 bp, 16 predicted proteins | sample MGYA00238148_ERZ761564 | MGnify/ENA primary metagenome ERZ761564 (study PRJEB28885, sample SAMN05720194) | activated sludge metagenome | isolation source: Anaerobic digester | place: USA... | reverse complement strand
ACGTTAGATTAAAATCGATTATTGAGACAGGGTGTGGTTGGGGCTGCGCTTACGTATTACAAGACATTCGAAGAAGCTAGTAAAGCTGCTTATGATCTTGGTTTGTATAATTTTTACAGTTATCGGAAAAGATATATGGAAGACTCACTGCTCCCGAAGCATCCGGCTACCGTGTATAAAGAGGATTGGGTTTCAAAAGGCGGTGCAGATAAGTTCTTTGTGCCTAAAGATGAAATAGTTTACACAAATTTTGATGATGCATCTGCTGCAGTTAAAATATTGATGATAAAAAATTTTTATGAGTATAAAAAGAGATACAGGGAAGATCCTAGGCTGCCGTCCAATCCTACAGTAAAATTCAAAGAGGAATGGAAGTTAAAAGGTGGGCCCTCGTGCTTTTTTGGCAGATCATTATTACCTCTATACTCCTCATGGGAGGAGGCAAGCGCTGCTGCGCAAGCTCTTGGGATTGCTAGCTCAAAAGAATACAAAAAAAGATACAAAGAAGATTCTGGACTCCCTTCAGATCCGACAGAATATTACAAAGACGTATGGGCTATAAAAGGAGGGATGAAGAAATTCCTTAAACCAGTATTGTTTAATAATTTGAATGAATTAAAACAGGCTGTTCGTGTTCTTAAGATCAAAAATAGTCAATACTACCGAGAGATTTATAAAGAACATGGCCTTCCAGCGAACCCCGAAAGAACTTTTAACGTCGATTGGGTCAGTTGGTATGATCTATGTGATATACCTTTACCCTATAGTTACGAAGAGCTTTGCTCCATAGTAAGAGAAAATAAACTTAATTCAATTGCTGAATACAAAAGATTTGCGATAGATTCAAAGGACCCAAAACTTCCAAGAGCACCGGACGAGCATTACAAGGGGGAGTGGATTAATTGGTATGTTTTATTCGAAAAGGAGGAGCCTTTCAAAGTGGAAAACATTCGAGATCCCTATTCAAAATGGGGCTCTTCAATTAAGAGTTTTCTGCGGGTCGCAAAAAGTGGAACATCAAAAGAAAGTTTTCTTTGCAGATTTGTTCGATTCTACATCCAAAAAAATTCTATGGCTAAAAATCCTTGCGAATTTCTTCTTGATAAATCAGTTAATCCAACGAAATATCGAATTTTTTTGGATTCATTTGAGTCTGACGATACGAAACGGAAAGTAGATGGGGCTGTCACAGAATTTCTGGATAGTGTAATCATCACAGAGCTGACAGAGGAAGATGAGGAAACCGGAGAGGTGTTTATAGTTCCGGAGGCAAAGAACAGGTTAAAAAGCATTGTTTTAGATATTCCAAAAACCTCTAAAGGATTTAATGAATCGGTTAAGCCTTCCCTGGCTTTCCAATATGTTAATACCATGAAAAATTGGATAATCCCTCATGATGCAATTGATTTTTCAGATCTAGAACACTTGCAAATTTACGAGGCGGACTGGTACGACATACCATATGATAAAATTGACTTTAACGACAAGAATTGCATTGTAAAATTTGAAAATGAATCTTATAAAATTTGGAACCCAATTTTTTGGATGCTGGCTTATGCTCTTGTGTCCATACCAGCACGAGGTAGGCAAATATTTTACAATGATTCAGGTGAGGCGGATCCCTATATTGCTGAATTCATAGATGGAAGAATTACATTTGTGAAAAATGATAGTCCGATGTCAGGTTTGATTGATAATCAAGGCTTTATTAAAAAATATCCAAACAATCAATTTGGAATGAGGTTCACATCTAATAAAACCAGTTACTCCGGTGCAGCTTACGATGTTCCGTGGATGCCTGAGCAGCTCGCTTACTGGATGATTAAACTGAGAAAATGGCAGGAAAAATACAATCCTATTGACCGTCCAGCATCTTGGTTGGAGTGTAAAAGGACTAATTTAAATGAATTGCAAAGGGCAGAAAAAGGAATAAATTGCTTTCTATTTAGAGAGTTTGGATCAAATGTTCCAGGCTATTTCACTGCGAGGCTGGCTTGTCGTGTGGCTGCAGCACTATACAATACGCAACCGCCTGGACTCTGTTTTGCCCAAGTGGATGGTGCTCAAAATGTTCTGACAAACTATAGTTCTCAATACACACCTCATTCTTTTAGGGTTAGTTTAATTACAGCATATACGCTTGAATTTGGTCTGCCTATTGAGATAGTAATGAAAATCGTTGGGCATTCATCAATTTTAATGTCAATTTATTACGTAAAAATAAACTCCGAAGATTTGCGCGAAAAAATTTCAGAAGCTGAGAAAATCGCCCTAAAGAATAATACGGGATTAGCGCAAAAAATAATTGAACAGAATCGAATTGACAGTATAAAACATGAGCTTGTGGGCAATACAGCCGATGCACTGATGCTACTAAATAACAAAATTCCATCGGGAAACTATTTATTTCGGGATTACGGATTATGTCCATATGCAGGTACAAGATGTGATGATGGAGGTGATATTATCGGAAAATTGTCTATTCGTGCACCAGTACATGGGGGTTATCTTGGGTTACAAAATTGCCTTCGGTGTAGACATTTCGTAACTGGCACTGCGTTTTTAGGTGGCCTTTATTCATTAATCAACGAGATTTCTTTGCAGGCCAATTTACAATCAGACCAACATAATAATCTAGCGGATAAGAGATTCGACCTTGAGCGTGAAATCACTAAACAGGATGAAGAGGAATATGCTGCAACAAAAAATAATACAAGGTTTGATGATTCTGAGCGACTAAAATTACAAGCAAGAATACGAAAAATTGATGCAGAGCTAGAGTCAGCAGCAAAGAAATTAGATATGTACCTTACTGATATTCAATATGCATTTAAACTTCTCAAAGAGATTGAAATGCTAATTAATAAAAATAATGCTGATACGAGTAGTGGTTTGCAACTGATTGCTAGTGATCAACGAGAGGTCGCTCTTTCGGTAGAAGAAACCAGCATATTTCATCAGCTCTGTGAAGTATGTGAAAACGCAGAAATATATGAATCAGCTTCTGCATCGATTGCTATTTCACCAAGATCTCAGCTGCTCGATAAGATGTTAAGTCACAACGGTATTCAACCAACATTATTTAAAATGAATCAAAAGCAACAATTGCTAATTGGAAATCAGCTAATGCGCCTTTTTATGGGCAAGGTGAAGATTTGGTCGAAAATGAATATGCTAATTGAGGGAAAGATTAAGTTGGATGATCTTTGTGACACTGAGAAAATCAGTGTCCCTGAGGTGGCTCAAATATTTCAGCAAAAATTAGGTTTGGAGGCATATTCAAATGACTACTGAGGAGCTTCTAAACAAATTAAAAGAAAATGCTACTCCGCGTGTTAAGTCGTCACTTGATGCTGTATATCAAGTTTGCAATGAAATAAAAAATGTGGGAGGAAATGATTTTTCAATATCAACTATTTCAAAGCTGGGGGGAAAGTACGGAGTTCCGAAAGCTCAAAGTATTCGAAATAACTCGGGTGAGGTCTACAGGACACTTATAAAGTCATTTTTGGAAATTTCGAAACCCAAATGCCAATTGCAACAGTCTTCGAAGTACTCTTGGATTGATGAAATTGCAAGCACTAAACATAAGACCCTTGTCAAAATGATTGTAGCGGAGCTTATGGAAAAAGAGAGAATGATCAAAGAGATTATACCCCCAGGACAACAAATCAAGGTTTTTGATGGCATCCCCATTTCACCAGATATAAAGTTGTCTGATTTGGAATTCAAAGCATTAACCTATTTGAATTCAGATGAATTTCTCAAAAAATGGAGCTTTAAACGAGGACAATATGGGGACGCTTTAGACTCGAATGATGTTCGAGTTCTTCCGATTGCGACTTTCGATGCCATAGACAAAGCGTTAAAATCCCTTATTTAGCAAACTATTGAGGTTATTATTCGATTCACCATATAGTAACCTATGAAAATTACTTAATTATCCGCTTTTTTAGTCTAAGACTTGTTAGGAATATGAAAACACAATTAATTACCAGAGAAGGTTACGATAAGCTGAAAGAAGAGCTAGATCATCTTTGGCGAGTAGAGAGACCGGATGTTACTCAAAAAGTATCTTGGGCAGCCAGTTTGGGCGACCGTAGTGAAAACGCGGACTATCAATATAATAAGAAGAGGCTTCGTGAAATTGACCGACGCGTAAGATATTTAAGAAAGTGTCTTGAAGATCTTAAAATTGTGGATTATTCACCGGTACAAGAGGGGCGAGTATTTTTTGGTGCATGGGTTGAGATTGAGAATGACGATGGTGAAAAAATGAACTTTAGAATCGTTGGTTACGATGAGATTTTTAACACAAAGGATTACATATCAATAGATTCCCCCATGGCCAGGGCACTGGTAAAAAAGCAGGTGGATGATGAAGCCGTTGTAAAAACTGAAGCTGGAGAATTTACCTGGTACATAAATCGGATCGAATATCAAAAATAGTATATGCAAATAGTACTGTACTATTTTTAAGTGATTGATTTTAAAAAGTAACAGCTAAAATAGTATGCAAAGTGAGGTTCTTCACTCAAATCAGCATTCTCAGAGCGGTCGCCAAGGCTTGCAGCCCATGATACTTTTTGAGTGGTGTCTGGCCGCTCTACACGCCATAGGTGATCTAATTCGGCCTTGAGTTTTTCCAAGCCTTCTTTGGTAATGAGGGGAGTTTTCATATTTTTTATAAGAACACTGTTGAACATTAATACAGAAGAGCCTTGGCGATTATTCGCACTCGCTCATTCTGCTATTAGGGAACCGCTGAAAAATGTTTACGGTGCAGCGCTGGCTAAGCAAATTTGTTCGAAAAAGCGGAGTTTATTGAATTAAACGAGCATTTTGAGAACAAATTTAACGACGCCAGAGCAAACAAGTTAATTTTTCAGAGGTTCCTTAGGGGTATTTGCGGAGAATTGTAACTATTTTTTAGCGGCGATGTTCATTTATCCGTATTTGCTGTGCAAGAGAGAGCGCTTCAATCAAAACTGCCATTTAGCACCCAGCGCCCAACGCCTGCCCGGTGCGGTATAACCAAGTGCATTACCTTGCGGAGCGCTAGCAATTGAGGTGGTGGTAAAACGTAGGCCATTTTGAAAATAGCGGGCATCGGTCAGATTAAAAACGCCTGCACTTACACTCAATTCGTGGTTAATTTCCCAGTTTGCAAGCACATCAAATGTATTGCGATTTTTCGAAGACACAGCGGCATCTTCAAATTGGTTGAAGTAGGTTTTCGCTTGAAAATGATGCAGCAATTGCACAGTGAGATTGCCCTGCTGAAGGGGATATTGATAACTGAGTTTCTGATTAATATCCCACTCGGGGGCGTAAGGCATGCTATTGCCAGACACATCTTTGGCGGCACCGGCAACAGAAGTAATAAAGTGATCATAGTGTGCATTTAAATAACTAATACCGGTTTGGTATTGCACGTGATCGCCAAGTTTAAACACGCCGCTTACATCTATACCGTCAATCGTTGCGGTGGCCGCATTGGTGACAGCAGTGAAACCTTTTTCAAAGGAAACAACTTGTAAATTTTTATAGTCGTAGTGAAATGCGGTCACACTCCACTGACCTTGATCGCTGGAACTTTTATAGCCCGTTTCATAACTCATGATTTCTTCAGGCTTGAAGCTGGGGCTGATTGAAAGTGAATTCGAGCCACCGGATTTAAAACCTTCGGTTGCATTTAAAAACCACAATTTATTTCCAGTCACGCTCACAGGGCTATAACTCAGCATAAATTGTGGCGAAAGCTTTTGAAATGAAGAGTTGCGCTTTACCGACAGGTTGCGTGGCGCATGAACAGCGGGGGAATCTAACCCCAATAAATCACCGGTACTAAAAATTTTATTGCTATCGTCGCGCCGTTCAAATGAATTTCGCAGCCGCAATGTAGCATTCCACTGTGGGTGAAATTTCCAGCCAATTTCGCCATAGCTGCCCCACGCCGTTGTTTCTGCATTGGCCAAAATTACTGTTGAAGTATTAAGTGGAAAGCGCGTTAAACCGACATTTAATACAGGGGTTTCTTTAAGCCAACTAATGCCCGCTAACCATTGCCACGCGCCAACATTGTTGGAGGCAAAACGCAGTTCATGGCTATGCTGATTTTGTTCAACTTCAAATTTGCTTTCGGTAACCGGAATTTCGGTACCGTCGGTATTAAAGCGATAGTCAGTTGTAATGGTGCGATAGGCGCTAATCGTTTGTAGATTCCAGCTCTCAGTATTCCAGCTCCAACGCCAACTGACCCCTTCGGTTTCGTAATCGTTGTAGCTGGGAATATTATTGCGCGTTTGATGAAAATCAGTTGTGGATGCTCCCTGCTGCTCAGCAATCCCGTAGTTGTCATTGGGCCGAATGGAGAAACCGTCATTCTTGTTTTGATAATGGTCTGCCGTAAGACTAGATTCCAATTGCTCGTTAGGCTTCCACAGCAACTCTAGCCTACCAGCGGCAACATTTTCGTTGTCTATGTCATTGGCACCTTGCGGATCAAGGTCTTTGGTAAAGCCATCATCCTTAATCATAAGTAGGCTGGTGCGCATGGCAAAGGTATCTGAAATAGCTCCCCCCATCGCGGCTTCGAATTTGCGCTCGTTAAAACTGCCAACATTCAGCTGAACATAACCACCAAGGGAATCAAAGTTGGCGTGTTTGGGCACAATTTTAATCGCCCCACCCGTGGCATTACGGCCATAGAGCGCGCCTTGCGGCCCCTTGAGCACTTCAATGCGCTCCACATCCCAAAAATGTGCTAGCGCCATTTCAGAGCGCGCGAGGTAAACATCATCCAAATACACTGCGGTACTGGCATCGGAGGCAATGCTGAGTAAATCGCTCCCTATGCCACGCAAATAAATATTGGCCACATTGCCAACCCGACCAAAACTAAAGCCGGAGGCAATTTCTGAAAGCCCGCGCATATCGTTAATGTGCGAATTACGCAGTTGCACACCAGTGTAAACATCTACAGTTTGCGCAACCTCGTCCCATTGTTTCTCGCGCTTTTCGCTGGTGATTTATTTGTACGAGTTGTTCTAGCGATAGGTCAAACAGGTTGTCTTGGGTAGCACCTGCACATTCCGCACATGCAGCACCAAACAGGCCGATAAGCGCATAGAAATGGGTGGGTTTGTGCATGAATCGCTCCGAGCGAATAATTCGAATAGCTACCATAGCTTTGATCATAGCCCGCGTTTCTGCAACCAGCCACCTTGCCACGAGCTACCACCACAAAATCACAACACCTCTGTACGCAAAGGCACAGATGCAAGTAGCCGTGAATGTCATGCTCAGGTTCACCTTAATCACAGAGTGCATCACCATGACCTTCATTAATACACTAGACAACAACCAGATTTATCTCAAAGACTGGGGGCAAGGTAGCCTCGTGGTATTAATTCACGGCTGGCCTCTCTCTGCCGACAGTTGGGATGAGGTTGCACTTGCGCTTGCCGATGCAGGCCACCGCGTAATTGCTTATGACCGGCGCGGTTTTGGTCGCTCATCACAACCCTGGAGTGGATACGACTACGACACCTTGGCGGATGACTTAGCGGCAGTTTTAGATTACGCAGCAAAGGATGAGACAGAAACAGATAATAGGATTTTCAATGGGTGGCGGCGAAGTAGCACGCTACATGTCGCGCCATGCGGGCAAAGGGGTTAGCAAAGCAGTGCTAATTTCTTCTATTTTGCCTTTTCGATTACAAACCACTGACAACCCAGCGGGAACACCCCAGGCGAAATTTGATAAAACAGATTTTTCAATTCGCACTGAGAGAGCACATTTTTTTAGCGGATTCTTCCAAGACTTTTTTGGAGTAAAAGAAAAAAATCAGGCAGTAAGCAACGAACTATTGGTATGGGCTAGAGGCATTGCGTTGCAAGCGGGAATAAAGCCCACCTTGGCGTGCCTGCATTCATTTTCTAGCACTGATTTTCGTGAGGATTTAGCGGCTTTTAAAATTCCTACATTATTTATTCACGGCACTGAAGATCTCACTGTTCCGATTGAAGCCTCTTCTCGCTTAGCTGCGGCAGCAATACCTAACGCCACCTTACTGGAATATGCGGGCGCGCCCCACGGTTTATTCGCTACCGATAAAGACCGCTTAGTACGCGATTTATTGCATTTTTTAGTGCAAACGCCCGAAAACTCGCGCATAGAAAACAATATGTCGTGATCAAATCATAATTCTTGCATAGTGCAACACGACCCCTATACTTCAGCGATCAATGGATACGATTATCCATTCAATCCACGAATACTAGGTTCAATTATGAATATCCTAACGCGCAACAATGTCCATGTTTATGGCGAGACGGGCCCTGTTATTCTTTATGCGCATGGTTTTGGCTGTAACCAAAATATGTGGAGCCGTATCACTCCCGCCTTTGAACACTCTCATCGCCAAGTGCTATTTGATTATGTAGGCAGTGGTCAATCTGATATAGGAGCGTTTGATGTTAAGCGCTATGCGAGTTTGGATGGCTATGCACAAGACATCCTAGACATTTGTGACGCCCTCAATTTGAAAAAAGACATTATTTTTGTTGGCCATTCCGTTAGCGCAAGTATTGGTTTGCTAGCGTCCATCGCTCGGCCAGAATTATTTTCGAGATTAGTTTTAATTGGCCCAACGCCCTGCTTTTTAAATAACCCTCCCAATTACATGGGTGGATTTGAGCAGCAAGATTTAGAAGATTTACTCTCACTTATGGATCAAAACTACATAGGTTGGGCGAATTATCTTGCGCCCGTGGTGGCCGGCAGTACTAGCGGAGCAAACGTTTCTGCCGAATTATCGGATAGCTTTTGTTCAACGGATCCGGTAGCGGCAAAAACCTTTGCAAGAGCGACTTTTTTTGCCGATAACCGTAAAGATCTTATTAACGTTACTTGCCCAAGCCTTATTATCCAGCACAGTAAAGATTCTTTAGTGCCTCTCGCTATTGGTGATTATTTACATGAACATATTAAAAATAGCGCACTGAAAGTAATCGATGTTGCAGGTCACTGCGCTCACCTGAGTCATCCTGAAATTATTATAAAAGCAATACAGGAATACCTATCCACACCCGTACATGATCAATAGAGTTTCTACTCAGTGGATATTTTCAATCAGTTGCCATGCCCAGTGCTAATAACAGAGAGCGATGGCACTGTTCAAGCAGCAAACCTTCCGCTATTAAATTTGTTGGGGAAAAGTCAATCCGATATCGTGCATAAAAATATGGATGAGCTCATGCCGCTCGCCAGCCGAATTTTTATGCAAACCCACGTGTTTCCTATGCTGCTACGCGATGGCAACCTGCAAGAAATCTATTTAAAGCTAAACGGAAAAGATAATTTAAAAATCCCCATTTTATTGAATTGTACGTCAGGTATTTTTGAAGGGCGAGACAGCTATTTTTGGATTTTATTTGTCTCTCAGGAACGCAGTAAATTTGAACAAGAATTATTGGTTGCTCGCAAACGAACTGAAATTGCAAACTTTGAGTTAGCAAAACGCGAACACTTTATTAAAACAATTACGGATACGGTACCGGGTTTGGTGGCCTACTGGGACAAAGAGTTGACTTGTCGATTTGCAAATAAAGTGTACCTAGAGTGGTTTGGTAAATCACCAGAATCTATTTTAGGTACGCAGCTAAGTGATTTGTTGGGAGCACAACTTTTTGCAGCTAACGAGCCATATGTTCGTGCAGCTCTAACAGGTGAGCCGCAAAATTTTGAACGAACAATTACTAAAGCGGATGGGAGCCTAGGCCATACGTTAGCGAGTTATATCCCAGATGAAAATGAGGATGGCGAGGTTGTTGGTTTTTTTGTGCTAGTGAGTGATGTTACGTCAATTAAATCTGTACAGACAGAACTCAAGTTAGCCGCTAGCGTTTTTGACAATACGCTTGAAGGCATCATGATTACCGATATCAATGGCAGCATCATCTCCGTGAATCCTGCATTTACACAAATTACTGGCTATAGCGCTGAAGAATCCATTGGCCAAAACCCTCGCATCCTGAAATCCAACCATCACAAACCAGAATTCTATGCAATGCTGTGGCGTGACATTGCAACTCAGGGTCAATGGCGAGGAGAAATTTGGAACCGTCGCAAAAACGGTGAAGCCTTTCTAGAGTGGCAGACAATTACTACCATAAGAGGCGATAACGATGAGCCCATTCGTTATGTGTCGGTATTTAATGACATTACGACTCGCTGGCAAAAAGACGAAAGAATTCGACACCTTGCTTTTCATGATGCGCTTACCGAACTTCCTAATCGCACACTATTGATGGAGCGGTTAAATCAATTAATTGCCGCCACATCACGTAAGCCAAACAACCTCGCTTTACTCTTTCTGGATCTCGATGGATTTAAATCCATAAATGATAACTTGGGGCACGATATCGGTGATGAAGTGCTCGTTATCGTTGCGCAAAAAATTCAAGCACAAATTCGAGCATCCGATACAGTTGCGCGCTTAGGTGGCGATGAGTTTATTGTGTTGCTGAGTTATCCCATTGATGCAGAAGAATCGGCTCACATTGCCAACCGGATTATTAACACAATAAATCAGCCTATGGAGTTTAGTGGTTTATTGGTGGACGTAGGTGTTTCAGTGGGTATTGTTATGTTCCCAGATGATGGGCATCTTCCAGTACAGCTAATGAAGCGAGCCGACGAAGCTATGTATCAAGCAAAAGCAGCGGGACGGAACCAGTATTATTTTTATAAACATAGCTAAGATACCGCTACAACAAAATTTTTTTATGCGCAAAAAGACATCTTGTGAACCTCTGAAAAATTAACCCACGCATCACAATAAACCACGCCACATCACGCTCCTTCTAGAATTCACGTTTATCAATTCCCTGATAGCCCGCATCGCTCCACACCACAACAAGGATTGCAGTATGGCTTGTAACCCATTAAAAAACTCACGCCCATACAATCATATAAAATCAGCGTCGAAATCACATTTCGTCATCACATCACCACAGGCTTATTAGAGAGTTCATCTTTATCGTCTGAGGCTCTTGGAAAATGCGTAGACAAGTGCTCCGTAATGGAATTGATGCCAATGCACACACCGTGTTTGAAATTCCCTGCGGCAAAATCAGTTTCCATTTTGCGACAAATTTTTTGCCACTCCTCGGTGCCGACTTTGGCGTGAATGCCACGATCGGCCACAATTTCTACGGCGTGATCTGCTAGCAATAAATAGATAAGCAAGCCGTTATTATGCTCGGTATCCCAAATGCGCAATTGCGAAAAAACATCTAGCGCGCGTTCTTGCGCGGATTGATCTTTAAACAGTGGAGTGCCATCTAGCGCAGCTTCAACGACAAACCGAATTTCACCGGCATGCCTTGCTTCGCTGACACTAATTTCTTTTTCAATGGCGTCCAGCGTTGCGGCAGGAAAACTTTTATTCACATGCCAGCGCGTCATAAGAGAATGCTTAGCGATACGTTTAATATTCATGCTTACCATCTCCCCGAAGCGCCACCGCCACCAAAACCGCCGCCTCCACCACTGAAGCCGCCTCCTCCTAAGCTGCCGCCGCCAAATCCACCACCGCCGCCCCAGCCTCTGCCGCCTCCACCACCGCCATTGCTAAAAAGAGTAAATAGAAAAGCAGCCAAGCCCGCTAACACAGCCATACCAAAGGCGCTAATAAATATCCAAACAATAATGCCAATAATTCCACCCGTTGCCAAAGCGCCTAAAAACTTGCCCAGAATGGCGCGCAGTGTTCCACCCACAACAAAGGCCACCAAAACAATAACGGGTAAAAAGGATGAGGTATCTTTAGCTCCATTCGCACTTTTTTGTGTGGGCGCAGGCAAAGGCTCACCATCAATTACGCGCATTATTTGTTGCACGCCAGCGGTTATACCGGCATTGAAATCGCCTTGTTTAAAGTGAGGTGTAATGATTTCGCTAATGATACGCTTGCTGGCGATATCGGTAAGCGCGCCTTCCAAGCCGTAGCCCACTTCAATACGCAATGCGCGATCATTTTTTGCAATTAATAGAATGGCACCGTCATCTATTTTTTTACGACCCAATTTCCATTCTTCTGCAACACGAATGGAATATTGTTCAATGGCTTCTGGCTCTGTAGTGGGCACAATTAGCACAGCGACTTGGCTGCCTTTTTTAGCCTCAAAGTCGCGCAATAACTGTTCTAACTGAGAAATTTCAGCCGAGCTGAGCGTTGCAGTTTGGTCGATAACATGGCCGGTTAATGCTGGCACAGCAATTTCTGCGCGGGCGCTAAAGCACGCGCCTATTGCCAGACAGAAAAGTAAAAGCGCCAGCAGTGGCGCTTGCAACTTACTCATTTAGCATCGCTCTGTGGCTGAGCAGGTGCCACATCAAAATTCACTTTAGGCGCAGTAGAAATTTCTTTTTCATTTTCTACCGTGAAGTTAGGTTTAACATCGTAACCAAATATTTTTGCGGTGATATTGCTGGGAAACGAACGCACAGCAACGTTATATTCTTGAACATCCTTAATGTAGCGATTACGCGCTACCGTAATTCGATTTTCAGTGCCTTCTAATTGCGCTTGTAAATCACGAAAATTTGCATCGGCCTTTAATTGCGGATAATTTTCTGCCACCACCAATAAGCGCGAGAGTGAACTGGTGAGCTCACCTTGTGCGGCTTGGAACTTTGCAAAGGCTTCTGGGTTATTGACCAGCTCAGGGGTAATTTGCATGCTGCCCACTTTTGCGCGCGCATTGGTGACGCCCAAAAATACAGATTCTTCGTGCGAGGCATAACCTTTTACCGTGCTCACCAAGTTGGGGATTAAATCTGCACGGCGCTGAAATTGGTTTACCACTTCAGCCCAGCTGGCTTTAACCTGCTCATCAGACGATTGAAATTTGTTGTAACCACAACCCGATAGGCTGATGGTCAACATCATGATTAAAACTGACCCAATGAATTTACGCATGTCATTTTTCCGTATTGATGTGTGCATATTATGTAACTCGCCGATTATTTAACTCGCTAGCGCGCTCTTGGTAAAAAACCCAAGCTACCTTAGGATAAATGGGCATCCTAGTGATAGATTTCAACACTAGTACCGGCACATGTCAAAGTCTGTGTGTGAGCGCACGGATTGTTAACAGTAATAGACTTAGGGTTCTTGTCTTGTGTCAATGTATGCTCCATTGATTCTCGTAAACTTAACCAATGCTCAATCAGGAAGATTGCTATGAAAGTCGCCGTTTTTAGCAGCAAACCCTATGACGAAGAATATCTTTCACGTGCCAATGCTGGCAGGCATGAATTAGAATTTCACGATCTACCCTTGACGGCGAAAACCGCCGTGCTCGCGCAAGGCTGTACTGCAGTGTGCTGTTTTGTAAATGACATCCTCAATGCGCAAGTATTAAGTTTGTTGGCAGAAATGCGTATTTCATTTGTTGCGCTACGCTGCGCTGGGTTTAATCAAGTTGATACAGTCGCAGCAAAAAAACTCGGCATAAAAGTGGCGCGAGTTCCAGAATATTCTCCCCACGCCGTCGCCGAACATGCGCTGGGTTTAATTCTTATGCTGAACCGAAATTTGCACCGCGCTTATCATCGCGTGCGTGAAAATGATTATTCGCTTAACGGATTAATCGGTTTTGATTTAGTGGATAAAACTGTCGCAGTCATCGGCACTGGTAAAATCGGCCAAGTGTTCGCGCAGAATATGCTTGGCTTAGGGTGTAAGGTCATCGCCTTTGACCCCACCCCCAATCAGCTATTAATGACCAAAGGCGTAAACTATTTACCGCTGGAAAACATTTGGCCGCAAGCGGATATTGTTTCGCTGCACTGCCCGCTTAACCCATCTACCCAGCATTTAATTAATGCCCAAACCATCGCGCAACTGAAAACCGGCGTCATGCTTATCAATACGGGGCGTGGCGGTTTAATTGATACGCCTGCCGTAGTCGCAGGTTTAAAGAGTAAAAAAATCGGCTATTTGGGATTAGATGTCTACGAGGAAGAAGGCGATTTATTCTTTGAGGATAATTCCAACGAACTTCTGCAGGACGATACCTTCGCACGCCTACTCACTTTCCCCAATGTCGTTATCACCGGCCACCAAGCCTTTTTTACCCGCGAAGCTCTAACGGCGATTAGCGATATTACGCTGTCTAATCTCGACAATTTCGCCCGTGGCCAATTCGATCAAGTGTGTTTAATTTAAAACGGACGCTGTCATGGTTCCACTCGCTGAACGAACATTGCCAGAAGCGCTCGCTGTTTTGCGTGAGCTGGCTACCGACCTTTACTGGAGCTGGAATCACGCTGGCGACAAAGTGTGGGAGCACATTAACCCAGAGGTATGGGCGCACACCCAAAACCCCGTTAGCGTTTTGCAACTCACCAGTAATGAGCAATTACAGCACTTAGCAAATGACCACAGCTTCGTAGAAAAACTGCAGCAGCTGTCGCAAGCGCGTCATGATTATCTAACCAAACCCGCGTGGTATGGCCGTCATTATCCCGATCAACCTCTGCGCGGAATCGCCTATTTCAGTATGGAGTTTGGCCTGTGCGAGGCACTGCCACTCTATGCGGGCGGCTTGGGTATGTTGGCCGGCGATTATCTTAAAACTGCCAGCGATCTCGGCGTGCCCTTGGTCGGAGTAGGCCTACTTTATCAACAGGGCTATTTTCGCCAAACCCTTGATAGCAATGGCTGGCAGCAAGAAACCTATCTCTATAACGACCCCGCCACCCTGCCCATTAAACCCCTGCTCGCTGCCGACGGCACCTGGCAGCATATAGATACCCATTTCCTATCGCGCCCAGTACGGTTTCGCGTTTGGCGTGCGCAAGCTGGGCGAGTGACTCTCTATTTGTTGGACAGTAACGACGCCTGCAATCTGCCCAGTGATCGCGGTATAACCAGTAGCCTTTACGGCGGCGGTTCTGAACTGCGATTAGTGCAAGAAATGGCACTGGGAATTTGCGGTTGGCGCTTGATTGAAACCTTGGGGTTGGATATTGATATCTGCCATCTCAACGAAGGCCACGCGGCTTTTGCCACGCTGGAGCGTATCCGCAGTTATTGTGAAAAATATAAAGTGAGCTTTGGGGAGGGGCTTTGGGCTACGCGGATCGGTAATGTATTTACCACCCATACGCCGGTGGCGGCGGGGTTTGATCGCTATACACCTGCACTGGTGCGCCAGTACCTCGGCGAATATTGCCAGCACTTAGGCGTCTCTATTGAAACCATTATTGGAATGGCGCGCGCAAACCCTCATGACGAACAAGAGCTTTTCAATATGGCCTACTTGGCCATGCGCACCTGCGCCAAGAGTAATGCTGTAAGCCAACTGCACGGCAAGGTTAGCCAACGCATTTTTCAGCCCTTGTTTCCGCGCTGGCCTGAGCGCGAAGTGCCGGTAAACCATGTTACCAACGGCGTTCATGTACCTACGTGGGATTCGCCTTGGGCGGATCAGGAATGGACTCAGCTGTTTGGTAAAGAGCGCTGGCGCGGCGATTTAGACCCGCAAACACCTGCCGATTTGACGCAACTCAGCGATGTTCAGCTCTCGCAAATGGCGACTCACTCACGCACTTCCTTGGTCAATTATGCACGTCAGCGCTTGGTCACCCAGTGGCGACAAGAATCGCCGCCCTTAAATCATCCCCAAGAGAATGACTTAAGGCTCGACCCCAATATACTCACCCTCGGTTTCGCCAGACGTTTTGCCGAATACAAGCGCTCGGATTTACTGTTGCACGACCCTGAACGTTTGGCGCGCATACTCTGCAATAGCCGTTATCCAGTGCAGTTGTTGGTCGCCGGTAAAGCTCATCCTGCCGACAACCTAGGCAAACAGGCGCTGCAACACTGGCATCAGTTTGTGCATCGCCCAGATGTTCGCCAGCATGTGGTACTGATTGAAGATTACGATATAACGCTGGCGCAGCAGTTGGTGCAAGGCGTGGATTTGTGGATTAACACCCCGCGCCGCCCGTGGGAAGCCTGCGGCACTAGCGGCATGAAAGTCTTGGTTAACGGTGGCCTTAACCTTTCCACGCTCGATGGTTGGTGGGCAGAAGCCTACACACCAGACGTTGGCTGGGCCCTGCCTATCAATAATGAGGGGGATGGAAAAGAACATGGCTGCGAAAACGATGCACAGGATGCCGAGCAGCTCTATCAAATGCTAGAAAACGAGGTTATCCCGCTCTTTTACAAACACAACAGCAAAGGCTTGCCCGAAGGCTGGTTAGCGCGCATGCGCGCAAGCATGGCGCAACTCACAACCCGCTTCAGCAGCAACCGCATGATTAAAGAATATATCGACTACTTTTACCTACCCGCTGCCGCAGGCTTCTGCACTCGCACCCAAAATGGCGGCGCCTTGGCCAAAGACTTACAGCAATGGCAACAACAGCTGCTAAAACACTGGCATGAAATCCACCTAGGGGCGACTGAAATAAAAGCCAATTCGCGCGCAGAAGTCACGGTTTACCTTGGTGACATCCAACCCAACACTATTGCCGTAGAAGCCATCGCAGATGCAAACAACCAGCAACCTGCGGTAACCATCACCATGGCATTACTGCGCTCCGTCGATAACGCGCTCAACGCTTATCGATACTCCGGCCAGTTACCGAATGACCGCACACCCGAAGATTTCACAATGCGTGTAGTCAGCGCCCACGCGAGCGCGAATATTCCATCGGAGAGCGGGCTTATTTATTGGCAGGTGAGATCTTAGGATTGTTACAGATCTAGACTCACGACCTATGATTGCACTATGCTCAAAGTATCAAGATCACTGAGTTTACTATGTTAAAAACTGGCTACAAAAAATTTATAATCGCATTGCTGCTGTTGGCGTTTACCAGCCAAACCATGGCAACGGCGGCTATGACGTGTCAGTTAGAAAAGGCCACCCAAGCGGTGGCGGTTGCGATGGATATGAGCAGTGATGACCAGATGGCTATGGATCACACTGACCACGCGAGCATGGATCATTCCCAACACGCCAACTCTCTCACCGATACCCACCAAAAATCTGATTGCTGTAAGACTATGGGGCATTGTTTGTTGGGCGGATGTTCACTTGCAACAGCGACCACTAGCATCGATTTTTTATTTACCCAACTCGATTCTTCAACTGAAGACTTTTATTCAGACGTTGCACCTACACCTCTCGCTTCATCCCTCTTTCGACCACCCATTTCCTGCTAATACGGGATAGCTACGCCTAAAAAAAGCTACACCTAAAATTTGGCGAGCTATTCGCAACGCAATTTATTTTCTTTCCGGTATTTATTTTTTTGATCAAGAGCTTATGTAAGGAGGCTCTATGAAAACTTTCGATTCTCAAGTGTTATCGCGCAGACACTTTGTGCTGGGCGCGTCATCCGCACTCGCATTAACAACACTACCATTTTCTCAAACAACTTTTGCCAATTCACTTGCACCGACGGCGAACGCCAAAGTTTTAAGCGGTAACCAATTTGATTTGCAGATTGGTTATCAAAAAGTGAATTACACCGGCAAAACGCGCATTGCGACAACTGTGAACGGCAGCCTACCCGCACCTATTTTGCGCTGGAAAGAAGGCGAGCGCGTTAAGTTACGCGTAACCAATACCCTGCAAGAAGATAGCTCTATTCACTGGCATGGGATTGTGCTGCCCTCCACTATGGATGGCTCACCCGGCTTTGATTTTGCAGGCATCAAACCTGGTGAAACCTTTGAATATGAATTCGATGTAAAACAAAATGGCACCTACTGGTATCACAGTCACTCCGGTTTCCAAGAACAAACCGGTTTATTGGGTGCAATTATTATCGACCCGAAAGAACCAGACCCGGTTGTTTATGATCGCGACATGGTTGTGCTCTTATCGGATTGGACAGATACCGCACCCGATAAAATTTACACCACCCTCAAAAAAATGAGCCACTACTACAACTATCGCGAACGCACAGTGGGCGATTTTTGGAGCGAGGTGAAAGCCAAAGGTTTTGCAAAAACGTGGAACGAGCGCGCGATGTGGAATCAAATGCGTATGAGCGATACGGATATTGCCGATGTGACTGGCTACACCTATTTAATGAACGGTATTACGCCCGCACAAAATTGGCTGGGCTTATGCAAACCCAACGAAAAAATTCGGTTGCGCTTTATTAATGGCGCCGCAATGACGATTTTTGATGTGCGCATTCCCGGTTTAAAAATGACAGTGGTCGCCGCAGATGGCCAAAATATTCAGCCGGTCACTGTAGATGAATTCAGAATAGGAACCGCTGAAACTTATGATGTGATTGTTACACCTGAAGCAGAAACTGCTTACACAATATTCGCGCAAAATATTGATCGCACCGGCTTTGCGCGCGGCACGCTTACAACAAATCCAAACTTAAAAACTGAAATTCCCGCTATGGATCCAGCCCCAACTTTGAGTCATAAAGATATGGGCATGGATATGAGCGGAATGGATCACAGCCAACACACCGCATCGACAAGTGCAGCGGTTGATCATAGCGCTCACACCGCTAGCAACTCTATCAACAATGCAGCAGAAGATCACAGTGGCCACAATATGGATTCAATAGCAGGTATGGATCATAGCAACCACGATATGAGCGCAATGAAACACGAACCGCAAGTGATGAGCAATCTTGCTAAAGCAGGATTCGGCATTAACTTTGACACTAACGGAAAAGTAATTCACCCCAAAACCGAATTTGGCCCGCAGGTAGATATGCATGCAGAAGCACCGGCGAGTGGGCTTGCAGACCCAGGAATTGGTCTGCGCCACAACGAGCATCTCTATGGCCGAAAAGTTCTTACCTATGCAGACTTGCGCGGCCTTGAACCTACGCGCGACAAACGTGAACCTACTCGCGAAATTGAATTGCATTTAACCGGCAATATGCATCGTTATATGTGGTCGATGAATGGCCAGAGTTTTATGGAAGCTGCGCCGCTAGAATTAACATTCGGCGAGCGCGTGCGCATTATTCTCGTTAACGACACAATGATGACCCACCCCATTCACTTGCACGGTATGTGGAGCGAATTAGAAACGGGCGATCCGGATTTTATTCCACGCAAACACACCGTACT
>ENA-UOWO01003223-UOWO01003223.1-activated-sludge-metagenome-genome-assembly--contig:-NODE-3223-length-19150-cov-6.451060_pt1 | contig 19150 bp, 13 predicted proteins | sample MGYA00238148_ERZ761564 | MGnify/ENA primary metagenome ERZ761564 (study PRJEB28885, sample SAMN05720194) | activated sludge metagenome | isolation source: Anaerobic digester | place: USA... | reverse complement strand
CCTTCCCAGGTTTTAGTATATGAAATAGATGATGAGTAATTATTGTTTAAATAGGTATTTGCATCGTAGGTATTGTATAATTGATAACTTCGATTATTGACAATATTTACACTGGCATTAAAATTAGTTCCCGGAAGCACATTCTGATTAATTGAATGATTCCATACGATACTATAATTTCTTATCTTTTGACTATTGGCTTCAAATGCTTCACCCGTTTTTGTGTACGAATAATTGAAATTCATATTGCCATTAAATCGGTAACGATAGGCATATGATGTAATAAAACCAACACGATAGGTTCCAAGAGCATAAATATCCGCTGTTGTTAGGAGGTCGATATGATCATTGATGGCAAAATAATATCCAAATTCTCTCAGACCAAATCCTAGGTTTTGACTCATGTCATAAGTGGGTAATTTGAATCCACTTCGTTGACCTTTTTGTAGCGGAAACATACCAAACGGCAAATACAGTGGTGTAGGAATATCTTCGATTACCAAATTCGCAGAGCCAGTAACTGCAACTTTATTTGGAATGATTTTGATTTTTTTAGCTGAAATTCCAAAATGTGGATGTTCATCATTACAGGTTGTATAAATATTTCGATACCCGTTAATTGTATTATCATTATTTCGCTTCACCTGATTGCTTAAAATAAATCCTTCGCCATATTGCGAATAGGCATTTTCAACTAAAGCTCTTTTTGATTTAAAATTATATTGTAAAGTAGAAAATGTTGACGATTCGGCGCCTTGCGATAATCGCGGTTTTTCTGAACTATCTTTCGGATCATATTTTAATTCGATCGCACTTAATATACTTGAATCTTGATTGTATCGGATATAATCCGCCTTCACATTTATATCATCATAATTAATTTCTGCTTTATTGTGCAAGAAGAGTTGTTTTTTCTTTGCATCATAAACAATTGAATCCTTAGATTGATAATTAACTTGAAAATCAAGTTTGTCTTTCGAAATCGGTGTTGAATTTGAAACTGAAGATGAATCGGTTTTTATATCCTTATTTACAATCGTATCTTGCTGATTGATAGCTTGTGCGCTTGTTAAAGAATTCAAAAATAGCAAACAGATTGCCAAAATAGGGATGACATTTCTTCTCTTTACCTTGAATTTATAGCTATTTTTACACGCTCTGAGCATCTGCTCGACAAAAGTAACTAAACAAATCTATTCACCTGATTATAAAAGGTTAATAGAAATTAAAATTTAAGTACTCAATGATTAAAACAATTTATAAAATAAAATATATTTTCTTCATCCTACTTGGCATGTTTTTCGTTTTGCAAACTAACCCAATTTATGCAAAAAAGAAAGTTAGAAAAGTAGTGATTGATGCGGGTCACGGCGGTAAAGATCCTGGTTGTCATGGCCTCTATTCTAATGAAAAAGATATTACGCTTGCTGTTGCAAAAAAAGTGGGCAAGATGATTCAAGATAAGTACAAAGATGTAAAAGTGGTTTATACCCGCGATAATGATGTTTTGGCTGGCGGTGATTGGATGACCATAAAAGAATCATTGGTTTATAGAACTGAAGTTGCCAACCGTGAAAAGGCCGATTTATTTATTTCAATTCATGTGAATTCAACACCTCGAAAAAACTCGCCGGTAAAGGGCACATTAGTTTTAGTTTGTGGTCCATCAAGGGTTGAAGAAAAAGAAAATGCGATTGGAGGACATACAGATAATATTGATGAAAATGAAGAGCTTTTAAATCCAGCCGATCCTGCAACACAAATTATTATTGCGCAATACTCACAAGCATTTTTAGCACAAAGCATTGTATTTGGTTCTAAAATTAATGACGGATTTGCTAGTCAAGGACGAGTGACTGAAGGCTTACGTCAACAAAGCTTACAAGTTTTAGCAAGCAGTGCCATGCCTGGCGTATTAGTTGAAATTGGTTATTTAAATAATGTTGAAGAAGAAAATTATTTGAATTCAGAATACGGTCAAAATGAAGTGGCCCTTTCAATTTTTAATGGTGTGAAGTATTACAAAGAAGAATCAGAAAAAGAAACGATTCAAATTATCAAAGAAAATTAGTTTTAGAAAAACATATTTTCATTTCAAACGAAAAATAAAACATGCCTACTATATCAAAAGAAATTAAAATTGCCCTACTTGGAATTGTTGCCATCCTATTATTTGTTTTTGGATATAACTATTTGAAAGGTACAGGAGTTTTCTCGTCAACAAAAATTGTGAAGGCAGAATATGACAATGTTCAAGGTTTAACACCCGCTAGTTATGTGCAGTTGCAAGGTTTTAATATTGGTACAGTAAAAGATATTCAACTTTCAAATGAACATCAAGGAAAGGTACTTGTAACCATGTCGATAAATAAAGATATTGTTGTACCTGAAGATAGCAAAGCCTCTATTGTTTCTTTAGATTTACTTGGTACAAAGGCAGTTACACTCATGAAGGGAATGTCGTCAAAACCAATTCAAGATAATGGTATGATTCAAGGCGAAATAACTTTAGGAACCATTGAAAGCTTAGGCGCTTCGGCAGCACCTGCAATTGATAATGCTAAAAATGCCATTGCTGATTTAAATGTAACCATCAAAAGTATCAACAATATTTTAGATATTAATTCGCAAAATAATTTAAAAAGTGCCTTGGCAGACATGAGTAAAACCATGAAAGATTTTAGTCAGTTTGCAAATGAACTTAATGCACAAAGAGCAAAAATATCATCCTTGGTTGCAAGCTTAAACTCATTTGCAAATACCCTTGATAAAAACGGTCCGGTACTCACAAAAGTGCTCGATAATGCTGAAGCCACAACAGCCAATTTGAAAAAACTTGATTTAGGCGGAACGATACTTGAACTGAAAAAAACGATGAATGATTTGCAAACTACATTAGGAAAAGTAAACAATGGTTCAGGTTCAATGGCTTTATTAATGAACGATGATAAATTATATCGTAATCTAAAAAATACCTTAGCTACAGCGAATAATCTTTTAGCTGATATCAACGCACGTCCATCACGCTATATTAATGTGGCCATCTTTGGTAAAAAAAATAAGAATGATTGTCCGCCTCAGCCTGCCCCAAATTCAAAGGATTAATTGTCATAACCCATCTCTGTTTTTTTTCTCTTTATGAAAAATATCCTGCTGACTTTTACCTTCATTTTTTCAATCATTTTCTGTCAAGCACAAGAGGTGGTCATGGATACTGCAGGTTTAAGAATGATTAATGTTTCAGGAGATAGTTTAAGAGGTTATAAAACCGAAACTGAAACCTACCAACGAATTATTGGTGCAGTTGTAATTACTCATGAAGGCACTACGATGACCTGCGATAGTGCTCATTTTTATTTCGACAAAAATATTGTTGAGGCCTATAGCAATGTGAATATTTTACGAAACAATGGTACCAATGCGCACGCCGATTATATGAAGTATACTGGTCATAATAATACTGCCTTTATGAAAGGAAATGTTCAAATTGTTGATGCCATGAATACCTTATATACTGAGCAATTGACTTATAATTTGAAAACTAAAATCGGTAAGTATTATGATGGAGGTACTTTACAAACCGACGAAACAACCGTAAGTAGTAATGAAGGAACCTATAATGGATTTACAAAGCAATCGTATTTTAAAAAGGAAGTAACCATCACCAATCCTAAATACACCATCGAATCAAAAGAACTAACTTATAATACAAACACCAAAGTGGTAAAGTTCTTAGACGAGAGTACCATCATAGGTGAGTCAACTACTGTTTATACAACTGCTGGAACCTATGACTCGAAAAATGAAACAGCTTCATTTACAAAACGAACAACAGTTGAAAGTGAAGATCAAATTATTACTGGTAATACCTTGAAATATAACGACAAGACAGGTTTTGGCAAAGCCGTTGGAAATGTGATTATCATTGATGTGAAAAATGATAGCAAAATAAATTCTAAAGTAGCTGAGTATAATAAATTAACTGGTTATGGAAAAGCTACAGGCAATGTGGTAATTGAACAGGATGGAGGTAAAAATATTTTGACTGCCGATGAAACTGAGTACAATAAAAAAAGTGGATACGCTAATGCAAGTGGACATGTTGTATTTATTGATACGGTTGAAAAAAGTAAATTGATAAGCGGTAGGGTAGAGTATAATGAAAATTCTAAATTCATGCTAGCAACCATCAATCCGAAATTAATAACATTGGCAGATGGCGATAGTACTTTCATGCGGGCAGATACCATGATGTCGATTCGATTAAAAGATGAAAAAAAATTAGCTAGAACAAAAGTGAATTCGACGAATGCAAAAACTAAAATGCCATCATTGAGTTATAATTTATTGAGTGCCGACTCAACGTACCGAAGTGAAGAGAAAGATGAACCTAAATTAATTATTGCGAATCGACATGTAAAAATTTATTCAGATTCGATGCAGGCTGTTTGTGATAGTTTGTCTTATTCGCAACTCGATTCGTCATTTAAATTATATCGTTCGCCAGTGATGTGGAGTAAATCGCAACAATCGAGTGCTGATACCATTTTTATTCATACCATACAAAATAAATTGTCTGAAGTTAATTTGCGCGGGTCTTCATTTTTAGTTTCCGAAACGGGTTATAAGCCTTTGTATGATCAAGTGTCTGGGAATTTAATTGATGCATATTTTGTGGCGAATGAAATTGATATGGTGAAGGTGGATCAAAATGCTGAGAGTTTATACTATGCCAAGGATGATGCAGGCGCATTCATTGGTGTAAACAAGGCGGAGAGTTCAAAAATGAATGTTTATTTTGTGGCCAAAGAACTTGATCATATCGTGATGCTCGAAGACCCTAAAGGTGTTTTTTATCCGATAGATAAAATAACAGAGAGCGAAAAATTTCTCACACAATTTAAATTATTTACAGAGAGAAAGCCCAAATCAAAAGAAGATATTTTGAATGACGAATTGCCTCTACTCAAAGTATATTAAAAAATATTTGGGCGTTCGAGCGGGCTATTCATTTCAAGTCCTCACCCGAATGTGAAAAATTTCATTCGTTCCTCATTTCATTTTTCTACATCGGGCTCCGGGCTTTTCATTACTATCCCTAACGCAAATACAAATTACTATGATAACCTATTCTCCGAAGAATGTCTAAAGTTCTACGAAGCATATTTGCTTCGTAGTTTTATTTTTTTGCTTTTAGCAAATAGGCAATGCACATATTCATGCTAGTGCGTCCTCATATGAGTCGCTTCACGAACTAGTATTATTTTATATTTTGAGTTGCTAAAAGCAACAGAATAGTTCTGCGAAGCGAGAGACGCTTCGCAGAACGAGGAATGTTCCGCAAAACCAGTTGGCATAGCCAACTAAGAACATAATACATCACGAAGCCACAGGCTTCGGAGAGATGATTTGCTAGAAGCAACAGAATAATTCTGCGAAGCGAGAGAAACTTCGCAGAACGAGGAATGTTCCGCAAAACTAGTTGGCATATCCATCTAAGAACTTAATATATCACGAAGCCACAGGCTTCGGAGAGATGATTAATCTACTTACTTGTTCTTAATTTTTTTATTGACGAAACAATCAATATAATAATGACTGCACCACAAAATGCCATAAACATATCTTTTTGTGCATCCCATATATCGCCTTGTGTACCTAAGTAGGCGATGCCTTGTTCAGGGAAAAAGACATCGGCAACAGCCCATTCAATAAGTTCGTACAAACAACTAAACGATAAAGTTATTTCAATTGGAAGTAACCAGCCTACCCAATTAGGAAATTGCATTTTGTTCAGAAAAAAATCTCGCATTGGATAAGCCAACATAAACCCAAAGCTGAAATGTACAATACGATCATAATGATTTCGTTCAAATTGAAAAGCATCTTTCATCCAATAACCAAAAGGGTTTTCAGCATAAGTATACATTGCGCCATAAATATGTAAACTCAAATAAATAAATATAAACGTATAGGTCAAATCACTGAATCTAAATTTTTTATAAGTAAACATTAATATTGAAAGAAAAATAATCACTAAAGTATTTTCCATTATCCAATTGTAAATATCAGTTGTGCCTATGAGGGTTGACAGCCAACCAACAACAAAAAGAATGATATATGTAATGATGAATTTGTTTTCTTTAAATGGTGTTCTTTCAATTGAACTTGCCGTCGTAAATATCATATAAAAGGTTTAGTATAAATGATCAATGTCTAATGAGTTTGCCACTTCCAGTCATGGGCAATGAGTCAACAATAATAACACGTTGAGGAACTTTAAAGGTAGATAACCGTTTTCTGCAATAGGTCAATAATTCTTCAACTTCTATGGTTTTATTTGGATACAAAATGATTTCTGCTTGAATAATTTGACCAAGCAAAGGATGTGGTACACCACTAATTCGAGCAAGTTTTATTGCAGGAATTGTTTCAATAATGCCTTCGACTTCTTCTGGAAACACTTTATTGCCAGAAACATTAATCATCGATTTTTCTCGTCCTTCAACTTTTACCAATCCATCTTTTGATTTTGATGCGAAGTCAGCAGTTAAGAAAAAGCCATTTTTCAATACTTCTTCTCTCATTGTCGGAGGCGATAAATACGCATCAAACATGCCAGGACCTTTAATGGCAAGATGACCAATTTCATCATCTTCAACTTCTTCAAATTCTTCATTTAAGATGGCAATGGTATAATCAGGCAAAGCATACCCAACAGCTTCAGGAAATTCATCAGATTTGATATAATTAATGAGAGGTAAGCCAATTTCAATAATGCCATAGGCTTGACTAACATCGATATGAAATCGTTCTTTAAAAGCGCGACAAACATCAGTTGAGATAGCGGCGGAAGTTGAAATAACCATCTTCAAAGAAGGGAGTAAATCAGCATCTTTATTACTCGCTAAAAGTCTGATTTGCATGGGCGATGCATACAACAAAGTACCATGAAATTTGTTAGTAATATCGATAATATTTTTTGGTAAAAAATCTTTAGCAATGGCAATTGCCGCACCAAAGCGAACATATAATAATATCGAAACCACAAAATGATAAGCCATTGGTAATACCCAAACAACAGTATCGCCCTCACCCAGTTTCAAAACTTTATTGGCACTTTCAATTCGTTCGATAGCCGATTGATTTGAAATGATAACACCTTTTGATTTTCCAGTTGTGCCAGATGTAAAACGAATAAACGCAGCATCTGGAACATGGGGTGCAAAGGCTTCTTGTTTTGAAATCTTAGTGAAGGCAAATCTAAACGAACCAATTTTCATCGACAAATTGGATGATACTTCTTGAGTGGGTTGAATGCCATTGAGATCATCCATGATACCATGTAAATGAGCTTCTTCTAGAATATCATCTATTTCAGCTTGTTTAAGTTGATGCGAAAGAGGCATTACCGTAGCGCCGCATCCAATGACTGCAAATATGCCAATAATAAAATTTCGACTGTTTTTTGCCATCACGCCAATACCCATTTGAGGTTCAATACCTATTTGAATGAGTTGTTGTTTGAGTAATTCAGTTTCATGATAGAGTTCACTGAAAGTTAATATGCCATGCTCATCATAAACCGCTGCTTTATTAGGCCATTTTTTTGCAGCAGCTTGAAGAATAAGATAGACGCGGGGCAGGTTCATGTGGCTAATTTAATATAATAATTGATTTAATTGAATAGACCTGATCACATTTATTTCATCTTGCTTTTGTATGCAGTTGGCAGCTAACTTACCTGCAGCATAACCTGTTTGTAAACAAATACCCATCACCCTTGCGCTTGCAATGGCTTCGTTTGTTGCAGATATATTTCGCCCACCAAAAAATAAATTTGAAATTTTGTCTGATTGTAAACATTCAGCTGGTATTTGATAATAATCATCAAGTTGAAAGAACCTTAGTTTAACTTTTCGATCTTGCCCCCACTCTTCAATTGGCCATGAACAATTCGCAATGGCATGATCAAATTTTTTTGCTTCTAATACATCATCTAGCGTCAGCGTATAACGTCCTTGCGATCGAATACCAACTCTGGTGCCAACTTCAGGGGCAATATGTTGGAGATGAATATCTTTAAATGTTTCAATATTATTTTTCAAATAGGCAATAAGTTCATGAATCATCTTTACAGCAGTTTCACGAAGCATCAGTAAATTATTTGCAGAATGATCAACTTCTAATGGAATACCTAATTTGAAACTAGCTTGATGATGATGATATGAACCAAGAACCAAATAAAGTCGTTCAAAATGCTGATCAAGCAATTGTGATTGTATTGCCTTTTGAATAGCTCGCATCATAACTAAATTCAAATTCATTTCGTTCATTTCAGGAAGTCCATCGATTGTAAAAACTTGTGCAGCAGCTTGATAAGTATCATTGGAATGAATGGGTAATTCTGATAGTTGACTCACAATACTTTCACCAGAACAATCAATAATCGACCTACATGAAATTGTTCTTTTTTCGTTCTCGAGTTCAATAGTAATTGATTCAACTTGATTGTTTTTTTCGTCAACCTCAATCACATTCGAATTTAATAAGATCTTAATTTGGTATTGCGACAATAGGTCTAAACACAAATTTTTAAACGCCTCAATTGAATAAGGCAAAAAGTGTAATCCATGATGATTGCTGATTGGTTGAGAATTTGATAAGATTTGGAGCTGATTAGCAAATTCTCGTGTAAAACCATGTACAAGATAGTCTTGTGTATTTGAATATTTAAAAAGACCACATACCGTACCAACTTCTGCCGAAGTGGCCTTTCCTCCGAAAAAACTATTTTTTTCAATGATGGTAACATTCAAACCTTCTTGCGCTGCCGAAACTGCTGCTGCTATACCTGCAGAGCCGCCTCCAATTATAATAATATCTTGATGATGAATACTCAAACTATTTACTTGTAAAAAAATATTTTTTAATGCTATTTTCTAATTCATCAATATCGTTTTGACTGAATAGATCCTCACAATATACAATATTCATTTTAAGTTTATTATTATGTCGTAAAAATGAAAGCGTCATGCCTGGAGGAAAAGTAAAAGGAGGGAGAATTAAGATGTCATTAATAGGAATATTTAGAAGTTGATTTGTATCCCAAAAATTTTCGCCTGCAGAAGTATATAAAAAACTGGCAACAACACCTTTTGATGAATTAGAAACTAAAAAATGATATAGCTTGAGTGGGATATATCGCATCATATCTAAAAAAAGGTTGTACTTTTTTGGCATTTCAATCTTTATTTGATCATTCATTTGTTGAGAAATACATTTTACTGATGACTCAATTGATTCAAGATCTTTTTGATCAAGTTTATAAAATAAAAATGAAATGCAATTGGTTATTATAGGGCCATTACCACCTCTTTTTCTACCGTCATAAGGAATGGGAACCCAGATTGTTTCAGCACAACCATATCTTTTATTCATGTCATTAATACCATGTGCGCAACAAGCAATTAGAAAAATATTAGCGCCAAATTTAGCGCCGTATAATTTGGCATGTTGATCAATTAATTGTGTTTCCTCATCACTGAAACTAATTGATTTAACTGTGAAAATTTTTTTCGAAAGTTGTTTATCAAATAACGTTGTAGAGATAGAATCTAATGTTGAATTTCTAATAAATCGTTTTACGATATACATATTTCTAATATATCGGTAGGGCGAAACATATTTTTCTTTCGCTGGAAAAAAATGATTAAAAGATTTATCACTGATAGTTTCAAGATGATTTAAGTGTCGAATAAACATACCCGAACCTCTTGCGTCCATCAGTATATGATGCCATGAAAATACCAATGCAATTTTATCATCTGGATAATGAATAATATCAAATTCGAAAAGACATTGCGTTTTTAAATCTATTTTTCTTTGTAATATTTCAGATGGAATTTGATGTTGAATTCTATGATGATGTTCTAATATTTGAATGGTTTTGCCTTGATTAAAATAATGCCAATAAGGCTTTTGAAACAAACCGCCTTCCTTTAAAGAAATATTACATATCCAATGGGTTAATGGCGATGTTTTGATATTTGAAAGAAGATTTGTTATGCTGCCTATATCGTCAAAATGAAAAATAATTCGAATCACATTATTTCCAATTTCATGTTTTTTTTCATTCATCTCAAGCATTAAATGAAAGCAGTCGGCGCCACTCAAGTATATCTTTTCAGGAAATTGAATATTTGAATGTTCATTCATGGTTGACTGAAATTATTGATGTTCAATTTCAAATACAACTTGAGCAATTGAGTGTATGGTTTGAAAATTTTCGGGAAGCAAGTATTCATCAGGAATGACAAAACCATATTTTCGTTCAATAAATAAAATAATTTCAACAATTGCAAACGAATCAATTCCTAAATCTTTTAAGCTAGTTTGGTCAGAAATATCAATACCTTCAGATAAAATATTACTGACTAAAAAGTGAATAATTTCATTTTCTATAGATTTTAGATTTGTCATTTATACTTTTCTTTTCATTCGATTAATAAATAAAGCAATTCCTAATGTGAAGATAAAAAATATGAATAGTTTAAATGATTCAAATAAAATACCATTCACGCCTAAACCTCTAAAAAATAATTTGTAAAATCCTTCTAATGCCCAATTTAAAGGTGATAATGTTGAAATGTTTCTCATAATTTCAGGCATGATATAGGTAGGTACCCAAATGCCGCCGAGTGCCGATAATAGTAGAATTGATAATGAACCTAAAATAGCACCTTGTTGCTCACTTGATGCTAATGTGCCAACTAATACACCATATCCGGTAGCGGCAAATGAGGTTGCTAAAGCCACAATAAATATGGCCATTAAGCTATTGCCGAGTTGCAACATAGGTAAACCAAATAAAGGAAGTATATACAAACCAACTGAAAGCATCAACATAAATTGTAACATACAAACCACCACATACACAATTATTTTTCCATTAATTAAAAGTAAGTAGGAAGTTGGCATGGTATGAAGTCGAAATGCACTTCCTTCTTTTTTTTCTTTAAGTATGCTACCTACCATAGGAATCACAATAAAAAACATGGCGAAAATTGTCCATGCGGGTACATTATGTTGAACCGCACTAGGCACCATTTCACCAACTAAATCAGAAGCATAAATTTCTTTATAATTTATTATTTGCGATTTAGCATAAGTGTTCTTTGGTGGCGATGAACCGCTAGGCACAATGCTTGCAATCTGATCGGAAAAAGATTGAAACATGATTTGCGTTTTCACGGTTGCAATAAACTCATGTATATTACTTGTAATTGAACTTATAAAAGATTTTTTAGTAACTGGGTCAATATAAAAGATAATGTTCACCGAATCAATTGACTCATCCTTAGCATTTTTTGAAACAATATTGGTATTCATTGTTTCACCAACTAAACCTAATACATTTTTTCTGATTGCATTCGTTGCTCCTTTGGGAATGACAATGCCAATTAAAAATTTGCCTTTTGCTACTGCATTTCTTGCTGATTCAGATGTTGCGGGTTTGCCATCAATTGAATCGCTTAAAAAGCAAAGAGATGAATTTTTTAATCCCTTATAAATCGAAACGCCTAAAGTGTCTTTATCATTATCAACCAATACAATTGGAATTCCTTTTTCGTTAATCGTTTTAAATGCAGAATCTTGAATTAACGTCATTACCAAAATTAAAATCATGGGCATGATGAATAAAATCGATAACCCAACCTTGTCCCGAATTAAAATCAGGATTTCTTTTTTAATGGTCGCTAAAAGTTTATTTTTCATTAATCTCTTAGTTTACGTTTGGTTAGATTTAAAAACACATCTTCTAAATTTGTTGAATTAGGTGTGTTTGCTATTAATTCATCTGGGGTTCCCTGAGTCAATATTTCACCATAATCAATGATAGCAATTTCAGTGCAGAAATTCTCAGCTTCTTCTAAATGATGTGAAGTATAAATAATTGTTGTTCCTTCAGCATTCAATTCTTTCAAATGTTCAATAATCACATTTCGCGATTGCACATCTACACCTACCGTTGGTTCATCTAAAAATAATATTTTTGGTTGATGTAAAATGCTTGCAATTAAATTAACTCGACGTTTCATCCCACCCGAATAAGTTTCTATTTTACGATGAGCAGCTTTTGTTAAACCAAGTTTTTCAAGCCATTTTGATATTTTATCACGTAGGTCTTTACCTGACAGTCCATACATCGCACCATAAAATTCAAGGTTTTCGATGGCTGTTAGGGTTGGGTATAAGGCAATATCTTGCGGTACAACACCAATAATTTTTTTTATGCTTTTTATATCAACATATAAATCTAACCCATCAATTATTACTTTGCCATTGGTGGGTGAAAAAAGTCCGCAAAGAATAGATATAATTGTTGTTTTGCCAGCGCCATTTGGACCAAGTAGGCCAAATATTTCATTTTTATGAATGTTTAATGAAACACCTTTGACAGCAGGCTCATCAGCATCTGTAAATATCTTTATGAGATCTTCAATTTGAACAATGGTCTCGCTCGACATGACTAATTTTAGAGGGCGCGAATATAGAACAAAATAGCTTAAAAGCCAAGAAGTCTGAATTGACAACTATTTGCAGAAGGTTTGTTGTCCCAACAAAGATTAATGCAAACACGATAGTACACCTTTAACCCAAATTATGCGATAGGCTTTGACAAAGGAAAAGACTAGCGTGTTAGTTGGGGTTATCCCGATTTAGTAATTGTTTTAGCAATTGATAAAATGCTAAATTACAATTACTTTATCGTTTCAGTATTTCTAATGCTGAATCTGGGTTTAACCGACCTAATCAAACTTCTTGATCTCTCAATAATATGTTCAATTTGAAGGACTTATTTTATTTACCCTAGTTGCACAACTTTATTTTTATTCCATATATTTGTCAGCCAAGAAAATGAACGAAAATCCAACGAGTTTAAACGTCTCAAAAAAACCCACGATTAATATTATAGGAGCTGGAATAAGTGGGCTTTGTGCAGGATGTTATTTGCAAATGAATGGATTTGAAACCCAAATATTCGAAAAGCATTCCATTCCAGGTGGACTTTGTACAAGTTGGGATAAAGGTGAATTTACAATTGATGGATGTGTTCATTGGATTTTAGGTTCAGATAAAGGAAGTGGATTTTATCATATGTGGTCTGAATTATTGAACCTTGAGCCTATTGAATTTCATCATCATGAAATTCGTTTACATATTGAGCTAAATAAGAATTCAGATAAATATGGCAACAAGGTTTTTACCATGTACAATGATTTAGATCGGCTTAGGGAATACATGATTGACCTATCACCTGAAGATGAAAAAGTGATTAACTCGTTTATTCAAGATATTCGGGTTTTGCAAAATTATGATTTGCCACCTGTAATGGATAAACTACCTTTAATTCCTTCGATTGTGAGAGGTATAAAAATGTCGAGGTATTTAAAATTTTTATTCATTTTAAATAAACAACGCAAAGTCAGTAATTATGATTTGGCAAGAAAGTTTAAAAGTCCTTTTTTACGTGAAGCTTTCGAATTAATTTATGATGGAAATGAAGTAAAGATGTTGGTTTTTAATTTTCCGCAAGCTGTATTTGATAAAAAAAGCGCGGGCTATCCTATTGGAGGCTCCTTGGCTTGGGCAAAAAAAATTGAAGAGAAATATATTTCGTTAGGAGGAAAAATTCATTACAAAACACCTGTTAGAAAAATTGTTACTGAAAATGATAAAGCCGTCGGACTTGTTGTTCGAAACGATATTTTTCATGCTTCTGATGCGGTACTTTCATCTGCAGATTGGTATAAAACGATGTTCGAATATTTAGAAGGTAATTATGTAACTGATAAAATGCGAAAACTAAGTGAAGGCAAAGTAATTGATGTATACTACTCAGTCTTATTAGTTTCGTTTGGCTTGAAAAAAACATATAAAGAGTATCCTCATTTTCTTCGTTTCCCTACAACTATAAAATTAGAGTCGCCATGTGGCACAAGTTGGGAACGTTTGGAAGTGCATTTTTATAATTATGATCCTACATTAGCCCCAGAAGGTAAAACCGTAATGGCATGTAGTTTTTATACAACCAATGGAAAATTTTGGATTGACTTACGAAAGAATAATCGACCTCAATATCGTGAAGTAAAAACAAAATTTGTAAATGATTTAATTGCCCTGTTAGAGCTTAAGTTTCCTGGAATTAAAGATGATATCGAAGTAAGTGATTTTGCAACACCTGCAACTATTTTGCGTTATACCAATAGCTGGCAAGGAAGCGCACAAGGTTGGTTGCCAGGCGAAAATATTGTGGCTTCGCCGCCCGTTAAGTTTACCCTTCCAAAACTAAAATCGTTTTTTTATGCAAGTCATTGGGGGCGGCCAGGAGGGGGATTGCCAGTAGCTATTAACCAAGGTCGCGATGTAGCAAAAATTATTTGTAAAGCGTTCAAGAAGGAATTTAAAACAACCAAGGCTAAATAAAGTGAATTAATTTTTAGGGTGGCAGACACGCTATCCGTTTTACTCCGTTCATGCCAAAGCGCATGATCCGGGGTGCCACTTCTATCGTTGCCACTTGGTATTCTTCTCTATTTTCTATCTTGTGCGTTACAATTAGGTTTGTGTCTCTATAAACGAGCGAATTTTGAGGTTCTGGGTATTCTATAAACTGGTCATTCTTTTATCATGGCTGGCGCAGGTTTGCAACCTGTGTCAAAAATAATTAAGGCACGGGTTACAAACCCACGCCAGCAGAGAATTTTGAGGTTCTGTGTTACTGTATATTAAATTTTATCTAGTCATGTTTTGTGAGGACACAAACCATGGAGTGAAATGGTCATTGTTTTAGAATGGCTGGCGCAGGTTTGTAACCTGTGTCAAAAATAATAAGGCACGGGTTACAAACCCGCGCCAGCAGAGCCCAACTAAATAGAGTTGTATTCTATAAACTGATCATTGTTTTAGCATGGCTGGCGCAGGTTTGCAACCTGTGTCAAAAATAAATAAGGCACGGGATTAAAGGAAATAAGGCACGGGTTACAAACCCGCGCCAGCAGAGCCCAACTAAATAGAGTTGTATTCTATAAACTGGCATTGTTTTAGAATGGCTGGCGCAGGTTTGGAACCTTTGCCAAAAATAAATAAGGTACGGGTTACAAACCCTCGCCAGCGAAATAGAAAATAAACTAGGTAATTCTTATTCGCTTCTATCTTTTTATTTTTAGTAATTCAAAAAAATCATCTTCTTCAATTTCTTTTACTTGCCCTGGTTGTAAATCTCCGAGTTGTAAATCTTCAATTGAAACTCGAATTAATCGTCGACATTTATGACGCATTGCATTGACCATTTTTCGTACTTGATGAAATTTACCTTCGGTTAAAGTAATTAATAACCAAGTATGTGGAATAAAATCGAGAAGTTCATTTTCAGCTTTAAAAAGAGCTAGGGGTTTGTCAACGATCTCAACCTCACATGGACTTGTGGTCCACTGTATATCACCTTTAATACGAATGCTCACACCATTTCGGAGCGTTACTAAAGTTTCATCTGTTACAATTTGCAGTACTTGCACCAGATAAGTTCGTCGATGTGGGATTTTACTTTCAAAAAGTAGTTTGGTCACTTTTTTATTTGTAGTTAATATAAGCAATCCTTCAGAAGCGCTATCAAGTCGACCTATTGCATGTATACCTTCTGGAAACTCATAATCAAGTTGACCAAGTAATTTTACTTTATCTGGACTAATAAATTGCGAAACCATATTACTTGGTTTGTTTATGATATAGTATTTATGCTGGTTAAGCGCCATGAGGTTGCAAGATGCTGATTAAATTTTCTTTTTCCTATTATTGCTTCAATAGAAATAATTAAATTAGTTTTCAATGATGAATTTCGTTTCATCCATTATTTGATATTTCCCATAATTACAATTAAAATAAGAAACACGAATTGAAGGACTAGACTTGCTCATGAACTCTCATTCAGAATGTTTACCTTTGAATCTTAAAATTAATTTTTCATGATTCATCTTCACAGCAAAATCTTTGTAACGGTACTTAGTTTATTTTTTTGTGCCATTCTTTTAAATCCACATTTCAATTACGCGCAGAATAAATCAATCGTAATGACCAATCCTCTTTTGCAAAAAAGTAAATTGCAATACCAAGCACCTCCTTTTAATTTAATAAAGGATGAACATTTTAGACCTGCGTTTGACTATGCCCTGAAGATGCATGATGCCGAGATTGAAAAAATTGCAAATAATACCGCTAAGCCAACTTTTGAAAATACAGCATTGGCAATTGAAAGAAGCGGCGAAGACTATAACAGGGCCACTGGTATTTTTTATAACCTGACTGGCTCTAATACAAATCCTGATTTACAAAAAATTGAAGAAGACTATGCCCCAATTTTTTCTGCGCATACCGACAAGCTCTATTTAAATGAAAAATTGTATAAGCGTTTGAAAGCCGTTGATATCTCTCTTCTTAAAGGTGAAGACAAACGTTTGATGGAATTTTATATTCAAAATTTCGAATTGGCTGGTGCAAACTTATCTCCAGAAGATAAGGATAAAATGAAAAAAATTAATGAAGAACTCGCTACATTAAGCACTCTTTTTGGAAATAAAATTTTAATTGCCCGAAAAAACGGTGCTGTTTTATTTGATGATGCAAAAGACCTTGATGGTTTGAGTAGTGATGAGTTATCTGCCGCAAAAGCCAAAGCAAAAGAAGCAGGATATGAGAATAAGTATTTAATAGGATTACTTAATACAACCCAACAACCGTTATTGCCAAGTTTGAAAAATAGAACAACACGAGAAAAAATATTTAACGCTTCGTGGACTCGAGCTGAGAAAAGTGATAGTGGTGATACACGTGCTGTATTAGAACAAATGGCAAAGTTGCGACTTCAAAAAGCCAATTTGATGGGAAAGAAAAGTTTTGCCGAATGGCGATTGCAAGATCAAATGGCAAAATTACCTGCCAATGCAATGGACTTATTAGCTAAAATTGCAACACCAGCCGTAGAGAAAGCCAAACTAGAAGCAAAAGAAATACAATCTGTGATTGATGCACAAAATGGTGGTTTTAAATTGGCACCATGGGACTGGAATTTTTATTCGGAGCAGGTTCGTAAAGCAAAGTATGATTTAGATGAGAAAGAAATTAAACCCTATTTCGAAGTAACCACGGTGCTTGAAAAGGGTGTGTTTTTCGCGGCTAAACAAATGTATGGTATCACGTTTAAGGTTCGAAAAGATTTGCCAGTCTATCACCCAGATGTAGTGGCTTATGAAGTTTTTGATAAAGATGGTAAGTCGATGGCTATTTATTATCTTGATTTTTATACACGCGATAACAAAAGTGGTGGTGCTTGGATGAATAATTTTGTGAGTCAGTCACATTATTTAAAACAAAAACCAGTAATTGTGAATGTATTTAATTTTTCAAAACCTGCAAATGGTAATCCATCACTCATTACTTTCGATGATGTAACGACCATGTTTCACGAATTTGGTCACACATTACATGGATTGTTTGCCAATCAAAAATATCCAAGTTTGTCGGGAACAGCGGTGCCTCGCGATTATGTAGAGTTCCCTTCGCAAATAAATGAGCATTGTGCTTTAGATCCAATCATTTTAAAAAACTATGCGTTTCATTACAAAACGAAAAAGGTAATTCCTCAAACATTAATAGATAAAATTAAAAAAGCCGAAACATTTAATAAAGGTTATGAGGTTACAGAATTATTAGCTGCTGCCACACTTGATATGGCATGGCATAGTATCGAAAATGAGTCGGAGATAAAACCAGCACTCGAATTTGAAAAGGCCGCTTTAGAAAAATATGGTTTATATGTTTACGAAGTTCCAACTCGATATCATACACCTTATTTTGCGCATATATGGGGTGGTGGATATTCAGCTGGTTATTATGCTTATACATGGTCGAAGACGCTTGACTATAATGCCTTTGACTGGTTAAAGGCCAATGGTGGAATGTCGCGTGCAAATGGGGAGAGATTTCGTAAATACATTTTATCGGTCGGTAATAGTGTTGATTTAAATAAAGCATTTAAGGATTTCATTGGACATGAAATGATGATTGAACCTTATTTGAAAAATGCGGGATTGAAATAATACTGACACTGAATTTAAGTTAGATGATCAAATAAAATTGACAATTAGCTTAAGTTGGTTCACCTGATAGCCGTTTTTAGAAAAGCTTAAAGAATTGAAATTCGTTTTCGTAACTCGAATAAAACTTAGACATTAAGGATAAGCATTCGTAAGGCAATACAATGCACTCAAGCTTGCTATGACTAAGTTTTAGTCTAATCTTTTCTTTATTTATACACAACTGCCAAACTTCGGAACCACTCAAATTTTTATGCCTATTAGATTTTTATATAAGACCAAACGAATCGGTCTAAAAAAAATATTTAATCGATATTAAACTCTTGAAAGTTTTCGCATGCAGGTCGAGTTAATTTTGTTGGCTCTTTGATGAAACAATTTGTAAAATAGATTTGGCTAGAATAAGTGCAACTTTTTTTCTTAGAACTGTTGAAGGATAATTAAAAGCTGAGAGGCTGCCGGATAGAATGTAAAGCCCTGAATGGAGAGTAGTGAAACGGAGCGAAATGAAGGCTTGGAATGATAGCCGGAACATTGATGAGTGTTGATTCTTTTGATGATAGCCCCAAAATATCATTTCTTAGCATGATACCTATGCGAAAGCTTTCGGGATAAGAAATGGTCTGCTACCATTTTACATTGGAATTATATTGCCTTTCTAGTTGATTTTGAGAGATTTATGTTTACCGTTAAATCATTCAGACTTGCATTTCATACATCCATTAAGGTAATTCATCTGTTTAGTTCAAATTAATATTTCTGTCATTCTAATTTTAGATCAAAATAGATTCAGTTTGAAAAGAATTTGAAGATATTGAGGAATTTAATAGAACGGCTATGTCACAATTTTTGAATATTGTAAATAATAAAATAAACACTATGTTTCGTTCAAAATCCTTGAATTTGATTTTGTATAGGATGTCAAGATATTTTGGGGTGAAATTATATATTTTAATTAGCGCCGCCATATTTTGTTTGTTGCCGAAAGTTGTATT
>ENA-UOWO01003222-UOWO01003222.1-activated-sludge-metagenome-genome-assembly--contig:-NODE-3222-length-19151-cov-7.670664_pt1 | contig 19151 bp, 20 predicted proteins | sample MGYA00238148_ERZ761564 | MGnify/ENA primary metagenome ERZ761564 (study PRJEB28885, sample SAMN05720194) | activated sludge metagenome | isolation source: Anaerobic digester | place: USA... | reverse complement strand
GCGATGACCCGGCATCCGGACACCTACGACGGCCCGGGCGAAGCGGTTTACGGCAACGTCGCGGACACCGACAGCCTGCGGGCGGCCCTGGCCGGCACCAGCGCGGCCTACTACCTGGTGCATTCGCTGGCCTCCGACGACTTCGAACAGCGCGACGCGGAGGCGGCCACCGCCTTCGGGCACGCGGCCGCCGAGGCCGGGCTGACGCAGATCATCTACCTGGGCGGTCTCGGCGACGTCGACGATTCGCTGTCCCCGCACCTGCAGTCCCGCCGCGACGTGGAGCAGCTGCTCGCGGTCGGTGGGGTGCCGGTGACGGTGTTGCGCGCCGCCGTGGTGATCGGGCACGGCGGGATCTCCTGGGAGATCACCCGCCAGCTGGTCGACCACCTGCCGGCCATGGTCACCCCCAAGTGGGTCGGCACCCGGACCCAGCCGATCGCGTTGCGCGACGTCATCCGCTATCTGGCCGGCGTGCTGGACAACCCCGGAGCACTGGGCAAGGTGTTCGAGGTCGGCGGCCCGGAGGTGCTCAGCTACGCGGACATGATGCGGCGGGCGGCCAGGATCCAGAACCATCGGGTGCCGCCGATCGTGCCCATCCCGTTGCTCACGCCGCGGCTGTCCTCGCTGTGGCTGGCGCTGATCACTGATGTCGACCAGGCCACCGCCCGCAACCTGATCGACTCGATGAACAACGAGGTCGTCGTGCACGACCACTCCATCCGGGAATTGCTCCCCGGCGACCTGACCGGGTATGACGATTCGGTGCGAGCCGCGTTACGAGACCGAGCGCAGGACCCGTCGGTGCCGGACGAGGCCGGCCAGCCCGAAGCCGAGGCGAGCGCGGACCCGGCCCGTTCGTGAGGTCCTGGCCGCGTCGGGTCGGTCACTTCGTCCGGCCCGCCCTCTGGGACCGGGTGGAGCGCGATCACCGGCAACCCGATCACGAGTTCCGCCGCCGACGGGTGGTCGTGGCCATCACCCTGGTCGTCGGTGCGACGCTGCTGGGCGTCTCGCTGAATGTGCCCCCGGGCAGCACGGTCTTCTACGTGCTGACCTTCGCACTGGCCGCGACCTGGGTGGTCGGCGGCTTCGCCTCGGGTCCGCTGCACCTGGGCCGGATCCAGTACAAGGGTGAGCTGCGCCGGCCCATCATCGTGCCGATCCTGCTCGGGTTGGCGGTGGCCGCGCTGTTCATCGTCGGCGCGGTCGTGGTCCGGGAGATCGCACCGCTGCGGGAGATGACCGAGGACGTGCTGGCCTTCGCCCGGTACGGCTCGCTTCCCCTGGTCGCGGTCATCACCCTGGTCAACGGCATCGCCGAGGAGATCTTCTTCCGCGGCGCGCTGTTCGCCGCGATCGGCGTCTGGCATCCGGTGGCCATCTCGACCACCGTCTACGCGTTGACCACGGTGGCCACCGGCAACCCCATGCTGGTCTTCGCCGCGGTCCTGCTCGGGCTGTTGCTGGGCCTGCAGCGGCGGGCCAGCGGCGGCATCCTCGGACCCATCCTGACCCATTGCACCTGGTCGCTGACCATGTTGCTGGTGCTGCCCCCGGTGTTCGCGGCAGCCGGCTGAGCCCGCCGCTGCGGCGGCCGGACCCACCCATGCAGAGAGGCCCGGGGCGGCGTGCCCCGGGCCTCTCTCGCGCCACACGTGCGAGCTTCGCGCGAGGCGGGTGCCGGCTGAACGGGTTTCGACCCGTCACCGACAACGGTGTCATCATCTCCCCGCCCGATGGGATTATGCGAGCCACTTTGACAAAGTGTTATTCAGGGTGACCCGGATGAGCGTGCGCCCACGATCCAGACCGCCCGTGCACCCTGGTGGCAACGCAGCGACGCCCCGACCGGTCGATGCCGCAGCATCACACCGATCGGGGCGCCGAAGGTGCTGCCCGGGCCTGCCGGGTGACTACTTCCCTTCCCAGGCCGCCGCCCAGGTCTTGGGGCCGAGGATGCCCGAGGGGTTGATGCCGTTGGCGTTCTGCAACTGCACGACCGCGGTCTTGGTGGCCGGACCGTAGTAGCCGGTTCCGGTCAACGGGTAGCCGCGGCTGGCCAGCTGCTTCTGGAAGCACTGCAGCTCCAGCGCCGTGTCGCCCTGCACGAACTGCCGGCCCGGCCAGGCCGGTGCGGTCGGCTGCCCGACCCCGCAGGACTCGTTGGTCTGCGGCGTGTAGGACGAGCCCGAGGCCGCCGGCGCCGGTGCGGCCGCTCCCGAGTCGGCCCAGGCCGCCGCCCACGTCTTGGGCCCGATGTACCCGACGACGTTGAGACCGGCCTTGGCCTGCAGATCCAGGACCGCGGCCTTGGTCTTGGGACCGAAGTAGCCGGTGCCGACCAGGTCGTAGCCGCGGGTGCCCATCTGCTTCTGCCAGGCCTTGAGGTCCTCGGAGTAGTCGCCCTCGGAGAACTGCCGACCCGGATAGGCCGGCGCCCCGGACGAGGACGAGCCGGACGAGGAACCCTCGGCCACCCCGCTACCCGAACTCTGGTTGCCGCTGACCGGAGCCGCTCCGCCCGAGCGGGCGTCGCCGTCCTCGGTCAGGCCGACCAGGTACGCGCAGACCCAGGGCTCCCAGCCGCGCTGCCGGTACAGCAGCAGGGCCCGGTAGTCCTGCTCCGAGGCCGATGCCTCGTTCGGGTACCCGGAACCGCCGACCGATCGCCAGGTCGACAGATCGAACTGATAGGCGCCGTAGTAACCGTTGCCGGTGTTGATGGTGTAGCGATTGGTGGACTCGCACATACGCAGCTGGTACCAGTCATCGGCGGACGGGTCGGCCGAGGCCGGTCCGGCGAAGGCAACGACCGCCGATGTGGCGACCGCCGCGATGATGGCCGCAAAGGCCAGAGCACGCCGCACAGGGCGCCCTTCCTGGTCGCATCGCCACCAGACACGTTTCCAGGCGTGCCGAAATCGCCGATCCCCGCGCACCCGAAAAGGGGTGCGCGGTACCGGCGATCGTGACGACGCCCCTTCCCCTTGCTCGACGCCGTCAGCCGAATTGCGCCTCGCTCGACCATTTCTCGTGACCAGCAGGGAACGGGCGGCGAAGAGCGAGGAGCGACGCCGACACGGGACCACGACAGACGCGGTCCTCGCTTACCGTAGAACACCAGTCACAGGAGTCACAAGAGCCTCAGGCGTTCCTCCAATATCAGAAAGCGACACAAGCCCCAAGAAGACACGCCGAGAGTTCGCCTGCTCGGGCGATGCTCCCCACCCATTCGTCAGCCGCACTTCCGGATCCCGTGCAGAAACTTTGCGCGTTCGCCGGGCCCGACCAGGAAGGTGCCGTGCGAGGGTGGCGTTGGTCGTCAACGACGATGCGATGACCGGACCTGGGTGAGGACACGAGCATGACGCGACGAGGGTGGGTGCTGTTCGCGGCACTGAGCCTGATCTGGGGGATTCCCTACCTGCTGATCAAGATCGCGGTCACCGATGTCGACCCGCTGGTGGTGGCTTTCGGGCGCACCCTGATCGGCGCGCTCATCCTGCTCCCGGTCGCCCTGCACCGACGCGTGCTGGGTCCGGTGTTCCGGCGCTGGAAGGTGCTGCTGCTCTACACGGTGATCGAGATCAGCGGACCCTGGCTGCTGCTGGGGCACGCGGAGACCAAGCTCAACAGCTCGACCGCGGGCCTGCTGCTGGCCGTCGTGCCGATGATTGCCGCCATCATCCTGACCGCGACCGGGCACGACCGGTTCGACGCGCGGCGCGTCATCGGCCTGGTCGTCGGTTTCACCGGCGTGGCCTTCCTGGTCGGCCTGGACATCCACTTCGACGACCTGACCGCAGTCGGGCTGGTGATGCTGGTGGCCGTCGGCTACGCGGTCGGACCGATCATCATCAACCGGCGGCTGGCCGACCTGCCGCCGATCGGCGTCGTCACCGCGTCGCTGATCGTGGCGACCGTGCTCTACGCGCCGTTCACGGCCTTCTCGTGGCCGGTGACCATGACGGCGGACGCCGCCTGGTCCATCGCCGGGCTCGGCGTGATCTGCACGGCGGTGGCGTTCCTGGTGTTCTTCGCGTTGATCGCGGAGGCCGGTCCGGCTCGCGCGACCGTCATCACCTACATCAACCCGGCGGTGGCCATCACGCTGGGCGTGCTGCTGCTCGACGAGCCGCTGACGGCGGGCATGGCGATCGGGTTCCCGCTGGTCATCCTGGGCTCGATCCTGGCCACGGCCCGGGTGCGCCGCCGCCGCGGCGACACCGACCTGGTGATCGCCACCGACCAGCCGCCGCGCCGCACGGCGCCGGTCGCCGGCCCGATGGCCGAGCGCACGGCTGATCAACGCGACACGGGCTGATCAACGCGACACGGGCCGCCGGAATCCGGCGGCCCGTGTCGGTTTCGTACTGGGTCAGGCGCCGAGCGACTTGCCGGCCGAGCCGAGCTGCTGGCAGGCCTCGACGATGCGATCGGCCATGCCGACCTCGGCCAGCTTGTTGTAGCCGCGCGGGTCGTAGGCCTTCTTGTTGCCGACCTCGCCGTCCACCTTCAGCACGCCGCTGTAGTTGGTGAACATGTGGTCCACGATCGGCCGGGTGAAGGCGTACTGGGTGTCGGTGTCAATGTTCATCTTGATCACGCCGTAGGAGACGGCCTCGGCGATCTCCTCCTCGGAGGAACCCGATCCGCCGTGGAAGACCAGGGAGAACGGCTTGGCGCCGGCGTCCAGGCCGAGCTTGGCGACCAGGGCGTCCTGGCCGTCGCGTAGCACCTTCGGCCGCAGCTTGACCCCACCCGGCTTGTAGACGCCGTGCACGTTGCCGAAGGTCGCGGCGACGATGTAGGAGTTGTTCTCCGGTACGCCCAGCGCGTCCACCGTGGCGATGAAGTCGTCCGGCGAGGTGTAGAGCTTGTCGTTGATCTCCGCGACGACACCGTCCTCCTCGCCGCCGACCACGCCGACCTCGATCTCGAGGATGATGTTCGCCGCCTTGGTCAGCTCGAGCAGCTCGGCCGCGATCTTCAGGTTCTCGTCCAGCGGCACGGCCGAGCCGTCCCACATGTGCGACTGGAAGATCGGCAGCCCGCCGGCCTTGACCCGCTCGGTGGACAGCGCGATCAGCGGCCGGATGTAGGTGTCCAGCTTGTCCTTCGGGCAGTGGTCGGTGTGCAGCGCGACGGTGATGTCGTACTTGTCGGCGACCACCTTGGTGAACTCGGCCATGGCCAGCGCACCGGTGACCATGTCCTTGACCTTGGTGCCGGAGGCGAACTCGGCGCCACCGGTCGAGGCCTGGATGATGCCGTCGCTACCGGCCTCGGCGAAACCGCGCAGCGCGGCGTTGATGGACACCGACGAGGTGACGTTGATCGCCGGGTAGGCGAAGCCGCCCTCCTTGGCGCGATCGAGCATGGCCGAGTAGGTCTCGGGAGTTGCGAGGGGCATGGTGTTCCTTCCACTTGCTGTGGTCACCGAGCGGTCGGCTCGGGCTGGGTCTGCCGATGAACTTGGTCGGAGGGCTGATCACCCGGGCGGGAACGCTGCGCTCCCGCCCCGACTGACACCTCCCCGAAAGCGAACGTGGTCGACGCGGCCACGGTGGTCGGCGGTGGATCCGCGGCTCAGTATTCCGCATCCGGCCCGGTGACGGCGGTCGAGGTGAATCGGCCGGCGCCCATGGACCACCCACGAGCATCGACCCGGTCGCGTCGACGGCCCAGGGCCGTTGGACCCGACGGTCCGGGCGAGCCCTGTCCGGTTCGTCACGTCGCCAGTACCGTGGGGTGATGGTCCGACGGCTCGGCGGGCTGCTGATCGTGCTGGTCACCATGGTGGGTGTCGCCGTCACGTCGGCCTCGGCGCGCCGGTCGGCCGGCACCGCGGTCGCCGCCCCGCTGCCGCCCGCCCCCGCCGTCGGCGATTGCCTGATCCGGGACGACCCGGCCCCGGGATCGGCCTGGGCCGTCGCCTTCGGGCCTTGTGTCGCGGACGCGCTGGGCCAGGTCGTCGCGCTCCGGCCGGCCGGCACTCCGGTCCCGATGACCCTCGACGGCTCGACCGGATGCCGGGGCGCGGTCCTGACCCGGGCCGGGCTGGTCGAGCGCGAGGGCCGGTTCGTGTTGCCCGGGCAACCGGCGACCGACCCGGTGACCTGGTCGTACTCGATGCCCGCCCGCACCGGCTGGTACGGCCCGTCACCGATACTGCCGACCACCACCAGCTGGGCGGCGTGCGTGGTCCGCCCGGAGCGCGGCGCCGCCGGTCCGGCCAGCGTGATCGACGCCTTCGACGGCGGCGCGTTGCCGCCGGTCTACGGGACCTGTTGGGAATCAACGGAGATCAGCGCCGGCATGCGGCAGACCGGCTGCGCCCGGGAGCACCGGGCGGAGCTGATCGCGGTCGGCCGGGTCACCCCGGGGCAGTCCTGGGAGGAGATCCGGACGTCGTGCCTGCGCCAGGCCGCCCAGGCCATCGGCCGCGCCGACCCCTCCGTCGGTGGCCTGCTCACCGTGCGAATGCATCCGGACCGGACCGGGGAGATCTCCCGGAACGTCGACGTCACCTGCTACGTGACGGCGGCCGGTGACCGATCGATCGTCGGCAGTGTGGTCGGGCTGGGTCCCCGGGCGCCGGTGCTGCTCGAGCGTCCCAACTAGGAGCGGGGCGCCCCACCGCCGACCGGCCCGGTGGAGGCGCGACGGATCAGTTCGCAGCCGACGTTGACCGCGGTCGGGCCGGCGCCGGGATCGTTGACCTGCTGCAGCAACAGCCGCGCGGCGATCCGACCCTGGTCGCGCACCGGCTGACTGATCGTGCTCAGGTCGAACAGGTAGGCGAAGTCGTGCCCGTCGACCCCGATGAAGGACATGTCCTTGGGCACCTGGATCTGGTGCAGGCGGGCGGCGTGCAGGCCGCCGATGGCCACCTCGTCGCTGACCGCGAAGACGGCGGTGGGCCGGTCGGCGGACGGGCCGAACCGGCCGACGCTGCGATGCAGCGCCGCCTCTCCGCCGTTGATCGAGAAGTCGGTCGGGAACGACAGCTCCGGGTCGGGCTCGATCCCGGCCGCGCGCAGCGCGTCGTGGTACCCGCGCTGACGATCGGAGGCGACGGTGAACCGGCGGTTCTCCTCGGTCTCGGACCCGAAGAACGCGATCCGCCGGTGGCCGAGATCCAGCAGGTGCTGGGTCGCCTGCCGGCCGACCGCGACGTTGTCCACCAGCACCGCGGAGATGCCCTCCATGGCGGTGCCGACGGTGACGATCGGGACACCCAGGTCGTCCAGGCCCTCGATCGCCCGGTGGGCCAGCGGCACGTTGAGCGCGAGCACGCCGTCCACCCGCTTGGTCAACGCCCGGGCGTCGAGCTCGCCGTCGACGCCGAAGGGATACAGCATCAGGTCGTAGCCGCAGGCGGACAGGACCTCCTGCACGCCTTCGATCACGGCCGAGAAGAACCATCGGGACACCCACGGCGCGATCACCGCGATCGCATTGGTGCGCCCGGTGGTCAGCGCGGTCGCCCAGGGCGAGGGGGCATAACCCAGGGAGGCGGCGGCTCGCTCGACCGCCTCCCGGGTCTTGGTCGACACCCCGGGCAACCCCCGCAACGCGCGTGACACGGTTGCGGGGGAAAACCCGGAGAGTGCGGCCACTTCCATGATTCCGACCGTCTGAACCCTGGGGTCAGCCACGATCGTTCTCCTGGTTCAGGTCGGTGCTGTCGGCGCGATCAGCCCTTGACTCCACCGGCCAACAGACCTCGGACGAAGAATCGTTGCAGGGACAGGAAGACCACCAGCGGCACGATGATCGCGATGAACGCACCTGCGGAGAGCAGCTGCCAGTCCTGGCCGCGGGTGCCGGACAGGCCGGCGATGGCCGCGGTGACCGGGGTCAGGTTGGGGCTGGGAGCGAAGACAAGTGCGACCAGCAGGTCGTTCCAGACCCATAGGAACTGGAAGATGCCGAACGCCGCGATGGCCGGGACGAGCAACGGCATGAGCACGACGAAGAAGATCTTCACGTGTCCGGCGCCGTCCACCCGGGCCGCCTCGATGATCGACGCCGGAATCTCCTTCATGAAGTTGTGCATGATGAAGATCGCCAGCGGCAGACCGAAGATGGTGTGCGCGATCCAGACCGGCCAGAACGAGTTCTGCAGGCCGGCGCTGACGAAGATGGACTGCAGCGGGATCAGGGCCACCTGCAGCGGCACGATCTGCAGGGCGAAGACCGCGACGAACAGGAAGTCGCGGCCCGGGAACTCGATCCAGGCGAACGCGTACGCCGCCAGCAGGGCCAGGGTGATCGGGATGATCACTGCCGGGAAGACGATGACGAACGAGTTCAGGAAGAACGGGCCCAGGCCGCCGCTGCCGCTGAACGCCTGGGTGTAGTTGTCGAAGGTGATGCCGGGGTTGGCGAAGAACGTCCACCAGCCCGAGGTGTCGATGTCCGCTTTGGGCCGGAACGAGGTGACGAACAGGCCGAAGGTGGGGATCGTCCACAGGATGGCCAGCACGATCGCGATGCCCGACGCCCAGGGCGAGGACAGTTTGGTCTTGGCGTCGGCCAGTCGCTGCTGCTTCTTGAGCTGGCGGGCGCTGACCTTTTCTTCCGGGGTGGCGTCGGTGCGGATCGGCAGCTCGACGGCCTCGCCTGACATGCTCATCGGGTTTCCTCCACGAGCCTCATCTGCCGAACGTTGTACGCGATGACCGGGATGATGATCACGAACAGGATGACGGCCAGGGCGGCGCCCAGGCCCTTGCCTTCTTCGCCCTGGCGGAACGACTGGGTGTAGAACTCGTTGGCCACCACGGACGTGCCGAAGTTGCCGCCGGTCATGGTGCGGACGATGTCGAAGGCCTTCAGGGTGGCCATGGCGATGGTGGTGAGCACCACGACGATGGCCGGCCGGATGGTGGGCACGGTGACCTTCATGAACAGCTTGAAGCCGGTGGCCCCGTCGAGCTGGGCGGCCTCGACGATGTCGTCGGGCACGGCCTTGATGGCCGCCGAGAGCAGCGTCATGGCGAACCCGGCCTGGATCCAGATCATCACCACGATCAGGAAGAAGGTGTTCCACGGCTCGGTGATGAGGAACTGGTAGGGGTCGAGGCCGAGCCAGACCAGTATCTGGTTGCCCAGACCGATCTGCGGGACGCCGGCCTGCCGGTACTCGTAGACGAATTTCCAGATGATCGAGGCGCCGACCATGGAGATGGCCATCGGCAGGAAGATCAGGGCCTTGGCGACCTTCTCGAACCGGGTCCGGTCCACGATGACGGCGTAGATCAGGCCGAAGATGGTGGCCACGATCGGCACGAAGATGACCCAGATCGCGGTGTTGATCAGGACCTTCTGGAAGTTCGGGTCGGTGAAGACCTCTTTGTAGTTGTCCAGGCTGAAGCTCAGGGCGGTCGATCGTTGACCGGTGGCCCGGTCGATGATCGGCTTGCCGTTGTCACCCAGGACGACGGAGCTGACCTGGAAAGAACGCCAGACCGTGAGCGCGGCCGGATAGAACAGGCCGACGGCCAGGGCGATCGTGACCGGTCCGAGGAACCCGGCCACCAGGACCCACAACGGCACCTTCGGGCGGTCGATCAGCCACAAGATGCCACCGAGCACGACGACGAACAGCAGGATCGCGACGACCATCACGAGCAACTTGTCGGTGACGGACTCGGGTCGCAGGAACCAATCCACGGTGCACTCCCTTCTTCATTCGATCGAGCCCGGCGCCACGGTGCGGCCTGCACGATGCGTCCTTGCTCGGACGCACCGCGCAGGCCGCCGCGCGGTCAGGGGTCGATCGTCAGTGGGTCAGCTCGACGGCCAGGCCGCTTGAATGTTGGCCAGGGTGGTCGCATCGTCCTGCCCGGTGATCCAGGCGGTGAACTGCTTCCACTCGGCCGCCGAACCCACCTGGGCGGGCATCAGGTCGGAGGCGTCGAACCGGAAGGTCGTCTCCGGGTCCTGCAGCTTCTTCAGCGCGGTCTGCAGGATCGGGGTCGACGCGTTCGCGCCGTCCAGACCCTTGTTGGCCGAGATGTAGCTGCCGGCCTTGGCCCGCTCGTTCGCGTACTCGGGGCTGGCCGCGAAGTACATGAACGCGTCGACCTCGGGACGATCCTGGAAGGCGGCGTAGAAGGTGCCACCACCAAGGACGGTCTGCCCGAACTTGTCGTTCATCGGCGGGAAGTAGAAGGCGTTGACGTCGCCGTCCTCGCCGAACTTGGTGCCCGCCGGGAAGAACGCGTCACCGTTGGCCGCGAAGCGCCACATCGGGCACTCGCCCGAGAGGACCTTGGCCGCCGGGTCGGAGAACTGGGTCGAGGCGATCGACTGCACGTCACCGAAACCGGAGTTCACCATCTGCGGGTTCTTGGCGATCTCGCCCACCCCGGCCAGCGCGTCCGCGATCTGCGGATCGGTGAACTTGACCTCGTTGGTCACCCACTGGTCGTAGACGTCCGGGCCGGACATCCGCAGGACGTACTCCTCCAGCCAGTCGGTCATGTACCAACCGGTGGCCTCACCGGAACCGATACCCATACACCAGGGCTTGGTGCCGGAGGCGGCGATCTTGTCCTGCAGCGCGGTCAGCTCGTCCCAGGTGGTCGGGACCGTCCAGCCCTTCTCCGCCCAGACCTTCGGGTTGTACCAGACCAGCGACTTGAAGTCGGCGTTGTTCGGCAGACCGAAGGGGATGTCGTTGACGACGCCGTAGTTCATCCAGTCGTCGGGGAAGTACTGCTTGGCGAAGGCCTCGGTGTCCTCCGGCAGCGGCTTGACCGCTCCCTTGTCGTTCACGATCTGGGACAGCAGACCCGGCTGCGGGAAGATCGCGATGTCCGGCGCGTTGCCGGAGTCGATCCGCACCAGCACCTGGGCCTCGAAGTCCTTCGAGTCTTCGTAGGCCACGGTGGCCCCGGTGCACTCGGTGAACAGCTGATAGGACTTCTTGTAGGCGTCGGCCTCGGTGCCGGTGATGGTGGTGTAGATGCCGACCGTCTTGCCGGTCAGGTCGCCGTACTTGGACTTGACCGTGTCGCACCAGCCGCTGTCACCCGAGACCGGGCCGGCGGAGGCGGAACCGCCGCCACCCGCCGCGCTGCTCGCGGCCGCGGACGTGGCGGCCGCGCTGGTCGTGCCACTGCTTGATGAACTGCTGCCGCAGGCTGACAGCACCAGCGCAATCGCACCGACGCCGGCCACCGTGGCCGCCAGTCGCTTCCTCGTCGCCTTGTGGGCCATTCGGTTGACCTCCATCTCGTTGGACAGTGTGTGAGGGCGCTCACACGTCAGGAGGAATGAAAACGTTTTCAGCGGTTTTCTGCAAGCCGAGATGGGGATCGAGCCGGTAACAATTGAGTAACCCGTGTGCACACAGCTTCGCTCCGTGAACTTTCTGTCCGATTGATCCGATCCGAGCGATTCTGTTGAAACCCGTTCGGCACGGTCGGTTGCAATCCGTGACGACCATCGTGACCTGGCCCGAGCACGTCCGGTCCGTGCCAGGATCAAGGTGGCGTCGCGACGGCGCCGGGACGTCGGAACGGCACTTCGATCGGACAGGAGTTGGCCGGGGATGACCGAAAAGGTCGGATCTGCAGGCGGCGGTGAGTCCGCGGTCGAGCGAACCCTCGGCACGCTGGCCACGCTCAACCCCGCCTACGCGCTGGACCATGAGCCACCTCCGGCGGCCGCCCCACCGATCACCATCGACGAGCTGTATCGCACCCACCGGATGCAGATGGTGCGCATGGCGATCCTGCTGGTGGACGACATGGCCAGCGCCGAGGACGTGGTGCAGGAAGCGTTCGCCGGCCTCTACCGGAACTGGGGCGGCCTGCGTGACCGCAACGCCGCCATCGGCTACCTGCGCACCGCCGTGGTCAATGGCTCCCGGTCGATGCTGCGCCGCCGGCGGACCGCCCGCGCCTACGTGCCGCCGGACCCGGGCACGGCCCGGTCGGCCGAGTCGCTGGCCATGCTCTCCGCCGAGCACCAGGCCGTGGTCAACGCCCTCGGCGACCTGGCCCCCCGGCAGCGCGAGGTGCTGGTGCTGCGCTATTACGGCGGCCTGTCGGAGGCCGAGATCGCCGAGGCCACCGGCCTGTCCAAGGGCACCGTGAAGTCGACCGCGAGCCGGGCGGTGGCCAAGCTCGGGGACATCATGCGGTCGGCCCACTCATGACCGGCGCATCGCCTCCCCTGATCGAGGCGGGGCCATGACCGAGTCCGGCCCGCCCCGCCCGGGTCAGAACCCGGGCGCGGCCGACGACTCCCGGGCCGAGCAGGTCCTCTCCCAGGCCCTGCGGGCCATGGCCGGCGGGCAGGCCGCACCGAGCCCGACCGGCGGTCGCGCCTACCTGCGCCTGTCCACCGGCCAGCTGCTGCTGCTCGCCGCCATCGTCGGCCTGCTCATCGGCGGCGGCGCCGGCCTGCTCTCGCTGCTGTTCTAGGGGCCCTGCTGTTCCAAGGCTTCGGTCGGGCAGGCCGCTGGTTGCGAGACCGGCCGACCTCCAGTGAAGGATCAGCGCCGCTCAGCGACACCCATCCTTCACTCGCCCAGCCGCGACGCCATCAGCGGCGAGCTTCGCCGCGACCCGAAGGATGGCCGCGACCTCGCCGTCCGGGTCGTCACGCAGTTGTCGCGGAGTCAGCCGCAGCACCGTCCAGCCGGCCTCGACCAGGCGGTTCTGCCGGGCCCGGTCGCGGTGATAAGCCTCCGCCGTCGAGTGCACCCCCCACCCATCCACCTCCACGGCGAGGCGGAGCCCTTCGATCGCCAGGTCGAGCACGTACTGCTCGGCCGGCCCCATGCAGATGCGTAGTCCGGCCGTCCAGGAGTGGGGTCCGGCGCGCAACAGGGCGTGCAGGGCATCTCGCTCGGGCGGTGAGACCCCGCCCGGCCGGGCCTGGTCGACGAGTCGCCGCGCGGCGACGGCGCCGCGCCCCGGTCCGTACCGTTCCAGGGCTCGATCGAGTGACCAGATCGTGGTGCCACGCTGCAGCGCGGTGTCGCGGATGCTCTCCGCGTCGAACTCTCCGGCGCAGTCCAGCACCGTTCTCGCTCGACCGGTGACAGGCACCCCGCGGATGGTCGTTCGATCGGCGGGAACCAGCGTGCGCCGGGCCACCGCGACGGTCGGATGCGTCGATGGCCATGAACCCGGCGGCATCACCACCGACACCGGTCCGGCGGCCGCCTGGATCAAGCCGTGCCACCAGGCCGCCCAGCGGCCGGCGATGACGCAGGCCGGGCCGAGCCGCAGGGCAACGGCGCGGACCCGGAGCTCGGGCGTGGCCGGAACCACGGCCGGGCGATACACCCCCGGCAGCACGACGCGCAGTTCCCCCGATCGCACCCGCCGGTTGACCGCGGACGGGCTCAGACCGATGGCCAGCAACTCGGCGCGGCTGATCACTCCCGAATGCCGGGCCAGGGCCTGCTGGACCGAATGATCGAATCGAGCCACCGGCCGATCCTGGGCGGCCGTGGTCGATCCCGGGCGCACCCGTCGGCAGATGTGGATCGAAATCGGACATGGGGACACGTCCGGACCGCTCGGCGCCCGACCAGCTCCCGAGTGAAGGATCGGCGCCGCTCCGCGACACCCATCCTTCACTCGCCCCAACAGCCAAACCACCCGAGCGGGTCAGGACCCGGCGGACCGGCGCCGCGGCTGTGGGTCAGCGGGAGAACATGGACCCGGGGTTGAACAGGTCCTGCGGGTCGAGAGCGCGCTTGATCGCGCGGTGCACGCCGAGGGCCACCGGGCCGACTTCCCGGGCCAGGAAGTCCTGCTTGATCCGGCCGATCCCGTGCTCCCCGGTCACCGTGCCGCCCAGGGCGCGCCCGGCGTCCAGGATCCGGCCGAAGGCGTCGGCGGCGCGGGCGACCTGGTCCGGATCGCCGGCGTCGTAGACGATCGTCGGGTGCATGTTGCCGTCGCCGGCGTGCCCGACGACGCCGATGGTCAGCTGCACGTCGGCGGCGATCTCGGCGCAGGCGTGGATCAGGTTGGCCATCTCGGTCCGAGGCACCGAGACGTCGTCGGTGAGCCAGGTGCCCAGCACCTCCAGCGAGGTGAGCACGGCCCGGCGGGCCTGCAGCAGCAGCCGGCCCTCGGCCAGGTCGTCGGTGACGTAGGTGAAGACGGCGCCGGCACCTTCGCAGGCCTGCTCCAGCCGGTCCATCTCCGACCGGGCGGTGCCGGGGCCGGCGTCGGACTGGCCGATCAGGATCGCCGCCGGCGTCGGGCCCTCGCCCAGGATGCTCGATCCGGTGTAGGCCTCGACGGCCTCGATACAGGTGGCGTCCATGATCTCCATCAGCGAGGGCACCAGGCCGGCGCGGATGGCGGCCGACACCGCGGCCCCGGCGCTCTCGGTGTCGGCGAAGGCGGCGACCATCGTGCACGGCGCCGCCGGCTTGGGCCGCAGGGCCAGCGTGGCCTCGGTGATGATGCCCAGGGTGCCCTCGGAGCCCACGATCAGCTTGGTCAGGTCGTACCCGGCGACGCCCTTGACCGTCCGCCGGCCGGTGCGCAGCACCTCGCCGGAGGCAAGGACCACCTCCAGCCCGAGCACCGCGTCGGTGGTGACCCCGTACTTCACGCAGCACAGACCGCCGGCGTTGGTGTTCAGGTTCCCGCCGATCGTGCACCAGTCGTAGGACGAGGGGTCCGGCGCGTAGAACAGCCCGCGGGATTCGACCTCGGTGCGAAAGTCCAGGTTGACCACGCCCGGTTGGACAACCGCGAGCCGGTTGCCCTCGTCGATCTCCAGGATCCGGTTCATCCTGGTCATCACGACGCTGACCGCGCCGTCGACCGCGTTCGCCGCACCGGTCAGCCCGGACCCGGCGCCGCGCGGCACGATCGGCACGCCGGCCGCCGCACACGCGCGCACGATCGCGCTGACCTGCGCGGTGTCGGACGGGAACACGACGGCCAGCGGAATGCCGGACGGGGCCAGCGGCATCATGTCGCGGCTGTAGGCCGCCGTGATGTCCGGATCGGTCTTGAGCTGGTCGGGGCCGACGATCGCGTGCAGGGTCTGGATCAGCGCCGCGTGGTCGCCGGAGTGTCCGACCGCCGCCGGCGCCGCGGACGTCGCAGGTGCGTTCATCCCCCGACGGTAATCCTTGGTCGGCCGGCCGTCACCGGCTGTCGCCGGCCGGGAGCAACCACCGGGGTGCGCCGGGCGTCTGTCCGAGGATCGACCGGATCGGTGCATCCGGTGCACCGGCCGCCGCCGGCCGGGCCTGACGCGTTCGCGCGCTCAGATTTCACACAGGAATTCGATCCGACGGCCCGTACCCTGGAGAATTGTGACGACCACCTACCTCGCGCTCCTGCCCGGTTGGCTCAGTCCGGAAAACCTGATCACCAATATGGGTGCCTGGGCCGTGCTCGGCATCATGCTGATCATCTTCGCCGAATGCGGCATCCTGCTCGGCTTCTTCCTCCCCGGTGACACGCTGCTGTTCGTCTCCGGCCTGTTCATCGCCAGCGGCGCGATCAACATCAACCTCGGCCTGTTCATCGCCCTGGTCTCGCTGGCCGCCTTCGTCGGCAACATGGTCGGGTACTGGATCGGGTACAAGATCGGCCCGCCGGTGTTCAACCGGCCGAACGCCAAGCTGCTCAAACGCGAGTACATCGAGAAGTCGGCCGCCTTCTTCGAGAAGTACGGCAAGATCACCATCGTGCTGGCCCGGTTCGTGCCGGTCGTGCGGACGGTCGCCACCGTCATGGCCGGTGCGTCCAAGATGAACGCCAAGATCTACACGCTGTACTCCGCGATCGGCGGCGTCCTGTGGATCGCCAGCGTGACCATCGCCGGGTACTTCCTCGGTCAGATCGGCTTCATCCGGGAGAACCTGGACCTGATCGTGATCGCCGCCGTGGTCATCGTGATCTGCGCCAGCGCATTTCCGGCGGTCGCGCACTGGGTGGTTCGGCGGCGGGAGAAGCGGGCCGCGGCCGAGGGCGGCGCCCCGGTGCCGCCGGTAGTCGAGCAGCCCGCCACCGACTGAACCGCTCGGCCGATTCGGGCCGAGCGCAGCGGCCGAGTCAGTCCGTCGTGCACCAGTCGGCCGGCAACGCCACGTCCACACCCAGGAACGTCACCGACTGGCCGCAGGCATCGTCCTTCACCCCGTTGGCGAAGTCGATGACGTGCTGGCGCTGCTGGTAGCCCACGAAGATGAGCACGGCGGCCAGCACCAGCACGATGATCTTGCCGACGATCTTCTTGATGACGATGGCCAGCACGACCGCGACGACGGCGATGCCGATGAGCACCCAGGGCGTGGTGCTCTGAATCGTGCTCAACTCGACCTCCATCTGACGAACCTATATGCGCGGTGGACGCGTCAGGGTCACCAGGCGTTGCTCAGGTCGGCGTGCCGACGGATCCACGCGTGCATGGCGATCCCGGCCGCGACCCCCACGTTGATCGACCGGGTCGAACCGAATTGCGCGATCGACACGGTCGCCGCGGCACCCGCACGGGCTTGCTCGCTGAGCCCGGCCGATTCGCCGCCGAACAGCAACAGGCAGTCCCGAGGTAGCTCCGCGGTCTCCACCGGCACCGAGCCGGGCAGGTTGTCCACCGCGACCACGGTCAGCCCGGCGGTGCCGGCGAAGGCCAGCAGCGAGGCCACGTCGGGATGATGATTCAGGTGCTGGTAGCGGTCGGTGACCATGGCCCCGCGCCGATTCCACCGGCGCCGGCCCACGATGTGCACGGCGCGCGCCGCGAACGCGTTGGCCGTGCGGACCACGGTGCCGATGTTGGCGTCGTGGGCGAAGTTCTCGATGGCCACGTGCAGCGGATGCCGCCGCCGGTCCAGGTCGGCGACGATGGCCTCCCGGCGCCAGTACCGGTAGTGGTCGACCACGTTGCGGGTGTCGCCCTGGGCCAGCAGTTCGGGGTCGAACCGGGGATCGGCCGGCCAGGGCTCCGGATGCGGGCCCACCCCGACCTGGGCAGTGGCCCATTCGGTCGGGCCCGGTTCGTCGCCGGGCGTCGCCCCGGTCACCTCGGCCGTCACATCGGTGGCAGGCCGAGATCGTCCAACCCGAGCAGGTACCGGTACGGCAGGCCGGCCCGGGCGAACACCTCGTCGGCGCCGGTCTGCCGGTCGACGATGGTGGCCACGCCGACGACCTCGGCGCCCACCTCGCGCAGCGCTTCGACGGCGGTCATCGGCGAGTTGCCGGTGGTGGTGGTGTCCTCGACGACCAGGACGCGGCGGCCACGGACGTCCGGTCCTTCGACCTGCCGTTGCATGCCGTGGGCCTTGGCCGCCTTGCGCACGACGAACGCGTCGATGGGTCGCCCGGGGGCGTGCAGGACGGCGGTGGCCACCGGGTCGGCGCCCAAGGTGAGGCCGCCGACGGCGTCGAACGACCAGTCCGCGGTCAGTTCGCGCAACAGCCCCCCGATCAACGGGGACGCCTCGTGATGCAGGGTGGCCCGGCGCAGATCCACGTAGTACTCGGCCTCGCGTCCGGAGGACAGCGTCACCTTGCCGTGCACCACGGCCAGCCGGGAGACCAGTTCGGCCAGCCGGGCCTTGCGGGCGGGATCGGGCACGGGAGCGGAATCGGCAGGTGCGTCGGTCACCGGATCAGCCTGTCACAGCCGATCCCGGTGACGTCCGCACCCTGGGGACGGCTCAGGTGAAGATGCTCACCCCGCCGGGGCCGACCAGCAGGCCGACCACGATCAGCACGATGCCCCACAGGATCTGCTTGCGGAACAGGGCGAAGATCCCGCTGACCACCAGGATCACCGCCAGAATCCAGAGCACCAAGGCCATGACGTCGACTCCCAATCCCGGGGTTCGGGCGAACCCCTGTCGCCAGGCGCGGTACCCGGTGCCACCGGAAGGCAAACCGCGGTTCACCAGAAAACCTCGCAAAGCTAACTGTTTAGGCGATACCGCTGGCGGGTATCAGCGCAGTGCGCTTCCGATCAACGGGGCGCCGTCGACCGGACGGGATCGGGCAACTGGAGGTTGGGCAACCATGAGCATGGGTGACAAGATCAAGCACGGGGCCGAAGAAGCCGTCGGCAAGGTCAAGGAAGCCACCGGCAAGCTGACCGGCAACGAGTCGCTGGAAGCCAAGGGCCAGGCCGAGCAGGCCGAGGCGAACGTCAAGCAGGCCGGCGACCACACCAAGGACGCGGCCAAGGACGTCTTCGGTTCCTGATCGCTGCGCACGCTGACGGGCGGCGTCCTCCCTGACCATCCGGGAGGAGCGCCGCCCGTAGCGTCTGCGGAAGAATTCGGTGCCCCGGGACTCAGGTGCGACCGCGTGAGTTGACCCGCGACGCCGCCACCCGCACCAGCGACCGAGGCAACACCTTGGTCAGCCCGTAGACCGTCTTGTACAGCGGCCCGGGGATGCTCAGCACCCGGTTGTGCCGCAGGTCCGCCAACGAGGTCCGCACCAGCGTGTCGATGTCGACGTAGGCCCAGCCCGGCGTCCGCGACATGTCGATCCGGGCCCGCTCGTGGAACTCGGTCCGCACGAACCCCGGGCACAGCGCCTGCACCCGCACCCCGGTGCCCTTAACGGCCATGGCCATCGCCTCGCTCAACGACACCACGAACGCCTTCGACGCCCCGTACGTCGATCCGCGGCCCGGCACCAGCCCGGCCGTCGAAGCGACATTGATGATGCCGCCGTGACCGCGCGCGATCATCCCGGGCAGGGCCGCGTGCATCAGCAGCATCACCGCGACCGAGTTCAGTTCCACCTGACGCTGCAGGTCGGCCGGCTCGGCCTGCAGGAATTCCACCCCCAGCGTGCTGCCCGCGTTGTTGATCAGCAGGTCCACCGGGTCGATCGCGGCGGTCAGCCGGGCGGTGACCAGCGCCCGCTGATCGGGGTCGGTCAGGTCGGCGATGATCGTGTCCACCGCGGGCGCGCCCGCCCGTTCCAGCTCGGCCTTGCGCTGGGCGAGCCGGGTGCCGTCGCGGGCGACCAGCACGAGCGCGTAGCCCTGCGCGGCCAGGTGGCGGGCGAAGGCGGAGCCGATTCCCGACGTGGCGCCGGTGACCAGAGCAAGGGGCATACCCCGACCCTACGGCCGCGCCCGGGGCCAGATCGGAAGAGCACACGTCTGAACTCCAGTCACGCTAC
>ENA-UOWO01003220-UOWO01003220.1-activated-sludge-metagenome-genome-assembly--contig:-NODE-3220-length-19157-cov-15.580515_pt1 | contig 19157 bp, 15 predicted proteins | sample MGYA00238148_ERZ761564 | MGnify/ENA primary metagenome ERZ761564 (study PRJEB28885, sample SAMN05720194) | activated sludge metagenome | isolation source: Anaerobic digester | place: USA... | reverse complement strand
GCCAACAGATCAACGTTTGCCAACCGGGCTCAGGCAGGATCAAAAACCTTGCCGGGATTGAGGATGCCGAACGGATCGAGCACACGCTTGATGCCACGCATCATCGCGATCTCGGCATCGCTGCGGGTTCCGGCGAGATACTTCTTCTTGACCAGACCGATGCCATGCTCGGCCGAGATGCTGCCCTGGTAACGGGTCAAGGTCGCGCTGAGCAAGGCCGTCACGCGTTCGCATTCGACGATGAATTCCGTGTCGCTGGTCGCAGCTGGCTTGATGACGTTGACGTGCAGGTTGCCGTCGCCGATATGGCCGAACCAGACGATGTCGAACTGCGGGTATTCGCGCTCGAAGATTTCGCGCATCGCCTGCATGAATGCCGGGATTGCGCTGATACGGACCGAAATGTCGTTCTTGTAGGGTTTGAGCGGCGCAAGACTCTCAGTAATGCTGTCGCGCAGGCGCCACAAGGATGCCGCCTGCGCCGAACTCTGGCTGATCACGCCGTCGTTGACCCAACCGTTGTTCAGACAATGCTCGAACACCTCGAGCGCGAGCGCGTGCCGCGCTTCGTCGGGCGCATCGAACTCGGTGATGACGTAGAACGGGGATACCTGGTCGAACGGATCCTGCGCGCCATGCCGGACGACATGTTCAAGTGCACGATCGGTGAAGAACTCGAACGCGCTGATGCTCAAGCTGCGTCGGCAGGCCGCGAAGACCTGCATCAGGTCCTGCATGGCCGGCACCGCGAGGACCATCACGTTGGATGGCGGCGGCGGTTCGGCCAGGCGCACGCTGGCCTCGACAACCAGGCCGAGCGTGCCCTCGGCACCGATCATCAGGTGACGCAGGTCGTAGCCGCTCGAATTCTTGATCAGACCACGATTGAGATCGAGCAGTGCGCCCGTGCCGGTAACGACCTTGAGCCCTGCGATCCATTCGCGTGTATTGCCGTAGCGGATCACGCGAATGCCTCCTGCGTTGGTCGCGATATTGCCGCCGATCGTGCACGAGCCGCGCGCACCGAAATCCACCGGATAGGTCAAATCGTGCTCGATCGCTGCACGTTGCAGCGCTTCGAGCACGAGACCGGGCTGCACGGTCAGGATGCGATCGACAGGCTCGAAGCCGAGGACGCGATTCATGCGCTCGAAACTGATGACGAGTTCGCCGTTGGCGGCCACCGCACCACCCGACAAGCCCGTGCGTCCACCGGATGGCACGATGCCGACCCGTTCTTCGACAGCCCAGCGCACGATTTCCTGAACTTCCTCGGACTGCGCCGGCAAGGCGATCGCGATCGGATTCGGCGTCCAGCGCCGCGTCCAGTCGCGTCCGTAGAATTCGAGATCGGCGGGCTCGGTCTTGAGCAGCAGCCCAGGCAACCGCTGGCCCAGGCGCGCCATTCGGGGATCGGTCATGGGCTGGATTTCCGGTTCGACAACAAGGACATGAGAGGCCTGCAGCGGGATTGCAGCGATCCGGGAAGCCTGCCAGCGATCGAACGGGACGTCCACTGTTGCGCTGCCGCAAAATGCCCGGGATCTGGCATAGTTCCGTCGCGCGGCGACCCTGGCGTATCCGCCACAACCCTCCCGACCGTTGTCCGGACGAACATGAAGAAGACCTCGTACCCCAGGCAGGAAATCCGCGTGCTGTTGCTCGAAGGCGTCAGCGCCAGCGCCGTCGATACGCTCAGGACTGCCGGCTATTCGCAGATCGAGCTGCATGACAAGGCGCTGCCCGAGGACGCGCTCAAGCGGCGCATCGCCGAAGCGCACCTGGTCGGGATCCGCTCACGCACCCAATTGACCGCTGAGGTGCTCGCCGAGGCCAAGCGCCTGATCGCGGTCGGCTGCTTCTGCATCGGCACCAACCAGGTCGACCTCGATGCCGCGCAAGCGCTTGGCATACCGGTTTTCAACGCTCCCTATTCGAATACGCGCAGCGTTGCCGAGCTCGTACTGGCCGAAGCCATCCTGCTGATGCGACGCATCCCGCAAAAGAATGCCGAATGCCATCGTGGCGGCTGGTCAAAATCGGCGGCAGGCAGTTTCGAGGTGCGCGACAAGGTGCTCGGCATCATCGGCTACGGGCATATCGGCACCCAGGTCGGCCTGCTCGCCGAGGGCCTTGGCATGCGCGTGATCTTCCACGACATCGAACCGAAGCTGACGCTGGGCAACGCCCGTGCAGCATCGGGCCTCGACGACCTGCTGCAACGCTCCGACGTCGTCACCCTGCACGTTCCGCAGACTGCGCAGACAGACTTGATGATCGGTGCCGCCCAGCTTGGCCGAATGCGCCCAGGCAGCTCCCTGATCAATGCGTCGCGCGGCACCGTCGTCGACATCGATGCGCTCGCGCAGAGCCTGCGCTCGGGCCATCTGTCGGGAGCCGCTGTCGATGTCTTCCCGACCGAGCCGACCGCCAACGGCGAAGCTTTCGTCTCGCCACTGGTCGGCATGGACAACGTGATCCTGACTCCGCACATCGGCGGCAGCACGCTCGAGGCGCAGGACAACATCGGCATCGAGGTGGCAGCCAAGCTGGTGCGCTACAGCGACAACGGATCAACCTTGTCTGCGGTCAACTTCCCCGAGGCAACCCTGCCCGAGCATCCGCACAGCCGCCGCCTGCTGCATATCCACCGCAATATGCCCGGCATGCTTTCGCGCATCAACGAAATTTTCTCGCGCGAGAACGTCAACGTCGACGGCCAGTACCTGCAGACCAATGCGAACATAGGCTACGTGGTCGCCGACGTGTCAACCAGCGAAGCGCAGGCTGTCGCACTCAAGGACGCACTGGCCGCCATTCCGGGAACCTTGCGGACGCGCGTGCTGTACTGATCCCGGGTTGGATCGACTGTCGATCCGGTCGGTCGCCTGCCTGCTACCGCTGATTACCTGGCCCGCGAGCTCGCCACCGGCAAGCGCCAGCCGAAGCGGATCGCCATGAATCGCAGGCCGAAGCAGAGGCCCACTGCAAGGACCAGCATCGGTACGTCGGGAAGCGAAAGGGATTTCCCGATGACGATCACCGCAGCCCCTGCCAGTGCTGCGACGGCATAGAGTTCCGAGCGCAGGATGACCGGAATCTGCGCGACCAGCATGTCACGCACGATGCCACCGCCGATCCCGCTCAACATGCCGAGCAGGATCGCCGGGACCGGGCCAAGCCCGAATGCCAGTGCCTTGCTCGCGCCGGTTGCGGCAAACAGGGCAAGGCCGAGCGCGTCGAATATCTGCACCGGATTGCGCAGCTTCTCGACATCCTCATGCCTCAGGAAGGTCACGATTCCGGCGAGACAACTGGTCGCGAGATAATGCCAACCGACCAGCGCCGCCGGCGGCGTGTCGCCGATCAGCACATCGCGGACGATGCCTCCCGAAACCGCCGCAGCGAACGAAAGCACGAGCACGCCAAAGACATCGAGGCGATGGCGCACGCCAACCGCGGCACCGCTGATCGCAAAGACAAAGGTACCGAGCAGATCGAGCGCAACAAGGACCAGGTTCAAGGGCGTTGTCATCTCTGCGAGCGGACGCGAATACTACAGGTTCGGCTCATGAACACGGCGACTCCCGCTTCGACCCTGCATGCGCGTTCGCGAGCAGGATTGGGCATGACGCGAGGCAGGGCGCAGCAGCGGCCCACAACCTTGTCCAGTCGTGGGCCCTGCGCCTCCCAGCCCGTTTACCAGGTGTAACGCACGTTGTAGGTCAGCTTCGCTTCGCCATCGGCCGGGATGTTCAACGGGAAATCGATGGTCTGGGCGTCGCGCTTGTCGAACTCGTGGCTCCTGGCGGTGATCTTCCAGGTGCTCCAGCGGTACAGGTACTCGCGAACGACCACGCTTGCGGCGGATTTCTTGCGGTTGCGCACGCTGATCTCGAAACTCTCGTCGATGATCTTGCCGGCGCTGTCCATCGTGAAGCCGGTCTGGCGGCGTTCGCCAACCACATCAAACGAACTGCCAAGCTTGATGCGCACCGACTCGTTGCGCGGGGTGTGCTTGATCACGTCCTCGCCGATGAATTCGAGGCTGCCATCGACCGATGCCTGGTTGACGCGCATGCGCCCGGCGGGCATCGGCACGCCGAGACTGTTCGCCTCCTTGTTGTCGAACTCGACATACGCTGCAACCGTTCCCTGCGAGGTCGCGCCATAGCCCTGATCGGAGACCGGCTGCGCCCAGTAGCCGGACGGCGTCGGTGCCGCGGTGAAGATCAGTTGCTTCCGGCAGGCGATGCCCGCTGCAGACGGAAACAGTTCGAGTTGCTTGGTCGAGTTGTCCGGCAGGTCGCTGCGGCGACCGAGCGTGTAGAGGTGGTATTCGAACAACGAGGACTCCGCGAAACCCTGGTCTGCTTCGTCGGCAACCACACCGCCCCTCGCCTTCATCATCAGCACGGGACTCGGTTGCGGCGATGGCGCCCGATTGACTTCGCCGGCGACCAGCTTGAGCTGGGCGGCGGGATAGCTGCCGCCACTCTGGTTGACGATCGTGACCCAGGACGAGAGATCCATCGCACAGCCATTGCCCGACTCGCGCAACGTGATGTTGTAGTCGGCCCACCAGGTCATGCCCTGGGTCTGGTACGAAACACGGGTATCGTGCGATCCGCCTTTGCGGGCGTTGACCAGCCAGACCAGGGTGGGCTTGGTGATCAGGCCGCCAGGCAGGCTCGGGAACGAGACGTTGCCGACATTCGTCAGACTCAGGACTTCGCCATTGTCGCGTTGCAGGATGAGGCTACCGCCCTCGGCGGAGAGCAAACTGCCGTCGATGCGCTCGACGGCGTTGCCGCGAACCTGTTCGACTGAGATCCTTTCGCCAATGTAGCGTTCGAGCAGCTTTTCACCGCTGACCAGGTCGTACTGGTAGTTCTGTTCGATGACGCGGGTCCCGGCGGGATCGGTCAGCGACTCGAATGCAACCGTGGTCGGATCGATGCGCTTGGCCACGTCGGTGAAGCGGAGTACTCCGTTGCCCGATACAAGCGGCATCTTGCGCCCGTCGCGCACCAGCGCGTATCCCGGCAACGAGGGTCCATAGCCGGCGAGCCGCTCGGTGCTTATCTGTCCCGGCTGGGCGGAGCTGTAGATCGTCAATGAGTAGTCGGGCGTTTCCGCGTTGGCGGAACCCGTGCCATATAGCGCGGCGATCGCGAATATCAGGGGATTGCGCATGGAACAGTCCTCGTCGATGAATGCTGTGCGTGTAACGCAGGATACTGCGTCGAGGGGTTTCCTCGACTGAACGCGCGGCATCCGGGCTGACCTCTGCCCACTACGGCACGTCGCTCCGCAAACCCGCCCATCAGCGGTTTGGTGGCGCCACGCGAGTCCCCGGATTCGGTTCCATCAACCTCCGCTCGCATCGCGCCAAGCGCGACCCGGCGATCGCCTCGATCAGGAGGCACGATCCCGATACCATGGCGCGCGTATCGCCGCCGATTCCGCCGCATGTCCCACGACACCATCATCGCCAACCAGTCCCTGCATCGATTCGATGGCCACGACCGGATCTGGCTGTTCGGCTACGGCTCGCTGATCTGGAAAGCCGACTTCAGCTACATCGAACGGCGAGCGGCGCGGATCCATGGCTGGTCGCGGCGATTCTGGCAGGGATCGCACGATCATCGCGGCACGCCCGAATCCCCTGGTCGCGTCGTGACCCTGGTCGCCGAGGCCGGAGCGAGTTGTGCAGGAATGGCCTACCTGATCACGCCCGAAGTGTTCGATCATCTCGACCACCGCGAGAAGAACGGTTATCTGCGCGAGACAGTCACGATCGAGTTCAAGGCGGGCGGGCACGAACTTGGACTGGTCTACATCGCCAACCCCGCCAACGCGGCCTTCCTCGGCGACGCGAGTGACGCCGACATCGCGAGACACATCGCGAATGCAAAAGGTCCGAGCGGCCTCAATCGGGACTATTTCCGTCACCTGGCTGACGCGCTGCGCGAACTCGGCGAGCACGATCCGCATATTGAACACATCGGGCAGGAACTGCAGAAAATCACTCGCGTCGATTGATCCGGCCCGCAAATACCGTTCGCCCTGGGCCCTTCGACTCAGAAGATCGACAAACCGGTCAGCGCCGCAAAACGTTCCAGCGCCGCAGCCCCGGCCAGCGAATTTCCCTTGTCATCGAGCGCCGGCGACCAAACCGCGACAGTCAGCACATTCGGCACGATCGCGACAATGCCGCCACCGACCCCGCTTTTCGCCGGAAAGCCGACCCGGAAAGCAAACTCGCCCGCCGCGTCGTAGGTTCCGCAGGTCAGCATGAGGGCATTGATGCGCTTGGCAAGTCCGGCACTGATCACCGATTTCCCCGAGCGCTGGCAGCGGCCCCGATTGGCGAGATAGACGAAGGCGCGGGCCAGGTCCGCGCAACTCATCTGCAGCGCGCATTGGTGGAAATAGAAATCGAGAACCTGCTCGACCGGATTGTCGAGATTGCCGAAGCTGCGGACGAAGTTGGCGAGGGCGGCATTGCGGAATCCGGTATTGCGTTCCGAACCCGCGACCTCGGCGTCCATGATGACGCCCGGGTTGTCGGCGCGTTCGCGGACGAAGGCCAGCAGGTGCTCGCGCGCGTTGCGGTTGCTCGAGAGGACCACGTCGGCGACGACGTGCGCGCCGGCATTGATCAGCGGGTTCCTCGGAATGCCCTTCTCGCTCTCGAGTTGCACCAGTGAATTGAACGCGCTTCCTGACGGCTCTCTTCCGACCCGTTTCCACAGGTCCGGGCCGAGCGCTTCGAGAGCGAGCGTCAAGCTGAAGACCTTGGAAATGCTCTGGATCGAAAACGGCTCGGCGGCGTCACCGACCTCGAACAACCGACCGTCGAGCGTTGCGACGGCCATGCCGAAGCGATTGGCTGGAACATCCGCAAGCCGCGGGATATAGGCGGCGACCTTGCCCTGGCCGACAAGCGGAGCAACCTCCGCATGGATCTGCCTGAGGATCGCTGCGTGGTCGATGTGCACGTGTTGACGGCCGGGGTGATCGACGAGGCTCATGGGCACATCCTCGCACGCCGGCGGGACGGGCAGCACGCGTATTGACGCAGTCTGCTCAATCGACGGATGACGGCGCGGGATCGAGGCTACACGCGCGCACCGAGCGCGAAACGATGCGATTGCGGCCGCGACGCTTGGCCGTGTAGAGCGCGCGATCGGCCGTGTCGATCAGCACGATCTCCGAGGTCCCGGGCTGGGGGCGGGTCGCGCTGACCCCGATGCTCACGGTCACGACGCGGGCAATCGGCGAGGTCGGATGGAGCATGCCCATGCCTTCGACGCATGTCCGCAGGCGGTGGGCCACGCGTTTCGCGGTCGGCATGTCGCAGTCCACCATGAGCAACGCGAACTCCTCGCCACCATAGCGGGCAACCAGATCCTTCCCGTCCGGGAGCATCGCCGAACACGCGGCGGCGAGGTCGCGCAGGCATTCGTCTCCATGGAGGTGTCCTCGCGCATCGTTGAGCAGCTTGAAGCAGTCGACGTCGACGAACAGCAAGGCGAGGCTGCGACCATCCACGGCGTGCGCTGTCCACTCCTCGAGCAGGCGGTCGTCGAAACAGCGGCGATTGGCGATGCCGGTCAATCCGTCGTTCATCGACAACTGCCGGAGTTTGCGGTTGGCGTGTTCGAGCTCGCCGACGACGCGCGCCAGATGGATGGCACCGGCGATCTGCGTGGCGATCGCGTCGAAGGCCGCGCACACCTCGACCGAAAAAAATCCGGCATCGACGCTCTCGAGATTGAGCACGCCATGCAATCGACCGCGATGGGTGATCGGCACGAGGTATTCGGAACTGACACCGCTGTTGCCCGGCACGTAGTCGGGATCGCATTCGACGTCGACGATGAGCTGGGCCTTGCCGGTCCGCACGCAGCGACCGGATGCTCCCAGTTCGACCGGCCACGGCAGATCCGAGGGGAGTTCGAGGCCGATCTCGCCCGACCACACTTCCTGGACGAAGTGGGTCTGGTTGTCATTCAGCAGGATCACGCTCGCGATGGTCACGGGCAATCGCTGGATCACGCAGTCAACGATGCGTTTGAGGACGCTTTCGAGCGTGTCGCCCTGCAATGCCTCGGTCGACACCTCGGCGAGGATCTCGGCAAGCATGATCCGGCGTTTCGCCGCAGACTGCCCGCCCCAACCCGCAGCGGAGGCGTGCGCAAGACCGAACCTGGCAACCGTCTGCGACATCGCTTCCCCGCCCGAACCTGCTGCGCATATTACGCCCGGCCCATCCGCATCGGAATCTGCAAGCCGACCCTCCCGAATCAATCGCCGGCAGGGGCGTCCGCATTGAGGAAGTACGGAACCACCTCGCCCTTGATCTTGATCGTGATCGGGCGGCCACGCCGATCGAGCGACTTGCCAGCAGCGACCCGGATCCAACCCTCGCTGACGCAATATTCCTCGACCGTGGTGCGTTCCTGTCCATTGAAGCGGATACCGATACCGCGGGCGAGAAGGTCCGCATCATGGAACGGACTCTTGGGATCGACCGACAGGCGATCGGGAAGGGTTTCAGTCATGGACGGACTCCGGTTTCGGGACGCTGGCAGGAAGGGCGCCATGCTACGGGAATCAGCCGGCATTGGCTGCGGAGAGGGCTTGCGCATTGCTGCCCCGGATGCGCGCCGCCAGCACCTGCCGGCCTCGGCGAGCGCCCGATGGCTGGGTCGGAGGGCTCCGGGACTGCTTCGGATCGCAAGCCTGCGTGACAGTCCCGGCAGCGGGCGGACAAGGATGTCGACCCGTCGTGACGGCAAAACTGTCGAGACCTCCACATTTCCGCTTGCAAGCCCAGCCTCGGCTATGCATTATCCGCCGCGGGAATGGTTTGATATCCACCTTTGGACGGATGTCGGCCAAGGCGTCGCAATGAGGGGACCCAGGCGGGACACGCCTGCGGACATTGCGAGCGCGATGCAACAACGGAACCGGGAAACCGTCTTGCGGAATCTGCTCTTCGGCGGCGTCATGGCAGTCCTGTGCGGGTGCGCGCCTGCGCCTGCCAAACCCGATGCAATGACGGGTTCGCCCGCTACTGTCGGCCCGGGCGCCGATCAGGACGGAGAACTGGTTCGGATCGACCTCGAGAGCCTCCTTGAAAAGAACCAGCGGGTTGTCGTCGACAATCCCTACGGCGATGTCCGGCTGCGTTTCGGTGGTTACGAAAACCGCATCGAGATCCACGCCGTCGCGCAGCAGCCCACCGGTGCCGCACCGATCGCGCTCACGCCCGGCGCTGTTGACGGCAGTTACCGCATCGCTCCTCGGCTGCCGGCGGACTCGCTCGCGGCAAACGGGCAACGAATGGACCTGGTCGTGTTCCTTCCGCAAGGACACGCGGTCGATGTGCGCACCGAACAGGGCCTGATCGAGAGCCGTGGCATTCGTGGCGACGTGACGCTGAACAGCACCAGCGGCGATATTGCACTTCGCGGCACGCAGGGCGCCATCCAGGCCAGGACCGGCGCCGGGTCGATCGAGGCGTCCTTGCTCAAGGCGCCACGAAATTCACGTCAGACCTTCGCGACCAGCACCGGCACCATTCTCCTCGCAGTGAACGACAAGCTCGACGCCCATCTCGAGCTTTCGACCTCGGCCGCATTCGCCACCGAATACTCGTTGAAGGTCGAACAACTGACCGGCAAGGAACCCAACAAGCGTGCGCTGGCGGTGGTCGGCGACGACGAAGCCGGCATCGTCGTGACCAGCCTGCGCGGTGAAATCCGGCTCCTGCGCTGGCGCGATTTCTCGTTGCCCGACGGCCGGCACGTCGACGACGACGATGCAATCGACAACGACAGTGATTGAACGATCCAGCCTGAACCTGCCGGCTGGTCGATGACCCGATCGAACGCAGGAATGTCTCCGCTGCACACAAGAGGATTTCGGTATGAATTTTCGCAATTGTAAAATTCACGGATTGATTCTGTTCGCACTGCTGGCGATCCCTCCACTGGCCTCCGGGTCCGACGCACCGATGGGTTCGACTGGCGTGCAGGTCGGCGAACCGGTCAGCGCGGTCGGCATCGATGTCGACCTGCGCGACGTGCCGACTGCGGCGCAATGGCGCCCAGGCATGCCGATCAAGGAAGCGCACAAGCGCCAGTTCTTCCCGCCCGATCGCCTCGACACGTCGGCACCGAAATGGATCCTGACCGAGCCTGATCGATTGCCTGAACTGCAGAAGATGTGGGACGAGAATGCCCCGGCGCACCTGCGCCAGGGACGCTCGGAGACCCGCGTCAGCATCAACAACAGCTCGACCGGCGTGTCCCCGGGCGACCCGGTTGTCGATGTCAGCGCCAACTACATCATCTACGGCGTGAATGGCAGCAGCGGAACGACATTCACCGTGTACGACAAGGCGGGCACCAAGCTTTCCGGGCCGACCACGTTCGCCTCGCTGGCGCCGACCGGTGATGGCTGCAGGACCTCGGTCAGCGACCCGATCGTGCTGTTCGATCGTCTGGCCAACCGCTGGTTCCTGCTCGAAATGGGCGGCACGTCCTCAGCCGCCAAGATGTGCATCTATATCTCCAAGACCGAGAACCCGGTCTCGGGCGGCTGGTGGTTCTACGGGTTCTCGACACCCGTGCTGAACGACTACCCGCATTGCGGCGTATGGACTGATGCCTACGTCTGCACCGACAACGAAGGCGGCAGCAGCGTCACGGCCTATGCCTACGATCGCGCGAACATGCTCAATGGCGCGACCGCGCGCGCGCAGCAGCGATTCGTCAGCGTTCCCGCGCTGGGTGGCTACGGCTTCCAGGCGCTGACACCGGCCACCTTCATGGGCGACTCCGCCCATGCACCGCCGGCTTCGACCCGCCAGATCCTGGTACGGCACAACGATGACGAGGCGCATGCCGGAACCTCGGCCGATGGAACACGCGACTTCATCGACATGTATTCGATGACGATCAACTGGACCACCCCGGCCAGCAGCAGCGTGACCGCCCTGCCGCGCATCGCGATCACCGAGTTCAACAGCTGGTTCCGCGACTACTCGACATTTGCAACCGTGCCGCAGCCTGGTTCGACCTCGCGCCTCGACCCGATACGCGAAGTGATCCTGAATTCGCTGGTCTACCGGAATGTCGGCAGCTATGAATCGATCGTTGGCCAGTTTGCAACCAACGTCAACGCCGCACGTACCGGCACCACGGTCAATGCAGGCATCCGCTGGTTCGAACTGCGTCGGACCGGTGGCGGCAACTGGACCCTGCAGCAGGAAGGCACCTACGCACCTGGCGACGCCAACACGCATCATCTGCTCGGCACGATCGCGACCGACAACAAGGGCAATATCGGGCTTGGCTACAACACGACCCGGACCACGGCGCCGACAGCCTTCGCGAGCCTTGGCTATACCGGTCGCATGGCCGCTGATCCAGCCGGCGTGATGACGCTTGGCGCGAACACGATCGTCGCCGGCACCGCCGCGGAAACCTCGGGGCGCTGGGGCGACTATTACCAGATGGCCGTCGATCCGGTCGACGACTGCACGTTCTGGATGGTCGGCATGTATCGCCCGTCCGGCAGCTGGAACACGCGCATCCAGGATTTCAAGTTCAGCGATTGCGGAGCGGCACCGACCACCTACTCGATATCCGGCACGGTCAGCACGGGTACCGGCGTCGGCATCTCGGGCGTCACCGTCAGCACGGGTTCGGTCAGCACGACGACCAATTCGAGCGGCGCCTATACGCTCGGCAGTGTGGCCAATGGCAGCTACACGCTGACGCCGTCACTGGGTGGCTACTCCTTCGCGCCGACCAGCCGCAGCGTCACCGTCAGCGGAGCGAATGTGACCGGCCAGAACTTCACCGGCACGGCCACGACGAACATTCCGCCCGTCGCAAACTTCAGCTTCACGAGCAGCGCCCTCGTCGCAACCTTCACCGACAGCTCGACCGACAGCGATGGCACGATCACGTCGCGCTCGTGGAACTTCGGCGATGGCAGCACCTCGACTGCGACCAATCCGAGCCACACGTATGCCGCGGCCGGCACCTACAGCGTTGCACTCGCGGTCACGGACAACACCGGCGCGACGAATTCGGTAACCAAATCGGTGGCCGTCACCGACACTGGTAGCACGGTCCTGCAGAATGGCGTCACGGTCAGCGGCCTGGGTGCGACGACCGGCAATTCGGTCAACTACACGATGGTCGTGCCGGCCGGTGCGACAGGGCTCAACTTCGTGATTGCCGGAGGCACCGGCGATGCCGACATGTACGTGAAATTCGGCAGCGCACCGACCGATTCAAGTTATGACTGCCGCCCATACGCCGGTGGCAACTCGGAGTCCTGTCCGATCGCCAGCGCGCAGGCCGGCACCTACTTCATCCGGGTCAAGGCCTATACCACCTACACCGGGGTCTCGCTTACCGGCAGCTACTCGATCACGGCCAACGTCCCGCCGGTCGCCAACTTCAGCTTCACGACCAGCGCGCTGACCGCCAACTTCTCCGATTCCTCGAGCGACAGCGATGGGACCATCGCCTCGCGCTCGTGGACGTTCGGCGACGGAACCAGCTCGACAGCGACGAATCCGAGTCATGCATACGCGGCCGCCGGAACCTACAGCGTCGGCCTTGCCGTCACCGACAACAGCGGTGCAGTCAATTCGATCTCGAAATCGGTGACGGTCACGAGTGGCGGCGGCTGCACGCCGGCGGGAACAGTCCTGTGCAATGGCACGACGATCAGCGGCTTGTCGGCGGCCAAGAACAACTTCACGTCCGTCTACACCCTCGTCGTTCCCTCCGGCGCGAGCAACCTGTCGTTCTCGATCTCCGGCGGAACCGGAGATGCCGACCTCTACGTGCGACTCGGAGCGGCACCCACCACGACGACCTACACCTGCCGCCCGTACACCTCGGGCAACAGCGAGACCTGTTCGTTTGCCGCACCGACTGCCGGAACCTACTACGTCAGCGTGCGTGCTTATGCTGCATTCACCGGAGTCAGCTTGACGACCAGTTTCACGCCGTGAGAAATCACTGCTGATCAGGTGAACCCTGCCACGACGGCGACCGGATCAATCCGGTCGCCGTTTTCCTGATTGCGAATGCACGACGGCCTGAACGGCCGACCGCCATTTCAACGAAGCTGGCTGTCCTTGCTGCCACGACGGTTGTAGCCGGCGCTCGCGCGAATGTCGCGATCCCGCGCATCCTGGCAGGTCACGCACAGGCGCACGCCGGCAACGGCCTTGCGTCGCGCTTCGGGAATCCGTGCGCCACATTCCTCGCACTTCTTCAGTCCGGGGCCCTCGCGCAACTGCGTACGCGCACGCTTGATGCCGTCCTTGATCGTCGCATCGATCTGTTCCTGGACCGCACCATCACCCGCCCAACCGGTCGCCATTCCGAACTCCTCGCACCCGCGCACGCAATCCAGGCAAAAGCATAGCGCCACCCGGGCGCGATTGCCCGTTCAAGGCGGCTCGCGCTCGACCGAGCGGCAGCGCACGTCCTGCGCCGGCATCCGATGCGGTTCGCCAAGCGCTGAAGGCTCCGGCACAATGCCGCGCCCTCGCAGGAGTGGTCGCGCGAACCGGGAGGAACAGCACGTGAAAGACCTGACCAAGGGCCCAATCCCGCAGCATGTGCTGCAGATGGCAGTGCCGATGGCGATCGGCATGCTGATCCAGACCCTTTATTTCCTCATCGATCTCTATTTCGTCGCCCGTCTCGGCGAAGCGGCAATCGCCGGAGTCAGCCTCGGCGGTACGGTCATGTACATCGTGCTCGGCCTCACCCAGATGCTCGGCGTCGGTACCGTCGCGTTGATATCCCACGCGGTGGGACGCAAGGACAAGGACGACGCCAACCTCGTCTTCAACCAGTCACTGGTCCTGTCGGCCCTCTGCTTCGTGCTGACCTTGCTCGGCGGATACGGCCTCGGCGGCGCCTACCTGCGTTCGATCGGCGCCGATGCGGAGACGACGGCAGCCGGCATCACCTACCTGTATTGCTATATCCCGGGCCTTGCCCTGCAGTTCGCACTGATCGCCATGGGATCGGCGCTGCGCGGCACCGGCATCGTAAAACCGACGATGATCGTGCAGGCGCTGACCCTGTTGCTCAATATCATGCTTGCGCCGATCCTGATCGCAGGCTGGGGCACCGGGCATGCGCTCGGAGTCGCCGGAGCAGGACTTGCCAGCTCGATCTCGATTGCGCTCGGCGTGATCATGATGGCGGTCTATTTCGCGCGCATGGAAAAATACGTCGCGTTTCACAGCGGGCAATGGCGGCCGCGGCTGCACACCTGGAAACGCATGCTCGCGATCGGCTTTCCGGCCGGCGCGGAATTCGCCCTGATGTTCATCTTCATGGCCGTGATCTACAGCGCCATTGCCGATTTCGGTGCTCCGGCCCAGGCCGGCTTCGGCATCGGTGGACGCGTCATGCAGGCGATTTTCCTGCCAGCGATGGCGATTGCGTTTTCAACGCCCGCCATTGCCGGCCAGAACTTCGGCGCACGTCTTCCGGGGCGCGTGCGCGAAACCTTTGCCACCGCAGCCGTAATGAGCAGCGTCGTCATGCTGCTGCTGACCCTGCTCTGCCAATGGCAGTCCGAGTGGCTGGTTTCCCGGTTCACGGCGGAACCCGAGGTAATCGCGATCGGAGCGCGCTTCCTGCAGTTGATCTCGCTGAACTTCGTCGCCCAGGGGCTCATCTTCACGTGTTCGGGCATGTTCCAGGCGCTCGGCAACACCTGGCCAGCATTGCTCAGCACGTCGATCCGCCTGCTCACGTTTGCCGCGCCGGTGCTTTGGTTGTCGCGGCAAGCGGACTTCCGCATCGAGCATGTCTGGTACTTGTCGGTCGCGACAGTGGCCCTGCAGGCGATCATCAGCCTGCTGCTGCTTCGCGGACAGATGCGCAAGCGCCTGCCCGGACTTTCCGGACCCGCTCAACCGATAGACGAGAAATCGTAGTCGAGGCGAGGACCGATCTCGGCGAGGGCGGCACCGCGCAGGTGGTCGATGCCGAGCGAGGCGAGTCGCGACAATGCGGCCGTGTCCTCGACCGAATCGACAATCTGCAGGCGTCCCTTGGATGTCCAGGGTTCGATCGCCCTGCGGAAATTGGCGTCGGAGAAGGCCAGCACGACCGAATATTGCAGGCGCAGCACATCAACCGGCAGCTTCGCCCACAACCAGACCTGGTCGAGATTGCGACTGCCATCCGACAGGCCGATGCGGACACCGTGATGGCGCAGCCGCACGATGCGCTTGATGCTGTCCTTGTCCATCAGGGTCGGACTTGCCTCGATCTCGACAATCAGGCGACCCGCCAGGTGGCGGCGCCTGCGCAACTCGGCTTCGAACCAGCGCCACGGCAGATCCCTGAGGGTCTCCAACTCGATCGGAACCAGCAGTTGCGTGTTGCGACCGCGATCCGATTCCTGCTGCAGCGTCTCGAATGCATGAAACAGGCTCATGCGATCGATCATGACCATGGCCTCGGCTTCGCGCGCGATGCGCAGGTATTCCTGCCGATGGACGCCACCGAGCGGCGCGCGATGGTCGCGCAGTTTCGCGTGCACCGAATACAGTTCCGCAGCGCCCGCGTTCATCGGCATCAGCGGCTGGTATTCAATGACGACATTGTTGCCACTGCGCGCTTCCTGCACCCATTCGCGAATGATCAGCACGCGCTCGGGAAGCATCGGTTCGTATTCCCGACCGAGCACACCGGCGCTGCGGTTGCCTCCATGCCGGCTCGCGATTCCCTGCGCAGCATGCGCCGACCCAAACCAGTGCTGAGCGCCATCACCGGTCGCCTCACGCGGTGCAAGGGCAAGACCCACCGACACCGTCAGCGAACACGATTCGCCGTCGACGAGGAACGGTTTACTGGCAATGCTCGAACAGATGCGGGACGTCAGTGCAACGACCTCGTCGCTGCGCTCGCGCTGGACCAGAACACCGAAGCCGAACTCCAGCCAGATCGTAATCGCATCGGATTTCTCGAGCACCGAAGCCAGGCGCTGCGAAAGGGTCTCCTCGAGTTCGAAGATGCCGGTCCGCTTGAGGTTCGCCGCGAGCGAGGCCGCCTGGTCGACCTGGATCGACATCAGCACGGTGCAGCCTTGCTCAGGAGCCGAGATGACCTGTGACAATCGCGCAAGGAAATCCGAGCGACGAAGCATGCCGCCGGGACTCGCGACCGGCCATTGACTGTCCTTGACCTCGGCAGCCTGCGCAGTGATTGCCTTGAGACCTCGAGCAACCGTTCCGCTCAGCGCCGGCTTGCCGACCTCGGCCCAGGGCGAAGCGATCAGGGCGGATGCACCCGGCCCGTGCAGTGCAGCGGGAATCCGCTCGGAACTGCTGCAGTTGGCAACGGCCCAGCCTGCCTGGATCCAAGGCACCTGCCAGCCATCGGGCAATTTGACATTCGGTGGAAACAGCAGGATCGCGTTGCGCTGGCGCACATCAATGCTGCCGCGTGGTGCGTGCTCGCTCGCGTTGGCCTCGTCAGCAATGCGGAGATTGGCTGATTCCATTCTCATGTGATATCAATCGATTCAGGTCGACCACGGCAGCCTTGCAAGGGCCGGGCCATGCATCGCCCGAGGCGGTCCAGCCTGCAGTTCCGCGCAATGGGAACCACGGATCGGCAGAAAGTGACATCCTGAACCTTCCGGATTCGCGGATTTGTGCAAGAAGTGGCCGCAACGGATCGGTGCACTCCTCATCGATTCGTCGGCACGACAGACTCCGGGCAGCACGCGCATGTCGCACATTGTCGATCTGCCCTGCCCTGTTTCGTCGCCGCACATGACCGAAGCGCAGGCACTGCACCCGCTGCCGAAATCACCCCGCTACCGAACAGGATATGCACGATGAACCTGAGCCTCTACGCGCACCCGTTTTCGTCCTACTGCCAGAAGGTCCTGATCGCGCTCTACGAGAACGAAACAGTGTTCGAGTACCGCAACCTCGATGGCGCCGACAACCCGGCGATGCGCGAACTCGAGACGCGCTGGCCACTGAAGCGTTTTCCGATCCTCGTCGAGAACAATCGCACCGTCATCGAAACAAGCATCATCATCGAGTACCTGCAGATCCACCATCCAGGACCGGTCCGGCTGATTCCGCGGGATCCCGATGCGGCACTCGAGGCTCGCACGCTGGACCGATTCTTCGACAACTATGTCTCGGGTCCGCTGCAGACCATCGTCGGCAACCAGCTTCGTCCGCCCGCACTGCGCGACCCGCACGGAACGGACCAGGCGCGACAACTATTCGATCGCGCCTATGCCTGGCTGGAGAACACGATGCAGGATCGCCGCTGGGCGTGCGGAGACAGCTTCACTCTCGCCGATTGCGCGGCCGCACCCTCGCTGTTCTACGCGGATTGGACACATCCGATCAGCGACGCCCACCCCGCCCTGCTCGCCTATCGGCAGCGTCTGCTCGCACGGCCATCGTTTGCACGCGCCGTCGAAGAGGCACGCCCCTATCGCAGCTATTTCCCGCTCGGCGCACCGGATCGCGACTGAAGATCGGCTCGATCCGCGCGCGATGCTCGACGAGCGGACCCACCGCGGTATCGCCGCACCCGTGCACGCCTGTTGCCGTATCGCCTGCACGGGATGACAATCCCCGGGCCCGCCCCACTCCTGCATACGCAGCCTGGAATTGCCCATGATCAAACTGCCTGTCCTGTCGCTCGTTGTCGCGCTCGCCTGCTGTGCGAGCCCCGCTGATGCCGACTCGCCGCAATCGCTCAGCGCAACCGTCAACGGCGCACGTTTCTCCGGCGATGACGACACCATCCTGTTCGTGCCGCTGGATTCCGGCGAGTTCACCCTCAGCGCGTCGACCGCGGGAGCCGCAAGCTATCCGCCGCCGAAGACGCCGATCGACCGGCTCTCGATCGTCTGCCGGGGCTACGTGCCAGGAAAGCCGCTGCAGATCGGCAAGAACGAATTCTCGCCGGACATTTGCTACGCGACCTACACGCTCGGCACGAACGATGAGCACTTCACCCTCGACAAGGACAACGCGGCGAACCGATTCGAAATCACCACGAATCAGGCCAGGCTGATCGAGGGAAGCTTCGAATTGCACATGACCAGCGCGGGCGGCAACGTGATGACGATCAGCGAAGGTCACTTCGTTGCCGAAGATCGCCAGATGTAGCGCGTTCCAGCGCAGCCTGTGAGGTCGGTGCAGCACACCCGTGGCATCGAACCAGGCAACTGGCAACGGGCCGGCGCGAAACAGCGGATCACCGGACCTGCCTTGATCCGGCGCATGATCGACCGGCGTAGGGAATCCACGCCGTGCGATCAGGTAGCGGAGGCTTGCAGGCATTTCGGAGCAAGCCGATCGAATGGCCTCATTCGATTCAGCGCAATTGCACCACCTGCCAGCAGCGCGTGCGCGCAACCGTTCCATTCAGGTATTACCCAGAACAATTGTCTCGATGCAGCCCGGCATACGGCCGTGCCCAGCAGCCTTGAGAACAGATCCAGACTCCGCGTGACCCGCTCTGCATGGGCCAGAATCAAATGAACCTGTCACGACTCGGCGCGGCAAGCTGCCTCGCCAGCCTTGCCTTGGTCGGCGGCTGCGCGACCCGCTCGCCGCTCTCCGAGGCTCCACCGACTCCGGCCGAGGTTCGTGCGCGCATCGTCACGCTGCTGCCTGCAGCGACCCGCGATCGTCCCGGTTGGGCCGCTGATATCCAGGCAGCCTTTGCCGCTCTCGAGATCGAACCGGCAAGCGAAAACCTGTGTGCCGTGCTGGCGGTGACCGAGCAGGAATCGACCTTCGACGCCGATCCGGCGGTTCCAGGCCTTGCGCGCATTGCCCGCGCAGAGATCGACAAGCGTGCTGCCAGTCATCACATCCCGAAGTTCGCCGTGGCTGCCGCCCTGACCCTGAAATCACCGAACGGCAAGCGCTACGACGAACGCATTGCCGGCATTCGCACCGAGAGCCAGTTGAGCCGGATCTATGAAGACCTGATCGGGTCGGTCCCGCTGGGCAGCCGGATATTCGCGAACGCCAACCCCGTGCGTACCGGCGGGCCGATGCAGGTCAGCATCGCGTTCGCCGAACAGCACGCCCGCGC
>ENA-UOWO01003214-UOWO01003214.1-activated-sludge-metagenome-genome-assembly--contig:-NODE-3214-length-19177-cov-5.879040_pt1 | contig 19177 bp, 15 predicted proteins | sample MGYA00238148_ERZ761564 | MGnify/ENA primary metagenome ERZ761564 (study PRJEB28885, sample SAMN05720194) | activated sludge metagenome | isolation source: Anaerobic digester | place: USA... | reverse complement strand
CGCAAGTTGTATTATTTGCATAAGTCCCAGCTCCAATAATGGGGGCATCTCCTACTCTCCCATATTTTTTATTATTCATCCCTCCGGTAGAAGTGCCTGCTGCCAAATTTCCATATTGATCGAGTGCCACGCATCCTACCGTGCCAAATTTTTTGTCCTTGATGAAGGGATCATATAGCGAAGCTTCAGTTCCTAACTCTTGCTTCTTCAGTTTTAAAAGCTGTTGATAGCGAGTAGAGTCAAAAAAATACGAAGGTTCAACCATGATAAGCCCAGCTTCCTTTGCAAATTTTTCCGCGCCCGGACCCACCATCATAACATGATCAGATTTCGTCATAACAGCATGCGCGGCCGTTATTGGATTTTTAATAGTAGTAATACCTGCTACCGCACCGGCCATTAAATTACTTCCATCCATAATCGAAGCATCTAGTTCATTTTTTCCTTGGTTTGTAAAAACCGCCCCTTTGCCGGCATTAAAAAGGGGGGAGTCCTCCATTACTTTAATTGCAGCTACAACAGCATCTACACTTTTGCCTCCATGCTCCAGTACTGCAAAGCCACTATCAAGTGCCTCATTGAGTTTGGCCTGATACGCCTTTTCTTTTTCCTCGGTCATATTTTCCCGCTTTATTGTCCCAGCGCCACCGTGAATTACTAAGGTAATAGGGCCTGGCTTCACATTCTCAATAGAATTGTTTCGCAATTCCTTTTGTGTACAAGATAGCGTCACCAGTACCAATGCGAGGACCAAAAAATTCTTCATCATGTACTTCATTAATTTCAAAATTAGGCAAATATGGTTAGAACGGGGGTTCGGGAATTAATTCAGCAATATTTTTTGTTTTCGTGCGTGAGCGCATAATTTTGCGCATCTTTTACCTAATACAGAAACTACCATGGCTAAGAATAAAAAGGCAAGTTCAAAGAAAGTGGTTGCGAAAGCAAAGAAGGCTCCGGCCAAAGTGAAAAAACCAGCAGCAAAGAAATTAGCCCCTAAAAAAGTAGCGAAGAAGCCCGCACCTAAAAAGCCCGTAGCTAAGAAGGTGGTGGCAAAAAAGGTAGTGGCAAAAAAAGCAACTCCAAAAAAGGTTGTAGCTAAAAAAATAGTTGTCTCGAAGAAGGTAAAAGAAGTAGCCCCTAAAAAAATCGAAAAAACCGTAGTGAAGAAAGTAGAGAAGGAGACTGTCATTAAAGTTGTGGCGCCAGAAGTGAAAAAGCCTGCGCCTCCACAATTGAATATTTTTCCGATTCTAAATCAACGCCCAATAGCACATAAGCAAATAAATCCTCCTTCTGCAAAAGATGAGAGAAGTCGTTACTCGGAAGATGAGTTGAAAGAGTTTGATGTATTGATCAATACAAAATTAGACAAGGCTCGCGAAGAGTATCGTATTCTAAAAGAGACCCTGAATCGTCATAATGATGAGGGAACAGATGCTACTTCTGGAGGGAATACAAAAGTATTGGAAGACGGTGCCGAAACTGCCGAGAAAGAAAACTTGAGCCAGTTGGCTGGTCGTCAACAAAAGTTTATTCAAAATTTAGAGAACGCACTAATCAGAATTAAGAACGGTACCTATGGCATTTGCTCTGTTACCGGAAAACTTATTCCGAAAGACAGATTGATTGCTGTGCCTCACACTACACAATCGATCGAAGCGAAAATGATGCAAAAAGATTAAGAAGCAGCCTCTCAGCATTAGTTTGCAGAGAAGCATTTGTCTATCTTCCTTCACCCATAATCAACATTACTTTGGATTTCCTACAAAACCATATTGAGGCGCTCATATTTTGTTCGCCAAGCCCGATCAAAACAGCGGATATTAAGTCATGCCTTTCAGAAATGTTTAATGCCGATGTTCCGGAAGAAGATATCGCAGGCGCAATACAACGGTTGGAAGAAAAGTTTGTAGGTGATGAGTTTGCTTTTCAACTATTTAAAACAGCTGGAGGGTATCAGTTTTTAACCAAGCCAGCATACCAGGCCAGCATCGGTATCATGCTGAAGCAGCAATCGAAGAAAAGATTGTCTACATCAGCAATGGAAACACTTTCGATCATTGCGTACAAACAGCCCATTTCAAAAACAGAAATTGAAAACATTCGCGGTGTAAACTGCGATTATGCTGTTCAGAAATTAGTTGACAAAGGCTTAATTGAAATAACTGGAAAAGCAGAAACCATTGGACGGCCAATGTTATATGGAACAACCGTTAAATTCATGGAATATTTTGGCATTAATGATTTAATGGAACTACCAACTCCAAAAGACTTTACAGGAGAAATCAATACGATCGGGGAGAATCCCGAATTAAAAGATACAGATGCCCAGATCTAACTCAACCGGCCCATCACGAGGACGTAAATCATCATCCTCACGTCCAGACTCAGCCGGAAAATCGGGTGGAAAAAGATCAGAAGGGAAACCTTTCAAAAAATCCAGTAAATCCGGAAGCAAGCCATTCGGGAAATCGAGTGGTGATAGTGCTTTTGAAAAAGGCAAAAAGTTTTCAAGCAGTTCTCGTTCGTTCAAAAAAGACGATTCCGAAAAGCTATCCTACAGTAAACCTTCCTTTAGCACCAAGAAAGCATTTCGCTCTGCCACGGATGATAAACCAGCATTTAAGAAGCCGGAGAAAAGTGGTGATGGTAAATACTTAAGCAAGAGCGAAAAAGCATTTAAACGTTTCGATCCTAAATACGACACACGCAAACCAGATTACGAAAAGGGTGAGTTGGAAGTCCCTCAAAAAGGTGGCAGAAGTAATTCGGGTTTTACAAAAAAAGATAGCACTTCATCTTTCGAGAAAGGTCCTAAGAAATTCGATTCACGTAAACCATCCTTCGATAAAAAAGAAACGCCTGCATATCCAAAGAAGCGGGTGAGCGATTCTTCTTTTCAAAAAGATGAACCTGTTAAAAGAACCTATAAGAGAAGAGAAGAAGATGCAGACGGAAAAACTGGTTTCTTCCGGAAAGAAAAGGATTTTAAATCCGATAGAACCGGGAAGGGCAGAATTGATAATCCTGAAACATCAGAGCCAGGTGATGGCAAAATCCGATTGAACCGATATATATCCAACAGCGGTGTTTGCTCCAGAAGAGAAGCTGACAAGCTAATCACGATGGGTCTTATTTCTGTCAATGGGAAAACCATTACTGAGTTAGGTTATAAAGTAAGTAGAACAGACGAAGTGCGGCACGAGAATAAAGTTCTTACTGCTGAAAAGCCGGTTTACATTTTAATGAATAAACCGAAAGGATTCCTCACAACAACTGCAGATCCTCAAGAACGAAATACAGTGATGCATATCATCGGCAACAGTGTAAAAGAACGTGTATATCCTGTAGGTAGGTTAGATCGAAATACAACAGGATTACTTTTGCTTACTAATGATGGTGATTTAGCAGACAAACTGATGCATCCATCATACAAAGCAAAGAAAATCTATAAAGTGGAACTTGATCGTCCACTTACAAAGGCAGATTATCAGACAATTTTAGAAGGTGTGCGATTGGAAGAAGGTCGCGCCATGGTAGACGATCTGGCCATTGTTTCAGAAGATAAAAGAACCGTTGGCATTGAATTACATATTGGTTGGAATCGTGTTGTTCGAAGAATTTTTGAATCACTTCAATATGAAGTAGTAAAGCTCGATCGCTCCGTTTATGCCGGTCTCGACAAAAAAGATTTAGGCCGCGGTCAGTGGCGATTCTTAAAAAGAGAAGAGATCGTTATGCTGAAGCATTACAAGTAAGTCTCCAAAGTCAAATTTTTCTTACTCCAAAAATGATTCTTCAAAAAAGAATCAGATAATGCCATACCTTATTTGGTAATACTTCAAAGAGCTCTAAAGAATCCATCACCTACAAACCTATTGAGATCCATCCGTTTGTCTCCTTTAATAATTTAAAGGGCACAAAAAAACCTCCAACAAAGGAGGTTTTGGAGTGGTGATGGAGGGAATTGAACCCCCGACACAAGGATTTTCAGTCCTTTGCTCTACCAACTGAGCTACATCACCGAAAAATGAGGCACAAAAGTATGTAAATTTATATGCCATGCAAAACTGGCTGTAGATTTATTAGTTTTTAAATATGATGTAGTTTTAGCGATTCGAAATACTATGATTCAGCAACTACTTTTTGTCATAACCCTTTGTATTGCCATTTTCTTCATTCGTAAACGGGTGGTACGCATTCGTTCAAATATTAATCTTGGAAAAGCACAAACCATCAACGATAGAAAACCAGAACGTTTACAAAACATGATGTTGGTGGCCTTCGGTCAAAAGAAAATGTTCAAGCGATTTATTCCGGCAACACTTCACTTCCTCATTTACATTGGATTTTTGGTGATTAATCTGGAGGTATTGGAATTTGTTATAGACGGACTCGCAGGTACACATCGGATTTTTGCTCCTTACCTAGGAGGATTTTATAATGTGTTAATGAACATCTTCGAGTTCCTAGCCATTGCTGTTTTATTTGCATGTGTTGTCATGTTGATTCGCAGAAATGTATTACGATTAAAAAGATTTTGGTCTGCTGAGATGACCTCATGGCCAAGGCTGGATGCCAATCTGATTTTGATTACTGAAATTATTTTGATGTGCGCCATTATGATCATGAACGCATCCGATCAAATTCTACAAGGCCGCGATGAGCACTATGCAGCAACAGGCACACTATTCTTTTCATCTTTTTTAACTTCAACACTCAAACACCTCAACACCTCAACACTTATATTCATTGAGCGCTTTGCATGGTGGTTTCACATCATTGGTATTCTTGGATTTTCACTTTACATAACGTACTCCAAACACCTCCACATTTTCATGGCATTCTTAAATACCTACTATGCCAAGTTGGAAATGAAAGGCCACATCAACAACATGCCTGTAGTCACGAACGAAGTGAAGTCTATGCTTGGTCTTACAGATGCTAATGCAGCTCCTGCAGCAGAGCCGGGTCGCTTTGGTGCGAAAGATGTAAATGATCTTTCATGGAATAATTTACTTGCAGCATACTCTTGTACTGAGTGCGGAAGATGCACTTCCGAATGTCCTGCTAATCTTACCGGAAAAAAACTTTCTCCACGTAAGATCATAATGGATACTCGTGATCGAATGGAAGAAGTTGGAAAAAGCATTGCACTTGGTGGAACTGGGTTGGCCGATGGCAAATCTTTATTGGGCGATTACATCAGCAAAGAAGAAATCAATGCCTGTACCAGTTGTAATGCTTGCGTTGAAGCGTGCCCGATCATGATTAATCCTCTGGAAATTATTGTTGAGTTAAGACGATATGTGGCCATGGAAGAATCAGGTTCGCCAGCCCAGTGGAACAGCATGTTTCAAAACATTGAAACCAGTTTTGCTCCCTGGAAATTTTCTCCAGCCGATCGGTTTAAATGGGCAAGTGATCCTTCAAAATAAAATTGCAAGCGATCTGAAAAATCGCACTTCAAAAATCTTAAATCTAAAATTGTATTTATGAGCGTTCCCACCCTTGCAGAGCTAACATCAAAAGGAGAAACACCCGAAGTATTATTTTGGGTCGGCTGTGCAGGTTCGTTTGATGATCGCGCCAAGCGTGTTACCAAAGCGTTTGTAAAAATTCTGGAAGCTGTAGGAACAAAGTTTGCCGTGCTGGGTACAGAGGAAACTTGTACTGGCGATCCGGCCCGTAGAGCAGGAAACGAATTTCTTTTTCAAATGCAGGCCATGAGCAACATTCAAGTAATGAATGGCTATGGGGTAAAAAAAATTGTAACAGCTTGTCCGCATTGCTTCAATACCATTAAGAATGAATACCCGGAGTTGGGCGGAAACTATGAAGTGATTCATCACTCCACATTTTTACAACAACTGATTGGCGAAGGCAAAATTATTCTAAAAGAAGGTGGTTCATTCAAAGGGAAAAAAATTACCTATCATGACTCGTGCTATTTAGGTAGGGCTAATAATATATATGAAGCTCCCCGTGCTGTTCTTGAAAAACTGGATGCTGATCTGGTGGAAATGAAACGCTGTAAAACAACGGGTTTATGCTGTGGTGCTGGTGGTGCACAGATGTTTAAAGAACCTGAAAAAGGGAACAAGGACATCAACGTTGAACGCGCAGAAGAAGCGCTTGCAACCGGAGCAACTACCATTGCAGTGGCCTGTCCGTTTTGCATGACCATGATGAGCGATGGTGTAAAAAATAAAGAGCGCGAAGCAGAGGTAAAGGTGAAAGACTTGGCCGAACTTATTGCCGAAGCGCAAGGTTTAATTTGATTAGGTATTACCATTTCCTATTAACCATTCACAATTAACTTTAGAGTCTATGTTCGTTCCTTTTCAATCCCTACCCGATTACTCCAGAATCTGGATTTACCAAGCCAATAAAAAATTAGATTCAACGTCAGTTGCTATACTATCTGAAACCTTAAAGACGTTTACAGAAAACTGGACGGTGCATGGCCAGCCCATGCGGGCTTCATTTGATATTCGGTTTGATCGCTTTGTTATTCTTGCCGCAAATGAGGGTATTAATGCCGCTAGCGGTTGCTCGATTGATAGTTCGGTAAGAACCTTAAAAGAAGTTGGGCAAATACTTCAGGTCGATTTCTTTGATCGAAATGAAGTCGCATTTAAAAATGATAACGATGTTCTTACCTTAAAGATCAGCACACTGAAAAACCATTTATCAAGTGGTGATTGGAATGCCAATACATTGGTATTCCACAATCTGATAAATGAAAAAAGTCAATTGGAAACAGGTTGGCTCATCCCTGCAAAAGCCTCGTGGCTCAAGCGGTATTTGCCACACGAAACAGTTGCACACTGAACAACAATATTTTGTAGCTTTAGCAACATTTTAAAACGTTATGAGCGGAAAATTTTTCTCCTTTTTGATCATCGTCATTTTGCTTGCCTCATGCAGTGCCGAGAAAAAAGCGATCAAAGCATTTAACTCTGGTAAGTATCAAACCTCAATAGGGTTATTTAAAAAGTTAGCGGCAGGTAGCAATCCAAATACAACAGCCCGATCAAATTATTTTATTGCTGAATCGTATCGCTTATCAAATCGCACAAAAGAAGCGGAAGCGTATTATGCAAAAGCGGGCGGACGGGGTATCGATAAAGATTCTATTCAGTTTTACTATGCCGAGTCGCTCAAGGCTAATGGTAAATACGAAGAAGCCAAGAAACAACTTGAAGATTTAGCAGCAAACACCACCATAACCGGGTTGAAGGATCGCGCCAACGCAGCAATAAAAGGTATCGACTACATCGTCAAGCTTGATGAGAATCCCAGTTTCTATAAAGTGAAGAACATGGAGGCAATCAATACCAATTATAGTGAGTACTCACCCGTATTTCTGAATAACGAATTATATTTTACCTCGTCCCGATCAAACAGCAGAGTATATGAAGCAACAGGTACACCCTACACGGATCTGTATAAAGTTGCAACACGTGGAGCAAATGTAGATTTGGCAACCGTTACCAAACTACCCCCAGGGATCAACGATGAAATCCGCAATGAGGGCTGCATCACCTTTACTCCTGATGGTAAAACAATGGTTTTCGCCAAAGGAAATACAGAAAAGAAAAAGGGTCTTGACTTTGATGTTGACTTATACATTTCCCGCTATCGTAACAACGTCTGGAGTGAACCTATTCCGATTAATATTAATACGGTAATAAAAGGTCCTCTCGATCCGGAGGCAATGAATAGAAGCTGGGATTCAAGCCCCGCCTTTAGCCAGGATGGAAGAACGTTATACTTTGCCTCCAACAGAAAAGGCGGATATGGTGGCACCGATATCTATTCCGCACAAATGGATACACGCGGACGTTTCTCAAAAGTTAAAAACCTCGGGCCTGAAATCAATACGCCTGGAGATGAGTTATTCCCTTATGTAGCCGAAGACGCCAAGTTTTATTTTGCTTCTGATGCCCACGCTGGTTATGGTGGCTTAGATCTCTTCGTGGTAAAGCGGGTAAATGGAAAAAACACGATCGAGAATTTAGGTAAGCCCATGAATTCTGACAGCGATGATTTCGGAATTTTTCTCTTTAAACCTGATCGTGGATTTTTTACTTCCAATCGTGAAGGCGGAAAAGGTGACGATGACATCTACACGTTCGTGAACGAAGACCCGAACCTGAAAGTGGTAAACTACTATTTACAAGGTATTACCTATACTCCTGATGAAGATGGTAAGCTTCAACTTTTGCCAAACACAAAGGTTACGATGCTCGATGATAAGGGTGAAGTCATGCAGGACTTTGTAACCGGAAATGACGGTAAGTTTTTGTTCCGTGTATATGAAAATGAAGACTATAGCATGGTTGGTGAAACAGACGGATTCCTTGTTAGAAGGCAGTCGTACACAATGAAAGGAAGAGGTGTTGATCCTTCTACCTTAAAAGATTTATTAACTAACATTACACTGGATACCATGCTAGTGTTGGATAAAATTGTAAAGGATAAAATATTTGCTCTTGAAAATATTTATTACGGCTTTAATAAGTGGGATATTAATCCCGATGCCGCAATAGAACTTGATAAACTACTTCAACAGTTAATTGACAATCCAGAAATTAAAATTGAACTAAGCTCACACACCGATAGTGTGGATACTGACTCTTACAATCTTGAACTTTCACAAAAACGGGCTGAATCAGCTGTTCGATATTTAGTGCAACATGGCATTGCACCTGATCGATTAGTAGCAAAAGGTTATGGAGAATCCAAACCCATTGCCCGCAATACAAATCCTGACGGAACTGATAACTCAGTGGGACGTCAAAAGAATAGACGAACAGAATTTAAGATTCTTGAAATAGGTGTAATGCCAAAGAACATTGTAGACGATAATGAAGAGTTGGACGATGAGGACAAGTATTTTAAGAACGATGGAAATTGATGTGTTCAATTAAATAAATAAGATGCCCGCCTCAGGGCATCTTTCTTTTTAACGTTTTCCTATTTTTGCCATCGATCAAAAATGATCTTTCCCTTCACTTAAATCAAAGATTCACAATTAACCTATACCAAAATGGATTACCGCATTGAAAAAGACACCATGGGCGAAGTGCATGTGCCATCCGATAAATACTGGGGCGCACAAACCGAACGTTCACGCAATAATTTTAAAATAGGACCAGAGGCCAGCATGCCAAAAGAAATTATTTATGCTTTTGCTTACTTAAAAAAAGCGGCAGCTCAGGCCAACCATGAACTTGGTGTTTTAGATGCTGAGAAAAAAGACCTCATCGGAAAAGCGTGTGATGAAATTCTGACTGGAGCACTTGATGGTGAATTTCCATTGGTGATTTGGCAAACCGGATCGGGCACACAAAGTAATATGAATGTCAATGAAGTGGTCGCCTACCGTGCACATGTTCTCAGTGGCGGCAGATTATCGGACGACAAGAAAGTGCTTCATCCAAATGATGATGTAAACAAATCACAATCATCTAACGATACATTTCCAACGGCCATGCACATTGCAGCCTATAAACAGGTTGCTGAAATTACATTACCAGGCATGAAAAAACTGCGTGATGCATTGGCAAAAAAAACCGAGGAGTTTAAGTCCATTGTAAAAACCGGACGCACTCATTTTATGGATGCTACTCCTCTTACTTTAGGTCAGGAGTTCTCGGGTTATGTGCAACAGATTGATAACAGTATGCGGGCGCTTAAAAATGCTTTGGAGGTTGTTCGTGAACTTGCATTGGGTGGAACGGCTGTTGGCACCGGGCTCAACACACCAAAAGGTTATGATGTATTAGTCGCCAAAAAAATTGCTGATTTAACAGGATATCCTTTTATAACGGCACCCAATAAATTTGAAGCCCTCGCTGCTCATGATGCGATGGTAGAACTGTCAGGAGCATTGAAAAGATCAGCGGTTTCATTGATGAAGATCGCAAATGATATTCGAATGCTGAGCTCAGGCCCTCGCTGTGGTATTGGCGAAATTATTATTCCGGATAACGAACCGGGTTCTTCTATTATGCCAGGGAAAGTGAATCCTACTCAACCAGAAGCGCTCACTATGGTATGCGCACAGGTAATGGGCAATGATGTTGCAGTTTCCATTGGTGGATCGAATGGTCACTTTGAGCTTAACGTTTTTAAGCCGGTCATTGCAGCAAACGTACTTCAGTCGGCCAGACTCATTGGAGATGCCTGCGTTTCCTTTACAGAGAAATGTGCGGACGGTATTGAACCCAACCTGCCCATTATAAAACTACACATGGAAAATTCTTTGATGTTGGTAACAGCTTTGAATACTCATATCGGTTATGAGAACGCTGCAAAGATTGCCAAGAAGGCGCACAAGGAAAACAAGACCTTGAGGGAAGCTTCCGTTGAACTTGGACTAGTAACTTCTGCTCAGTTTGATGAGTGGGTAAGGCCTGAAAAAATGGTAGGCAGTTTATAGAAGATTGCTACCCTTAAACATATTTATAAAATATTTGTACCTTTAAAATGATTTTAACCAACCTGAGAATGAAAAAAGGAATCATACTATTCTTCTGCCTTGTGTTGATCGCAGCATCAACATCAAGTTTTGCCCAACTTTCTAAAAAAGAAAAGAAAGAATGGAAGAAAAAAGCAAAAGAGTATTCAAAGAACCCAACGAATTTAAAGCAGCTAACCGAAGACAAGCAAACTGCTGATAACACTGTATCTACGCAGACTGCAAAGATCACTGAAATGCAATCCTCTATCAGCGATAAAAATGCAAAAATAGCAGAGTTAGAAGATCAGCTTTCTCAAATGAGAGGACAACTCACAGCTGCAAAGGCAGAGTTAGCCCAGCTAAAAGAAAGTCCGGTTGTTAACTCAATGGACTTCTCTAAAGGTGTTGTTTTTAAAGTACAGGTCGGGGCGTTCAAAAATAAAGATCTTCAAAAGTACTTTGATAACAATCCAAACTTTGGTGGAGAAGCAAAGGATGGCGAACCTCAAAAAATAACCATCGGTATCTTCCGCGATTATTGGGAAGCAGATACATTCAAAAAATACATGCGCGATATGGGCGTTAAAGATGCTTGGATCGTTCCGTTTAAAGATGGACAGCGAGTTGATATTAAAGATGTTCTGGAAGGTGTCGTAAACGAAAAGCCGGCAGAGGGGACAAAATAATTTTAATTCCTATCTACACGTATCGAAAGCCTCGCTTTATTGCGAGGCTTTTTGCTTTTAATACGGCATGATTAATGAGTTGTTAAACTAAATTTTCTAAAGTCCGATCCCCTCTTATTTTTGTGTCTATGTCTCGTCTGCTATTCTTCTTATTTCTTTTTTCTACAAGTTCTCTATTGGCTCAGGTTCGCGTAAGCAAACTGGTTATTAAGGCCAATGAAAAATATGTATTAAGCGAATCTGATATTTTAGTTGCGGATACTCTTATAATGATGGATTCTTCAACCCTGGTTTTGAACAAACTTAAACGCGATAATATTGTGCGCGCCCGTATTGCAATCTTTGGTAATTACTGCACAATAGATGGACGAGGAGTAAACGGAGCTGCAGGCAGAGACGGAAAGCAAGGGTTTACACCATCAGGTCCATGTCTTGATGGAACGCCAGGAAAGGATGGAACTAATGGACTTGACGGAACGCCTGGCATAAATCTTTTTCTGTACCTTGAAGTAATTAAAATCAAAGGCCAGCTTATCGTTGATCTAACTGGAGGAGAAGGTGGCCGAGGCGGCAATGGAGGTATGGGAGGTGGCGGAAGTCAGGGAACTGTACACTGTTTTGGAGGTAATGGTTCAAATGGCGGAAACGCAGCTCATGGTGGTAATGGCGGTAATGGTGGTTCGCTAACATTAAACAGTAAAAAGACACCAGCCGCCAACCAATGGATAGGTAATAAAATAATGGTACGCAATTCAGGTGGTGCTTATGGTTCTCCGGGCAAAGTAGGTTATCACGGTTCAGCAGGGTTAGGACCTTCCCGCAGAAATGGAAAAGACGGAGAGCCCGGCCAAGAGAGCAAGGCTGGCCTTACCGGTGCACCAGGAACTACAAAATTCGAATCAAACTAAAGCATGGAGAAGCGCTGGATCGTAAGGGAAATTCCGGAACGTGAGAAAATTGAGCAGCTCTCAAATGCATTGAATATTAACCCATCACTCTCCACCATTTTAATCCAGCGTGGCATACACGATTTTGAAAGTGCAAAACATTTCTTCCGTCCATCCTTAGATCATTTACACGATCCTTTCCTGATGAAGGACATGAACCTTGCTGTAGATCGCTTAAAGAAAGCTATCGATGGTAATGAAAAAATTCTGGTTTATGGAGATTATGATGTCGATGGAACTACGTCTGTTGCCCTGGTAATTAGTTATCTCCGGTCATTTTACTCTGCATGTGAAATTTATATTCCAGATCGGCACGTAGAAGGATATGGTATTTCACTTGCCGGGATTGAGTGGGCCGAACAGAATCAATACACACTCGTAATCGCCCTTGATTGCGGCATAAAATCTAACGAGTTAATTCAGGTAGCTAAGCGAAAAGGTATCGACTTTATTATTTGTGATCATCATTTGCCGGACGATAATATTCCAGATGCTGTTGCCGTACTTGATCCCAAACGAAAGGATTGCACGTATCCTTACACTGAGTTGAGTGGTTGTGGTTTGGGCTTTAAACTTATTCAGGCGTATGCACGAAGTTTTAGAGATGAGCATGAGGTGTATCAATATCTTGACCTGGTTGCTGTCAGTATTGCATCTGATATTGTTCCGATAACAGATGAGAATAGAACACTTGCTCATTTCGGGTTGAAGAAATTAAATGAAGATCCAATGCCTGGATTAAAGGCATTAAAAGAAATAGCCGCCATCCGAAATGAGATGGATATCTCCAGCATCGTATTCACACTTGGTCCGCGTATCAATGCTGCTGGTCGCGTTGCTCACGGAGGTGCAGCCGTTGAATTGCTGATTGCCAAAACAGAAGAGGAAGCCAATACACTTGCTGAAAAGGTGAATGTAAAAAATGAGGTGCGCAAACAGTTTGATTCCGATATTACAGAAGAGGCCATTGCTATGATTGAAGGAAGTGAAACCCTTCGTTCTGCCAAATCAACTGTGCTCTTTAAGAATACGTGGCATAAAGGTGTTATTGGCATTGTCGCTTCCAGATGTATTGAAAAGTATTATCGCCCAACGGTAATCTTAACTGAATCGAATGATAAGGTTACAGGATCAGCCCGAAGCGTTAATGGTTTTGATTTATATAACGCAATACTTGAGTGCAGCGATCTTCTCGAAAAATTTGGAGGCCATAAATATGCTGCCGGCCTGACTTTAGATATTTCTAAAGTAGAAGCATTTCAACGAAAGTTTGAAGAAGTAGTCTCCTCTACCATAACGGAAGACATGATGGTGCCCGTAGTGGATATTGACATCCCTTTGAATTTTAATTCAATCAATGTAAAGTTTCTGAATGTGTTAAAACAAATGGCTCCCTTTGGACCGGAGAACCAACGTCCGTTTTTTGTGGCCGAACAGGTTTATGTTTCTAATGCATTGAGTTCTTTTAAAGAACGTCACTTAAAATTTTTAGGTGGACAACACGGTAGTGATCAGGTTTTTCAGGTAGTAGGCTTTGATATGATTGACCATTACAACCGGATTTCAAATGGCGAATATTTTAAAATGGTTTTTACAATTGAAGAAAATACATTCAATGGAATTACCTCTATTCAACTACGGATGAAGGACATTAAATTTTTATAGTATGATCTTGCGCGCTGAAAATCTGATGAAGAAATATAAAGCACGAACTGTTGTGAACGATGTTTCGGTGCAGGTAGGCCAAGGAGAAATTGTTGGACTTTTGGGACCAAATGGTGCCGGCAAAACAACATCCTTTTACATGATTGTTGGATTGATAAAACCGAATGAAGGCCATATTTATTTAGATGATGAAGATATAACCGCCCTGCCCATGTATCAGCGTGCGCGCAAAGGGGTAGGGTATCTTGCACAAGAGGCATCGGTGTTTAGAAAGTTAACCGTAGAAGAAAATATTTTATCCGTTTTAGAAATGCGCAACATGAGTAAGCAGCAGCGGAAAGAAAAAACAGATATGCTTATTGAAGAATTCAGCCTTCAGAAGGTACGCAAGAATTTAGGTATGTCATTATCAGGAGGGGAGCGCAGACGAACCGAAATTGCCAGGGCGTTGGCCGTTGATCCTAATTTTGTTTTGTTGGATGAGCCCTTTGCCGGTGTCGATCCTATTGCTGTAGAAGAAATACAAGGTATTGTTTCGAAACTGAAACGAAAAAATATAGGGATACTCATCACCGATCACAATGTTGATGAGACATTATCCATTACCGATCGTGCCTACCTTATGGTCGATGGAAAATTATTCAAAGCCGGAACAGCAGAGGAACTTGCCAACGATCCGTTGGTTCGTAAAGTTTATCTTGGTCAAAATTTCGAATTGCGAAGAGCTAAGGTAACGCTTGAAAATAATGACAATTGGAAAGAGTCTTAACCAGGTAAGATGTAGAGGGTGCGAAGTACGATCTCAATCGGACGAGCGGACTCCTGCTATTTAGCCTTAACTAAACCGTTCCCAATTCCGTCAATTAAATCACACCTTGTACATTGTAAATCGTACCTCATACTTCAATATCTTTCTTACTTTTGAAGATATGGTTTTTTGCAAATGGGGTTAATTAATTCGATTATAACGTGGGTCATGAAACAGCGCATTCATCAGATTGAGCTGTTTATTAAATATCCGCATGAAGTGCAGGATGAGCTTTTTAGAAAGCTTGTGCATAACGCACGTTATACCGAGTTCGGCCAGCGATATGGATTTGAAAGTATTATATCATACGAACATTTTCGCGATCGTGTACCGATACACACGTACGAAAAAATGTATCCTTACATTGAACGGTTGATGCGCGGTGAACAAAACATCCTTTGGCCTTCTGAGATAAAATGGTTTTCAAAATCGTCCGGCACTACCAATGCACGCAGTAAGTTTATCCCCGTCTCAATGGAAGCATTGGAAGATTGCCACATGAAGGGAGGAAAAGATATGTTGTCGATGTATGTTAACAATTATCCCGAAACAAAAATCTTTGATGGAAAAGGATTGGCCATTGGTGGCAGTCACCAAATTAATGAGTTTGATCCAAGCGCAACATCGTATTATGGTGATGTTTCTGCTGTCATTCTTCAGCACCTTCCCATATGGGCTCAGTTTATTCGAACGCCAAGTTTAGAAACTGCACTGATGGGCAATTGGGAAGAGAAGATGGAGAAGATGGCGAAAGAAACCATTGGCGATAATGTTACCAACATTGCTGGTGTACCTACCTGGACTATTTTGTTGCTTCAAAAAATTATGGACATGCAACAGAAGAAAAGTATTCTCGAGGTATGGCCAAACTTAGAAGTGTTCTTTCATGGAGCAGTTTCGTTTGCTCCCTATCGAAATGTATTCAAGTCGCTTATCCCAAGTACTTCAATGCGATATTGGGAAACCTATAATGCCAGCGAAGGCTTTTTTGGAATTCAGGATCAAAAAGATTCTGATGAACTTTTACTGATGCTAGACTATGGGATTTTTTACGAATTTATTCCGGCAGAAGAGATTGAAATTGAAAATGTAAAAGCCATACGCTTAAGTGATGTGGTCTTGGAAAAAAATTATGTGCTTGTTATTTCTACCAATGCAGGCTTATGGCGTTACAACATCGGTGATACGATTAAGTTCACATCGCTGAATCCGTATCGCATAAAAATTTCAGGCCGCACCAAACATTTTATTAATGCCTTTGGTGAGGAGTTGATTGTAGAAAACGCAGAGACCGCCATTACCATTGCTTGCGAACAAACAGACGCTGTTATACAAAATTTTACAGCGGCTCCAATCTACCTTGAAGCCAGAAAAAAAGGTGGCCACGAATGGATCATCGAATTTAGTGTACAGCCAAAAAGTCTTTCAGAATTTAGTCGTGTGTTAGATGAAACCCTGCGCAGCATCAATTCAGATTACGATGCCAAACGCGCACACGATCTTGCGCTCGTTGCTCCAAAAGTTCATTGCGTTGAAGAAGGTACCTTTTATCTCTGGATGAAGAAAAGAGGTAAGTTAGGTGGGCAAAACAAAGTACCTCGGCTTTTTAATTCTCGTGAGTATGTTGATGATATTTTAAAGATGCTGGCAGAAGCTTAATCGTTCATTCACGCTTAATACTCCTTAACCACGAAATGAATCGCCAACTTCGAGTTTCCTCTACAATCGCTCCACTCTCTGCGGCACGGTTTACTTTCTCTACAGTATAGAAAGCAGAAGGTAAAATTTCTTTCAAATGATGAAGCAAATCATCAAGATGCTCGCGTTCGATTACAGTGAATACAAGATTTTCATGACCATCTGGTCCTTCTGCATTAACATGCGTATATCGGTTCTGTTTTGTATTTAAATAGTTTATCAATTCCTTCACATCCCTTCTGGTAATAATTCTCACAATCACTTTGCCGTATGCAATGCGTTCCTCTATAATCATCCCTACAAAAATTCCCATGGCGAAACCACCTGGATAAGCCACATAGCAAATCCAATTATCGAGATGCTCAAAAATTTGACGAATGGCCATCAACCAGATGAACGATTCAAAGAAACCCAATATGGTTGCTGTCATTCTTCTTCCGCCCAGAACATAAATAATCCGGATGGTATTAATGGATACATCGGTTATGCGCGCCAGAAAAATTAACAAAGGCAACAAAAAATAACTAAAGGCAGAGGATGAGATTCCGAGTGATTCAGTGAAGAAGCTTTCCATATGATATTGTGTTGGCTTTTAAAGATAGGCAGAGATCAATGTTACCAGTTTCCGTTTACCGGTGACCAGTAACTGGCAACCGGCATCCCTGTTAAATTCTCTCAGATTGAAGGGCTTACTAGCCAAACAAATCCTGAAACACCTCTGTAATTTTTCCAAAGGTCTTTACTTTAATTTTTGTTTTACTCAGATCTAACGATTTTTTACTGTGACGTGAAATGTAAATTTCCTGGAAGCCCAATTTCTCTGCTTCCGAAATACGTTGATCGATACGATTGACTGCCCGCAACTCACCGCCCAAACCTACCTCTGCCGCAAAACAGATTTTATCTGAAATGGAAATTTCTTCCATCGATGAAATCAAAGAAATACAGATTGCTAAATCAATTGCCGGGTCTTCCACTTTAATTCCACCCGCCATATTTAGAAAAACATCTTGTGTTCCCATTTTAAATCCACAGCGTTTTTCTAAAACAGCGAGCAGCATGTTCAAACGCTTTTGATCAAATCCTGTCGGACTTCGTTGTGGTGTTCCATACGATGCCGGGCTCACCAAAGATTGAATCTCAATCAGCAAAGGTCTGTTACCTTCAATCGTTGCACCAATAGTAACACCACTTAAATGACCATCTTTCTGCGAAATCAGAATTTCTGATGGATTTGAAACTTCACGCAAGCCTGTGCCCAGCATTTCATAAATACCGATTTCAGATGTTGATCCAAATCGGTTTTTAGTAGTACGCAAAATGCGATACGCCAAATGTCGATCGCCTTCAAACTGGAGAACGGTATCCACCATGTGCTCCAATACTTTTGGTCCTGCCAGCATACCGTCCTTTGTGATGTGGCCTATTAGAAAAACGGGGGTGTTTGTTTCTTTTGCAAACTTCATCAATTCGCCTGCACATTGTCTTACTTGTCCAATGCTCCCGGCACTCGAATCCAACACGCCAGAGTGAAGCGTTTGTATTGAATCAATGATGACAAGACTTGGTTGAAGCGACTCTATCGATAAGAATATGTTCTTTGTATTTGTTTCGGTAAGGATAAAAAATTTCTGAGACGTATTTCCCAGCCGCTCCGCTCTCATTTTTATTTGCTGATCGCTTTCCTCCCCAGAAACATACAACACCTTCTGATTTTTAAGCTGAAGACCAACCTGCAACATTAACGTTGACTTACCTATGCCGGGCTCACCACCTATCAGCACCAGGGAACCCGGTACAATGCCTCCTCCCAAAACACGATTAAGTTCTTCATCGCCTGCGCTTATCCTAATTTCTGAAGACGATTCAACTTGATCAAGGGTTTTTGCTTTGTTGTTTTTTGCACGAGATGATTCCTGCCTCCACTCGTTCTTGGTAGATTCTTCCTTATTTACAACCTCCTCGGCAAACGTATTCCACGCCTCACATGATGGACATTTGCCAAGCCACTTGGCAGACTCGTAGCCGCAACTCTGACAGTAAAAAACAGTTCTTGATTTTGCCAATGGAATAAAATTAACTTCAAATTTAAACAATCCTGATCGTTCCTTATTTCCACTGAAAAAACCTATTGGATTTTAAGTCGGATTATCTTTATTTGAACCAAAATATTGCCCTTAATTTTATTAGCTAAGACCCTTGAAAACCTATACCCCAACCAAATCTATGAACAAGTTGCTATTTTTTGTCTTTATGGTCTATTCTGCCGCTGCTTTGGCTCAAAAAGCTCCTATGAAATATGGAGATATACCAATGGACGATTTAACCATGACCACTTACAGCAAAGACTCCTCCGCGTCTGCCGTTGTACTTTTTGATTACGGAAAGGCCTATATGTCCATTACCACAGTAGATGTTAAGCTAAATTATGAACGCCATGTTCGCATTAAAATTCTCAAGAAGAACGGTTTAGAGAATGCTGACGTTGGGATACCACTCTTTCACTCCGGAAGCGCTGAAGAAAAAGTGGGTAAATTAAAGGCAACTACTTATAATCTGGAAAATGGAAAAGTTGTAGAAACCGTTATGGACAAGAGTGGAATTTTTAAAGAGAAATTCAACCGCAACATTAACCTTCAAAAATTTACCTTTCCTAATGTAAAAGAAGGAAGTATCATAGAGTACACTTATACTCTTTATTCTGAGTTCTGGACAAATTTTCCTAATTGGCAATTTCAAAAGGACATACCTGTTCGTCATTCTGAGTATTGGGCTAATATCCCTGACTTTTTTATAATGGAGAAGTATATGCAAGGATACATCTCTCCAACTTCTTATGAAGTGAAAGCCGTAGGAAGCGACAAGGCTCACCATTGGATTATGAAAGATGTGCCAGCCT
>ENA-UOWO01003213-UOWO01003213.1-activated-sludge-metagenome-genome-assembly--contig:-NODE-3213-length-19187-cov-10.877117_pt1 | contig 19187 bp, 18 predicted proteins | sample MGYA00238148_ERZ761564 | MGnify/ENA primary metagenome ERZ761564 (study PRJEB28885, sample SAMN05720194) | activated sludge metagenome | isolation source: Anaerobic digester | place: USA... | reverse complement strand
TCGGCTACTTTCACATAACCAAGCGTATCGTTGATGGTTTTGGTAAATGTTGTATCATTCGGATCGGGGATCATTTTTACCACGGGAATTTCACCGTTTCTTAAAAAACTGATCAGGGTATCGAAACTGGCGGTGTATTTATTATGTTGCCTTTTATAAAACTGCTGACTGGTCCTGAGATCGGTGAGTGTGGCGATTACCTTGGCTTCGCGAGCGCTGGTAGCTTTGTTAAACCTGACGGGTCTCAATATGCTTTCATAGATAAGATAAGCCAGAACCACGATGATAACTGAAAGGACAACCTTGATAATCGTGTATTTCATATCAAAAAAGTTTGGTTTTATTGAAAAGCAAATGTATAAATTATTTTCTATCTCAAACGGATATTTATTGATTAAAAATAGGCGTTTTCTTCCTTTTCATTCCTTTACCCGGATTGCTTTAAATTTTACAGAAACTGGAATTCAGGAAGATCATCCAGAAGTTTCAGGGAACCCGGATCATTGCCAACCTGGCAATAAACATGCTGAATCCCGTTCGACAAGACCAGGTATTTGACTTTCAGTGCCAGGTTATACCGCACCGCCTGGTCGAGCACGGATTGCGTAACGGCAACTGCAGGCGACTTGAATTCGGCCAGCAGCAGGGCATTGCCGTTACGGTCGCTGACAACCAGGTCGAAACGCTTTTTAGTCCTGAACAACTTGATAACAGCTTCGATGCGGATAAGTGAGACAGGTACGTTCTTATAACCGGTAAGGTACCGGATGGCATGTTGCCTGACCCATTCCTCCGGTGTCAGAGCCACAAACCGCCTTCTGACGGGATCAAAGATCAACTCTTTTCCATCGCGGATTTCGCGTTTGAATTCAAATTCGGGGAAATTCAGTTTTATCATTATTTTCGGGGAGTTCTTCAGCACGGAATTCCATCTCAAAATTAACAAAAATCCTACCTTTGCAAAAACGGAACGGATGAAGACCAAAGAGGAGATTGTGAAAAACTGGCTGCCGCGTTATACGGGCCGGTCGCTGGAAGATTTCGGAAAGTACATCCTGCTAACCAACTTCGATCATTATGTTGAGTTGTTTGCTAACCTCCACAACGTTGAGATCACGGGACTTGACCGCCCCATGCCCAATGCAACCGCCAACGGCATTTCGATCATCAATTTCGGCATGGGGAGCGCTAATGCTGCAACGATCATGGATTTGTTGTCGGCCATCGAACCCAAAGCAATGCTGTTTCTTGGCAAATGCGGCGGACTGAAGAAAAAGAACGAGATAGGCGATCTGATCCTTCCTATAGCGGCCATTCGCGGCGAAGGGACCTCTAACGATTATTTTCCTCCCGAGGTGCCGGCATTGCCCGCATTCAACCTGCAGAAAGCCGTTTCGACTACCATCCGCGAATATAACCACGACTATTGGACGGGCACGGTTTACACCACTAACCGGCGGGTATGGGAATATGACGAGGAGTTCAAGGAGCGGCTCCGCAGAATGAGATGTATGGCGATCGATATGGAGACCGCTACCCTCTTCATCGCCGGCTTTGCCAACAGCATTCCGTCGGGCGCCCTGCTGCTGGTCAGCGACCAGCCCATGATCCCTGAAGGGATTAAAACCGAGGAAACCGACAGGCAGGTCATCCGTGACCATGTGGAAACCCACCTTCGGATCGGTATCGATTCACTGCAGTTGTTGATTAACGACGGACTCACTGTCAAGCACTTACGCTTCTGATCACTATGACTTACGACCAGATCACAGGTGACCTCCGGCGAAAGATCTACCGTCCCGTTTACCTTCTTCATGGAGAAGAGCCCTATTTTATCGATGCCATCACCGCGATGATCGAGGAGAGCGTGCTGACCGAATCCGAAAGAGAGTTCAACCAGACCATTGTATATGGACGTGATACCGATCCGGGTAAGATCATCGACATAGCCCGGCGCTTTCCTATGATGGCCAATTACCAGGTAGTGATCGTAAAAGAAGCGCAGGATATCGATAAAATCGAAAACCTGAAGCCCTATGTCGAGAAACCGGTTCCGACCACCATCCTGGTACTTGCGCATAAACACAAGAAACTGGACCAGCGGAAAGGCTTGACCAAAATCGTTGAAAAAACGGGAGTATTATTCGAGTCGAAGAAATTATACGATGATAAGATTCCGGCGTGGATCAACGGGCAGGTCCAGGCCAAAGGCTACACGATCAAACCGGATGCCTGCCAGTTGCTGGCCGAATACCTGGGCGCCGACCTAGGCCGGATCATCAATGAGCTGGAAAAGCTGGTCATCAGCCTTCCAGGCGGCACCGCCATCGATGCGGCCCTGATCGAGAGGAACATCGGCATCAGCAAAGATTACAATTTCATCGAGCTTCAGAATGCTATCGGTAACCGCGATATTCACAAAGCTAACCGCATTGTGAACCATTTTACGGCCAACCTGAAGCAGAATCCGACCATCGCGCTCGTTGCCATTTTATATGGTTTCTTCATAAAACTGATGATTTACCATCAATTGAAAGATAAATCCCCAAAAAACGCTGCATCTGACATGGGGATCCACCCCTTCTTTTATAAAGATTATGAAAAAGCGGCAAAGAATTACAGCTTTCGCCGGATAAGACCCATCATCGCTGTGTTACGCGAATATGACCTGCGGCTTAAGGGGGTGAACAACGGTTCTACGGAGGAGGCAGGGCTGCTCAGGGAATTGGTTTACAAGATCATGCACTGATATCTAGCGGAAAAGCCTGCTGACTTCTTCCTTATATTTATCGAGGATATATGACCGCTTAAGCTTGAGGTTTGCCGTCAGCTCCCCTGTTTCAAGGCTCCATTCATGGTCGATCAGTTCGAAGCTTTGAATCTGCTCTGTGCTGCCGAAGAATTTGTTGAAATGATCGATCTCTTTCTTGAACCGTTTAACCACCAGCGGATTTTTAATCATCTCTTTATCAGTTGTATAAGGCATATTCTTATGTTCGCACCACGATTTCAGGTGGTTAAAATCGGGAACGACCAGCGCTGCTGCGTACTTCTGATTTTCACCCAGGATAAGGATGCCATCGATAAAGGCTGATTCTTTGAATTTATTTTCGAGCAACTGGGGGCTGATATATTTCCCCAGCGATGTTTTAAAGATTTCTTTTTTCCTTCCGGTGATCCGCAGGTGTCCTTCGGGTTCGAGGATTCCCACATCTCCGGTATGGAACCAGCCGTCGGCATCGATCGCTTCAGCAGTCATACCCGGTTCTTTGAAATACCCCTGCATGATATTGGCTCCCCGGGCCAGGATCTCCCCATCCGGTCCAATTTTCACCTCTGTGTTTTTCAGAGGTTTACCAACCGTTCCGAACATTCGGCCACCCTCTTCCAGCGTGTTCACGGCCAGCACAGGGGAAGTTTCCGTCAGGCCATACCCTTCGAGAACAGGGATGCCGGCAGCGGTGTAAACGCGGGCAAGACGGGGCTGAAGGGCGGCGCCGCCCGAAACGATCACACGGACATTCCCGCCAAGGGCCTCTCTCCACTTAACGAACACCAATTTATTGGCCAGACGGAGCTGTGCATGATAGAGCCAGCCTTTCCCTTCGAGTTCATAACGGTTGGCCAGGCTCACAGCCCAGAAAAATATCGCCTTCTTAAATCCCTTTAGCTGGCTGCCTTTAGCAATGATCTTATCATAGACCTTTTCGAGCAGCCGGGGAACGGTCGTAAATATCTCGGGCCTGATCTCGCGGATGTTATCGGCGATAGTGCCCATATTCTCAGCGTAATAAATCGAAAGCCCAAGATAGTGATAGGTATAAATGTCCATCCGCTCATAGACGTGGCACAACGGCAGATAACTGAGGCCTTTGCAGTTCTCATCCACCGGAAAGATGTGTTTGACGCCCATGACATTGCTCAACAGGTTCCGGTGCGAAAGCATGACTCCTTTCGGAAATCCCGTGGTGCCGGAAGTATATATCAGGGTAGCCAGATCGTCAGGGTTTACCGCTTCTTTTAATTTTTCCAGTTTTTCCGGTTGGCGATTGGTTTGGCCAAGGGCTATCAACTCGTCAAGGTGTTTGATCCCCTCAATGGCTTTAAAAGTATAAACATCCTGAACAGCATTAATTTCCGGAAGAATGTGCTCGATTTTCCGAAGAATATCCCTTCCGGAGATAAATACAAAACTGACTTCGGAGTGTTTGAGAATGTATTTGTAATCCGACTCGCTGATCGTCGGATAGATCGGAACATGAACGGCCCCGATCTGTAAAATTGCCATGTCAACGAAATTCCATTCCGGGCGGTTGTTGGAGATCGTGGCGATTTTATCTCCGGGCTGCACCCCGAGTTTCAGCAATCCATAGCTGATATTGTTCACATTCTCAATATACTGGTCGATCGAATACTTAATCCATTTACCACCATCTTTACCTGCCAGTACATCATCTTTTTGCTTAAAAGAAGTCTTGTAAAAAGGAAGAAGATCAAAGAGTCTGGTTACTTCCATGTGGTTTGATTTGGGATCTAAAAAGCGCGCAAAGATATAAAAATATTTCCTATATAGTATTTTATATATGAGCTACTTAAAAAGAGGCCTAAAAGTAATAAATCTTGAAATGAAAAAATCAAGAATAAATCACATTTTATTAAAAGTTGTTGCATTCGCCTGCGCCTGTGGCATTACAAGGATATCATTGATGTTGACCCTCGGCGGAAGCGAGGAGATAAAATGTATGACCGCAGCAATATCTTCTGCCACCAGCGGTTCATAGCCTTTATAAACCATCCCGGCCCGGTCGTGATCGCCTTTGAAACGCACCAGGGAGAATTCCGTTTCCACAGCGCCGGGGCTGACCTGGGTCACTTTGATGCCATGGGGGAGCAAATCTATCCGCATCCCTTTGGTGAGGGCATCCACGGCATGCTTGGTGGCGCAATAGACGCTACCTTTCGGGTACACTTCTTTTCCGGCGATGGATCCAATGTTGAAAATATGCCCCTTGCCCCTTTCGATCATCCAGGGGATCACTTTACGGGAAATATACAGCAAACCCTTCACATTGGTATCGATCATGGTATCCCAGTCGTCGGTCGAAGCCGTGTTCACCGGATCCAGCCCGGCAGCCAGGCCGGCATTATTGACCAGGATATCGATCGCTTTCCATTCTTCGGGGAGGCTATCGAGACTCTTCTCCATAGCTGATCTATCGCGGATATCAAATGCCAGGCAAACAGTTTCGGTGTTGTATTTTTCCTTGAGCCCGGATGCAATATCCTGCAGGATTTTTATTCTCCGGCCCGTGATGATCAGGCGATGGCCCTCCTGGGCAAACCGGAATGCAGTTGCTTTTCCTATCCCAGCCGTTGCGCCGGTAATGAGTATGGTTTTTATCATGAGGTTTATTTATATGGATCTACGAGATATTTCCGGAACCAGCCGATGGTTTCCCTGGTGCTTTCTTCATAATATTTTCCTTTGGCGCCGTAGCTGTTGCCGTGTCCTATGCCTTCGAAGACGATCAGTTGCGAAACCACGCTATTTTCCTCCAGCGCAGCGATCATCCGTTCCGATTGCCTGGGCGCAACGACAAAATCTTTATCACCGTGTATCAGCAATGTCGGAGGGTCATCAGGGCTGGCGAAAAGCACGGGAGATATTCCGGCGGCCAGGGTGGTATCAAAATCGAATGCGGGGAACATTGCTTTCATGAAATCGGGGATATTCCTCAGGTCGACCGGCGGGAAGAAAGCGACAATAGCGCTGACCGGGTGCCTGTCGCCCGAAAGGCCGGCCATTAGTGAAAGATGGCCGCCGGAGCTGCCTCCGAAAATGCCCAGCCTCAGTGAATCGACGCCAAAACGGTGCGCATTCCTGCGGATCTGCCATGATCCCAGGATGACGTCGTCGATGGTCTCAGGAAGCTTGAAAGTCGGGCTGCTGCCATGGCGCAAGGCAAAAACGGCAAATCCCGAGTCGAGGTAAGGCTTGTAATCTTCAATGACTGAGTCGGGCGGGTTATAGCGGGAATTCCATCCCCCGCTGACCAGGTGGATGAGGCCTGCACCGTTTGCCGGTCCGGCCGGCTGGAAGACATCGTAGGTCAACGCCATTCCCGCTTTATGGCCATAAACCACATCGGGGGTAATACGGTATCCGCCCTGGGAAAATGCAAGAAGCGGGCTTATGATTATAGCCAGAAGTAACGTCCGACGGGTCTGGGAGCTGAGCTTTTCCTTCCGACGGGTTAATATATATTCAGTTTTCATGGCGGTATAACAAACAGAAATGGATGTTTGTTAAAGGATTATCTGAAAAATTTCAATGGCAGCAGCATCGGTGTGTTCTTCCGGTATTCGGTGTATCCTTCCCTGCGCTGAAGATTGCGTTTTTCAATCATCGGGATGCTGGCGAAAATGAACATCAGGGTAATGGCGACCGGGCCGGCCAGTGCCCACCAGAAATGGCAGCCTGCAGCAATGGCAAAGAAAGCCAGCCCCCACCAGGTACTGATCTCTCCCAGGTAATTGGGATGGCGGCTTAAGCGCCACAGGCCGGACATGATCGTTTTTCCCTTGTTTGAGCTGTCTTTTCTGAAGTTCCTGAGCTGTTCATCCGCAACAAACACATAAACCACGCTTCCAAAAAGGATCAGGGCGGCCGGGATATCCCAGATATTCAGTGCCCTTCCTTCACCGGAAAATACGGCAAACATAGCCATGCACCCAAGGTAGACCATAATGGTCGGGAACAGGTGGATTGCCAGGAAACTCACCACCCAGTATGCTTTTCCGCTGGATTTCCTGAAATTTACATAGCGCCAGTCTTCATGATGGAACCCGGGCCAGTCGCGGTAAAAATTCGAAGTAAGACGAAGGGCATACAGAAAAATACCGGCAAGAAACAGCAACTGCCTGATGGTCAGGTTATCAAGATGAAAAATAAAAACATGAGCTGCCGCGATCACAATAGGTTTTACACTCCAATAGGGATCATAGGCGGAGGAATTGTTCAGGATGACCGAAAACAGAAAGACGACCACGGTGGCTGCCAGGTCTCCTGCCCCAATCATGACCAAGGGATGATGACCGGTGAATAACCTTGCAATAAGCACTGCGGTTATGCCGGCGATAATGTAGATCAACAGGCTGAGCACAATGCTCTGAAACCTGCTTAGAGTATGATTTTTCTGTTTCATTTTTAATTCATTTGCCATTCAGGCACCTAAACTCCAATTCATTAAAAACTAGAATCTCTTCGTATATCCATGGCAATAGGGCAAGGTGCCTTTATTGTCGTAATAATCCTGGTGGTAATTTTCTGCCGGCCAGAAGGTTGTCGCTTTTGTGACTTTCGTGGCCACTTTGAAGCCTTTGTTTTTGAGGATTCCGATAAGGTTTTCAGTGATTATCTTCTGATTTTCATCCAGGTAAAAAATTTCGGAACGGTACTGTGCGCCGACATCGGGACCCTGGCGGTTGACCTGGGTCGGGTCGTGGATTTCGAAGAAGAGGCGGGCCAGTTCTTCGTAAGACACTTTAGAAGGATCGAAGGTAATCTCTACTGCTTCGGCATGGCCGGTGGTTCCCGTGCAGACCTCCTGGTAGGTAGGATTATCTTTATGTCCGCCGATATAACCCGAAACGACCGAGATCACACCCGGTTTCTTCTGCATATAGTATTCGACGCCCCAAAAGCATCCTCCGGCGAATATTGCCCGGTTTACGGCCTGATTGGCCGCTTCTGAATCAGGAATAAAATTCATAGAGATGGAATTTACGCAATGACGTGTGTTTTTATCTGTAAAGCCTTCATCCAGAAAGACGTGCCCCAGGTGTCCGCCGCAACTGGCGCAGATGATCTCTGTCCGCATACCATCGGGATCGGGAATCCTTTTGACTGCCCCTTTGATCTCATCGTCGAAGCTGGGCCATCCGCAGTGGGAGTCGAACTTATCTTCCGACCTGTAAAGCGGGGCGTCACACCGGCGGCAGGTATAAGTACCTGTTTCTTTATTGTTCAGGTATTTTCCAGTCCACGGGCGCTCAGTCCCTTTTTGGATGATGATATATTCTTCCTCCGTGGTTAACTTATTGTATTTCATATTGTTTTGCGAGAATATAATGGTTGGGATGATGGAGACTAAAACGATTACAGCTTGCCGGATCATTATCATCAATTTTAACACCTAACTGTTTTGTGCCAATTTTGTTTAAAAATTTGTTGATCCCCTCCGGGGAAAAATTACAACACGCTCATTTTTCTATAAGAATTGATCCCCTACGGGGAATATAATACATCGATGATCGCCTGTTCGCATAATCGCCTGTTCGCCCGTACGCTTGTTAATCCCCGCATCTCGTTTCGATCCATTTTTTTGCGTTGACGAATGCTTCGATCCAGGGTGAGACCTCATCGGAAGGGCGGCTGGCGGGATAGCTGGCCCAGTTCCAGGGATGGATGGCCCGCTCCAGGTGGGGCATCATGACCAGGTGGCGGCCATCGTGCGAACAAAGCGCAGCAGCACAGTAATCGCTTCCGTTAGGATTGCCGGGATAGCCGGTATAACTGTATTTCATCGCGATCTCATATTTGCCTTCCTCATACGGCAGGGAGAACTGCCCTTCTCCATGCGCAACCCAGATGCCCAGCCGGCTGCCGGCAAGGCTTTTCAACATAATGCTTTTGGTCTCATGAACATCCACATTAAGAAAAGCCGATTCGAACTTACCCGAAGCATTGTGCAGCATCTTCGGCATGCGGGCATGCTCAGGATAGACCAGTCCCAGTTCGACCATTACCTGGCATCCGTTACAGACGCCAAGGCTAAGGGTATCATGACGGGCGTAGAACTTATCAAGCGCTTCCCTGGCTTTAGGATTGTAAAGGAAAGCACCGGCCCAGCCCTTCGCCGAGCCCAAAACATCGCTGTTGGAGAATCCTCCGACAAACACGATGAGATTAACATCTTCCAGGTTCTCGCGGCCGGCGATAAGGTCGGTCATATGAACGTCTTTTACATCGAACCCGGCCAGGTGCATGCTCCAGGCCATCTCCCGGTCGCCGTTCACCCCTTTCTCGCGGATAATCGCGGCTTTGATGCCCGACTTTACAACCCTTGCCTGCTCAATCCCATATTGAGCAAATCTGCCGCTGAAAGAATCAGGAAACCGGAACGACAACTCCTGCTTTTTGTAATTTTCGTATCTTCTGGCAGCTAGTTCCGGTCCACACTGCTTACGATCAAGCAGATAGGATGTTTTGTACCATGTATCCCTGAGTTCCTCAATATCAAACAAATAGGATTGTCCATCATGGCCGATTTCAATCGTACGGTTGCCGGTAACCTGACCGAGACGATAAAATCTGATCTGCTCTTTTTCAAGTAACCGTGATGCTTCGTCCGGGTCTTTCACCTGGATGATCACACCGGGTTTTTCACTGAAAAGGATGCGGTAGATGTCCTTCTCGCCGACAGCATCCATGTTTAGATTCATCCCGGCATCATTCCGGCCGAAAGTCATCTCCAGCAGAGTGGTAATCATACCGCCGGCGCTGATATCATGTCCAGCCAGGATCATCTCTTCACGTATCATATTCTGCACGGTTTCGAATGCCCGCGCAAAATATCCGGTATCAGGCACGCCCGGAACTGCGGTGCCGATGGCGTTAACCGATTGGGCGAAACTGCTGCCCCCCAGGTGGAATCCGTCGCCCGAAAAATCGATATAAATGATGCAACCGGCCCCCTGTAGAGACGTTGCATGCAACGTCTCTACAGGGGGCGTTGCATGCAACGTCTCTACAGGCGGCGCCGGTTGCAACACCGGTTCCACGATCTGCCGGACATTTGCGACCTCCCCTACGGCGGAAATAATGACGGTACCCGGGGCAAAAACCTTTTGTCCGTCAGGGTATTTCTGTGTCATCGACAATGAATCTTTGCCGGTGGGTATATTGATCCCGAGGCCGATGGCAAATTCGCTGACCTTTTTAACGGCAGCAAACAGCCTGGCGTCCTCGCCCGGATTTTTTGCCGGCCACATCCAGTTAGCGCTGAGGGATACACCTTTCAGGCCATCTTCCAGCGGCGCCCAGACAATATTCGTCAGAGCTTCCGCAACGGCCAGCACAGATCCTTTCTCCGGATCGATCAGTCCGGCGACTGGCGCATGGCCGATCGCAGTAGCGATTCCCCTTTTTCCAAGGTAATCCATCGTCGCTACCCCCAGGTTGTTCAAAGGCAGTTGCACCGTTCCGGCACATTGCTGTTTGGCTATCCTGCCTGTCACCGACCGGTCGACCTTGTTGGTCAGCCAGTCTTTGCAGGCGACGGCTTCCAGTTGCAGGACCTGGTGCAGGGCTATCGGGAGAGACGCAGCATGCTGTAGTGGAGACGCAGCATGCTGTAGTGGAGACGCAGCATGCTGCGTCTTTACAACAGTATAGGCAGGATCCGCAAACGATGCCGGCAGGGTTGTATCGTTGAGCACCGTCCTCGGTGGTTTTCCGAGGAGGTTGGCCAGTTCGAGGTGCATAGGCTTTTCGCCTTGTGCATTGACGAAGGATAAGATATGGTCGCCGGTAGTCCTGCCGACGACGTACAGGGGAGCGCGTTCTCTTTCTGCGATCCTTTTCAGCAGCGGAAGGTCTTTTTCGCTGATGATCAGCCCCATCCGTTCCTGTGATTCATTGCCGATGATCTCTTTATCGGACAGAGTAGGATCGCCGACGGGGAGCTTTGTCATATCGATGGTTCCCCCTGTTGCCTCCACCAGTTCCGACAGGCAGTTCAGGTGGCCTCCCGCGCCATGGTCGTGGATGGAGATGACCGGGTTGGCGCCCGATTCAGCCATTGCCCGGATCGCGTTGTAGACCCGTTTCTGCATCTCGGGATTGGCGCGCTGAACGGCATTCAGTTCGATAGCGTTGCCGTATTCACCGGTAGCCACTGACGAAACCGCGCCGCCTCCCATACCGATCCGGTAGTTATCACCGCCCATGACGACGATCAGGTCGCCGGTGCCCGGAATGTCTTTAATACTGTCTTCGCGGATTCCCGTGCCAATGCCGCCGGCGAGCATGATTACCTTGTCGTAGCCGTAAGATTTGCCGTCTTCTTCGTGCTCAAAGGTGAGCACACTTCCGCAGATCAGCGGTTGTCCGAATTTGTTGCCGAAATCGCTGGCGCCGTTGGATGCTTTGATCAGGATCTCTTCGGGGGTCTGGTAGAGCCACTTCCTGGGTTTAAGGCGCTCCTCCCAGGGTCTGCCGGGCGCCATCCTGGGATACGAAGTCATATAAACGGCGGTGCCGGCCAGCGGGATACTGGCTTTGCCACCGGCCATCCGGTCGCGGATCTCTCCGCCGGTACCGGTGGAAGCGCCGTTAAACGGCTCGACGGTCGTCGGGAAATTATGCGTTTCGGCTTTCAGCGAAATCACTGTGTTGACCGGCCTGATGCGGAAAAAATCGGCCTTGTCCTGCGTCTCCGGGGCAAATTCCTGTGCTGCCGGTCCGCTGATAAAGGCTACATTATCTTTATAAGCTGAGACCAGGCGGTTGGGATTCGCCTTCGAGGTTTTCTTTATCATCGAAAAAAGGGAATCCTCCTTTACATCGCCATCAATAATAAAACTCCCGTTAAAGATCTTATGCCTGCAATGCTCTGAATTAACCTGTGCAAATCCGTATACTTCGCTGTCGGTCAGCTTTCTGCCCAATTTTTCTGCCAGCCCTTCCAGGTAAATGACCTCTTCTTCGCTCAGGGCAAGCCCTTCCTTCAGATTATAAGCCCTGATATCGTCGATATATAGTATCGGTTCGGGCTTATGCTCGATCGTAAAAATCTTCTGATCCAAACCTTTGTAAAGATGCTGAAGCATGGGGTCGAAAGAGTCGCCCTCCTTAAAATAGCGGAACTCCTCGATCCTTTCAATGCCTTCGATACCCATATTCTGCGTTATTTCAACCGCATTGGTGCTCCAGGGAGTGATCATCTCTTTCCGGGGTCCGATAAACTGTCCTTCGACCTGCTCCCACATGACCAGCGAGGCATCCCCCAGCAACCAGGCCAGCTTTTCAAGGTCCTTCTTCGGTTGGTGAATTTTGCTGCCGATGGCATAAATGACAGAGTGGTTATTCTGATAAAAAAGGATCATCTCAGGTATTTTTGGATTTTGACCTACGGGTCTTTTTAAGTTTTTGAAAATTATCTTCGGAAATCCCGAATTTTTCTTCTGCCGGATCATCGCCCACCGGTTCGGTGTGCACCATCACATCATAAACATCGGTAAGTTCGAGTTTTATCTGCTTTTCCACCTGGTGAGCCAACTGATGGGCCATTTTGAGCGGCATATCGCCATCGACTTCAATATCGACGGCAACCATATACTGGTGCCCTATTTTACGGATCCTGGTACGATGTGGATTAGAAGCCCCTTCGACTTTCGATATCGCTTTGAATACCCTGTCGTAAACGCTCTCATCATCCACACCATCCATTAGCTGCAGCGAAGATTCCCGGAAAATTCTGAATGCCAGGTAAATGATCCAGCCGCTCACGATAAGAGCCGTAATCTTGTCGAAAACAGGCATTTTCATCACGAAAGTAAAAACCAGTCCTATTAAAACTGCCAGGGATATGACCACATCTCCCATCATGTTTTTTCCATTAGCCTGAAGCATCAGGCTGCCGGTTTTTTTACCGATGGTGTACTGGTACCAGGCGAGCATAACTTTTCCCATGATGGAGAACACAGTCACATAAACAGCCAGCATCGACGGCATGACCGACTTTTCGCCTTCAATGAGGTGGTTGATCGTCGTGATGGCAAGCTGTGCCCCGGCAAAGAAGATGATAAAAGAGAGCACTTTGGAGGCAATCGTGTCGGCCCGTTCATAACCATAGACATACTTCAAGTTAGGCGGGCGGGAGATGACCCGGGCTGTGACCAGGGTGATAGCTGATGCGATGATATCGCCGGCCGAATCGATCCCATCCGCCAAAACGGCCATGGATCCTGAGATCAACCCTATAAAGATTTTAAGCACCGACAGGAGAGCGTTTCCGGCGATGCTGACCCAGGAGGCACGGACGATCTGCTTCTCCCGGTTTTCCATCTTATTCCTGTGCTGCGAGGAACCTTTCAGCCTCAAGAGCAGCCATACAGCCGCTCCCTGCCGCCGTCACCGCCTGGCGGAATTTCCAGTCCTGGACATCGCCGCAGGCAAAAACACCCGGAACATTCGTTTCGGTTGAATCGGGTTTGGTAATGAGATAACCCACCTCATTCATATCCAATACCCCTTTAAACAGGTCGGAATTCGGTTTGTGGCCGATAGCGGAAAAATAACCATCAACCGTTAGCAGTTCCTGCTCCCCGGTTTTGATATTTTCAATGCGAACGCCGGTCACCGCTTTGTTAAAACCTTCTTCGGTGCCGACAATTTCTTTCACAACACAATTCCAGTGAAGGACGATATTCGGCGTGGTGGTCACTCGCTTCTGCATGGCTTTCGAAGCGCGCAACTCTTCGCGTCGGTGGATCAGATGCACCGTGCGGCAGAGTTTGGCCAGGTAGGAGGCCTCTTCCGCTGCCGTATCGCCGCCGCCGACAATAGCAACGTCTTTTCCGCGGTAAAAGAACCCATCGCAGGTAGCACAAGCCGAAACGCCCGCCCCCATGAACCGCTCTTCCGATTCCAGGCCGAGGTATTTGGCCGTGGCCCCGGTGGCAATGATCAGGGTATCGGCCAGCATCGTTTTGCCATCATCGGCTTTCACTGTAAAAGGCCGTTTCGACAGGTCAACCTCAGTGACAATGCCAAAACGGATATCGGTGCCGAAACGGGCGGCCTGCTTTTTCATGTCTTCCATCATCTGCGGACCCATGATCCCGTCCGGATAACCGGGGAAGTTTTCCACTTCCGTGGTTGTCGTCAATTGTCCACCCGGCTGTATTCCTTCATAAATTACGGGACGCAGATCGGCCCTGGCGGCATAAATAGCTGCGGTATATCCGGCAGGCCCGGACCCAATAATCAGGCAATGAATATGTTCCATGTTTTCGTTAATGTTATTTGGTTTTGAAAGTTGAGGATGCAAAGGTAGTAAAAAGTATATCTTTGTAAGATGAAAGTACTGATCCGACTCTTAGTTTACACATGCGCCGTATTGCTGACCGCCTGGCTGCTGCCCGGAGTCAGTGTTGAAAATTTCACTACGGCTGTAATGGTAGCCATTTCGCTGGCTATCCTGAACACATTTGTCAGGCCGATACTGGTATTTCTGACGATCCCGGTAACCATCGTCACCCTGGGGATCTTCCTGCTGGTGATCAACGCGCTGATCATCCTGTTCATCGGGAAGGTCATTCCCGGATTTACGGTCGATGGATTCTGGTGGGCCCTGCTGTTCAGCGTCATTTTAAGTATAATTGCTTCCTTGTTCGGAACAAGTTCAACCACGATTGTCAGGCGAAACGAATATGAAAAACCGGCAGATAACCAATAAAGAGCACCAGGATGCGATCATCCGGAAATGCCAGTTCTGTCATGTAGCCATGACCACGCCGGATGGGAAACCGTATGTCATTCCGATGAATTTCGGCTACGACGGTGAGTTTGTCTATTTCCACGGCTCGGCAAAAGGGAAGAAAGCGGATATGCTGAAGATTAACCCGGATGTGTGTATCGCTTTCAGCACCGATCATGAGTTACGGTATGTTAATGAAGAAGTGGCCTGCAGCTGGAGCATGCGCTACAAGAGTGTCCTGGTATACGGAAAGGCTGAATTTATTGAGGATGCCGGCAGTAAAATAGAGTGTTTGAACAGGATCATGGCGCAATACGCTGACCGGGATTTTGAATACAACGAACCGGCGGTGAGAGAGGTTATGGTTTTCAGGGTGAAGGTTGAGAAGATGGATGGAAGGGTATACGGATACTAATTATAAATATTGCAGCGCCGATGCCGGCTCCCCAGAGGCCGCCGACAATCACATCGCCCGGATAATGCACCCCCAGGTATATCCGGCTGTAGCTCAGTAGAAAAGCCCAGAATAAGATCAGCGGCGTAAAGTACCGGATTCTTTTTCCCAGTAAAAACGACAGGTAAGTAGCTAGGGCAAAGGAGTTTACGGCATGGGAAGAGATGAAACCGTACTTCCCTCCACAGCGCCCGTCGACCAGGTGTACCATTCCTGCCAGCGATGGCTCGTGGCAGGGCCTGAGCCTCAGGAAAACATTCTTAAAAAGGTGAACGGAGGTCTGATCGCTGATCACTATCATCAGACCGGCGAGGATCACCAGTAGCAACGCCTTTTTCCCGTAATGCCGGTAAAGCAGCCAGACGAAAAACAGATAAAGAGGAATCCATATCCACCGCTGGGAGATCCAGAACATGACCGGATCGATCGCCGGGGAATTGATCCCGTTGATCGCCAGGAACAATTGGGTGTCGATATTTTTCAGGGATTCCAGCATGCTTGTGCGGCATTACTCATCGGAGTAGCGGTTCAGCTCGGTCCAGATGAGGTCTTTCAGTTTTAAGATGCCATCTCCGGTAACGGACGAAATAAAAACCGTCTTTACAGGCGGCAGCTCCTTTTTCATCTCTGATATCAGTTCCGAATCGAGGAGATCGGATTTGGATATGGCCAGCAGCCTCGGTTTGTCGACCAGTTCGGGGTTATACTTATCCAGCTCGTTGAGCAGAATTTCATATTCCCGGCGAATATCCTTCGAATCGGCCGGGATGAGGAACAACAGCAGGGAATTCCGTTCGATATGCCGGAGGAAACGCAGCCCCAGCCCTTTGCCTTCGCTGGCGCCTTCGATAATGCCGGGGATATCGGCCATGACAAACGAGGCGCCGTCGCGGTAAGAGACGATCCCGAGATTGGGCGTCAGGGTGGTAAAGGGGTAGTCGGCGATTTCGGGTTTAGCGGCCGAGACGACCGATAGCAGCGTTGATTTCCCGGCATTGGGAAAGCCCACGAGGCCGACGTCGGCAAGTATCTTCAGTTCCAGGATGATCCAGGCCTCCTGTCCTGGCTCGCCGGGCTGGGCGAAGCGGGGCGTCTGGAAGGTGGACGATTTGAAATGGTCGTTGCCCAGTCCACCACGCCCTCCTTTCAGCAGAACCTTTGTCTCTTCGTGTTCGGTGATCTCAAACAATACCTCACCGGTATCGGCCATTTTAGCGACTGTGCCCAGGGGCACCTCGATGATCCTGTCTTCGCCGGCAGCTCCGGTGCTGAGCGATTTGCCCCCCACCCCGCCATTACCCGCCCTGACGTGCTTGGTGAATTTGAGGTGCAGGAGGGTCCAGAGATGGCGGTTCCCTTTGAGGATGACATGCCCTCCCCTGCCACCGTCGCCGCCGTCAGGGCCCCCTTTGGGGATATACTTGGCGCGGTGCAGATGGGCCGAACCGGCGCCCCCTTTTCCGGAGGTGCAGTTGATCTTTATATAATCGACAAAATTGGGTGAGGACATTATAAAACGATTTTTTACAAATGTAACTATCTTTTTTTCACCACAATAGGAACATAGGACACATAGTATTTTCAATTAGCTCTATGTGCCTCCTATTGTGTCCTATGTGTCTGTTGTGGTTTATGGTTATTTAACATATTTTATAAATATCGGCATAATTCCTCCCGAATCCGTCATAATCCAGCCCATACCCGACAATGAACTCATTCGGTATCTCCATTCCAAGGTAATCGATCCGGAATGATTCACGGAAGGCGCCGGGTTTGAAGAGAAGGGCTGCCAGTTTCACATCATTCACCCCCAGGTAATAAAGCTTGTTGATGAGATACTGCATGGTTGTCCCCGTATCGATAATATCTTCCAGGATAACGATATTCCGTCCTTTGAGCCTTTCATTCAGCCCGATCAGCTCCTTAACGTCGGAAGTGGAGGATGTGCCGGAATAGGAAGCCAGTTTGACAAAACTTATTTCACTTTCGATTGTTATCTTACGGTAGAGGTCGGCGGCGAAGATAAAAGCGCCATTCAGGACCACGAGGAATAAGGGATTTCGGCCTTCCAGATCGCGGTTTAGCTCTGCTGCCAGCCGGTCGATGGCCTGGCTGATCTCATCGGCTGTGATCGAAAGCTTAAAAGTTTTATCTTTGACCGTGATTGTTTTCATTGGGTTGGTTTAGGGGGACGAATACTGTTTCGCAAAGTTACGCAAAGGAAACGCAAAAAATAGTTCAAAGTTCAAAGTTCAAAGTTCAAAATTTAAAATTCAAAATTTAAAATTTCTATGACTCCTTTAGTTAGCATCATCATGGGTTCGACGAGCGATCTTCCGGTGATGGAAGATGCCGCCAAGGTTCTTAACGAACTGAAGATACCGTTTGAAATGAATGCTTTGTCGGCCCACCGGACGCCCGACAAGGTGGAAGAGTTTGCCAAATCGGCTTCTGGCAGGGGGATCAAAGTGATCATTGCCGGCGCGGGGATGGCGGCCCATCTTCCCGGGGTTATCGCTGCCATGACCCCATTGCCGGTGATCGGCGTTCCGATCAAAGGTTCGCTCGAAGGGCTCGATTCGCTCCTGGCCATCGTCCAGATGCCTCCCGGGATACCCGTGGCTACGGTTGCCATCAACGGAGCGCGCAACGCCGGCATCCTGGCCGCACAGATCATCGCTACCGGCGATCCGGCGCTGGCCGATAAAATGCTGAAATTCAAGGAAGAACTGAAAGAAAAAATCATCAAAGCAAACGAGGATCTTTCGAAGGTTAAGTTTGAATATAAGGTTGGTGGATAGTGGTTTCTAGATTACAACCAACTTTAGTAGATATTTGTTCTTCCCTATAACTAATTTTACATAATAAACACCTGGTGTCATTTCAGCTATATTAATTGTGGGGCAAGAATTATCTGGGAGCAATACTAATGAATCACTTTTAAGCATTTGCCCATTTTGATTATAAATAAATATCTTTATATTTTCCTCAAGTAAGAATTTTTGATTAATACTGATTTGAAAAAAATCTGATGCTGGATTGGGAAATATTTGAACAGGTACGTTTTTATCTTGATTACTTTCATTAATGAATACCGGATTGACTGACCTATTAAGGGCTGGGCCTAATACGGTTGATTCATATCTTGATAATGAATACAGAAATTGATCAGGTGTAATGACAATATCCTTAATCCGATTGTTGGTAATATTATATGTTCGGTTTTCCCATGTAAGTCCATTATCAGGAGAATAATAAATACCCCCATTTGGAAAACTCTGATTTTCACATCCGACATAGATTTCATCAAATTCGATTACTAAAGAAACGGCATCTCTGTTCGGAAGTACTGTTTCCCAAGTCAATCCTCCATTAGAGGTCTTTAGTAAACCGGAATAAAAGCAGCCGGCAAACAAGTCTTGATTTGAATTAAACCCAAGTGACTGAATATTATATCCTACCAACCCAATATAGTTCCATATTTCTCCTAAATCCGCCGACTTGAACACTCCTGCGTCCTGAGCCGTATAAGCAGTACCTCCGGCATAAATCTCATTCTCACCAACAGGTAATATGGTATTTATCACGGTATTCTGACTAAGAACCAATGAGGTATCCCATGTATTTCCGTTATCAAGAGAACGCATGATCCCTCCCCAATAACCAATAAAAATGTCGTCGGGAAAGAAGCCCGAGATAGAAATTACATTTTGTTCTATAGGTGAAATACGTTCCCAGCTCTCACCCAAATTATTTGACCTATATACCCCAATAGTACCAGCATAAATAGTGTCACCATTTCCGTGAGACATACAATATATAGAAAGCCCATTTAATCCTACATACTCCCAGGTAATTCCGCTATCAAATGATCGATAAACTCCACCAGTGGCATATTGAGTACTACCACCGATAAAGATAGTATCAAAGTTTAGCGGAAGCATAGAAATAATATTTATAGAATCCGGATATACTATTTCTTCATAATAATCCTGAGAACGGCAGGTTTTATTAAAAAGAACTATTGTGAAAATAATGGCAAGGGTAGTTTTTGAGATTGGCACTCCAAACATCTTATGACTTTTTCGCCTTTAAATATAATAATTTTTAATATATCATGAGGCACTATAGCAAAAAATAATAATAATTTTGGAAGAACAATAAGCTATTTTATCAACTGGTCACCGGCT
>ENA-UOWO01003212-UOWO01003212.1-activated-sludge-metagenome-genome-assembly--contig:-NODE-3212-length-19190-cov-5.863235_pt1 | contig 19190 bp, 13 predicted proteins | sample MGYA00238148_ERZ761564 | MGnify/ENA primary metagenome ERZ761564 (study PRJEB28885, sample SAMN05720194) | activated sludge metagenome | isolation source: Anaerobic digester | place: USA... | reverse complement strand
TGCAGCGTCGTGATGCACGGCACGTTATAAAGAATAGCGGCGGCCCGGATTTTGCGCAGATCCGATTGACTCGCCTGCCCGCTTGGAATATTGATAATCAAATGGATCTGATCGCTCTTGATCATCTTCAGCAGGGTGTTTTCGCCCTCGGCATATTTCCCGACGACATCAACGACCACCCCGTTGGACCTCAGGACCTTTGCCGTCCCCTGCGTGGCCACGAGGGTGTACTGGAGATCCCTCAGCCGTTTGGCGAGGAACACGATCGCCCGTTTATCTTCATCCTTGACGCTCACGAAAACCCGGCCAGTTTTAGGAAGCTCCTGGTTCGCGCAGAGCTGTGACTTAACGAACGCTTCTCCGAAATTCATCGCGATCCCCATCACCTCCCCGGTTGACTTCATTTCCGGCCCCAGGACGATGTCCACCCCCGAAAACCTGGAAAAAGGCAGCACCGATTCCTTGACCGAAAAATGCGGCAGATCCAGGTCAACGGGCAAATTAAAATCTTTAACGCGTTTACCCATCATAATCTGGGCCGCGATTTTCGCGCAAGGCACACCGGTCGCCTTGCTGACAAAAGGCACGGTCCTCGACGCCCGCGGGTTGACTTCCAGCACATAAATCTTGCTCCCCTTCACGGCGAACTGAATGTTCAGCAGGCCCACAACCTGAAGCCCTTCCGCGATCCGGCATGTGTCCCTTTTGATTTGCGCGATGAGTTCTTCGCTGATCGTGTGCGGCGGCAACACGCAGGCCGAGTCCCCCGAATGAATGCCGGCGTTTTCAATGTGCTCCATAATCCCCGCCACGTATGTTTGCGTTCCGTCGGAAATCGCATCAACGTCAACCTCGATAGCATCTTCCACGAATTTATCAATAAGCACGGGCTTCCCCGGGGACACCTCCCGGGCCTCGCTCATAAACGTCAAGAGCGACTCTTCATCGTAAACGATACGCATGGCACGCCCCCCTAAAACATAAGACGGCCGGGCCAGCACAGGATACCCGATCTGGGCCGCATAACGCGCCGCTTCTTCCGCCGAGTTAGCGGACGCGTTGGCCGGCTGGGCGATCTTCAGCCGGGAAATGAACCGGGAAAACAACTCGCGGTTTTCAGCGAGGTCTATGGACTCAACGGACGTTCCGACGATCGGCACCCCGGCCGCGCTCAGTTTATCCGCGAGGTTTAACGGCGTTTGCCCGCCATACTGAACGATCACCCCGTCGGGTTTCTCCACATCAATGATATTCATGACGTCTTCGAAAGTCAAAGGCTCGAAATACAACCGGTCAGAAATATCATAATCCGTGGACACCGTTTCCGGGTTGGAGTTCACCATGATCGTTTCAAAACCCATGTCTTTCAAAGTAATGGCCGCGTGACAGCAGCAGTAATCAAACTCGATCCCCTGGCCGATCCTGTTGGGCCCGCCCCCGAGGATGACAACTTTTTTCCGGGGCCGGGACGACGATTCGTCCGCTTTACGGTTTTCGATAACCGACTCATCCTCCTGCTCATACGTCGAATAAAAATACGGCGTGTGGGCCTCGAATTCCGCCGCGCAGGTATCAACCTGCTTAAATGTGGCAATGATCCCTTTTTCCTTGCGCTGCCGCCGGATATCCATCTCCGGGACACCCATCATCCGCGCCAACTGGGCGTCGCTGAACCCGTATTCTTTCGCACGGCGGAAAAGGGGCTCGGCCAGCGTTTTTTCGGTTTCAATCACCCGGGCCAACTCCCGTTCCATCTCCAATATCTGCGCGATATGGTCGATAAACCAGGGGTCAATCCGGCTGACCCCGGCGATCTGGTCGACCGTCATCCCCTTTTGCAAGGCGTACTTGATATAAAAAATCCTGGAAGCATTGGGCTCTTTCAGGCGCAGGAGTATTTTTTCGTCCGGGATATCCCGGTAATCCTGCCGGTTATCCAGGCCAACATGGCCGATCTCCAGCCCTCGGAGCGCTTTCTGCAAGGCCTCCTTAAAGGTCCGGCCGATCGCCATGGTTTCCCCCACGGATTTCATCTGCACTCCGAGGATATCTTTGGCTTCCGGGAACTTTTCAAACGTGAACCGCGGGGCTTTCACCACGCAGTAATCAATGGCGGGCTCAAACGAAGCCGGTGTTTCCCGCGTGATATCATTTCGAATCTCATCGAGGGAATAGCCGACCGCCAGCTTGGCGGCGAACTTGGCGATGGGAAACCCGGTCGCTTTGCTGGCGAGGGCCGAACTCCGGGACACACGGGGGTTCATTTCAATGACAACCATGCGCCCGTTAAGAGGATCCACCGCAAACTGGATATTGGAGCCACCGGTTTCCACCCCGATTTCTCGGATCAAAGCCAAAGACGCATCGCGCATCACCTGGTATTCCCTGTCGGTCAGCGTCTGCGCCGGAGCCACGGTCACGCTGTCGCCGGTATGCACGCCCATCGGATCAAGATTCTCGATCGAACAAACAATAACGACATTGTCCTTGCTGTCCCGCATGACCTCAAGCTCATATTCTTTCCACCCTTCAATAGACTCCTCAATCAGGACCTCATGGGTCATGCTGCTCTCCATCCCAAGCGAGGCGATGGCTTCGAACTCTTCATCCGTATGCGTGATCCCGCCGCCGGTGCCGCCGAGCGTATAGGACGGCCGGATGATCAACGGGTACCCGATATCCCGGGCCGCCTGCCAGGCTTCATCCATCGTGTGGGCGAACGCACTGCGAGGCACCTCCAGCCCGGCCCGCAACACCGCCTTCTTGAACTCCTCGCGGTCTTCTGCTTTCTTGATGGTGGCGTAATCCGCCCCGATCATGGTCACGTTGTATTTGGCCAGCACCCCGTTTTCATAAAGCTTCATCGCGATATTCAGGGCGGTCTGGCCGCCTAACGTGGGCAAAATGGAGTCCGGCCGCTCTTCGCAGATGATCTTCTCGACATACTCCGGGGTCAACGGCTCAATATAAGTGTGATCAGCGATATCCGGGTCGGTCATAATCGTCGCGGGGTTAGAATTCACCAACACGATTTCAAACCCCTCTTCCTTCAACGCCTTGCACGCCTGGGTCCCGGAATAATCAAATTCACAGGCCTGGCCGATAACGATCGGCCCGGACCCGAGCAGCAAAATTTTTTTAATGTTTGTTCTTTTGGGCATGAGGTTAACCTATTTACAAATTCTCGACAAAAGCGCCATCCGGGGGACGTTATTACGCCGCGGACCGGTTACGGCTGTGAGTGATTCTTGTGTTGTTTCATCATCGCGATAAACTCCCGGAACAGATATTGCGCGTCATGGGGCCCGGGAGCGGCCTCCGGATGATGTTGAACCGAATAGAGCGGGAATTTCCGGTGACTGATCCCCTCAACCGTCCGGTCGTTCAGATTCAAAGCCATAAGCTCCACCTCGTCTTTAGGAAGCGTCTCCAAATCCACGCAAAAGCCATGATTCTGGGAGGTAATCCCGATCCTGCTATCCCGCATGTCCTGAACCGGATGGTTGGCCCCGTGATGCCCGAATTTCATCTTGTACGTCTGGCCTCCAAGCGCCAACCCAAGAATCTGGTGGCCGAGGCAAATACCAAAAATCGGCAGGGTGCCGATGAATTGACGCACCGTCTTGATCACGTAATCCAAAGCCGCCGGGTCTCCAGGCCCGTTCGAGAGGAAAAGGCCGGCTGGCTGGACAGCCATAATCTGCTCATAGGTCGACCGCGCCGGGAAGACATGCACTTCGCATCCCAGCCTGGACAATATCCGCAAAATATTAAACTTAATCCCGCAGTCAAGCGCCGCCACTCTGTATCCCGGAGCCCCGAAAGACGCGTCCGCAGGCCAGACATACTTTTCTTTGGCTGTCACTTCCTTGACCCAGTCGCTTCCGGCCATAGCCGGGACCCGGGCTATTTTCCCAGCCAAACTTTCCGGATTAAAATCGTCCGTTGAAATCAACCCTTTCATGGCCCCGCGCTGGCGCAGATGACGGGTCAACTTCCGGGTATCGATCCCTTCCATCGCGATAATATGATGCTGGTCCAGATAATCGATCAAGCTTTGATCGGCCCGGAAATTGGAATGACGGCGGCAGAACTCCTTAACGACAAAGCCTTTCACATGGACGCCGTTGGACTCCGCATCTTCCGCGTTCACCCCATAGTTGCCGATCAGGGGATATGTCATAACGACAATCTGCCCGGCATAAGACGGGTCGGTCAGAATCTCCTGGTAGCCGGTCATAGCGGTGTTAAAAACCACTTCTCCTGCAGTTTCTCCAGGGGTGCCGAGCGTACGCCCTATAAAGCTCGTACCATCTTCCAGATATAAGATCGCTTCTTTCATGTGTGAGTCAAATGTTGAGGAATTCAGGCAAGACCCTTCTTTGGGAGCCTGCATCAATATATCATTTTAAGGCTTTTTGTCAAGGGTTATCCCGCTGCCGCACGGCTTTAATGTCGACGATAAACCACCCCTGTGTCCCCGCGGAAAATGATCTGTTTTAATTCCAGCTTTAAAGAAAACAGCCCCCATCCGGCCCCCGATGTTTACATCATGGGAACGGCTTTCCACGCCACCTTAAGCCAGGCAGGAAAAGGCTTGATGTGCTTCTTAATAAGAGGATAATTACGGCTGGAAGATAAAATATAATCACCGCTCATGCGCCAGGTTTTTGGACCTTTCCCGATAAAAGCGTCTCTCCGTAACCGGTCCAGGACCTGTCCGGTTTTGCAGCAACGCAGGTCCAATCCGGCCGCGCGGAACACCGGCCAAGCCCCGGCAAAATCCCAGAAGTTGGCTTCGAAATAACTGCCACATCCCCGGCCAATGGCCGGCCAGCACAGCTCCACCACGGCCACCGTGGGCATCATGATCTGGCAAAACGCCGTGTCCCATCGGTACCGGCGCAAAAAATGATCGGAGGACAAAAAGACCGATTGCGGGGTGATGTCCTGGTCCAGCGGGCCGATCCGTTGTTCAGAGGCCGAAGGCGTGAAAGCGTTCCGCACAAAAAAGGCCTCCGGGCCGTTGCAATAATAAAATTCCCGCAAAGACGGAAAGAAAACAGCCCCCATCCACGGCTGTCCGTCGCGCAGGACCCCCAGGGACACCCCGTAAACCGGCATCTGGTTGGAATACGCCCTTGTCCCGTCGATAGGATCCAGGGACCAAACATATTGATACGCGCCGGACATGACCGGCCCAAAAAGCTGCGCGCTCCCAGGGTCTTCTTCGTCAACCAGGGCATGCTCGCCTGTGGCCAAAAATCCTTTAAGGCTGTCCCGGACCAGCTCGGAAACCGCTTTGTCCGCCCGGGTCAGGACCGATTGATCCGGCTTCAGCGACGGCTTGCTGTCATGAATCATGCTGTCCGCCAGGAACCCGCCTTTTTCAACAACGCTTAAAAGTGTTTTTAAAATATCCGCATCCGCCATCCTGTCCCCCTCTGATCATGGAAGGCCCAACCGTTGCCGATTCTGGACCACGGCCTCCTTGCTGCCCAGAATCTGATAAGCCAGCATGTCTTTATCCTGGCCGTTTTCATAATCATACTCGATAATTGCCACCACCTGCAAGACCCGGTCAAAGGGCTGGGCCAGCATTTCCGGAGACTCCTGGGACATCGATTCAATAAGACCGGCATAATACCACGCCGGTTTCTGAATCACAATTCCTTTCCCGCGAAACTCTTTTAAAAAATATGCGACCACCGCTTCTTTCGCGTCCGCATCCACCATCAGTGTCCAGGCGCGGCTTGTCCTGAAGAGATCCTGGATCACATCGGAAAAGTCCGCTTCCGATTGAACGCCCAGTTGCTCGGAAGACAACGCGCGGGTCTTGGCTTCTTGTTCCCGGAACGAGGCGTGTTGCTGAGCCAAATGTTCCTGCCGCGCTGTCTCCTGCAAGACCCGCTGCTGGATCATCTCCTCCTGCATCATCCTCTGCTGTATTTGCGGGCCACGTTGTTTCTTCATGGCGGCCGCGCCACCGGCCAAGGCCCTCCCCTGGAGGAGGGTCAAAAAGATGACCAGCATGCACCAGAGGCTGATCATATCAAGGCACCAACCCGCCTGACAGACACTATTTTTCATCATGCTCCCCTTCTTCCCTGTTTTTTAAAACTTGCTCGAAGTAAACTTTTCGCAAACAGGCCACATCCAGAATATAAATTTCACTCAAACGGCGGGTTTGCTCAGACACCTGCCCCAGCATAAGGTCCCGGTACGTGCAGACTTCTTCTTCCTGCGGCCAGTACCGGCTCGACGCCACTGTTGGAAACCGGGCCGCCGCGCATTCGGGCAGAAGCCCGGCCGCAATAATCCCCTGCAAGGGCGGATCGCCGGTAAACGGGTCCCGGGAACAATCCTGCCAGATCGTCGTTCCACTGATTCCCGGCAAAAGGATATACCCGGTCCGGGCCTGCAGGAAAGAGCGGATGCCCCGGAACTCGATTTTTACGGGTGATTTGGGATTATTCAACACATCCGCCGCGAATGTGTTGCTGTGATGATCCTGGTAAACGAGCACCTGCCCGATATTCCGTTCCCGTAGCCATTCATACGCGTATGTCGTAGCCAGGCGGGACGGCAGGATATCTTTAAAAAAAACACGCGCATTAAAAACGACATGGCATAACAGAAAAACCGCTAACGACACGGAAAAAACCTTGTGCTTTTTCCAAACGAACGGCGCGTGATTGTTCATGTAACATCCCACCGCCGCGCAGAGCAGAAAAATCATCCCGAAAAACCAGGAAAAATAATTCCGGCCGAACTGGGCCACCTGAATAATCTCCACGGCCAGAGGCGTGGAAAGCCCTAGGAGGACCAGCATAAACGTCCTCCTGGGCTTAGACGAGCGGGTCAAGAGGTAGGCCATGCTGACCCCGCACGCGGCAAACAGGATAGGCATGGTCAGCGTAAAATATTTAAAAATCCAGAGCCATCCGCCTCCCCGCAAAAAAGCGGGTACCGCAAAAAATCGGCTCAAGTAATCCGCGTAATACTGAAAATGGTTGCCTCCGCGGCTTAAAAAAACATAGATAATAAACATTTTCAGGCTCTCTAAAGGCCGCGGCAGCGTAAAGGCCAGTAGGACCCCGGCCAGGCCGGCGAAAAAGAACAAAAACCCCTGGCCGGTTTTCTTGGAAAACACGCGGGAGAGCCGGAAATCCTGATGATCCGCCAACAACAGCAACCCATAATACGGCATATACATAATAGCGGTGGGGGAAGAAAAAAAAGTCAGGCCAAAAAACAGCCCGCCCAGGAAAAGATAAACGCGCCTTGGACCCGCACGCTGCAGGAAGAAAAACGAAAGAAGAAAATTGCAGAGGACCAGGGGCTGGTGCGCGCCCAAAAGGACATACATATACGGCCAGAAACTAAAGGCAAAAAGCACAAACGCGACAAATCCGGCCGTGGCATTAAAAAATTTCTTAAAAATCAGAAAAAGAAGCCCGGAGGACAGCCCGCAGGACAGGATCAATAAAAGGATGTTCGGATAAAGGCTTTCTGTGTCTCCCAGGATCCGCTGCAGGATAGCGATATCAACGATGAGCGCCTCTTTTCCCCTCATGTTAAGCCTGCTCAGCCCATGCAGGTGCAGGTCATGCATCTGCGAAAAAAAACGCATCTCAAACAATTTCGCGGCGGTCGGAATATACGAAGCCGCAGAGTCCGATGGCCAGGCGTTGATATAACAGGTGGTCCGCCCCAGCCAGGCCGTCATCAAAACAATAAAAATAATAAGGAACGCGGTGTACGCGCCGGAAATGGAAAAACCTGGCATTTTCTTCCTCATGCGAAACTCATCCTTTCCTGCCCCCCTCCGGGCCTCTCATGGCATACCGAGCCGTTTCCTGTTGACTTTATACATATCATCGCCGAGAACCGAGCGCGCCATCGCGTCTTTGTTTTGCCCGTTTTCAAAATCATATTCCATGATCGCGGCCAGCCGCAAAAGCTCTGAAAACGGCCGGGATAAAAGCGCCGGGTTCCCCTCCCCCATGGTGGTGATAAACTGCGCATAATACGCCGCGGGTTTACGGATCAGCACCCCTTCCTGCCGGTAACGTTCGATATGCTGGGAAACAACCAGATTTTTATAATTAACATCGCTGATTTTTATCCAGATTCCACTGGACTCCTCAAGCACGGCCAAAAGCTGCATCAGGCTTTCTTCCGCGGTCATATCCGCTCCCGGCGCGCCACGCCCGGAATCAAAGCCGCCCGCGCCGGAGTATCCCGGCGCGCTGGTCAGGACCCGGCTCTCCGGATAAGACTGTTTCGGGATCAATGACGGCGTCGGGGCCGCTTGTTTCCCAGCCGTGTCTTCAGCCGGGCTCCCGGGCGCGGATGCCGGCCAAACCCCGGAGCGGCCCGGCGCAGACGGTTGGACCTGAATCTGGGGGCGCACCCGGACCCCCTGCTGTTTCCGGGCCGCCACCCCTCCGGCTTCACACAACAAAGGGCACCCCAAAACCCCAAGAGAAATCCCCAATAAACATAAAAACACTTTCATAACAAAATCCTTTGATAGCCCCCTTATTTTGGATAAAAGCAGGCTTATTATAACAAACGCTGCTGATAAAATGCAAAAGGTGTCTCCAATAAAAACATAAGGGGGCTGTCCGGAAAACGCGTCGAAATTGATGATCCCGGCGCCAGCCTTCATCCATTCCACCCCCGAAGGAGTGTGTACGCGCCCGAGGGGATCGATCAAACAGGTCCACCCGCTGTTCGTGGCCCGCAGGACCGGGCAACGGGTTTCCACCGCCCGCAGGATCGAATTCTGCGCGTGCTGAACCAGGGCGGCCGGATCTTTAAACCAGCCGTCGTTTAAAAGCACAACCATCAACCCGACGCCGGCGCGCGCGTAGCGGCGGAAAAGAGCGCTGATTGTGTCTTCCGAACAAATTGCCACGCCCAGGGAACCGGCAAGGCCCGGGCGGATAGAAGACAACGGCAGCACGCCCAACCCCTGCCCCCGGGAGAAATGATACGCGTCCTTGCCCCGGCTTTTTTCTAAAACCGCCCCGAGCGGCCCGGACCAGGGCTGTTCTTCGCTGAAAGGGACCAAATATTTCTTACGGTAAATTTCCAGGATGGCCCCCTCAGGGCTGACCCAGGCCGCCCCGTTATACAAACGGCCTACCTCATCCTCCCACGCCATCCCAGTTAACACGCCCGCCCCCTGGTTCCGGCACAGATCAACAACCCTTTTCTTTAAAAACGGGTCCTGCCGGAGATCCTGCGGGACCGCGGTCTCCGGCCAAATAATGATCTCTGCGGAGGCCGAGGGAGGAAGCGAAGACGACAAGCGGACGTGAGACTCCACGATCCGGTTCACCCGCCAGGTATCGAGTTTTTCTCGAGGGTCCACGGCCGCTTGCACGACGGCTGCGCGCAACAGTCGCCGCGGGCTCCTTGCGCCGGGATAAAAATAATACTGCGCCGCCCCCCCGGCCCAGGCCAGCAGGTTCACCGCGACCAGCGCCCTGATATAAAACAACCGTTGCTTCCGTGCCCGCACCGCCTCATAAAAACAGGTGTTACACAAGACCAAAAGAAATGAAATCAGGCCCGAGCCACCCAAGCTGGCCCACTGCAGAATATGCCCGTTAAATGCCTGGGAACAACCGAGGTCCCAGGAAAATCCCCGCATGATAATCCGCCGGGCATATTCACTCGCTGTCCACAAAGCCGGCCAATAAAAAAGCCGGAACATCCTGGGCTGAAACGGCGGGAGAAAAAATCCCGCGAAAATCAGGGGTTGAACACTCAATAAAAGGACAAAAAATAAATATCCCGGCAGGCTATAAGGGACAAACCACCTCACCAAAAGCGCATAAAAACAAATCCCGAAAAAACCGCCGGCCAAAACCCGGCGCCACGGGTCGCTGAAAAGGCCCAAGAAAAAAAACAAAGGGACCAGGCAAAACCAGGCGGCCGGCCAGAACCCGTAACAGGACAAAAACGATGGAAACGCCGAAAGGGTCGAGATAACCGCGAGGGCAAAAAAAAGGATCATGCGTAATGCAGGGCTAACCATACGGTTTTTTGGCCCGGGTCAGTCCACTCGACCCGGTGAAAACACCCGGCCGGGATCAACACCGCGTCTCCGGGTTCCATCTGACAGAGGCCATCCGCCTCTCGGAAACGCAGCCGCGCCCGGCCTTTTAACAGCAGCACCCATTCATGCTTCTCCTGCGAAAGCCATTCCCCCGGCGGCGTAATTTGTCCCGAGGAAACAATGCGCTCCAGCAAAAACTCCCGGGTCTTCAAAAGGCTCGTGAATTTTTCTTCCCGGCTTGAATCCGGGAACCCGGATAATATATTTTCAATTGTATATTTCATCACGCGTTTAACGGTTCAAAACCCACTCCGTCCCGCATGGCCCGGGCCGCCCTCAACACCTGATATTCAACAACACTCTTTCGTATAAAGTCGGCGGGCAATACGTATCCACCTTGGGCTGCAAAAGCTGAATGACGGACACGTCTGAAGAATATCCCCCGTCTTTCATTTTCAGGGCGTTGATTTTCGACTGAGTCTCCTTCATGACTTTCCGATACGCCGCCTTAAGAGACCGCTGCTGATACTTATAATCTTCCATCGCGGCCCGGATAGCTTCCGAGTCGTGCCCTTCCGCACGGAGCTCTTGGAGCTTTTCCTGAAAATCCCCGGCTAATTCCTGTCTTTTCTTCAGGTAAATATCCCGGATATCTTCCTGTTTTAACCGTAAATTGTACAATATTTCTTTGCTGTCCGGCGGGGCCTCGGAGCACGCGCAGGAGGAAGGGAAAAGAATCATAGCCGGCGACAGAACCAGGACAAAGGTCAAAAAAGAAAAAAAGGAGGTCATGCGGTGCCTTCTGCCCAATGCGTTATTCCTCCTGTTCCTGCGACAGGCTCTGCAGCAGGGTCAAGGCCAACAGGAAATTCTTTTCATCCTGTTTTTGACGGAACATTTCAATGCTTATTTCCGCGTTCTTGCGGGCCAAGTCCATTTCCCCCAGGAGCCGGTAGTTCAGCGCGATCAAATAATGCAATTCCCCTTTATCAGGAGAAACCCGCAGCGCCGCTGAAAAGGTATCGATCGCCCGGGTATAATCATTAATGCGCATATACGTCTGGCCCAGCACCATATAGGGCTGCGGGTCAACCGGATTCTGCTTAATCGCTTCGTCAAAACTCCGGATCGCTTCCGGGATTTTGGCTTCCTGCAAGTAATCAACCCCTTCTTTCATAAAATCATGCTTATCCGGATTCGGGGCGGGGATATCAATTCTGACTTCTTTTTTCTGTTCACAGCCTAAAACACACAACAAAAATCCAACGAGCACACACCATCTTTTCACAGGGACCTCCTTTATTCTGTCTTGACTCCACATTTTTAGCGATTAAATTTTAATCTTTATTCCTCCCGGAACGCATCGAGGCACTAGCCCCCGACAGTTGGAAATAACATAAGGGCAGGCTTTTAAGCCTGCCCTTATTATGACGCAGAAACTTCTGATTGCAAATAATTTGTTGCCCTTAATCTTCCCGATAGCCGTTTGTAATCGGCAAACGCCAATCTTTGCCAAACGCCCGCGTCGAAATTTTTATGCCCGGCGGCGATTGCCGGCGCTTATATTCGCTCTTATCCACCTTGATGATAATATCTTTAATCTTTTCCTTGTCCCGGCAAATCTTTTGCAATTGGACTGCGGAGAGATGCTCTTCCACATATCCCTTAAGCACGGCATCCAGTTCGGGGTACGGCGGCAAAGTATCCTGGTCTGTCTGGTTATAGCGCAATTCCGCGGACGGCGCCCGCGCCAAAACGCTGTCCGGGATCACTTTTTCTCTCTCGTTGATAAATCGCGCCAGTTGAAAAACCTGGGTCTTCGGGATATCTTTGATCACCGCGAAGCCGCCCGCCAGGTCACCGTACAGGGTGCAATATCCCACGGCGATTTCGCTCTTGTTCCCGGTATTTAACACCAACCAGCCGAATTTGTTGGAAAATTTCATCAGGATATTCCCCCGGATCCTGGCCTGGAGGTTTTCCTCGGCCACGTCAAAAGGCAAACCCGCGAACTCCGGGGACAGGTCATCTAAATACGTCTGGAAGATATGGTCGATAGGGATCTCTTTAAAACTAATCTTCAAATTTTGCGCAAGAATCCGGGCGTCGGCCCGCGTCCCATCCGATGTGTATTGCGATGGCATGGAAACGCCGACCACGTTCTCGCAGCCGACCGCCTCCGCGGCCAAAGCCGCGACCAGAGACGAGTCGATGCCGCCGCTCAAGCCGATGAGCACTTTCTTAAACCCGTTTTTCCGGACATAATCCCTCGTACCCAAAACAAGCGCCCGGTAAACACGTTCCAACGGAGGCAGCCGCCGTTCCTTATGGGGAGTCAGGGCGCATTTTAACGTTTGAGTTTTCACCCCAAGATCAATGCACCCCCGGGGCGCCCGGGATTTTTTCCCCGGGGGGACAAGGGGAAGGTCCAGGACGACCAAGTCCTCCTCAAAGGGCTTGGCGTTGGCGATCACACGGCCCTGCGGATTGATCACCATGCTGCCCCCGTCAAAGACCAGCTCATCCTGCCCGCCGACAAGGTTCGTGTAACAAACATAGGCCTGCATCTGCCGGGCGCGGTCTTTTAACCGTTTCTCACGCCGTTCAAGCTTGCCATAATCGTAAGGAGACGCCGAAAGGTTCACAATCATCGGAAGCTTTTGCTTGATCTGCTTCTCTAAAAGTGGTCCGTGCCGCCAGATATCTTCACAGATACTAACTCCGAAAACGATGCCATTCTGGCGGAAACATAAAGTTTCCCTGCCGGGCATAAAATAACGCTTTTCATCAAAAACGCCATAATTCGGAAGCTCCTGCTTATGATAAATCCCGCGTACCGTCCGGTCCTGAACCAACGCGGCCGCGTTAAAAATATTTCCTTTCTTATCCCGGTCAACAAACCCGAGGATCACGGTGATGCCGTTGATCTCCCGGCTTAACGCCCTCAACGTCTTCAAGTTATCCTGGACAAAATGATCCTTAAACAACAGGTCTTCCGGCGGATAACCGCAAACAGCCAGCTCGGGAAAAACAACCAAATCCGCGGAAAGGTCCTGAGCCTGGTGGATGTATTGCAAAATTTTCCGACGGTTGCCCTCCAGGTTCCCCACCACGGAATTGATCTGCGCCAACGCCAAACGTATCATACGCCCGTCCTTTTAAGTTTATAAACCGTCCTGCATCCGGGCCCCTAACGCCGATGTCCGGTGATGATTTTCGAAAAATTATTATATATCTGTTCCGCTGTCTGGTGGAACTTTTCTTTTCTTTGCGCATACCGCGTCAGCAAGACGTCTTTTTTCAGCCGATGAGCCGCTGTGCTTAAATCCAGATAAGCCTCGGCCCATTCCTGGATATTCTTTCCCGTTATCTCAACATGAAACTGAACCCCGTACGCACAGCGTCCCACCCGGAAAGCCTGATGAGGGCAAACAGCCCCCCGGGCCAACCAGGCGGCTTGGGCAGGGATATCAAAAGTGTCCCCGTGCCACTGAAACACCTCCATGTCAGGCGGGACCCCTTTCAGCAATGGGTCCCGCATCCCCTCCTCCGTCAGGCGGACCTGAGAAAACCCGATTTCCTCTTCCCTGGCCCGGGACACCCTGGCCCCGTTGGCTTTTGCGAGAAGCTGGGAACCCAGGCAAATCCCCAAGAACGGCACGTCTTCCTCAAGGACCTTCCGGATCAAAGAATCCTCCCGTTTCAAAAAAGGATATTGTTCTTCCTCATAAACATTCATCGGGCCGCCCAGGCACACAACCGCCTGGATCCCGGACAGGTCTTCCGGAAGGGGGTCTCCGCGCCAGACCTCAATCGTCTTAGAAGAAAACCCCTGCTGCGCCAAAAATGTCCCCAGGGTTTCCGGCCCTTCCAAAGCAATATGTTTGATATATAAAATCATAATAGATATAAAAAAAGACCTTGGGGACGACGGCACAACGCGTCGGCCCCAAGGGTATGAGTCTCAAGAATATCCCCGCATTAAACAATAAACAGCATTTCCGCGTAAGAGGGTAACGGCCAATAATCAGCCGGAACAAGCCCTTCCAGGGTATCAATCGTGACGCGCAAATCCTCCATGGCGGCCTTGGTCTTTAAAGCGGCTCCTTTCGCGATGGCGGACTGGAGTTTGTCTGTCTTCTTCAACGCCGCCTCCGACTCCCGGGTGATTTCCGTGAGCAGTTTGCGGGCCGCCGTGGATTTAAACTTATTGACCGCCTCCGTCGATTTAATGCTGCACGCCAGCTCTTCCTGGTAATTAAACACCCCGGGCATAATCAGGGTCTTGACCATGTCCACGGAAAGCTTGGCTTCATAATCAATGGTCGTGTTGTAGGCCTCAAGATACACGTCGTTGCGGGACGCCAACTCTTTTCTCGTTAAAACGCCATGCCGTTCAAAAAGCGCGGCCACCCCCGGGTTGCTCATCACGGCCAGGGCTTCCGGCGTGTTTTTAAGATTCGGGAGCTGCCGTTGAGCGGCTTCCTTGACCCAGGCTTCCGTGTAGTTGTCCCCGTTGAAAATAATCCGTTTGTGCGTTTTAATGATGTTCTTCAAAACTTTTTGCAAAGACGCGTTAAAATCCTTTTTCGCGGCCAGGTCTTTTTCCAGCTGAGAACAAATATCGCCGATAGCGTCGGCCACGATCGTGTTGAGGATAATGTTCGGGCCAGCCAAGCTCATGTTAGACCCCACGGCCCGGAACTCGAACTTGGACCCGGTGAAAGCGAACGGCGACGTGCGGTTCCGGTCGGTCGCGTGGCGCGGAAGGTTTGGCAAAGAATCCACCCCGATCTCAAGGACACCGCCGGACTTGGAGCGTTTGGCCTCCCCCTTCTCAATCTGTTCAATAATATCCGTAAGCTGTTCGCCGAGGAAAATCGAAATAATCGCCGGAGGTGCCTCATGCGATCCCAGCCGGTGATCATTGCCCGCGGTCGCCACCGAAGAACGCAACACGCCGGCATAGGTGTCCACGGCTTTAATCACCGCGCACAGGGTGACCAGGAATTTGGCGTTTTCATGCGGGCTCGCCCCTGGATCCAGCCAGTTCTTCCCGTCGGGTCCCACAATAGCCCAGTTATTGTGCTTCCCGGAACCGTTAATGCCGGCGAACGGCTTTTCATGCAGGAGGCAGACCAAATCATGCTCCTCGGCCACCCGTTTCATGACCTCCATGCACAGCATGTTGTGGTCCACCGCGAGGTTCAGGCTTTCAAAAATCGGCGCGACCTCATATTGCCCGGGAGCCACCTCGTTATGGCGTGTCTTGGTGGGAACCCCGAGCCTCCACATCTCCCGGTCAAAATCTTCCATGAACCCCATAATGCGGCTCTTGATGGCGCCGAAATAATGGTCAGCCATCTGCTGATGCTTGGCCGGCTCCTTTCCAAAAAGCGTGCGGCCCGTCTGGATAAGGTCAATGCGCTGCAAATAATACTCACGGTCGATGAGAAAATACTCCTGCTCACCGCCCAAAGTGGCATAGGCCTGCTTGCCCTTGGTTTCAATGCCGAACAATTCGGCCAAGCGGCAAACCTGTTTGGAGAGCGCTTTCATGGACCGCAACAGCGGAGTCTTTTTATCCAACGCCTCGCCGTTCCACCCGATAAAATACGTTGGAATGCACAGCGTGGCGCATTGCGGCCCTTCTTTAATAAAAGCCGGGCTCGTCGGGTCCCAACCGGTATACCCCCGGGCTTCAAAAGTCCATCGCAGCCCTCCAGATGGAAAACTGGAAGCGTCCGGCTCGCCCTGGATCAATTCCTTGCCGGAAAAGTCCAAAAGGACACCGCCCTCGCCGTCCGGGACAATGAAGGAATCATGTTTTTCCGCGGTCGTTCCGGTTAACGGCTGAAACCAATGAGTAAAATGCGTGGCGCCCTTGGACACCGCCCAGGTCTTCATCGCGTCCGCCACCTCATCCGCGATGCCGGGATCAAGCGGCCCCCCGTCTTTGATTGTCTTGCTCAAAGACTGAAACGCCTTCTCCGAAAGATAATTACGCATGACTTTAAGGCTAAAAACATTCTGGCCGTAAATATCAGATACTGCTTGCCCTGCTGATTGTTCGCACCGTTCTTCCATCTTTTTACCTCCGTTTTAATTGGTCCCTGCAGCGGCCTTATGCTTCCCTAGAAATGAGCTTATTATAAAGCATTGCGCCCGCAAAGGGAAAAGATTTTCAGGGCACCGATCGGGGCTCATTTCTCCGTCCTGCCCCGTTCCGCCCTCCTGTAACACAGACGGCCGTTTTAATATCCCGCCCCTTCATGCTCTTTTTTCAGGATCGTAATAAGAGATTCTTTCGTATAAAATACTTTTGACCAATAATATTTTTTGAACATCAAAAAAGATGTCCCGGCCAAAAGCACAAGCATAACGATCACCCACATACCGCAGATCGCCTCCTCTCCCGTCTCCCGGGTTCGTCCCCGGGAGAACTTCATTTAAAGAAGACCACGCACCCCAGGATCAAAAACACGCGCCTTTTTATGATGTCGTAAAAATCTGAAACCCCGAATAGGATTCCATGCCGTGTTCTCCGATATCCAGTCCGCGGTGCTCCTCTTCAACCGTCACCCGCAATCCGATGGTCGAATCAATCAATTTGAACAGCGTTCCCATGGTCACCACAATAAATAGGATGGCCGACATAACACCCAGAAACTGAATCCCCAGTTGTGTCACCCCCCCTCCATACAGCAGGCCGTCATGGGCCAGCCCCAAAGATTGGCGGCCAAAAATCCCGACCGCCAAAGTCCCCCAAAGGCCGTTAAAACCGTGAACAGGAACGGCCCCGACCGGATCGTCAATCCGGAGGCGATCCAAGAACACAACGCCAAACACAACAATAATCCCGCCGATCCCGCCGATCGCAATGGCAGCCCAGGGCTCAACAAAAGCGCAGGGCGCGGTGACCGCAACCAAGCCGGCCAAAGCGCCGTTCATGGCCATGGACAAATCCGGCTTGCCGAACTTCGCCCACACGGTGATGATCGCCGCGATCCCACCCGCCGCCGCAGCCAGATTGGTGTTAATCGCCACCCGGGCGATAAGGCTGCCGTCTCCAACGGATAACGTTGAGCCCGGGTTAAAACCAAACCACCCGAACCAAAGGATAAAAACCCCGAGTGACGCCAGGGGGATATTGTGCCCGGCAATCGCGTTGACTGACCCGTCCGGGTTATATTTTCCGATCCGCGGCTTGAGGATGATGGTCCCGATCAAAGCGGCGAAACCACCGAGAGAGTGAACGACCGTGGATCCGGCGAAGTCCGCGAAGCCAAGGTCCGCCAGCCAGCCGCCACCCCAGACCCAATGCCCGACGATCGGATAAATAAACGCCGAAATAACAAAGGAATAAATAAGATACCCCTGGAACTTCATCCGTTCAGCCATGCCTCCGGCCACGATCGTGGCCGCCGCCCCGCAAAAGGCGGCCTGAAAAAGCCAGAACGCATAAAGAGGAACGCCGGCGGCCGACTCCGCACCCGCCAAAAACCACCCCGTTAATCCGAGGAATCCGTTCCCCTCCCCGAACATGATCGCATATCCAAATATAAAAAACCCCAAAGACGCCATGCAAAAATCCATAAAATTTTTCGTCAAAATGTTACAGGTATTTTTAGCCCGGATAAAACCCGCCTCCACCATCCCAAACCCCGCCTGCATAAAAAAGACCAAAAAAGCAGTGATCAGCACCCAAAGCGTATCCAGGCCCGTAACGCTGGGAACGGCTCCGTCGTCCGCAAAAGCAGGACAACCCGAGCCCATCATCAGACAAGCGGCTCCGATCAGAAATAACGTTTTAACGCGGTTTATGTGTGTCACTCTCCCCTCCTTATTTTCTGTCTTGATCCTCTCCTACCGACCCGAAGAAAAACTCTTACGCCCATTACCCGATGGCTTCGCTCCCCCTTTCGCCTGTCCGCACCCGGATGCATTCCGGCAAATCGAGAATAAAAATTTTCCCGTCCCCGATTTTTCCCGTCTTGGCCCCCCGGACAATAGCGTCAACCGTCCGCTTGACAAAATCCTCATTCACGGCGATTTCCAAACGGACTTTTTTTAACAGGTTCACCTCGTGCATAACACCCCGGTACGTCTCGTTGTATCCTTTCTGCTGACCGCATCCGAGCACATTGGTCACGGTCATCTTATGGACATCTGCGGCAAAAAGCTCCTTTTTCACGTCCGGAAGTTTATGCGGCTGAATCATCGCGATAATTAATTTCATGGGATTGTCCCTCCTTATTGTATATTGAAAACTTTTTCTTTTTCTTCCCCCCAGGGGTTACACAGATTGGGCGGACAGCTGCGATTATTCCGTCGTGAAAATCTGGAATCCTGAGTAAGCCTCCATGCCATGTTCATCAATATCCAGACCCCGCAACTCCTCCTCTTTGCTCACCCGTAACCCGATGGTCGCTTTAATGGCTGAGAAAAGGACAACCCCGCAGATAAAACACCAGAGCATGACCGAGCCCACGCCAGCCAGCTGGGACATCAGCAACTTGATACCTCCGCCGAACAACAACCCGTTTCCGGTTGTCCCTGGAGAAAAAATGTCCTGCGCGAAAAGACCCACAGCCAGCGTGCCCCAGGCACCGCAAACCCCGTGCACCGACACCGCCCCCACCGGATCATCGATATGAAAAACCTTATCAAAAGTGACAACCGATAGGACGACCAGAACGCCGGCCACCAGTCCGATCAAAGCCGCGCTCCCGGGAGACACAAAGGCGCATCCCGCCGTGATCGCCACCAGGCCCGCCAGCCCGCCGTTTAACGCCATGGAAATATCCGGTTTGGAAAACATCACCCATGATGTCACCATCGCAGCGTTAACCCCGACCGCCGCAGCAATCGTCGTCGTCATGGCGATATGAGCGATGCCTGGGACCGCCGCCATCGTGCTTCCGGGATTAAACCCGTACCACCCGAACCAGAGGATAAAAACCCCTAACGTGGCCAATGGGATATTATGGCCGGGGATCGCGTTGGAAGACCCATCCGGGCGGTATTTCCCTAACCGAGGCCCGAGGAAAATCGCGCCGATCAGCGCCATCCAGGCCCCCGTGGAATGCACAACCGTTGACCCGGCAAAATCCCACAT
>ENA-UOWO01003199-UOWO01003199.1-activated-sludge-metagenome-genome-assembly--contig:-NODE-3199-length-19261-cov-22.807768_pt1 | contig 19261 bp, 9 predicted proteins | sample MGYA00238148_ERZ761564 | MGnify/ENA primary metagenome ERZ761564 (study PRJEB28885, sample SAMN05720194) | activated sludge metagenome | isolation source: Anaerobic digester | place: USA... | reverse complement strand
TATTTTGCATCTTTATCCATAACCGGCGGATCACACCAAAAAATGAAAGAATTCAACTTCCCTCGGCGCATCGTATCGCTGGTGCCTTCACAAACTGAATTGCTGGCCTACCTGGGCTTGCAGGAAGAAGTGGTGGGAATCACCAAATTCTGCGTACATCCGGCGGAGTGGTTTCAAAACAAGCAACGGGTAGGAGGAACCAAAACAGTCAATTTTGAAAAAACGGCCGCGCTTCAGCCCGATCTGATACTCGCGAACAAGGAAGAAAACGAACGAACGCAAATCGAGGAACTGCAAAAACATTTCCCCGTCTGGATTAGCGATATCCTCACGCTGGAAGATGCCCTCGATATGATTCGGCAGGTAGGCGGGATGACCGGAAAAACGGAGCCGGCACAAGCGCTTGCGGTGGAGATTGTACGGCGTTTCGAGGGTTTGAAAAAAGAACCGTTTAAAACCGTTCGCGCCGCTTATTTGATCTGGCGAAAGCCGTACATGGTGGCGGCGCGGAACACTTTTGTGGATGAAATGATGCAATGGGCCGGTTTTGTAAACGTGTTTGCCGGCTTGCAGCGATACCCGGAAATCAGCGCCGATGCCTTGGTTGCCGCAGCGCCCGAAGTCGTATTACTTTCTTCCGAGCCGTACCCCTTCGCGGAAAAACATTTGCATGCGATTCGTGAACTTTGTCCCGCTGCCAGTGTATTGCTGGTCGATGGTGAGATGTTTTCCTGGTATGGCAGCCGTTTGCTACAGGCGCCCGCATATTTTCAGGCGTTGCGGCAAAGAGTAGGGAAAGGCTGATTTCGGCAAAACTTTCTCCATTTTACAGCCGGTCATTTTTGGAATTTTTGCTTCCTTTGGGCAACCCAAACGGTCAAAACACGCTCTTGAATGCTCATTCGACTAAAACTACGATCTATGATTTCCCGCCTGCTTTTGTTTGTCACGTTCTTTCTAACGGCTTTTCCCGGAAAGGCGCAACAGGCCAATCCTGCTGAAAACACACCCGAAATACGCCGGGCAGGTGAAATGCTGATCCAACTGGCGCCGGAAGCCAATCTTCAAAAAGTACTGGCCGATCTGAATAACCTTAGTTCAAATACGGCAGGAATTTCCCTGAAAAGGATCGTGTCTGCAAAATGGCACATTCACCTGATTCAGTTCGACGAACAGGCGCTACCGGCCGAACGGCTGATCACACTCGCACGAAAACATCCGGGCATCGATATTGTCCAGTTGAACTATAAAACGCAGGAACGCAACACCGAACCCAACGACCTGGAATGGTGGCGGCAGGATAATATGACGCTCATCAATGCGCCGAAAGCCTGGGATGCGTCTACGGGCGGCGTTACACCGGCCGGCGATACCATCGTGGCGGCCGTGCTGGAACGCGGCGCTCTTTTTTCGCACCCCGATCTGGCGCCCAACCGCTGGTACAACTGGAATGAAATCCCGAATGATGGTATCGACAACGACGACAATGGTTACATCGATGATTTCGGTGGCTGGAACCCGCGCACAGGATCCGACGATGACGGCAACCAGGGCGTGCATGGTACGCAGGTGAACGGTATTATCGGAGCGGCAGGCAACAACCTGGTGGGTATAAGCGGCGTCAACTGGAAAGTAAAACTGATGAACCTCGCTGATGTGCAGTGGGAAGACGAGATCATCACTGCCTATCAGTACGTCGCCGATATGCGACTGCTGTACAACCAGACCAACGGCGACAAGGGCGCATTTGTAGTGGTTACCAATGCTTCCCTGGGTCTCGACGGCGAGCGGGCAGAAAACCACCAACTCTGGTGCGCTATGTACGATTCCCTGGGCAAAGTCGGCGTACTCAGCGTGGGCGCTACTGCCAACTCCAACGTCAACGTAGAAGTAGTGGGCGATATGCCGACCACCTGTACCAGTCAGTACCTCGTTACCGTCAATAATGTGGATAAAACAGGTGAAAAAGTGCTCAGCACCGGCTTCGGCGCTACTTCCATCGACCTGGGCGCACCGGGACAGGAAATATATACCACCACCAACCTGTCGCCCAACGGCACCAATACGCCTGGTTACGGCACAATTGGCGGTACTTCCGCCGCCGCTCCCCATGTGACGGGGGCGCTGGCCTTGCTGTACAGCATGTCGTGCGAAAATTTTACCCTCGATGCCCTTTCCGCGCCCGCAACCTGCGCCTTGCGCGTCCGCGAACTGATGCTGGACAATGTGCAGCCCGAACCCTCTGAAGAAGGTGTGACGGTGACCGGAGGCTACCTCGACCTCGAACGCTCGGTCGACGCCATCCGCGAACTGTGCAACGGCCTCGTCGGCCCGCTGGAATTCCTCAACGTGCGCGACCTGCCCGGCAACCAGTGGCGTATCGAATTTCAGACGCCCACTTTCCTGCCGTACAAATTCCGCGTGTTCAATATGCTCGGACAGCAATTGTATGAAAGGGAGGTTATTCCGCAGCAATTTGCTTCGAATTTCATCGAATATGACGCTTCCGACCTGCCGCGTGGCGTGTACGTAATGAGTATAGGCCGCGGTAAATTGATCACTTCAAGAAAATTTCCGAAATTTTAAAAAAAACTAAAACACTTATTTGGTTTTTAGGAACGTGCGAAACTATCTTTGCACCCCGAAAACAAACGGCGTAATTGGCTCCGTAGCTTAATGGATAGAGCATCTGACTACGGATCAGAAGGTTAGAGGTTCGAGTCCTCTCGGAGTCACCACGATTAAAAGTGTTTGAGTGTGTGGTCGGATTTCTGACGCACACTCATTTTTTGAATTCAACTAGAACACTTCAATTTTTATTCAATGTCTAAAGTATGTGACCTGACCGGTAAAAGACCGATAACAGGCAACCACGTTTCGCACTCGAACCGCAAAACCAAACGCCGGTTCTACCCGAACCTGCAGACCAAAAAATTCTTTATGCCGGAAACGGGAGAATGGGTCACTTTGAAGGTTACGACTTCCGCAATGCGCACCATCTCCAAACTGGGTCTTTACCAGTACATTAAAAAACTGGAGAAAAAAGGCGAGATCATCTACCACGGCGACGAGCCCGGCTGTTAAACACGGAATTCACTCAAGATTTGCCGCCCGGTTTTCCGGGCATTAGCATATAAAAGATTCATTACCAATGGCAAAGAAAAGTAAAGGCAACCGCATCCAGGTGATCCTGGAATGCACGGAGCACAAAACAAGCGGCCTGCCCGGCACTTCGCGTTACGTTACGCAGAAGAACCGCAAAAACACGCCGGATCGTATGGAGTTGAAAAAATACAATTCCATCATGCGCAAATACACCGTACACCGCGAGATCAAGTAAGCGCATCCACCATCAAGATCACCCATTCTTTCACTCCTTCATATTGAGGAATTATGGCAAAGAAAGTTTCTAAAAACGCCCGTGTAGCACAACGTGCCGCTAACGCAGGTTCCGGTAAAGACCACGTCAAAGTGGTGAAAGCCGTCAAGGATCCGGTAACGGGTAAATACACTTACAAGCAGATGATCGTTCACAAAGACAAAGTGAAAGATTTCTTCGCTGACGTGAAGTAATTTCCTGATTATCAGGTTTTTATAGTTAGTGCCCCGGGCGGGGCCGGGGCGTGTTCGCTCCGGCCCCGCTTTTGCGTGGCGCTGGCGCGCCGCGCTCCCACGGCGCTGCCGCGGGTTGATGCTTGCGCCCTTTCAGGGCTTATATGGTTTCTACCGGCACCTCGAACCGCACCCTAGCCCCAGCCACCTTCCCTTCCACATCTTCCAGCGTTTCCCTTTCGATTTTTACCGCTCCCGCCAGCACGTCCAGCCGCTTCTGCGTGAGCATCATGCCTAACGAGTTGTAAGGCTTTTTAGGTGTTTCGGTAGCGGACGTATCGGCGAAGCCCATGCCGTTGTCCGACACGGTCACTTCCAGCGACCCGTTCCGAAGGCCGAACGCGATGTCGACGTGTCCGTTTTCACGGTCGCGCAAACCGTGGATGATAGCATTTTCCACAAACGGTTGTACGAGCATAGGGGGCAGGCTGACGGATTCGGGATCGACGCCGGGCGCCGTTTGGATGTCGAACGACAGACTGCCCTTAAAACGCATCTGTTCGAGAAACAGGTAGTTTTCCAGCATCGACATTTCTTCCGCCAGTGTGTGCCGGCCGTCTACCGATCCATGCAGCGTGAGCCGGATCAGTTTGGCAAACCGGGCGAGGTAGCGTACGGCGGCATCCCGTTCGTTGCGGGCAATAAACGACTGGATCGCTTGCAGGCAGTTGAAGATGAAATGCGGGTTCATCTGCGCCCGCAGCGCCGCCGCCTCCAGTTCACGAATATTTTCCCGTTCGTCGGCCTCCTGCCGGATGATACGCAGGTGACGCCGGTAAAAAAACAGGCAGACAAGCGTCAGAAAAGCGGCGATCACCAGCCTGAACCAGCCTGTTTGCCACCAGGGCGGTTGAATTTTAAAAAAACAGCGTACGGGAGCACTCCAGTCGCCCTCTTCCGTTTGAGCCTGGATCTCGAAGCCGTAGTTGCCCGGGCCAAGCCGGAGGAAATTCACTTCCCTGGAGCGGGTACGAATAAAATTGGTATCGGCGCCCAGCAAGCGGTAGCGGTACAGGATGTTGCCGTCCGAGCAATAGTGCAGGGCAAAATAACGCAGCGCCAGATTATTCTGCCAATACTGGAGATGCAGATGATCTGAAAATGCAACCGGACTGCCATTTATCAGAATGTTTTCCAGTTGGGGCGCCGGCATCGGAACCGGTGCGGGTTTTTTCCGGAAACGGGCGATCCCCATATCCGTGGCCACCCAGAGTTCGGCGCCAAGCCAGGCTACGTCGTTCACCTGATCGGATGGCAACCCGTTCCGGGTGGAAATAATTTCCACCTTCCAGCCTCCGTTTGCAGTGTGTCGGAGGATGTTCAATCCTGCATTCGACGATGCATAAATGACTCCATCGGGGGTAATATCGAGTTGGCTGAGCCAGTTGGTGCTCAATCCGTCGTCGGTGGTAAGGTGGGTAAATTGTCCGTTTCTGTTCCTTAATAGCAAGCCGTAACCACGCAGGGATAATACCAGCGTACTGTCGGGTAGTATTTCGATCAGCCGGACGGAATGGCGCAGCGCCGGATGATGAAAAGGAAGCGGTTCATAACGTCCGTTGCGCCAAAGTTGCAGGCCTTTCCGGTCGGTTGCCACCCAAACGTTGCCGTCAAAATCCTGGGCTGAAGCATGCGTACGGAGGTTTTTTGAAATTTTATCGGTGTACCTGTTGATACTACCGGCAATGGGGTCTATGGAAAAAAAATCGACAAATGCCCCTGACCACCAGAGCGTGGATGATTTGCTAACCGTAATTTTTTTGGCGTCGACTGGAAAATTGCCCTGGATTTCGGCATTTCTGTATTCAATGCCGGTCCATTTGCCCCGCTCATAAAAACAGAGATCCGGATTGTACCACAGCCGTCCGGTCAGCGTATCGAAGCGCACCATAGAATTAGTCGAATGCCGCCACGAGGCAGGGACAGGAAGAGGGTTTACTGTTTCGCTTGCCGTCCGGATCGCGTAAATCCCCTTTGGGCGGAGGCTGGTATAGATCGTTTCCTTTCCGTCGGAGGTAATACTTTGTACAATATTGGAGTTGAGTCCGCTGGACTGGTCGAACAACTGGATTTCCGGATTTTTGCAATAAAAAATGCCCACATCGGCAGTAACAACCCACCAGCCACCCTCACGGTCACGCAGCGACTGGCTGACGCTGTGGCCCGGGAGCAGTACGGTATATTGATTGCGGCGAAAATGCTCTACGGACTGGAATCGCAGCAAACCCCATGTCTGTGCGCCGAGCGACGAAAGCAGGAGGCTGCCGTCGCGGTCTTCATAAATGTCGTTCACAACTACCCCGCAGGTCCATTGCGCGATCATTTTGTTGTTGCGATAGAGGAAGAACGTTTGCATGTCATTGAGAATGACATCGCCGTTTCGCAAACGCCAGGAGCCCGAGGCAGCGGATCGTTTTCTCTGTTGCAGGTCGACATTGCTTTCTACGGCCAGCCGCAACTCGCCCTGCTGCCAATGAAAAAAGCGAAGCGGGAAAAAATGGTTCGAGCGCTTTTTCCACAGTTTGGGATATTCCTGTGCGATGGTGCTGAAGACCACCTCGTTTTCCACTTCCGTAAAAATGAATGAGCCATCATCGGAAGTCAGTAAACGATACCGGCCGTCGGGGTGCACCACCAGAATGCCGAGGGTGGGCAGCTGTATCCAGGCCGTTCCACTTTTGTCTACTACCAGGCTGCCCAGGTTCACAAATTTCTTGTGCAGGCGCTCGATGATGTAGTTGTATTTCCACGGCCGAACGGTATCGTTTTTTACCAGCCAGATGGAAGCATCGAGGCGGTTGAACCAGATGTTGCCTTCCGCATCTTCGGCCATTCTGTATGCCTCGTTGCCGGCATAGGCGCTGGTATCTATGGGCCGCTGGAATTCGTAACCGTTAAACCTGCAAATACCGAGGTTGGTCGTAAACCACATGAATCCCCGGCTATCCTGCAACATACCATATACTTCATTGCTCGGCAGTCCGTCGGCAGTGGTGTACTGACGCCAGACAGGGTGCTGAGCAATAGAAGATAAGTGATGCAGGATGAAGAGCGTGAAAAGCAAAGTTTTCAGGCAGCGGGTCATAGGCGGGGCGTTTAAGCGGCGCGTTTTCCCGGTAAAGTTAAAATTAAACCCTTCTTTTACATGCAAATAATTTCAGCAGTTTCCTTTTCCAGCCCGTTTCCGGCGGCGGGTCGGCCGTCTGCGCCAGCAATTCCTGTAGTTCGGTATTAACCCTGCTTTTAGCGGCTTCCCAGTATTCGTATTCCATCAATCCCGTTTCCGACTGTTTGCGGGCCAAAACGAGAAGTGTTTCCAGCAGCAGGTATTCGTCGCCAAAATCCCCGCAGTACGTCAGCGCCTGTTCCGTATGGCGCAGGTGCAATAATTGCTGCAGGTGCAACTTGTCTGCCGGATTGGGTAGCCGGGAAGGTGCATGTTCCTTCATCCAGAATAATTTCAGGATGTCCGAGCAGATGTGCACTTGTTCCCGGCCCCATTCCTCCAGGCTGCTCCCCCCGGAATCAAATTTCTTTTTCGCTTCGAGCAGCCTTTTTTGAAAAGCGCGGCCTTCCGGGGCGCCTGTTTGACGTAAAAGACGGATGGCTTCCACAATATTGCCCTGCCGGATGGCCTGGCGGATGGGTTTATTAGCCGTTGCAAACGAGCCTGCGGTAGGAAGTTCCATCTTTTGTTTCAGGGGGTTTTCAATAACAGTGCTGTTGATTCTCTTCTGCCTGATACCTTCACCAGGTATGTTCCTGCGGGCAATGCAGACACATCGATTGTATAACTGTCCATCCCAGCGCCGGCATGTTTTTGCAGCACCAGCTGCCCGCTCGCGTTGAACAAGCGGATGAAGGCGCTCGCTTCCGTTTTTTCATCAAAAAATATCCGCACCACATTCGAGGCGGGGTTGGGTACGAGGCGTATGCCGGAGTGGGGTAGCGAAGCGGAAGTTGTTCCAACAGACTGTTTTACAAGTATTTGTGCAAAATTGGTAAACACCGGCACGTTGAAATCAAAGTAAATAGCCGCCTGATTATAAATGGAAGTACCGACCGGCAGGCTGGGTTGGGCCTGTACGGAAAATAGCACAAACCCGTGGCTGCCCGGTTCGTTGCTGATGCTGTCGGGCAGGTTGATATCAGGAAAAACGAACTCCAGGATGGAATTCCCCTTTAAAGTCCAGTGCATGGGGTGGCTGGCCGACAGGATTTTCAGCGTGCTTACATCCAGTCCGGCGGGCAGCGTATCCAGCACACGTACGATGCTTGCAGGAAAGGTGCCCGTATTCTGGAAACGTATTCTGTACGTCAGCGTTTCACCTGCGGCAAGTTGCTGGGGCGTAAGTGTTTCCGGAAACACCGTTTTATCGTTGGGATCGTATGACCCGACCACCCGGTCGTGGATGATACCGACGTTGTTCAGCGTATCGAGGTCGGTATCAACAGGCCCAATTGTAGCCCGAATATCGAAGGTGTCATTGAGCGGCGCGAAGGTTTCCGTTCTCACCGTAAGGAGGATACCGGTACTGCTTAGAGACTGCAAAGCAGGCAGGGTCCAGGTAATGGTGTCTTCGACAATGCCGGCCTGCACAGGCGAGGCAGTTTGTAAATGCATGTAAGCGGGTAATACTACCCGCACGGCAAAATCTTCCGCTACTGTGCCGGGGTTGCTACAGGTGAGGGTGATGTTCGTTTCAAAACCCGGCCGGAATACGTTGTGTGCCGTAGCGTGAATCGCATAATCCAGTTCGTCCGGTTTGGGTTGAAGGGCGAAATCCAGGTCTGTATCTGGTTGATTTACAATGCGATAGGGTGGTTGTGCCGTGTAATGTGGCGAAGGCAATTGCGGCTGTAGGGTGTCGCCTGGTTGCCAAACCAGGAAGGAGAAATGTCCGGTACTACTGCTGGTCGCCACCGTCCCGGACGGGTTGCCAGAAACGATATTGCCTGCCAAAGGCGTTTCTTCCGGATCGAACAGGGTATCGCTGTCGGCATCCAGAAAAACCTTTCCGGACACGATGCTGTTTTCGAACGCTTCTACATCGAGCGTATAAATAACTGGGTACGCCAGCGGTGAAAAACCTGATTGCCCGATAGTATACAATACGTTGTTGCTATATGAAACGGGGTGTGTGAGATTGATCATCGGGTTGGTGGATTCCAGGTGCGTCACCACCGACGCATCAGCGTTCGCGGCCAGCAAGGCAGGTTCGAGACCTGCTACCCCGCCGAAATAACGTCCGTCATCTCCTGTCCAGTGCACCTCGCTTTTCGACCACCTTGCCCAGCCGGCGGGGGTGTATCGGTATGTGGAATCCGTCGCCTGTAGCAGCAGGATATCTCCGATCCGGAACAATTGTTTGTATGGGGCATAGGCATCGTTGACGGAAAGGCCCGACCTGAAATCAACCCAGGTTTGCCCGAGGTCATCGGACATATTGACGTTTCCGTTCGTTTGAAACGTCAGGAAAAGTTTGTTGTCGATCAACCCGGCCTGATACGGTATGTCGGTGGTGTTGATTGGGATGGAATCCCAGGTTGTACCGTCGTCGAGCGAGCGCCAGAACAAATTCTGGTAATCCCGCGTAGCCAGTAATTGTCCGTCGCCATAACAGTAGGTATAATAATAAGCATCCGCCGTGCCCGGAATGGTGAGTGTATCGAGGGTCGAATTTGCGATGTTGTACCGGTAAGGCTGTACAATGATGTTGCCGCTATCAGTCACGAGCATCGGATCGAATGTGCCGTTGGTAATGAATTCGAAAGACTGGCCGCCGTCTTTACTCACATACAGCGTTCCATCCGGCGCCTGTACGGCCATTCCTCCTTCAAATGCCAGCACTTCCTCGATCGCTCCACTGTAGAGTTCCAGTATGTTTTTACCGCTGAAGGTCCAGTGCTCGCCATCGGTCGATTTATAGATGCCGCTGTAGCCGCCCGCCCAAAGCGTGTCGCCATCCGTAACAAAAGAAGCTACCGGCGGCCAGTCGCGCAATTCCCAGCTTAACCCTCCGTCGGTAGAAACGTAATAATTGCCCAGGTGCGCGAAATACAATTTATCCTGAAACGCGGCCATATCATAAAAACGACCGTCGATATTCTTCGGCTCGATGAAATGGAACGTATAACCACTGTCCTGTGAAACCAGTTTCAGCACACCCGAATTCAGTAAAATATTTGGCCCCGCAGTATACATCTGCGACTCGGGCGCTTCCACGGGCATAGACATAGCGAGGAGCCCGTTCGTAACCGGCACCCAGGTAAGACCGGTATCTACGGACGACCACAGGTTGTTGACGGTATACATCAGCAATTTTCCATTCCACGGTTCTATGTCCAGAATGGTATTGTTCGGGGTAGATTCGGGTTGTATCCATACCAGTTGGCAATTTCCATTGTCGTCGCATGCATACAGCCTGTTGGTGTTATCTACCCTGAAAATACGCTGGCCGCTAAAAAAAATGCGTTTGCTGTCGTTGCCGATGGGAATGGAGGTCCAGTGATCGCCCTGGTCGGTGGAATAATAAACTGCCTGCGAATGGATCGGTTGCCCGAAGGCCTCGTACAAATGTGCATAAATACGGTCGCCTTCCGCACGCAATTCGTAAGAACTGCCATATGATGGAGGTAAATCTCCCATTCTTGACCACAAAGCGCCGTCAAAAGAGCGAAAAACATGGCTCCAGCTCCCGGCAAAAAACACACCGTTTTGCCGGGCAAGTGAAAGTGCCGTTCCGCCCACCGGCGTCGGAATTTCCTGCCACTGTGCCTGAAGTGTGTGGACAGCCAGGATGAAGATCAAAAGAGTAAGGTTCGGGGATGGTTTCATTTCAAATAACAGGTTTGAAAAAAATAAAAGGCGGGCCGCCGCCCATCGAAAAACGTCAGGCACGACCCGCCGGGGAACATTTCTTTTATTGTTTCACAAATTTTTCCACCGCAATCATGTTGCCTTCCCACAGCAATTGCAGGAAATAGATTCCTCCGGGAAGATCTTTAGCCTGAACGGTTTGCTGCGTATTGCCTGCCTGTAGCGTTTGTTCGCCGACCATCCGGCCGGTCGGACTCATCAGCCGGAATCGCATGCCTTCCAGTGCCGGTTCGGGCAGTTCGACGCTGAACGTACCGAAATTGGGGTTGGGGAAAATGCGGATGGCCGTTACTTCAGCCCACTCCGCAACCGTGTTTCGTTGCTCCATTGCATCATGCGGCGCCAGCGGTCTGGTGGGCCCATCGGAGCTTACAGGAGAATAATTTCTCGGGCCATGTGTAACGATGATAGGTAAACAGTTTACGGTAATCGTTTTCTGGAACGTAGCGACTCCGCAAATAAGGTTCACTCCTTTTTTGCGTGTTACCCGCATTTTAATGTCATGTGTACCATTGCCGCTGAAGTTGAAACAATATTGCTGGGTGCCCGGGATCGGTGCGCTGTACGGGGCGTTGTCGACCGACCATTCCACCATATCGCAGGCGCCCAGGTCTTTTCCTTTGAAACATGATTTGCAGTTGACGAAATAATTTTTAGTAAAAAATCCCGCTGCCACGTCTGCCTGGAAATCGGCCAGATCACAAGGGCAAAGCGCCGGGCAGGGCTGGGATATGGCAAAATAAATCGTACAAGGACACATGTCGGTACAGTTTCCGGACATAACCAGAGAGTACGTTCCGGCCGCGTAGAAATATCCCGAAGGCAGCGGGATAGTGAATGCCGGGTTGCCGATAGTGCTGCCCGCGTCCACTAGCCCCTGCGGTCCGAACAACTGCCAGTTGATGACTGACGTCGATCCAACACATCCGCAGGGCATCGTGCCGGTAAGAGTATACGTGACACCCGGCTGGCAAGACTGTATGATATTATCACTGCAATTGACATTCAACGGCCCTCCGGTGGGTCCGGGCGTAAGTACAAGATTGCTAAAGCCCAGGCAAGGACAGGCGTTTTGGCAAGATGCTGTTACCTGCTCACAGTACTGGTAGTTCCAGCACACGTTGCCAAAAAAGTCGATTTGTTCGATGGTATAACACACATTGTAAGTGCCCGGCACCGTGTAGGTGTGGTTCACGGGCACATTGTTTCCGGTGATTGGTCCGGTCGTTTGCCCGTCGCCCCAGTCATAAGTGATTTGCATACACCCCGTCATTCCCACCGCTTCCATGCTGATGGAGCAGTGGTTCACGACCCTGTTGGTCTGTACGTTCGCTGCTTCGGCCAGGAAAATTGCCTGGCTGGTGCAACAGGGATCGGTTACCTGGAAATAGATGACACAGTTGCACTGGTTTTGATCGCAATGACTGGTTAAGGTAAGTGTATACAGCCCTGGTAGCGCAAAGTCACCCGGATTGACCGGAGTTATGACAAATCCGGGTGTAGCCGTCGCGCTCCCGAGCTGGTTGCCGCCCGGTCCGGTCAAAACCCAGTCGACCTGTGCAGTGGGCGGGCAGAAATTGCCCTGGCATTGGAATGCCGTGGAGAGCGTAAAGGGTTCGTTCAGTCCAAGCGTCCAGGTACTGCCGCAGAGCACGGTTTGAGCAGGGCTGCCCGCTACACTGAGTTGCATGTCGAAAGTGCCGCAGGAACAGGGACAGTGTATCGTACGAATTCCGATAAAAATCTGTTGATAACAAATACCGCCGGTGACCGGATTGATTTCCGTGACCTGGTAAGTGATAGTATACGTTCCATTTTGTGTGTAATTGTGTGTGAACGCTGCGCCGGAAGTAAAAGGGCCTGTACTGATGTTCAGATCGCCCCAGTCTATCCAGTCGACGCGCTGGCAAGGCAGGTTGCCGATTTGCACTACCACGGCTTTACAATCCGACAGGCTGTGTGAAATATTGACTCCACCATCTACCGTATAACTAAAATCCAGCGGACTTTGCGAACAGCACCCGCAATTGTTGGGTACGGTAAAATTAATGACGCAAGTGCAGGTGTTTCCACCGCACAGGCCGCTCAGCGTCATTTGATAATCGCCGGGCCCAAGCGGTAAACCGGTAAGCGCGATGAAAGAAGAAGTACCGGACACGCTGCCGCTGAATGTGTATCCGTTCAGGCTTGATATGTTGTAGTTGACCGTCGGTATGCAGTTGCCCTGACAGGAAAAATCACCCCGAAACCAGTATCCCCCATCGGAGGGGACGCACGGCAATGTGATCGTGCCATTACAAGCGACGGGAATATCCGGGATGTTCCCAAAATTGTAAAACGCCAGATTCTGGAACCCCGAGCAGCTGCAGTTGGTGGGAGCACAATCCATGATCAGCGTCTGGTGGCAGGCGCCGCCGTTGTATGGAAAATCAACGTCCACGGTATACGGGTTTACGCCGCCCGGATCACAGATCGTGACCGGAATGTACGACCCGATGGGAAACAATCCGCCGCCCGACTGCGTGATCGAAGCCATATTTCCATTCACATTGAAATCCCACAGGCCGCTGCCGAACACAGAATTGACAAAATTACCCGAACTCAGGGTGATGTCGACGCTGGTGAAAGTGGCGTCGGCCGTATTAAAAAGGTTAAGGTCAAAACAGCAGTTGCCGATCGCGGAGTTCGTCAGAAAGACGTTTACATCATCGCAGGGGCTGGTCAGCGGGGTTACCACTACCTCCGTACAAACGCTACTGTTGCAGGTTTCACCCGCTCCGTTGGCTGTCCTGACCGCCAGGCAAACATTGTACGTGCCCGGCTCGAACAGGTGCGACACGTCGCCCAGGCAGCAACTGGAATCCCGTGTGCCGTCGCCGAAATCCCATACCGCCGAAATGACGGAGGTTCCGGGATTCAGGTCGACTTCTCCGGAAAAGGCATCCGGATTACCGGCCACGTGTGTGATACGCGGCGTCGAAGTAGGGCAGGGATTCACAATATTGCTGCAATTGAAATTAAACAGGGTTGAGCATTCGTGCGCGCCGGCGCTGTCATTGAAACCGGCCGTCGCCGTAATGTGGTGCGGGCTGACTCCCGAAACGCAAAAAGCACCGGCCAGCGACGTGCCGGTCGGGACAAATCCGGTGGGCGGAATGACCTGAATGTACTGCGGACCAATCTGGTTGAAAACCCATCCTGCTTGTACGGTGGAAGGAGAAATAAACTGTCCTGCATCTACCTGTAGGTCGACAAACTGAAAACAGTAAGCGCCTCCATTCAAACCCTGCGTAGTCAAACTGTAACAGCATTGATTCGGGCCGCCGGACAGGCCTTGTGTTACGGTTGTTACGACCGAACTGCACAGACAGTTCACCCGGCAACTGCCGAAATTACGGACCAGCGTTTGCGACTGGCCCAGCGTCACGGCATACTGGCCGCTGGCCGGCACACCGGCCGTCCAGTCGGCTGGATTCGTGATTTTTACCACGTAATTGCCCGCCGGCAGGTCGCAGAACGAATAAGCGCCTGTGGCATTGGTGGTAGTTGTTTGTAAGGTATTTCCCATGGCGTCCAGCAGCCTGACCGTACGATCGGAAAGTTTGGGCTGGTTGGTATACGGCAAATGCGTGCATTCCACGTCCACGTAGTTGACGCCGGTGATGCAGGCGTCGGCAGGGATAAAACAACTTTCCAGCGGCACTTCTGCAAAACAACCCTTGCCGGGCGGACAGGTGTCGTCCCAGGAAAGGGTGAGCACCGGAGCGATACCCTGGGGTAGAAAAAAATCGAAAGGGGTGCTGGCGCCTGTGGGAATCTGCCCGCTGCTGTGCGTCAGTACCACGTAGGCAGGCTCGATCTGTTCAGCCGACCAGCCGTTCGTCGCGTGCCAGTTTTCGAATTCTCCTTCGTTGAGCACCAGATAGAGAAACGGGAAACAATTCGAAGTATTGGTTACAATCAGCCGGTAATGGCAGGGACCGATGATCTGTACATTGAAGTTGATGCCGGAGCAGCCGCTTTGGGATTGTATTGGGCTGGTGGCCGTGAAAAAAAAATACAGGATGGTAAGAATGGTAAATAGGGTGAACTTCATTGAATGGAAGAAGGGTTTAAAATTTTCTTATCTTCAAAAATCTCCCTTCCGGCTCACGTTCTCCCGTTTTAATGACCCCAGGCCCTACATTAAAGATAAGCGGTGAGAAAAAAAGGAGATTCGGTAAGCGCGGTTTATCTTTAGAAGGCCCTGCCAAGGCGCCGAAACCAAACGGTGGTGGTATTGATAAAAAGAAGAATGGGCAATGTCGACCGGCAGTGTGAACTGTGCGGCAACATGCCCGAGCAGGGCAGGTTTAACAAAAGGAAAATCAGGTTTTTTTAAGAAAATAAAAGCGGGCCGCCGCCCAACACTACACGTCAGGCACGACCCGCCGGGGAACATTTCTTTTATTGTTTCACAAATTTTTCCACTGCAATCATCTTGCCCTCCCACAGCAGTTGCAGGAAATAGATCCCGCCGGGAAGGTCCTTCGCCTGAACGGTTTGCTGTGTACTGCCTGCCTGTAATGTTTGTTCGCCGACTATCCGGCCGGTCGGACTCATCAGGCGGAACCGCATGCCTTCCAGTGCCGGTTCGGGCAGATCTACACTGAATGTGCCGAAATTAGGGTTGGGGAAAATGTGAAGCACCGTCATGTCAGCCCATTCCGGAGTTGTGCTTCGTTCCTCCGTTTCTTGATCGGGAACCAGCGGCCTTGGAGGTCCCTGTGACCATGGGAAATACGTTCTCGGACCCGTGGAGACAAGGATGGGCAAACAGTTTATCGTGATCGTTTTCTGGAATGTGAAAGTTTCGCAAATGAGGTTCACACCTTTTTTGCGCGTTACCCGCATTTGAATGGTATGCGTGCCATTGCCGCTGAAATTGAAACAATATTGCTGAGTGCCGGGTATCGCTGCGCTGTACGGAGCGTTATCGACCGACCATTCCACCATATCGCAAATGCCCAGGGCTGCTGGTTTGAAACATACTTTGCAGTTGATCAGATAATACTTGGTGGAAAAACCTGCCGCTACATCTGCCTGAAAATCAGCGAGATCGCAAGGGCAAAGCGCCGGGCAAGGCTGGGATATGACAAAATAAATCGTACACGGACACGTGGTGGCACAGTTTCCGGACATGACCAGGGAATACGTTCCGGCTGTGTAGAAATACCCTGAAGGCAGCGGGATACTGAACGCCGGATTACCAATGGTACTTCCCGCGTCCACCAGGCCCTGCGGACCGAACAATTGCCAGTTGATGACAGACGTCCATCCAATACATGCACAGGGCATCGTACCGGTGAGATTATACGTGACGCCCGGCTGGCAGGGCATCACAATGTCAGTGCCACAAGTTACATTCAGCGATCCTCCTGCCGGCCCAGGTGTCAGGACTAGGTTGCCAAAGCCCAGGCAAGCGCAGATTATCTGGCAAACCGGGTCCACATTTCCCGAAAACGCGCGCTGCGTACACACCGTTCCCGACCCCGGTTCGCTTTGCACCAGGTTGTAGGTAATCTCAAACGGGCCTTCGGTTTCATAGGTATGTACGATGGAAGTATCAGCCCCAAAGGCGCCTGAAGTGCTGCTGCCGTCGCCCCATTGAATATCATTCACGTAAAAACAGGGCGGCATGGCGCCGATTTCAACGGCTGCCATACACTGGTCGCCGATGGCTGACAGCGACACAAACTGGGTCGAAATGGTATCCAGATCACCCCCGCCGCCGCAACAACCGCCGCACAATACCAGCACGGGTTCGCAGAACTGGTAGTTCCAGCACACGTTTCCAAAGAAATCGATTTCCTCGATGGTATGGCATACCGTGTAGGTTCCCGGGAGGAGATAGGTGTGCGTCACAGGCACATTGTTGCCTGAAACCGGTCCGGTCGTCTGGTTGTCGCCCCAGTCGTAGGTGATCCGCATACAATCGGTCAATCCGGTCGCTTCCATGCCGATGGTGCAATCGCCCAGAATACCGTTGGTCTGCACACCGGCTGCCGCTGCGAGGAAGGTCGCCTGGTCGGTACAGCAAGGATCCGCCACCTGGAAATACAGGTCGCACCAGCAGGTATCCTGCAGGCCGCAGACAGCGTACATATACAAGTGGTATAAACCCGGTGTGCTGAAACTACCCGGCGCCAGTGCGCTTACTGAAAAAGCGGGCGTAGCCAGATCCGATCCTCCCTGGGTGGGGGTGGGGCCGTTCAGCCTCCAGGTTACCAGTTCCGAGGGTTCGCAGAAAGCGCCCTGGCACTGGAAATTGGGGTAGAGGGCCACATTCTGATTCAATGCCACCTGAATGGTCTGGCCGCACACGACCGGCTGATTTTGAGCGCCACCCAGGCGTATTTCCATGGTGTAAGCGCCGCAGGAGCAGTCGCAGTCCATCACAATGGTCTGCAAAAACTGTTGCTGGTAACAGACTTGGCCGGTTAAAGGGTTTAATTCTGTTACCTGATACGTAATCGTATACACCCCGCCGTGCGTGTACGCATGCATAGGCATTGTTCCGGAAAGGAACGGCCCGGTGCTGATATTCTGATCCCCCCAGTCGATCCAGTCAACGCTCTGGCAGGGAAGGTTGCCAATTTGCATCATGGCCTTGCAGTTCGCAGGATCCTGTGTGACCGTGGTGGCCAGGTTCACCGTCTGGTTAAAATCGGCGGAAGTTTGCGAGCAGCACGGACAATCCGGTATGGTAAAATAAACGATGCAGGTGCAGGAACTTCCCCCGCAGGAGCCTTGTAGGAGCAGTTGGTAATCACCGGGCAGGAATTTGAAATTCGGAATTACGAAATAAGTGCCGACCGAGGCGCCGCTTAACACCGAACCATTGGGACCCATAATGTTATAACTCAGCGCAGGATTGCAATTGCCCTGGCAGTAAAAATTGCCCTGAAAACTGTAATCAGATTCGTATTGAATACAAGGCAGATCTACCGTGTCGCCACAGGTCGCAGGCATGTCCGGCAGGTTGAACAAGTTGTAAAACTCCAGGTTCTGGAACCCCAGGCAAGTGCAGTTGGCCGGATCGCAATCCATCGTCAGCGTCTGGTGGCAAACACCGCCGTTGTAGGTGTAATCCACTTTCACGGTGTAGGGGCTCGTGCCGCCCGGGTCGCAGATCGTGACCGGGATGTCGGGGCCTGTGGCAAGAAACCCGCCGGCGGTAGGCGTGAGAGAAGCCATACTGCCGTTTAAACCGATATTCCAGCCGGAACCGAACGGTGAATTGACAAAACTTCCCGAACTGAGCGTTACGTCGATGCCGGTAAAAGTATTGGCGGCCGCATTTTGCAAATCCAGATTAAAACAGCAGGTGCCGGTACCGGTAGCCAGCAGCAAGGCCGAAATATCGTCGCAAGGGCTGCTCAGCGGTGTTACCACAACTGTGACGCAGACGGAACTGGTACAGGTTTCTCCTTCTCCGTTGGCTGTCGTTACCGCCAGGCAAACGTCGTAAGTGCCCGGTTCGAACAGGTGCGATATATCCCCCAGGCAACAACTGGAATCCCGCGTGCCATCGCCGAAATTCCACACGGCCGATACGACGGACGTTCCTGGATTCAGGTCGATTTCTCCGGAAAAGGCATCCGGATTCCCTGCCGTATGCGTGATACGTGGCGACGAGGTGGGGCAAGGGTCCACAATGTTGGTGCAATTAAAATTAAACAAGGTCGGGCATTCGTGCAAGCCGCCGCTGTCGTTGAAACCTGCCGTCGCTGTAATATGGTGCGGACTGGCTCCCGAGACGCAAAAAGTGCCCGCCTGCGTCGTGCCAATCGGGATAAATCCAGTAGGTGGAATCACGTGAATGTACTGCGGATTAATCTGGTTGTATGTCCATCCTACAGGTACGGACGAAGGAGAAATAAACTGTCCTGCATCAACCTGCAGGTCCACAAACTGATAACAAAATCCGCCTCCATTCAAGCCCTGTGTACTTAAACTGTAACAGCAGGAATTCAGCCCGCTTGTTGCGGGTGTTACGATCGTAGTCACGGAACCACACAGACAGTTCACCCGGCAACTGCCAAAGTTGCGCACCACCGTTTGCGACTGCTCCAGCGTCACGGCATACTGACCGCTGGCCGGCACACTGGACGTCCAGTCGGGTAGATTCGTGATTTTCACCACGTAATTGCCGGCCGGGAGGTCGCAAAAAGAATAAGCGCCTGTGGCATTGGTGGTCGTCGTTTGCACGGTATTTCCCATGGCATCCAGCAGGGTGATGGTGCGGCCTGAAAGTTTCGGCTGGCTGGAATAAGGCAAATGCGCGCATTCCACGTCCACGTAGTTCACCCCGGTGATGCAGGCGTCGGCAGGGATAAAACAACTTTCCAGCGGCACTTCCGCGAAACAACCCTTGCCGGGCGGGCAGGTATCGTCCCAGGTAATAATGAGCGTCGGAGCAATACCCTGGGGTAGAAAAAAATCAAAAGGAGTGCTCGCTCCTGTGGGAATCTGCCCGCTATTGGGCGTCAGTATCACGTAGGCAGGTTCGATCTGTTCAGCCGACCAGCCGTTTGCCGCCTGCCAGTTTTCGAATGCTCCGTTGTCGAGCACCAGATGTAAAAACGGGAAACAATTCGAAGTATTGGTCACGATCAGCCGGTAATGGCAGGGCCCGATGATCTGAACGTTGAAGTTGATGCCGGAGCAGCCGCTTTGGGCCTGCAATGAATCGGCGCCTGCGAAGAAGAAGAGCAGAAAGGCCAGGAT